>ERZ1673752.346-NODE-346-length-82723-cov-46.539229_pt1 | contig 82723 bp, 69 predicted proteins | sample MGYA00580195_ERZ1673752 | MGnify/ENA primary metagenome ERZ1673752 (study PRJEB41218, sample SAMN15661744) | gut metagenome | host: Homo sapiens | place: Canada: London | collected 2015-08-20/2019-03-30 | study: EMG produced TPA metagenomics assembly of...
ACCCTGACGTGTCATTGCGAGGAGCGAAGCGACGTGGCAATCTCGGGAAGGCACTTGCAGATCGTACAGGCTGCCGTGAAAACGTACAGACCGATTGCGTCTGTAGCGGCGCTCACTGAGCGCCTTGTACAGGGACATTCAACCGCACAAGGGCACTGGTGCACCGCGCACCACCCTGACGTGTCATTGCGAGGAGCGAAGCGACGTGGCAATCTCGCAGCACCCGGCTGAATCGCAGGAAAGCTATCGGCGAAATCGCAACTGCCTCCCCGAGATTGCACCCCAAGGGCACTTCCTCGCGCTTCGCGCTCAGGGCGCCACAGCCCCGACGGGGCCTCGCAATGACAAGCTTGGAGGCATTGCGCGGTCGGCGGCACTGCCCAATAATCGCCAGCCTGCAAGGCGCTCACTGAGCGCCGCTACAGGCCGACTTTTGGTTCCTGCCATTTTAATGGCGGCGGGTACGAAACGGCAGTGCCTTCCCGAGATTGCCACGGGCGCAGAGCGCCCTCGCAATGACAAATTTGGGAGCATTGTGCGGTCGGCGATGCTGCCATATAACTTGCCGGCCTGCAAGGCGCTCGCTGAGCGCCGCTACAGACGCAATCGGTTCGTGCGTTTTATCGCTGCCCTGTACGGACTGCAAGTGCCTTCCCGAGATTGCCACGTCGGCCTGCGGCCTCCTCGCAATGACAAACTTTTGGCCTTCACGTTTTACCGGCAGTCACTACGGGACGACAGTGCGGCATGGGGCGTCGAGGACGCCGCTCCCCTGCAATGCGCCGGTTCTCATCCTGCCCGCTTGGGCAGGCGAATGGTCAGGACGATCTCACGATCCGTCTCCTCCTGCTTCGTTTCTGCCTGGATACCCGCACTGCGGACGAGCTCGAGGCTGTGGTTCACGCTGTTCAGGAACAGCCGCACATCCCGCACGATGAGCTTGCGGATGCCACGCTTCGGCGGCTCCTGCGCGTTCTTTTTCGCAAGATAGGCGTCGATATACGCCTCCGTCTTTGCCACGTTGAGCTGCTGGCGGATGACGGTCTGCAGCACGGCCAGCCGGTCCTCCTCCTCCGGCAGCCGCAGCAGCGCCCGCGCGTGCCGCTCCGAGAGCTGGTTCTCCCGCAGCATGGCCAGCACCTGCGGGCTGTGGCGCAGCAAGCGCAGCTTGTTCGCCACGGCGCTCTGACTTTTGCCCACGCGCTGGGCCGCCTGCTCCTGACTCAGACCATACAGGCGCATGAGCCGTGCCAGCCCCTCGGCCTCCTCGATGTAGTCGAGGTCGCGCCGCTGGAGGTTCTCCACCAGCGCGACCATGCCGCTCTGCGCCTCGTCCACCGACAGCAGGATGCAGGGCACCTCCCGAAGCCCCGCCATCCGCGCGGCGCGCAGGCGGCGCTCGCCTGCGACCAGCTCATAGAATCCGTCCCGCCGCCGGACGGTCAGCGGCTGCACGATGCCGTATTCCGCAATGCTCGCCGCCAGCTCCTGCAGCCCCGCCGGGTCGAAGATCTTCCGCGGCTGGCCCGGATTCGGCCGGATCTGTGCGGCCGGAAGATATAGAATTTTCCCTGTTTCCAGCAGTCCACCTGTTCTGCGCATCCTGCTCTCCTCCTTTGCCGTGCGCGTTGTTCTGCTATCTATTTTACGCGTTTGCGCTGCGAAATTGCGCGAATGAAAGGGACTGAAACGCAATAAATTGTGTTTTTCGAAATGATGGACCACAATATCTTGGGAAATACGCGGGAAATGGGAAAAGTGGCGGAACCATGCCGCATCCGGGCCGTTCACAGCCTGCTTTCCGGAAGTTCATAATTCCTTCATCCTTCTTTCAGGAACATTTCAGCTTGGCGCGCTACAATGTGGCCAGAAAGAAAAACAAAGGCACCGCAGCAAAGCCGGAAGCGGCCGCGCGGCGGGGTTCCTGAGAAATATGATCGAAGGAGTGCTTATCATGTACGAAAACGACGGATTCCATCCCTATGAAGATAACAACGATGCGCAGAACCGGTATGAAGCGCAGAGCAGTGAGACCAGCGGCAATCAGTGGCAGCAGCCGCTCTACCAGATGCCGCAGCAGCCGGAGCATACGCAGCCGAAGAAGAAGCATACCGCAGGGCGCGTCGTCGCGCTGGCGCTGTGCTGCTCGCTGCTCGGCGGCGCGGTCGGCGCAGGCGCCATGGCCATCGGCACGAGCATGACCGGCACGTCCGGCGGCTCGCGCAGCAGCAGCACCTCCACCATCCTGCAGGGTGACCGTCCCACCTCGGCCATCAACGTCTCAAAGATCGACACGAGCAAGGAAATGACGGCTGCTGAGGTCTATGCCGCCAACGTCAATTCCACGGTCGGCATCACGACCTCCATCACCACGAACTACTGGGGCTATCAGACGACGGCCGCTGCCTCCGGCTCCGGCTTCATCCTGACGGCTGACGGCTATATCCTGACGAACTACCATGTCATTGAAAATTCCAATTCCGTGAAGGTCACGATGTATGACGGTACGAGCTACGACGCCACCATCGTCGGCTACGACGAGAGCAACGACATCGCTGTCCTGAAGATCGACGCGACCGGCCTGACGCCCGTTGTGCTCGGCGATTCCGACAAGCTGAACGTCGGCGATCCCGTGGTCGCCATCGGCAACCCGCTCGGCGAGCTGACGTTCTCCCTGACGTCCGGCGCCGTGAGCGCGCTGAACCGCGAGGTCACGCTCTCGAGCAACGTCACGATGGACCTCATCCAGACGGACTGCGCCATCAACTCCGGCAACTCCGGCGGTGCGCTGTTCAACCTCTATGGCGAGGTCATCGGCATCACGAATGCGAAGTATTCCAGCAGCGGCTCCTCCAGCGAGGCGTCCATCGATAACATCGGCTTTGCCATCCCGATCAACTCGGTGCGCAGCATCGTGGAGAGCATCATTAAAAACGGCTATATCGTCAAGCCGTACATCGGCGTTTCTGTTGAAGATGTCAGCTCTGAAATGACGAGCTACGGCCTTCCTGCCGGCGCGGTCGTCCGCTCCGTGACGGATGGCGCTCCGGCTGCACAGGCAGGCCTGCAGGCCAACGATATCATCACCGCCGTGGACGGCGCCGAGATCACCGGCAGCAACGATTTGGTCCAGATTGTCACCGCCAAGAAGGCGGGCGACACGCTGAAGCTCTCCGTCTACCGTCAGGGCCAGACACTGGAGCTGACCGTTACCGTTGCCGAGCAGAAGCAGTCCGCGCAGGCCAGCTCAAGCGATACGCAGCAGAGCCAGCAGCAGGATCAGAGCCAGCAGCAACAGCAGGGCGGCGGCTACGGCTTCCCGTGGGGCTTCGGCTTCGGCGGCTGATCGCTGCAAAATCAATTTACCAATACTCTCTCTTTTCTTTCTTCCTTTCTTAAAAAGGCAGCCGCTTCCGGGTCTGGGCCGGAGGCGGCTGCCGATTTTTTTTTGCAGGTTTGGATGGGAAGGCTTGTAACTGTAGGGTCGGGGCATGCCCCGACCGGCGCAATGCCGCCGATACGAACAGGCTGCCGTTAAAACAGTACTGGCCTCCGATTTGTCATTGCGAGGCCCCGAAGGGGCCGTGGCAATCTCGGGAAGGCACTGTCGCCCCGTACCAGCCGTCGTTAAAACGGAAAATGCCGAAGTATGGGGTGTAGCGGCGGTCACTGCGCAGCCGTTGGCGGCTTTGCCGCCTTACGGATGCGGCGTGCCCCTTACGGGTAGTGACCGCCCTGTATGGGGGAATTCAACCGCATAAGGGCACTGGTGCGCCGCGCGCCACCCTGACGTGTCATTGCGAGGAGCGAAGCGACGTGGCAATCTCGCAGGACCGGGGTGGATAACAGGGCGCTCCCGGCGAAATCGTGACTGCCTTCCCGAGATTGCCACGTCGGCCTGCGGCCTCCTCGCAATGACAATTCGGGGGCGTTTACCATTTTAACGATGGCCTGTACCAGTCGCTAGTACCGTGCCGGGCCCGGCTGTCCGCTCCCCTACAACGCGCGGGTGGCGGCCCTATAAAAAACAGGCGCAGGGGAGCACGTCCCTGCGCCGCAGCTTGTCAAAAAAGTCCCTTCGGGCTTTTTCGCCAAGCTGCTTCCAGAATTGCAAAATAAGTTTTTGTGTTTTTATTTTGCAATTCTGCCGCTGCGGCGGGTTATTAAACGCGAAAGGAAACCCTGACGGTTTCCTTTCACACTATCTTTCCCTCCGAAACTTTCGGCTAAGCAGTTTTTTTGACAGTCTGAGGCGCAGGGGAGCACGTCCCTGCGCCATTACTTTTCTGTTTTACTGCTTCTGCAGCTCCTGCATGGCCTCCCGCAGGACGGGCAGGGCTTCTGCCGGATCGGTCACGGCCGCGGCAGCCTGCTCCATCGGGCAGGGGGCGGTCCCGGCGCGGTTCAGAATTTCCGGCACGAGCGTGCCGTACTTCACGCAGAGCCCGGCGTCGGACAGAAGACGATGCGCCTCCTCGCTCATGACCTCGCCGTACACGGCCTTCACACCCGCGGCGAGCAGCAGCAGCGCGGCGGCGCGGCCGATCAGGTGGTCTGCGGCGGCCATATCCTGCAGCGATTCGTTCGTATCCAGCAGGCGGATGAGCGGCGCGAGCCCGTGCTCGCGGCTGGTCAGCACGCGGTCGCGGTCGCACAGCACGCAGGTGTAGCCATCCCGATGCAGCAGGGAAACGGCGCGTTCAAAGTCATTTTTTCTGGGATTCATCGTGGGTATCTCCTTTGTCCGAAATGAGCCTGCGTCGCAGCAGAAGCTGCGCGCACAGCCCGGTAAACAGCCCGGTCCCCAGCCCGCATAACAGCAGGACCGGCAGCCAGACCAGCAGGCCCGGCGTCCGCGTCACGGCGAGCGCCACGGCCATCTGGCCCAGATTGTGCAGAAGTCCTCCGGCCGCGCCTGCGGCCCAAACCTGCTTCGCCGTCAGAATGCGGCACAGCAGCGCCATTCCGGCAAAGCTCAGAAGGCCGCCGCCCAGCGAATACAGCAGCGCCATGACCTGCCCGGAGGCCAGATTGCCGAGCAGGATGCGGATGACGACGATGGCAAGCGCGTCCTTCCAGCCGAAGGAAAACAGCGCGAAGAGCGTGATGATGCTGCTCAGGCCGAGCTTCATGCCCGGCACGGGGAAGGGAATGGGGATCTGCGCTTCGAGCACGAAGATCGCCAGCGCAATGGCGGTCAGCAGCGCGCAGCGCGTTAGCCGTTTCACCCGCATGGCCGTCCCTCCCTTGCCAGACTTCTGCCGAACCTCTCTAGTCTACAGGAAAACGGCGAAAAAGTAAAGGATTATTTTTGAGGGCCGGGAAACGCACCGGCGATTCGTACGGGGAACCGTTATAGCGGTATGCACCAATTGCGTCTGTAGCGGCGCTCAGTGAGCGCCATGGAGGCTGGCGTATTCGCGGCATAAATTCAGTGGCGTAAGGTAAACAGGTTTGTCATTCCGAGGAGCGAAGCGACGTGGGAATCTCGCAGTACCTGATTGGATAACAGGAAAGCCATCGGCGAAATCGTGACTGCCTTCCCGAGATTGCCACGGCCCCCTCGGGGCCTCGCAATGACAATTCGGAGGCGTTCACCATTTTAACGGTGGCTTGTACGGACTGCAAGTGCGTCGCCGGGAGCGGCATGCCGCTCCCCTACAACGCATGACTGGCGGCCTCGTGTCATTTTCCGCTTTCCATTTCCCGCATCCCCTGCCATGCTCCATCAATGCCCCGTTTATGCACAGCAAAAGCGGGCGGCATGAGCCGCCCGCCTGGGGATGGTCTGGATCAGACCTTTGCCTTGCTGTTTTCCACGGGGAAGAGGTTCTCTTCCGTCTTCGGATCGAACAGGTGCATAAGCTCCGGATCGAACGTGAAGTGCGCCGTGCCGCCTGCGCGGACATCGTCGAGGCTGAGGCCGGCCGTCGGGATGACGGCGATGACATCGTGGCCGGAGACGGTCATATGCAGGTGCATCTCGCTGCCCATCATCTCGGAGACGTCGATCGTTGCGGGGAAGCCCTCCTGATGCAGGGAGAGGTGCACGGGACGGACACCGACGGTGACGGTGCCTTCCGGCTGCTTGCGGGCGCGCAGGGCGGCCTGCTTGTCTTCCGGCAGGACGATGGACTTGCCGAGCAGCTCGACGACGTACTTGCCGTCCTTCACAGTCAGCTTGGCGTCCGGGAAGAAGTTCATCTGCGGCGTGCCGATGAAGCCAGCGACGAACAGGTTCTTCGGATGGTTGAAGACCTCCTGCGGGGTGCCGATCTGCTGGATGAAGCCGTCGCGCATGATGACGATGCGGTCGCCGAGCGTCATGGCCTCCGTCTGGTCGTGGGTGACGTAGACGAATGTGGTGTTGATGCGGGAGCGGAGCTTGATGATCTCAGCGCGCATCTGGTTGCGGAGCTTGGCGTCGAGGTTGGACAGCGGCTCGTCCATCAGCAGGACCTGCGGATTGCGGACGATGGCGCGGCCGATGGCGACACGCTGGCGCTGGCCGCCGGACAGGGCCTTCGGCTTGCGGTCGAGGTATTCCGTGATGCCGAGAATTTCGGCGGCCTCGCGGACCTTCTTGTCGATCTCCTGCTTCGGGACCTTCTTCAGCTTCAGGGAGAATGCCATGTTTTCATACACGGTCATGTGGGGGTACAGAGCATAGTTCTGGAAGACCATGGCGATGTCGCGGTCCTTCGGGGCCACGTCGTTCACCAGACGGTCGCCGATGTACAATTCGCCGTCCGTGATCTCTTCCAGACCGGCGATCATGCGGAGCGTCGTGGACTTGCCGCAGCCGGACGGGCCGACGAGAACGATGAACTCACGGTCCGCGATGTCCAGGCTGAATTCCTGAACGGCGACGACGCCTTCGTCCGTGATCTGAAGATTGGCCTTCGGCTCGTCAGAGGTGTGCTCCTTCTTCTTCTTTTTCTTCTTCGTGTCGGCGTTGGGGTAGATCTTTTTGATGTTTTTCAGCGTAACATTTGCCATGCTACCGGCTCTGATCCGGGAGCCTCCGCTTGCCCGGACCTCACATCGGCGCGCGAAGCGCGGATGCATTACGGCAGGTCTCCACACTGCCGCACCGCAAGCCTGCGGTGGGTGATTCCTCCTTATCCGGCGGTCCGCCGCTAACGGGGTGGAGTAGCGGCGCCTACCTTAATACCATAAATTGTAGCATATCCTGCCGCGCTCCGCAATGCATTGAACCGCCAAAAAGTGGGCCCATAATTTGTGCACCATGACGAAAACGTTTAACATCCTGCAAAAAGTGCGGAAAAGATAGGAAATGGAGAGAATCAAGCAAGGAAAGAGGCCGGCACGGTGACGCACCGGCGGCTCGTACCGGGTTAACGAAAGCAGTGTGCGCCGCTACAGGCCCTGTCGGGCCGGCACACACAAAACCGGGGCACGTCTTGCGGCGTGTCCCGGTCCTATGCGCTTACTGCAGCGCGTACTTCTTTGTATAGGCGTGGTAGAGGTCGGTATAGTCCTTACTGCCGCCCTCCTTGACCTCGGAGAGATACTCGTGCGTGTCGAAGCTGCCTGCACTCGTCTCGATGAGAGAGACGGCGATGTTCGAGCAGTGGTCGGACACACGCTCGTAGTTCGTCAGCAGGTCATTGAGCACGAAGCCGTTCTGGATCGTGCACTTGCCGCTCTGCAGGCGCTCGACGTGCGTCGACTTGGCGGCGGAGATCAGGCAGTCGATGACCTGCTCCAGCGGCTCGACGTGGCGCGCCATTTCGAGGTTGTGCTCGCTGAAGGCGTCGATGGTCAGTTCCAGAATTTCCGTCAGGGCGTTCGTCAGGTTCTGCAGCTCCTTCACGGCATCCTCGGAGAAAACGATGTGCTTGTCGTGAATCTCCTCAGCCGTCTTGCGCAGGTTGACGGCATGGTCGCCCAGACGCTCGAAATCGCCGATGGTGTGCAGCATGTTCGAGACCTTCCGCGAGTCCGCGATAGACAGCGAGCGGCTCGAGAGCTTGACGAGGAAGGTGCCGAGCTTGTCCTCGTAGAGGTCCAGCTCGTCCTCGTGCTTCAGAATTTCGTCTGCCACCTTGACGTCGTAGCTCTGGCAGATATTGATGGCCGAGAGAATCGTCATGCGGGCGAGAGTCGCCATTTTGACCGTCATGTCGCTGGCCTCGCCGACGGCGATAGACGGCGTGCCGAGCAGGCGCTCGTCGAGGAAGGCGTAGGTCTCCTTCTTCTTGGAGGGGCGGATGACAAAATTGGCGAAGCGCTCGAGCTGCTTCGTGAACGGGCACAGCAGCGCCGTGGTGAAGAGGTTGAAGATCGTGTGCACGGCCGAGATGCCGACGGCGTTGATCGGCGTGGCCACAAAGGCGAAATGGAAGATGGCGTGCAGCCCATAGAACAGGCACAGGCACACCACCGTGCCGATGAGGTTGAACGTGATGTGCACGACGGCGACCTTGCGGGCGTTCTTGTTGACACCGATGGACGAGATGAGCGCCGTGACGCAGGTGCCGATGTTCTGGCCCATGATGATCGGGATGGCAATGCCATAGGAGATCTGGCCCGTGGCGGCCAGCGTCTGCAGGATGCCGACGGAGGCGGCGGAGGACTGGATCACACCCGTGACGACCGCGCCGACGAGCACGCCGAGCAGCGGGTTCTCAAACGCCGTCAGGATGCTCGTAAAGGCGGCGGAATTCTCCAGGCCGGAAACGGAGCTTCCCATGAGCGTCATGCCGTACATCAGAACGGCGAAGCCGACCAAGATCTTGCCGATGTCGCGCTTGCGGGGCTTTTTGCACATCATGATGAGCACAACGCCGATGAACGCGATGATCGGAGAGAAATTCTCCGGCTTGAGCAGCTGGATCCAGCCCGTGCCGTTCACGCCGGACAACGACAGGATCCACGGCGTGAGCGTCGTGCCGATGTTCGAGCCCATGATGACGCCGATTGTCTGCCCGAGCTGCATGATACCCGAGTTGACCAGGCCGACGAGCATGACCGTCATAGCGGACGAGGATTGGATGGCGATGGTGATGACCGCACCGAGCGCCATGCCCGCGAAGCGGTTCTTCGTCATCGTCTTGAGGGAGCGCTCCAGCGAGCCGCCTGCCAGCTTTCCCAGTCCGCCGGACATCACGTTCATGCCATAGAGGAAGAACGCAAGCCCGCCGAGCAGAGTGAAGACCTTCAGAAGCACTGTCATAGGGAAACTCTCTACTTTCTATCTGTATTCGGAAAGGTACGGCCCTACCGCACCAACTACACTATATCGCAGAAAACGGAGCGCGTCAAGGCCCATTTTCCGGAATTCCGGTCTTGCTGATCTCATCAGAGCTTCCTCAGAGCACGAAGCCGCCGTTCACGGGCAGGTTCTGACCCGTGACGAACCCGGCGCCGGCGAGGTAGACCATAGCCTGCGCCACGTCCTCCGGCGTGCCGTTTTTGCCGAGCGGGGCCTCCTGTGCCAGCTCCGCGAGCACCTCCGGCGCGACGTTTGCGACCATGTCCGTCAGGATGACGCCGGGCGAGACGCAGTTGACGCGGATGCCGGACGGCCCCAGCTCCTGCGCCAGCGCCTTCGTCAGGGCGAGCACCGCGCCCTTCGTGGCGGAGTAGCACGCCTCGCACGACGCGCCGACCTGCCCCCACATGGAAGAGACGTTGATGATGCAGCCGCTCTGCCTGCGCAGCATGGCGGGCAGGACGGCGTTCACGCAGTGGTAGATGCCGCCGACGTTCACGGCGAACAGCCGGTCCCACTGTGCCTGTGTGATCTGCGAGAGAAGGCCGTAGTGGCAGATGCCCGCGTTGTTCACGAGCACGTCCGTCTCCGGCAGGCACGAAACGGCGTCCAGCACGGCCTGTGCATCTGCCACGTCGCAGCGGACGGCCTCTGCGCCTGTCTCGGCCGAGACGGCGGCTGCCGCCGCATCGTTTTTTTCATAGAAGAAGCTCACGGCGTAGCCAGCGGCCGTAAAGGCGCGCACGGCAGCCGCGCCGATGCCCCGGCTGCCGCCGGTGATCAGGGCGTGACGCATGCACTCGCCTCCTCTCCGTCCGGGATGCGGAACAGCCGCCGCGCGTTGGCGGCGGTCAGCGCGCCCGCCTCCTCCGGGGTCAGGCCGCGCAGGGCCGCGATCTTTGCCGCAACGAGCGGCACATAGCGGCTGTCGTTACGGCGGCCGCGATACGGCTCCGGGGCCATATACGGGCAGTCCGTCTCGATCAGGATGCGGTCAAGCGGCAGGGCCTGCACGGCCTCGACGGCGCGGCGGGCGTTTTTGAACGTCACAACGCCGGTAAAGCCGATGTACCACCCGCGCTCGACGAGCCACAGCGCCATTTCCGGCGAGCCGGAGAAGCAGTGGAACACGCCCGTCGCCCGCGGATGGGCGCGCAGGATGTCCATGGCGTCGCCGTGGGCCTCACGCTCGTGCACGATGACGGGGAGGTCCAGCTCCTCGGCCAGCGAAAGCTGCTTTTCAAAGGCCACGCGCTGCTGCGCGCGGGGCACGTCCTCATAATGATAGTCCAGCCCGATCTCGCCGATGGCGCGCACGCGCGGCGAGGCGCACAGAGCGCGGTAGCGGGCAAGCAGGGCACCGTCCACATGATCGGCGTCGTCCGGGTGGCTGCCGACGGCGGCATAGAGGAACGGATACTGCTCCGCCAGCCGCACAGACCGCTCCGAGGACGGCAGGTCGCAGCCCACGTTCATCACCATGGTCACGCCGTGGTTTTTGAGATCGTCCAAAATGGCCGCGCGGTCGCCGTCAAAGTGCGCGTCGTCCAGATGGGCGTGAGAATCAAAATACATGGGTCATTCCTCCTCCTGCGTCAGCGGGCGGCAGGTGAACAGCAGGATCTGCCGCGGCTCCTCCCGCAGCACGCGCAGGGCGGCGCGGGTGCGCGCGGGGTCAAAGTTCACGAGCGCGTCGTCGAGCACCATCGGCGCATCCGGCGGCAGCAGACGGCGGCACATGGCCAGCCGCAGCGCAAGATACATCTGGTCCGCCGTGCCGCAGCTCATGGCGGCGGCGGGACGCATGACCTGCCCGTCCGCTTCGCGCACGGACAGATGCATGTCCGGCTCCAGCAGCACGCGGGGATACTTATTTTCTGTCAGCTCGGCGAGAATATGCCCCGCCTCGGCCGTGATCTGCGGTGAAAAACGTGCGCGGAGCGTCTCATCGGCGCGGCGCAGGGCCTCGGACGCCAGCTCCACGGCGGCGTTTGCCTCCTCGGCGTCGGCGATCCGGCGGTCGAGCTGCTCCAGCTCCGCCTCGATGCGCACGGCGTCTCCCTGCGCGGAGATCTGCCCGCGCTTGTGGGCCAGACGGGCGCGGAGCGAGGCAAGCGCCTCGTCGGCCTGCTCGAGGCGGCGGCTGATCTCGGCGGGATCATAGCGCAGCGCCTCTTCGTCCGGCGCAGCATCGGTGGGCGCGCTGCCGACGATGTCGGCCATGGCCTCGATTTGCCGGTGCAGGGCCTCGCGCTCGCGATTTGCGGCCGCAGCAGCCTCCTGCGTCTGCCGGGCCTCCTGCAGCGCGCTGCGGGCCGCGGAGAGTCCCTGTGTGCCGGGGGCAAAGCGGGCGACTGCGCCGATGCGGTCGTTCAGCTCCTCCTGCCGACTCAGAACGGCCCCCTGCAGCAGCCGCTGCTGCCGCTCTGCGGCCTGCCGGGCCTGCTGCCACTGCGTGCGGGCCTCCGCCTGCCGGGCGGCAAGCCCGGAGAGCGCGGCGGGGTCGTCCGTCCCGAACGGCCGGAGCAGGGCCTCGGCCTGTTCGGCGGCCCGCTCGGCCTGCACGGCCTTCCTCCGCAGCAGGACCAGCGAGAGGACGAAGGCGGCAAGCCCAGCTCCGGCGACGCCAAGGCCGATAGGCAGCGAAACAAAGCACAGCCCCGCGCCCGCCAGCACTGCGGCGGCGCACGCCAGCAGAATCGGGAGCTTTTTCGGCGCGCAGACGGCATGGAGCGCATCCCACTGCACCTGTACCTCCCGCGCGCGCCGCTCGGCCTCGTCCGGGCCGCAGCCAGCAAAGCCGGGCAGGTCCTCAGGCTTTTCCGGCAGCTTCACGCCGATGGCGGCGTCGAGCTGGGCCGTCTGCAGACGCTCGGCGGCGTCCTCCAGACCGCGGACCAGGAGCTGCAGCATCTGCTCATCCGGAAGCCCTGCAGTCTGCTCCGCCAGCGCAGCGCAGCGGGCGGCAAGTGCCGTTTCGCGCTCCTGCAGCTCCGTCAGACCGGCGCGGCGGCGGGCAGCCTGCGCCCGCTCGATACGGGCGCGAAGGTCCTGCAGGCGGCTGCGCGCGGCCTCGGCCCCGGCGCAGGCGGCGCTCAGATCCATGGCCTCTGCCTGTGCGGCGCGCAGGGCGGAAAGCTGTGCCTGCAGCTCGTCCCGGCGGGCCTGCAGCCGGGGCAGCAGACCGGTGCGGTAGGTATATTTGTTCTTCAGGTCGCGCAGCTTCTTCTCCAGCGCGGAGGCCGACGGGCCTTCCTCACCGGTGGTGACAAGGGCGCTCAGCCGCTGCTCGAGCTGGGCGTCGCTCGAAACGGCCATGCCGAGCTGCCGCACGAAGGCCGTTCGCTCAAACACGCTCCGCTCCGCACCGCACAGCGTGCGGCCGCAGTTCTCGGCCGTCAGCTCCGGCACGGGTGTGCCGCTCTCCGTCTCATAGGCGCGGAACGCCCCCATGGGCGTCCGGCCCTGCGAGCGCCGCTCGATCGTGATGGCGCGGCCGTTCCAGATCAGGTCGATCGCGCCCTCCATGGAGCTGCCGTCCCACGGACGGTAGCGCTCCTTGGCGGGCAGATTCTGGTTTTCCCGCGTGGCGCGCTCACGCGTGTCGATGCCATAGAGCATCGCCAGCAGGAAGGCGCTCCACGTCGATTTTCCGGCTTCGTTTGGCAGGCACAGCTCGTTGAGCCCCTCATGCAGGGTCAGCGTGCCGTGCAGCTTGCCAAAGTTTGCCCGTAATTGCAGCAGGATCACAGCGGCACCTCCCGTCCGTCCATCAGGGCAAGGCCGAGCCGCGCAGCGCGCGCGACGACCTGCCTCCTTTCGTCTGTTTCTGCGGCCTCAAACTGCGCGTGCAGTCCGTCGAGGAAGTGACCGCGCAGTGTGTCCTCGCCGCAGGCCTCCCAAAGGTCCTGCTTCGGCCGCGTGCGGTCGCGCAGGTCCAGACTGAAAAACTGCGGCTCCAGCGCCGCCTGCAGGGCGGCAAGATCGACGGGGGCCGCCTCACCCGTCAGCTCGATGCGGCAGCAGCTGCCCTCGAGCTCCGGCGTCAGGGCCGCGCGGACGGCGGCAAGCGCATCCTCTCCGGCCGGGACGGAAAGACGCTCATAGCGCCGCGCCCCGCAGGGCACAAATTCCGTGCGGCAGGCGCCCTTTTCGGCCGAAACGAGCAGAGCTCCCTTCTCGCCGCATTCGTCGAACCCCCGGCCCATCAGGCAGCCGGGCCACGCGCACAGCGTGCCGCCGTCGCGCCGCTCGCCGCGGCGGTGGATGTGGCCAAGGGCGGCATAATCCAGCCCGGAGGCGGCCAGCGCGGCGGGGGAGACGGGATTATAGGGCGAGGCCGGGTTCTCGGCGTCGCCGTGCAGGACGAGAATATTCAGACGCGAAGGGTCCGCGGCGCGGAAGCCGTCCAGCATGGCGGGCATCTCCGCGCGCAGGAAGCCCGCGCCGTAGATGTCGAGCTCCGGCAGGCTGATGCGCTCCGGCTCCGCCGTGCGGAAGATATGGACATTCTCCGGCCAGCCGTTTTCCAGGTACGGCGAGCCGGGCAGCAGAGCATCGTGGTTGCCGGGCGCGATAAAAACGGGGCAGCGGCAGGCCGCCAGCGCGGTCCGAAGCGCCTCGAGCGTGTCGCGGTAGACACGGGCGCTGTCAAACAGGTCGCCCGCCAGCAGCACGGCCGCGCAGCCCTCGGACAGCGCGGTCAGCCGCTCGAGCACGAGCCGCTGCTCGGCGCGGCGCTGGGCGGCCTTCTCCGGCGGCAGGGCCGAAAAGGCGGAATCAAGATGCAGATCCGCCGCATGCAGCAGCTTAACCATGGATATCCACCCTCCTGACGGCCGTGCAGCGGCCGGTAGCGTCGTCGATCGTAAACAGGCAGGCCTCGAGCTTGCACGGGCCGGGCGCAGGCTCATAGCGGCTGGGAAGATCGCCCCGGAAGCGCCGGATGGACAGCTCCGGCCGGATGCCGAGCACGGAATCGCGCGGGCCGGTCATGCCGAGGTCCGTCACATAGCCCGTGCCCTGCGGCAGGATCATCGTGTCCGCCGTCGGCACATGGGTGTGCGTGCCCCAGACGGCGCTGACCTGCCCGTCGAGCATCCGGCCCATGGCCAGCTTTTCCGACGTGGCCTCGGCGTGCAGCTCCACAAGGATGAGCTTTGTCTGAATTTTGCGCAGGATGCGCTCGACGAGCTGGAAGGGGTTGTCCGGCGTGTAGTCCATGCCGCACCGGCCGATGAGGTCGATGACGGCCACGTCGCCGAACGGCGTTTCAAACACGCCCCAGCCGCGGCCGGGCTGCTGCTGCGGCAGGTTCGCCGGGCGCAGCACCTCGCGCGACCGCTCAAGATAGGGCACGAGCTCGCGCCTGCCCCAGGTGTGGTTCCCCATGGTGATAACGTCGGCCCCGGCGCTCAGCAGCTCCTCCGCCTGCGCGGGCAGCATGCCCAGCACGGCGGCGTTTTCGCCGTTCACAACGCAGAAATCGACCGACAGCTCCCGGCGCAGCCGCGGGAGCGCCGCCTTGCAATATTTGACACCGGCGGGCGCGACCACGTCGCCGACCGCCAGAATGTTTCGTTCCATCGCAGGATCTCCTTTCCGGACATTGTCCTCAGCTTGTCAAAAAAGTTCTTTCGGACTTTTCGCCAAGCTGAGGCCTTTCCGAATTGCAAAATCAAATTTTGCAGCATGATTTTGCAATTCTGCCGCTGCGGCGGGGGATCAAACGCGAAAGGACACTCTGACGGTTTCCTTTCACACTTTCCTTCCCTCCGTAACTTTCAGCTGAGCGTTATTTTGACAATCTGTGTTCCTCCTTTTCTATTATATCGAAAAACGCCGCAAAGCACAACCGGAAAACAAGCCGGTCCCGGTGCATTGCAGCGTTTGATTTTGCCGTTGACTTTTTCCGGCCGCCATGGTATCATGGGAACGAGGTAAACAGGAGCGGCGACCGCTGGCACGGTCACGGCTCATCCCTCAAAGTTGTTATGCTTGTGGAAATGGCCGTTTCCCTTACCGGGGAACGGTTATTTCTTTATGATGTTAATCACGCCGAAAATAACAACGGCTAGCAGGTTCAGCAGTGCGAGCACTTCCAAAACTGTCATGTTGTCACCCCCTGACGCTATGTATTCAGAGGGTGCAGCCGTTCCGCTCCTGTTTACGTGCCTATCATATCATACTACGCATCATAATCCAATCCCTGAATTCCATGATTTTGACAAAAAGTGTGCAAAATCCTCATAATGTCTTGCATACTGTGCAGCATGTATTGTCGCGGAAAGCTTTTGCGACAGTGCAGGCTGCTTTTCCTTTGCTGCTGACAAAGTAGCGCTTGCAGCGGAAAATTACAAAACGGCATCATTGTTTGCGCAAGGCTCCCAGATTTGTCATTGCGAGGAGGCCGCAGGCCGACGCGGCAATCTCGCAGTACCCGGCCGAATCGTGGGGAAGCCATCGGCGAAATCGTGACTGCCTGCATGAGATTGCCACGTCGCTTCGCTCCTCGCAATGACAAGCCTGATCGCCTCGTGCCGCAGGCAAATGCCCAAACCGGGCGTCCGGGGCGGGAGAATTTTGAAATTTGTCACAAATTTTTCATTTTTTCCTCTTGACTTTCTTCCGGAAATGGGTATTATATAGGGTGTTAGCACTCATATGAATTGAGTGCTAAATTCAAGCCCGTAATCAAAGATGGGAGACCATCAGACATCATATTGGAGGTTAGCATCATGAAACTGGTACCCCTTGCAGATCGTGTTCTGCTCAAGCCTGTGGAAGCCATGGAGACCACCGCTTCCGGCATTATCCTCTCCACCGCTACGAAGGAAAAGCCCGTTGTTTCCGAAGTCGTGGCAGTCGGCCCCGGCGGCGTCGTGGACGGAAACGAGGTCAAGATGGTCGTGAAGCCCGGCGACAAGGTCGTCGTTGCGAAGTATGCTGGCACCGAGGTCAAGGTCGAGGATGTGGAGTATTCCATCGTCCGCCAGTCCGAGATCCTCGCGATTGTAGAATAATTCAGGAGGCTTAAAATATCATGGCAAAAATGATCGAATTCGGCGAAGACGCCCGCAAGAAGCTGCAGTCCGGCATTGACCAGCTCGCAGATACCGTCAAGGTCACCCTCGGTCCGAAGGGCCGCAACGTTGTCCTGGCGAAGAAATATGGTTCCCCGCTCATCACGAACGACGGCGTGACGATCGCCAAGGAAGTCGAGCTCGAGGATCCGTTTGAGAACATGGGTGCTCAGCTCGTCCGTGAAGTCGCTACGAAGACGAACGACGTCGCAGGCGACGGCACCACCACCGCCACCCTGCTGGCACAGGCCATCATCCGCGAGGGCCTGAAGAACGTCAGCGCCGGTGCGAACCCCATGGTCATGCGCAAGGGCATGCAGAAGGCCGTTGACGCCGCCATCGAGGCCATCAAGGCCAACTCGCAGGCCGTGAACGGCAGCGCAGACATCGCCCGTGTCGGCACCGTCTCCTCCGGCGACGAGGAGATCGGCAAGCTGATCGCCGAGGCCATGGAGAAGGTCACGGCTGCCGGCGTCATTACCATTGAAGAGTCCAAGACCGCCGAGACCGGCCTCGACGTTGTCGAAGGCATGCAGTTCGACCGCGGCTATATCTCCCCGTATATGGTCACCGACACCGACAAGATGGAAGCTGTTGTCGATGATCCGTACCTGCTCATCACCGATAAGAAGATCTCCTCCATTCAGGACATCCTGCCCGTTCTGGAGCAGATCGTCAAGGCCGGCCAGAAGCTCGTCATCATCGCCGAGGACGTCGAGGGCGATGCGCTGTCCACCCTGCTCGTCAACCGTCTGCGCGGCAGCTTCAACTGCGTCTGCGTCAAGGCACCCGGCTTCGGCGATCGCCGCAAGGAAATGCTCCGCGATATCGCCATCCTGACCGGCGGCACCTACTTCGCAAACGAGCTGAACATGAACCTGCAGGAGGCTCAGCTCTCCGATCTCGGCCGTGCCCGCCAGATCAAGGTCAACAAGGACACCACCGTTATCGTCGACGGCTGCGGCAACTCCGAGGAGATCCAGAACCGCATCCACGAGATCAAGGCCGCCATCGGCGTGACCACGTCCGAGTACGACCGTGAGAAGCTGCAGGAGCGTCTTGCTAAGCTGTCCGGCGGCGTCGCCGTCATCCGTGTCGGCGCACAGACCGAGACTGCCATGAAGGAGCAGAAGCTCCGCGTCGAGGATGCCCTGAACGCCACGCGTGCTGCCGTGGAGGAAGGCATCGTTGCCGGCGGCGGCACCGCGTTTGTCAACGCCATCCCCGCTGTCGAGAAGCTCGTTGCCAAGCTGTCCGGCGATGAGAAGACCGGCGCGTCCATCATCGTCAAGGCGCTGCAGGCTCCTGTCCGCCAGATCGCCGAGAACGCCGGTGTCGACGGCTCCGTCGTCTTCGAGAAGATCAAGAACAGCCGCAAGGTCGGCTTCGGCTACAATGCCTACAGTGCCACCTACTGCGACATGATCCCCGCCGGTATCGTCGATCCGACGAAGGTCACCCGCACCGCGCTTGAGAACGCAGCGTCCATCGGCGCCTGCGTCCTGACGACCGAGTCCATCGTGGCCGACAAGCCCGATCCCGCAGCCGACGCCGCAGCAGCTGCCGCAGCCAATGCAGGCGGCATGGGCGGCATGTATTGATCCGCACCAACAGAACAACGATATCCCGGACGGTTCGCCGTCCGGGATTTTTATGTCCCGTCGCCTCTTTTTCTGTGGCGAGGAGGCGCAGCCAACGCGGCAATTTTGCAGGACGGGGCGGGATAAGCGGAGAGCTGCGGGCGCGGTTGAAAAACTTTTTTTCGGATAGCCCGACTGCTTCCTTGCATAGTGGTGATACTCTGTGCTATACTGTAAAAAAGCTGGATTTTTCTTGTGACAAGGAGGCGGACGTATGCTTTGCAAGCTGACACTTGAACAAATCTGCACCATGACGGAATCTCCGCTGTTTGACCGCAAGAGCGCCCGCATCGACGCAAAGACGCTTGCGATTCATCTGATCGCCTTTGCCAACGCAGACGGCGGCGTGATCGCGGTCGGCGTGGAGGACGACGGGACGATCACCGGCATCGACGGCTATCAGGAGCATATCAACGAGCTGCTGCGCGTGCCGTTTGATTACTGTAAGCCGTCCGTTCAAATCGAAACCGAACTGCTTGCCTGCACCAACAGGGACGGTGAGCCGGATTATATTCTGCTGATTGAGGTTTTGCAAAGCAACGAGCTTCACGCCAATCAGGCGGACGATGTTTTCTTTCGCGTCGGGGATAAATCCAAGAAGCTTAATTTCGACGAACGCCTCCAGCTTATGTACGCCAAGGGCACACGGTATTTTGAGGATACCCCTGTCCCGGACGCGGCGATGGAGGACATTGACCTCGACTTCGTTCGGGAGTATACGCAGAAACTCGGCTACCGGAAAAGCCCGGAGGAATACCTGCGGGAGAACAAAGAATTTATCTCCACCAAAGGTGGCAAGGAAGAAGTCAGCACTGCCGCCATGCTGCTGTTCGGCAAGAATCCGAAACACTATTTTCCCCGCGCACGCATCCGCTTTGTCCGGTACGAGGGTACGGAAGCCAAGGTCGGTGCGGAGATGAACGTCATCAAGGACGTGGTGTTTGAAGGCCGCGTCCTGCAGGTCATTGAGAAGGCGCTGGAGTTCGTGCGCAGCCAGATCAAGGAGCGCACCTACCTCGGTGCGGATACCCGCTTTGTCACCGAGCCGGAATACCCGGAGTTTGCCTGGAAAGAGCTGATCGTCAACGCCGTCGCGCACCGCGATTACAGCATCAAGGGAACGGACATTCAAATCAAGATGTTCGACGACCGGCTGACAGTAGAAAGCCCCGGTACGCTGCCCGGCATCGTGCGGCTGAACAATATGCGGCACGTCCACTTCTCCCGCAATCCGAAAATTGCGCAGTTCCTGCATGAGTACGAATATGTGCAGGAGTTTGGCGAGGGCGTAGACCGGCTCTATGAGGTCATGGAAACAGCAGGCCTGCCGCAGCCGGAGTACCGCGTGGAAGCGTTTATGCTCTATGCAACGATTCGGAATACGAAAACCGATGCGAACTTAGGGGATACCCCCCAAGTCACCCCCCAAGTTAAAATCATTGCATTCTGCTCGGAACCCCGCAGCAAAGCAGAAATCGCCAACCATTGTGGCTTCAAAGATATCAAGCATTTCACCGCACGCTATCTGAAGCCCCTGCTGGAAAGTGGTCAGCTGCGGATGACTGCCCCTGATAAGCCGAATAGCTCAAAGCAGAAGTACATTACGGTGCAGCCGTCACAATAAAATGACCGCCGGTCTTCTGTGGGGGAAGACCGGCGGCATTTTGTGGGCATTTGCGTGGGGGAGAGCGATTCAGAAATGAGAGTTATCGGAAACACCGGGCCGGGGGGCGCGGTGCAGCCTTCTGACTTACTTCAGGTCCTCGCCGTAGTAGTACTTCTTCAGCGGGAAGTACAGGGCGACGGCGGCGACCGTCGTGATGATCATTTCGGGGATCATGTAGCTGGCGTTGTAGGCGATGGACCACAGCGGGGAAGCCCAGCCCAGCTCGTTCGGCCACAGGGCCTCCCAGATGATCCAGCCGGACACGAAGTGGCAGGCCAGACGCAGCAGCGTGGCGAACACACTGCCGACGGCGATGGACACGGGGCGGTTCTTGATGCACTTGTCAAAGATGCCGGCAAGGCCGATGACGCCGAACGCGACGACATAGTCCAGCAGGATGATGGCAAGTACCTGCCAGAAGTTCTGGCCGTACATAACGTTCTTCATGCCGAGGAACATCTGCAGCACGCCGTAGACAAGAGCGGAGCAGATGCCCCACTTCGTGCCGTGGCGGTGGCAGATCAGGACGAGCGGAAGCATGCTGCACACGGTGATGCCGCCGCCGAGGGCCCAGGGGCCGGAGAACTCAAACAGGCTGAGAACGGTGCCGATGGCGATGAGCACGGCGCACTCCACAAGGCGGCGCAGGCCCAGACGGCGAGAGGGAACGGACATAGAGGATTCCTCCAAAACAAAAATTCCGCGCTGCAAACCGTTCTTGGAAAGCAGTGCGGAAGACCTCTTTCCCTACGACGGCATGATCCGTGTCAGGTTTGCGGGTCAGGGCGTGACTTCGCCCAATCTCAGCCGGAAGCATCCGACCCCCCGAAGAAGGATTTGTTTTGCGGTGAATTCAGTATAACCGAAAAGGAATCGTTTGTCAAGAGCGGAAAAATATGGTACAATTAAGGCATCTCCGCACCATTGCAGCTTCGGCCTCGCCGGATCTTTTTTGCCGGTCCATCGGTTCGGAAAACTTGACGTATTGCGCAGCCGTTGGCGGCTTTGCCGCCTTACGGATGCGGCATGCCCCTTGCGGGTACACAAAGTACGCCTGCGCTTTCCGAATCTTGGCTCGACCAAAAATCTCTCGACGAATGCTCTTGCTGCATGATGCGGCGCTGCCCACAATGATCCCCCGGAACTTGCCGGGATGACTTTTTCACCCATGGAGGCAAACGATGTCTGATCCTCTGCAGTCGTTGTTCTCGCGCTGTGACTCCGTCCTCGTTTTCGACACGGAAACGAGCGGCCTGAGCTGGCAGCGCGATGAGATCATTGAATTTTCCGCCATTCGCCTGACCGCCTCCGGCACGGAGGAGGTCGATGAGTTCGTCCGCTGTACGCGCAGCTTGCCGCCGCGCATCGTGGAGTTGACGGGCATCACGGACGACCTGCTCCGCGAGGAGGGCATCGGCAAGCAGGCCTTTGCCGAGCTGCTGGCCGCGCTCCTGACGCCCGGCACGATGCTCGCGGCCTATAACGCCCAGTTCGATCTGCTGTTCCTCTATGCCTTCCTGCAGAAATACGGCGACGCCCGCCTTCTGCAGGACAAGCAGAAGCTCGACCTGCTCACGGTCTACCGCGACCGCCGCGCCTATCCACACCGCCTGTGCAACGCCATCGAGCAGTATGACCTGCAGGACCGCGTGACGAATTCGCACCGTGCCATCGACGACGTGCGCGCCACGGTCGAGGTCCTGCGCGCCATGGGGACGGAGCGGGACGACCTGGAGCGCTATGTCGACCTGTTCGGCTATTCCTCCAAATACGGCATCTCCGGCCCGCGCATCTCCTCCGTGCGCTATCTGCCGCAGGGCTATGAGCCGAAGGCTGCGCCGCTCTACGCCGGGCTATGAGACCTGCCGCAGCAGGTCGCGCCGCAGGCGCTGCATGATGCGCTTCTCCAGCCGCGAGATATACGACTGCGAGATGCCCAGCAGGTCCGCGACCTCCTTCTGCGTCTTTTCCGGCCGCCCGCCCAGCCCGAAGCGCAGGCTCACGATGCGCCGCTCCCGCTCCGGCAGCCGCGCAAGGGCCTCGCGCAGCAGCTGCTGCTCGGCGTCCTCCTCCATGGGCCGCATGACGATGTCGCCGTCCGTCCCGAGCACGTCGGACAGCAGCAGCTCGTTGCCGTCCCAGTCCGTGTTGATCGGCTCGTCGAGCGAGACCTCGGCCTTCTGGCCCGCGATCTTGCGGATGTGCATGAGGATCTCATTCTCGATGCAGCGCGAGGCATAGGTCGCCAGCTTGATGTTCCGGTCCGATTTGAATGTGCCGACGGCCTTGATGAGGCCGATGGTCCCGATGGAGATCAGGTCCTCGATGTTCACGCCGGTGTTCTCGAACCGGCGCGCGATGTAGACCACGAGCCGCAGATTGCGCTCGATGAGCCGGGCCCGCGCGGCCTCGTCGCCAGCTGCGGCCTGCTGCAGGAGGGTCTGCTCCTCCTGCGCGGCAAGCGGCGGCGGGAGAATGTCGCTGCCGCCGATGTACATGAGCTTTGCGGGCTGCCGCAGGAGGCGCTGCAGCCAGTCCGTGAGAAATTCAAGCATCGCATTTCCCTCCTGTCAGGGCCTCGTAGCCGCCGCCGTCCGAAACGGGCGTCGGGGAGAAGGCGACGAGGCCGTTTTTTTGCACCCTTTTTCCGATGCGGACCTCCTCGCACGGCAGGGCGAGCAGCAGGCCGCTGCCCGTTCCGACGGCGCGGAAGGGGATGAGGCGCGGGTGGAGCCGCTGCAGGCGCAGCACCAGAGCGGCGGGCGCGGCAAAATCCGCGGCGCGCAGGCCGTCGTGCGGCAGGAGCCGCGCGGCGCAGCGCCAGTCCGCCACGAGCACGGCCTCGCCCGTCACGGGGTCGCAGAGCGTGTTGCCGCTGTCGCGCAGCGCGCTGAGGAACACCCGCCGCCCGCCGAGCGTCAGCCGCACGGGCACGACGCTGTCCGACGCGTGGCTCAGCCGGGGCAGCAGCAGGCGCGTCGCGGCATAGACCCCGCCCGCCGTCAGCACGAGCGACGAGAACGTTACGGGGTACCACAGCGCGCCGGGGCGCACGCGGCCGTGCTTCAGCAGCTCCAGCCCGTATACCGCGCCGCACAGCGCCAGCGTCACCCCGCCGAACACCGCCGCGAGCCGCAGCGTCTCCCGCCGCAGGCCGAAGGCCACGGCCAGCAGCGCCGCCGTGACGGCCAGCTTGCCAGCCCAGCCCGCCAGAACTCCGCACCCCGGCAGATACACCGCCACGGCGTAGGCTGCGCCGAGCGCCGCAGCCGCCGCGATGCGCCGGGGCCGGACCGCCGCCGCCCCGAGCCGGGCCGCCGCGCGCAGCAGCAGCCAGTTCACCGCAAAGTTCAGCGCGAACACGCTGTCCAGATAGACCGTCATGGCCGCACCCCCCTTGTCCGTGGACAAAGTATACGCGCAGGGCGCAAAAAAACAGGTCGCAATCCCGGTGCGGGGTCGCGGCCTGATTTGTCTGCTTTCCCGGAAAAGTCCGGGTGCTTCGCGCCCTTCGGCGGCATGCGGTCAGGTTTCGCAGCCGGACGCGGCGGGAATTTGCCTGCCCGCGTCGAACGGTTCAGCGGAAGCCGAAGGGGTCTGCCACGGCGCTGCCCCACAGCGGGGCGGCCGTGCGCCACATGGCGCGGGCGTGGATGCGGTCGTGCCACAGGAAGCGGCGCAGGAGCTTGCGCAGCGTCCAGCGCTCGCCGTCCGGCGCGGTGCAGACCTTCCCTGTCAGCAGCTCCTCGCGATCCTCGATCTCGGCCAGTGCCTGCAGACGGTTGGCGTAGAGGTCGGGCATGTTCTCGAACGGAATGCCGAAGGCGGCCATGTAATAGGCCGTCGTATGGTTCGTGTGGTCATACATCTCGCGCGGCGTGCGCGGCACGGGGCCGTAGAAGCTCGTGCGCGGGGCGCGGGGCGAGATATCCGGGTTCGGGATGCTCTCAAACAGCGTGCAGAAGTCGCGCGCGGATTTCAGCACCAGCAGCTTGGCCGCGGCGTAGTCCGCCTCGGTCATCGGGGCACAGTCGGCCTCGAGCAGCAGGTCGGAATCGGCGTCTTCGGTGTGCAGGCCACTTTCGATGGGTGCGCCCGGCGTGACGGTGATGTCCCCGGCAGGCTCTCCGGCCCAGCGCAGGAAGCGCCGCACGTCGCCCGGCAGCTTGGCCAGCGCTTCGTTTTCCGTCGCGCCGCGCGCAAAGGCGCCGGGGCACTGCGCCGCCCAGATGAGCCAGCCCTTTCCGTTGGTTTCGCAGATGGCATCGATATGCATGCGGATCCCTCCTTGTGTCTATACGGGCGCGAAAAGCACCGCGTCCACGGGGATGTCGTGCGCCTCCGTCTCCAGCCGCGGCAGCAGCTGGAAGGCGTAGCACAGTGCAATGGTCGGGTGCGGCTCAGCGGCGAGGAAGCGGTCATAGAAGCCGCCGCCATAGCCCAGCCGGTGGCCCTGCGGGTCAAAGGCCAGGCCCGGCATGAGCACCAGAGCCGCCGGATCGTCGGCCTCCGGGCCGTCGTCGACCGGCTCCGGGATGCCGTAGGCCCCGGGTGCGATGCGCGCCGGGTCGTCCAGCCACAAAAAGCGCATGTCCGTTTCACCATAGACCTTCGGCACGGCGACGCGCTTGCCGAGCGCCTGCGCCTGCCGGATGAGCGGCAGCGTGCGCACCTCCTGATTGTAGCTCAGGTAGGCATAGAGCGACCGGGCCGCCCGGAACAGCGGGTGGGCCAGCAGCTGCGCCGTCAGATCGGCCGAGGCGGCCTCGATCTGCGCCGGGCTCAGGGCGCGCTTCTGCGCGGCGATCTCCCGCCGCAGGGCGCGTTTATCCAGCATAGCTGCTCAGTGCCTCCGTGATGTGCGCGGCAAAGCCCGCACGGTCCACTCCGAGCACCACAAAGACATTGCGCTCCGGGAATTTCGCGTCCGAGTCCAGATCGGTCACAGTCTTGGCATAGGTGACCGTGCCGCGCGTCTCCACATGCACGCCCGCCTGCCGACCGGTGAACAGCTCCGGGTGTGTCAGGTACAGCACGGGGCAGACGTCGTGCAGGCACAGGCCGCCCGCGCCGCGGGCCATGTTTTTCTGCATGGGCCCGGCCGTCGCCGCGCGGGCAAAGCGCCCGACGGGCGTGTCCGGCAGGGCGGCGAACTCCTCGGGGGAGAACCAGGCCTGCTCCGTGACGTCCAGCCCGCACATTATGATGGGGATACCGGACGAAAATACGATCTCCGCCGCGTCCGGGTCGGCGTGGATGTTGAATTCCGAGCAGGGCGTGCGGTTGCCGCCCACGGCCGCGCCGCCCATGAGGGCGATGCCGCGCAGCAGGGACCGCAGGGCCGGGTGGGCCGTCAGTGCGATGGCCGCGTTCGTCAGCGGGCCGGTGGCCACGAGCGTCAGCTCGCCGGGCATACGCGCCGCCGCCTCATACAGGGCGTCCCATGCGGGCGTCTGCTCCGGGGCGCGGCGCGGGGCGGGGAGCACGGCTCCGCCGAGGCCGTCGGCCCCGTGGAAGCTGCTGGCGTCCTCGCGCTCACGGCGCAGCGGGCCGGGAGCGCCGGGGTAAACGGGGTAGTCCGCGCCCATAAGGCCGCAGATTTTCAGGGTATTTTCCGTCGTGTGGTCGAGCGTGACGTTGCCCGCCACGGTGCTCAGCCCGACGATCTCCAGCCCGGGCTGGCGGTGGGCCGTCAGCAGGGCGATGGCGTCGTCCACGCCGGTGTCGCAGTCAAACCAGATCCGATGTTCAGCCATAGGTACGCACCGCCTCCGTCAGAAGTTCCGCGAAGCCCTCGCGGTCGATGCCCGTGATGACGCGGGCGTTCGGCGCAGTGCGCCGGTCACCGGCGGTCGCGCCGCGGCAGAACGCGCCCTGCGTCTCCACCGTGACGTGCCAGTCCTCAAAGCGAAGCAGATCGGGCCGCAGCAGGGCGCACACGGCCACGGCGTCGTGCACGGGTGCTCCGGCGTAGCCTTTTGTGCGGTGGAAGGCAAAGAAGAAGTCCAGCCAGCCCGCGACGGTCTCCGCCACGGGGTTGCCGACGGCGCGGATGCGCGCAAAGTCCTCGGGATAGAGCAGGGCCTGCTCCGTGACATCCAGCCCGGCCATGGTGATGGGCAGGCCGGAGCGGAACACGACGTCCGCCGCCTCGGGGTCCGCGAGAATGTTGAACTCGGCTGCAGGCGTCCAGTTTCCGTGGGCAAGGCCGCCGCCCATCAGGCTGATGCCCGCGATGTTCGCCTTCAGCTCCGGGTGAGCCAGCAGCAGGGCGGCGACGTTCGTCAGCGGGGCCGTGGCCACGATGGTCAGCGGCTCCGCGCTTTCGCGCAGCAGGCGGGCCATCTGCTCCGGCGCGCGCTCGGGTGCGGCCTCGCGGTCCGGCTCCGGCAGGGCGGGGCCGTCCAGCCCGCTCACGCCGTGCACGCTCGGGGCGGTGAGCGCCTCGGACAGCAGCGGCCGGGCAAGGCCCATGGCCACCGGCGCCCGGATGCCGAGCAGCGTGCAGATGCGCAGGGCGTTGCGCGTTGTTTTTTCAATGGTCTGGTTCCCGGCGGCGGAGCTGACGCCGCGGATGTCTAAGCCGGTCGCGGCCAGCATCCAGGCAATGGCGTCGTCATGGCCGGGGTCTCCGTCCAGCAGGACGGGAATGCGATGGTTCATGCGGATTTTCCTTTCTGTGCAAGCGCCGAGCGCGCGCGGTGCTTTTTGCGCTGCTGCGCCCGCACGACGACGTAGACCATCATCACAACGGTGATGACATAGGGGATGAGATTCGTAAGGTCCGCGCTCAGGTATTCCTGCAGGCGCAGGCCAATGGCGTCAAAGAAGCCGAACATCAGCGCGGCGAGATAGGCCTTCGGTGGGTTGGCCGCGCCGAAAATGACGCAGGCAAAGGCAATGTAGCCGCGGTTGTTGCTCATATTCTCGGCAAACGTGCCCTGCAGCTGGCCGAGCGACAGGTGCGCGCCCGCGAGCGCGCAGAACACGCCGCACAGGATGCTTGCCAGCCACTTGAGCTTTGCGGGGTCGATGCCGGCCGTGCGCAGCGTCTCGGGCTTTTCGCCGGAGGCCCGCAGCCAGAAGCCGTAGGGCGTCTTATAGAGGAACAGCCACAGCAGCAGCACGAACAGCAGCGTCAGATAGACGAACAGCGAGTTGCCGCTGAGAATTTTGCCGAGGAAGGGAATGCTCTCGATGCCCGGAAGGCGCAGGCTGGGCAGGAAGGGGTTGCCCTTTGTGCCGCTCGCGCCGAAAATGGAGCGCGACAGGAAGCCCGTCAGGCCGAGCGCGAACGTGTTGAGCGCGCAGCCGATGATGAATTCATCGGAGCGGAGCTTCACGACGAACAGTGCGAAGAACAGGCCGACGAGAAGGCCGACGCCGACGGCCAGCGCCACACCGGCTGCCGCCGAGGCGAACAGCCAGCTGCCGAGCACGCCGAAGAACGCGCCCATCAGGATCATGCCGTCCATGCCGATGTTCATGATCCCGGCGTGCTCCGTCAGCGAGCCGCCGAGGGCGGCCAGCGCCACGGGCGTGGCGCTGCGGAGCATCTGCTGGAACGTTCCGGCGGAGAAAATGCTCTTCAGAATGGATTCAAGCATGCTTTTCCGCCTCCTTTCCCTTTCTGACGCGGTTCTGCAGCGCGCCGAACAGGCCGCTCTCTGCAGCCATGAGGAAGATGACGACCGTTTGGATGATGAGATAGATCTGGTTCGGCACACCGGCGGCCAGCTCCATGCCCTGCGCGCCGATCTTCAGCGCGGCAAAGAACAGGGACAGGAACACGACGGCCAGCGGCTGGTAGCGGGCGATCATGGCAACCATGAGGCCCTCAAAATAATAGTCGCGGCTGATGCTGTCGCGGAACAGATGCTCCGCGCCGTACACGCGGAACATGCCGACCAGGCCGCACAGCGCGCCGGAAAGCAGCATACACACGAGTACAAGACGGCTGGTGCGGATGCCGATGAAGCGCGCAAAGCGTTCGTTCTGGCCCGTGAGCTTCATCTCATAGCCGCGTGACGTCTTCTGCATGACATACCAGATAACGAGCGCAAGGACGGCTGCTGCCAGAATGGCCGTTGAGAGGTTCGAGCCGCCGATGAGGCCGCCGAACCAGTAGCGGGCGTTCAGCTGCTCCGTCGCTGCGACCATGTTCTTGTTCGCGTTCTTCCACGGCCCCTTGGCGAGGTACTGGCAGAAGCTGGCGGCGACGGTGTTGAGCATGATGGTCGTGATGACCTCGTTGACCTTGACCTTGACCTTCAGCACGCCGGGGATGAGGGCGTAAAGCCCGCCGGCGGCCATGGCGGCCAGCGCGGCCAGCGGCAGCACGAGCCACGGCGTCAGGCCGTCGAGCCACACGCCGACCTGACAGGCAGCGATGGCGCCGAGCAGGAGCTGGCCCTCGCCGCCGACGTTGAAGATGCCGACGCGCGCGCCGAGCACGCAGGCCAGACCGCACAGGCAAAGCACCATGGCGTATTCCAGCAGATCGCCGATGTGGCGGGCACTGGAGAACGCGCCGTTCAGCATGGCAAGGTAGGCCTTGCCGGGCGAGAAGCCCGCAATGGCGAGGATGACCGCGCCGATGACGAACGCGAGTACCACGCTCAGCAGCAGCGAGATGAGATAGCCGGGATCGATCCGTTTTTTCATGCCTGCGCCTCCTCCCGGCGTCCGCCGGTCATGCAATAGCCGATCTCCTCGCGGGAAATTTCCGCGGCGGAGAATTCGCCCGTGATCCTGCCCTCATACATCGTGATGACGCGGTCGGACAGGCGGAACACCTCGTCCAGATCGGCCGAGCACAGCAGGATGGCGCAGCCCTCGTTGCGCTTTTCAAGGATGCGGGCATGGATGAACTCGATTGCACCCACGTCAACGCCGCGCGTCGGCTGCGCGATGAGCAGCACCGGCGCATCGAACGAGAATTCGCGCGCGATGACGACCTTCTGCATGTTGCCGCCGGACATGGACCCGGCTTTGGCATCGACGCCTGCGCCGCGGATGTCAAATTTTTCATACAGCTCCGAGGCATAGCGCTCGATGCTGCTCGTGCGCTGGCAGAAGGCAAAGCCGCTGAAGCGCGGCTCGCGCTGCTTGCCCGCCAGCAGGTTCTCCGTCACGCTCGCCTCGGCGCTCAGGCCGGTGGCAAGACGGTCCTCCGGCACATGGGCGAGGCCCGCGGCGCGAATTTCACCGGGCGCTTTGCCGGTGACGTCCTGTTCGTGCACGAAAATCTTTCCGTGCTCGACGGGGCGCATGCCTGCAATGGCCTCGAGCAGCTCGCTCTGGCCGTTTCCTTCGATGGCGGCGATGCCGAGAATTTCGCCCGCGCGCACGGACAGCGACAGGCCGTCCACCGCCGTCAGGCCACGGTTATCCTGCACGGTCAGGTTTTCCACGCGAATTTCCTCCGCGCCGGGCGTGCCGGTCTTTTCCAGCTGGTCATAGAGCACGGGGCGGCCGACCATCATGGAGGCCAGCATGCGCTCATTGACGTTTTTCGTCTCCTCCACGCCGACGAGTTTTCCCTTGCGCATCACGCCGACGCGGTCGGAAATGGCCATGACCTCATAGAGCTTGTGCGTGATGAGAATGACGGTCATGCCGCGCTCACGGACGATGCGCCGGATGACGGAGAACAGCTCGTCCGTCTCCTGCGGGGTGAGCACGGCGGTCGGCTCGTCGAGGATCAGGATTTCCGCGCCGCGGTACAGCGTTTTCAGAATTTCCACGCGCTGCTGCAGGCCGACGCCCGTCTCGGCAACGACGGCGTTCGGGTCGACCGTCAGGCCGTATTCCTCCACAAGGCGGCGTGTTTCGCGCTCGGCCGCGCGCTGGTCGAAGAACAGGCCGAACCGGCGCGGCTCACGGCTCATGACGATGTTCTGCGCCACGGTAAACGACGGCACGAGCATAAAGTGCTGGTGCACCATGCCGACGCCGTGGTCGATGGCGTTGCGCGGGCTGAAGCGGCTGACCTCCTCGCCGCGGATGGAGACGCTGCCGCCCGTCGGGGTGTGGATGCCGTAGAGGATGTTCATCAGCGTCGATTTCCCCGCGCCGTTTTCGCCGACGAGGGCAAAGACCTCGCCCTTTCGGATGTCCAGCGAAACGTCATCGTTTGCCAGAACGCCGGGGAACGCCATGCTGACATGGCGGAACTGCACGGCGATGTCGTTCAAATCGGGTTCCCCCTTTCTCCCGGCAGCAGCCGGGATGATCATAGTGCAAAGGCGTGGCGCAGCGCCACGCCGCAGACTGTCAAAAAACCTGCCCAGCCGAAAGTTTCGGAGGGAAGAAAAGTGTGAAAGGAAACCGTCAGGGTTTCCTTTCGCGTTAAATAACCCGCCGCAGCGGCAGAATTGCAAAATTATGCTACAAAAATTGATTTTGCAATTCTGGAAGCAGCTTGTCAAAAAAGTCCAAAGAGACTTTTTTGACAAGCAGAGGCGTGGCGCAGCGCCACGCCGGGAGTTGATATTCAGATTATATTGTAGGGGAGGGGCAAGCCCCTCCCGGACAATTCTGCATCAGCGGGTCGTTTCGACGGTGATCTCGCCGGAGACGATCTTCTTCGACAGCTCTTCCACGGCGTTCTTCACGTCGTCGGGCACCTGCTGTGCCGCGCCGTCCTCGCCGTAGCCGATGCCGACATAGCCGTTGCTCATATCGGCGACCCACGTCGTGCCCCACAGGGAGCTGTCGCCGTCCAGCAGGCGCTTCACGGCGTCATAGATGGAGCTGCCGACTTCCTTCTTCATGGAGCAGATGATGGTGTCGGGGTCGATGTACTTCTGGTCGCTGTCCACGCCGATGGCGTAGAAGCCGTTCTCCTTCGCGGCCTCAAACACGCCGTCGCCCGTGGCGGAGGCGATCTGGAAAATAACGTCCGCACCCTGATCGTGCAGAGCCAGCGCGCATTCCTTGCCCTTTGCGGGGTCGTCATAGGTGCCGGCGTAGTTCTTCACGACGTTCACGGCCTTGCCGTTCTCCGTGCCGTAGTACTCCGCGCCCTGCGTGTAGCCGACGATAAAGTCGTTGATGGTATCGCTGTCCTCGCCGCCGACTGCGCCGACCGTGCCGCTCTCGGACATGGCGGCCGCGATGTAGCCCGCGAGGAACGAGCCCTCATTCTGGGCATAGGTGATGTTCAGCACGTTAGCGACCGGCTCGCTCGTGGCGTTGTCGATCCAGATGAACTTCACATTCGGATATTCCGGCGCGATGGTCTCGACATCATAGAATTCCCAGCCGACGCACACGACGACGTCTGCCTGATCGGCGGCGTTCTTCATCTGCGTTGCGTGGTTTTCGTTGTTGCACTCGATGGTGCTGACCTGCACGCCGAAGTCCTTGGCCAGACGGTCTACGCCTTCCTTGGACGAGTCATAGAACGAACGGTCGCCGAACGTACCGGCCACGACGAGCGCGAGCTTCAGGTCGGAGGAGGAGTCCCCCTTGTCTTCCGTCTTGCCGCAGGCGGCAAAGACACACGTCAGCAGAGCCACTGCCAGAATGCATGCGAGGATCTTTTTCATAAATAGCCTCTCCGTTTCAAACAAAAATTTGTCGGTTTTACCCGACGGTGTGCCTTCATTATAATGTTTTTTTCCGCGCCGCGCAAGTGGGCACGGCAAATATCGCCCGGAATTTCTTACGCGCGGGCAAAAAACCGGATGCCATGCCGGAAAATAGAGCGATGCGTATGGAAAAACATGATTGCGGTAAAAATCTTTGTTGAAATTGTGCTGAGAATCGGCTATACTACAGGAAGGAAACTCCAAAGGAGGCGACATGCACATGGGTGTAACGGTTTCCGTCATTTCCGGCAAGGGCGGCACGGGCAAAACGACGCTCTGCGCCGGGATCGCGGCCTGTCTTGCCGCTGAGGGCAAGCGCGTCCTGTGCATCGATGCCGACATCGGCCTGCGGAATCTCGACATCGCGCTCGGCATGGCCGAGCAGCCCGCTGTCGCGTTCACGGACGTGACGCAGGGCTTCTGCAAGCTGTCCGACGCCGCGGAGCATCCGGCCCTGCCGGGCCTGTTCCTGCTGACGGCCCCGGTGCGCGAGCAGGACGCTCTCGTGGAGCAGCAGCGCTTCGGTGCGCTGCTGCGCGAGGCCCGCGAGGCCTTCGACTGGGTCCTGATCGACGCGGCCGCCGGGATCGGCACAAGCTTCCGCCTTGCCACGCAGTTTGCCGACCGCTGCATCGTCGCTGCCACGCCGGATCCCGCCTCCCTGCGGGACGCCGCCTGCGCGGCAAACGCCCTCGCGCTCGAGGGGCACGAGCTGCTGCAGCTCGTGGTCAACCGCGTGCAGCCGCGCCTGTTTTCGCGCATGAACCTGACGGTGGACGACATGATGGACCAGACCGGCCTGCCGCTGCTCGGCCTTGTGCCGGAGGACCCGGCCGTCGTGCTTTCTGCCGCAGCGGGCAAGGCGCTGATCCTGAATTCCTCCGGCGGTGCCGCTGAGGCCTGCCTGCGCATCTCCCGCCGCCTGCGCGGTGAGCCAATGCCCTTGATGCGATTTTGAAGATGAGGTGATCTTATGAATATTACGCTGATGGCGCATGACAAGAAAAAGGAACTGATGGTCCGGTTCTGTACGGCTTATAAGAGCGTGCTGAGCAAGCACAACCTCTCCGCCACGGCCACAACGGGCCGCCTTGTCGCGGAGGCGACCGGCCTGCCCGTGACGCTGTATCTTTCCCACAATCAGGGCGGTCACCAGCAGGTCGACGCCCGGATCGCCTATAACGAGATCGATCTGGTGCTGCTGTTCACCGATCCGAATAACAGCGACCCCTGGGAGGATCAGCAGGTCGTGCAGACGCTGCACCTGTGCGACGCGCACAATGTGCCCATGGCCACGAACCTCGCCACGGCGGAGATGCTCATCCTCGGCCTGCAGCGCGGTGACCTGGACTGGCGCGAGATGATCCGCCGCAAGCGCTCCGTCCGCTGAAAGGAGCAGCTTTATGGAAGCAACGGAACTCATTGAACTCATCCGCACGTCGGAGAAGAAGACGCCCGTCCGCGTGGTGCTGCAGGCCAATGCGCCCTGCGAGTTCCCCGGCGCGGAGGTTTTTTCCGGCGGGAACGGCCTGCATATCCTCTACGGCGACTGGAAAACGCTCGGTCCGCAGCTTACGGCGCAGGCCGCGCACATCGACCGCCTGCATGTGGAAAACGGCGCCTGCAACTCCGCCATCCCCATGCTGGACCTCAAGGGCCTGCATGCGCGCGTCGAGCCGGGCGCCATCATCCGCGAGGGCGCGGAGATCGGCGCGAACGCCGTCGTTATGATGGGCGCGATTCTGAATCTTGGTGCCGTCGTCGGCGAGGGCAGCATGATCGACATGGGCGCTGTGCTCGGCGGCCGTGCCACCGTGGGTAAAAACTGCCATATCGGTGCGGGAGCCGTGCTGGCGGGCGTCATCGAGCCGCCCAGCGCCACGCCGGTCATCGTGGAGGACGGCGTGCTCGTCGGCGCGAATGCCGTCGTGCTCGAGGGCGTCCATATCGGAAAAAATGCCGTCGTCGCGGCCGGAGCCGTCGTCACGGAGGACGTGCCGGAGAATGCCGTCGTGGCGGGCGCGCCCGCCCGCGTGCTGAAGCAGCGCGACGAAAAGACAAATTCCAAGACCGCCTTCGTCGATGCCCTCCGCGAGCTGTAAGAGAATACAAAAACGTCCCCGGATGCGCCGCATCCGGGGATAATTATTTGGAAATGAAAAATGAGGGGAGCGGCATGCGGACTGACAAGTTACAGGCGGCTTCGCCGACCGTACCCGCCAGTGTAGGGGAGCGGCATGCCGCTCCCGGCGACGCACTGCTGACTAGTACAGGCTGGCGATAAAATGGTATGCACCGATTGCGTCTGTAGCGGCGCTCAGCGAGCGCCTTGTACAGGGCAATTCAACCGCGTGAGGGCACTGGTGCACCGCTGTACCACCCTGACGTGTCATCGCGAGGAGCGAAGCGACGTGGCAATCTCGCAGTACCGGAGTGGATAATAGGAAAGCCCCGGCGAAAACGTAACTGCCTTCCCGAGATTGCCACGGCCCCTTTGGGGCCTCGCAATGACAATTTGGGGCCAATTCCATTTTAACGATGCCCTGTGCCAGTCGGCAGCGCTGTGCCGGGCAGGGCTGTCCCCGACCCTGCAACACATATTTGGTAGCCTTACAAAATCTCCCCCCACAGGCCCTCTTCCTGCAGGCCCTCGATGCGGACGCGGCGGACGGTGTTATGCAGGTCCTCACCGCGGGCATAGACCTTCATGCCGTTCGGGGCGTGGCCGGTGAACCAGCCGTCCTCGACCTGCTCAAAGAGCACGTCCTGCTCCGTGCCGCACATGGCGGTCAGAAATTTGCGGTGCAGCTCGGCGGCGGCGGCAACGGCCTTGGCGGAGCGGTCGGCCTTCTCCGCGCGGGAGAGCTGGCCCGGCATGGAGGCGGCGGGCGTTCCGGTGCGGCGGGAATAGGGGAAGACGTGGACCATGGCAAGGCCACAGGTGCGGGCAAAGGCGAGGGATTCGGCGAATTCCTCCTCCGTCTCGCCGGGGAAGCCGACGATCAGGTCCGTCGTGACGGCGCAGCCGGGGAACCACTGCTGCAGCAGGCGGACGCTCTCCAGATAGCGCGCCGTGTCATAGTGGCGGTGCATGCGGCGCAGTACGCCGTCGCTCCCGCTCTGCAGGCTCAGGTGGAACTGCGGGCAGAAGTTCGGGCACGCGGACAGGCGACGGCAGAAGTCCTCGTCCACCACGCGCGGCTCAAGCGAGCCGAGGCGCACGCGCAGCTGCGGTACGGCGCGGCAGACGGATTCGACCAGATCGGCAAACGTGCTGCCGTCCTTGAGATCGCGGCCCCACGATGCGACCTCGATGCCCGTGAGCACGACCTCGCGGTAGCCCTCGAGCGCGCGCGCCTGCTCCACGGCCTGCGCCAGCGGCAGCGAGCGCACGGGGCCGCGGGCGTAGGGGATGATGCAGTAGGTGCAGAAGTTGCAGCAGCCGTCCTGCACCTTGAGCATGGCGCGGGTGCGCGTGCCGAGGCTCCCGGCCGGGAGCGACTCAAAGGCGCGGCGGCGCATGGCGTCGTCCAGCAGGACCTGCTGCCCGGCGTCCTGCCCGGCCTTTTTCTGCCGCACGGCGTCCAGCACGAGCTGGACAAAGGCCTCGCGTCCGCCGCTGCCGGACACGACGTCCACGCCGAGAGCCTCGACCTCCCCGGCGCTGACCTGTGCATAGCAGCCGCACACGCCGATGACGGCCTGCGGGTGCTCGCGGCGCAGGCGGCGGATGAGGGTGCGGTTCTTGCGGTCGGCGACCGCCGTCACGGTGCAGGTATTGATGAGATAGGCGTCGCAGTCGTCGACATCCGTGCCGCTGACGTGGCCAAGGGCCAGAAGCTGCTGCTCCATGGCCTGCGTTTCATATTGATTGACCTTGCAGCCAAGCGTATAACATTGAAATTTCATCGAGTTTCTCCAAAAAATCTTTGAGGGTCCCAAAAAAGATTGAACAAAACGTGCATTGTGCTTTTGCCCGTTTTTGCGGTATAATAATCACGATCATTATAGTGGAAAAAACAGGATTTGTACAGTCTCAGACTGTCAAAAAACTGCCAAGCCGAAAGTTTCGGAGGGAAAAAGAGGAAACCGTCAGGGTGTCCTCTCGCGTTCGATAAGCCGCCGCAGCGACAGAATTGCAAAATCTGCCAAAATTGATTCTGTAATTCTGAGGAAGCAGCTTGGCGGAAAAGCCCGAAAGGACTTTTTTGACAAGCTGACAGTCTTTCTTTGGGAGGAAGCACATGATCGTTCGATTTGCATCCGTGAGCGACGTGAGAGAATTTGTCGGACTGGCCACGCTGCAGCCCTATGCCATTGACGTGGTAGATGGCGAGCATGTTGTCAGCGCAAAGAACTTTATGGAGCTGTTTACGATTAATTTTACCCATCCCCTGCAGGTGCAGATCGCAGACAGCCGGAACGAGGCCCATTTTGCCAAAGCTGCCGCGCGCTTCGTCGTCGGCTGAATCAAATGCAGGCGCCCCCATCCGATCGGATGGGGGTGTTTTTTGCTATATTGGGGGAAGAGGAGTGAAGCAAGTGGAGAGGGAAAAGCCGTGCGAGGCTGTCTGTTGGGCGTTGTAGGGGGCGGCGTCCTCGACGCCCCGTGGGGCACCGGCGGGAGGTACGGGCCGGCATTAAAATGGCAAAGACCAAAGGTTTGTCATTGCGAGGAGGCCAAAGGCCGACGTGGCGCCCTGAGCGCGAAGCGCGAGGAAGTGCCCTTGGGGTGCAATCTCGGGAAGGCAGTTGCGATTTCGCCGGAATTTGCCTGTTATCCAACCGGACACTGCGAGATTGCCACGTCGCTTCGCTCCTCGCAATGACAATTCGGGGGTCAGTACCATTTTATCGGCAACCTGTACCAACTGTCAGTTCAGCGCCGGGAGGGGCATGCCCCTCCCCTACAACGCGCGACTGGAAACTTCGCGTAACTTTACGCTATCCACTTTCCATTTTCCACTTGCACCATGCCGCACCGACAACGACCGCCCGCATCCGGATCGGAGGGGGCGGTCATTTTCTGTATATTTGCCTTACAGGCGCTCGTACATCGTGTTCATGCGGCGCAGGCGGTGGGCCAGCTCCGCCGTGAGCAGGCCGGGCTGCAGCCGCCAGCTCCAGTTGCGGTCGCTGAGCGTGCCGGGCGTGTTCATGCGGGCCTCCGCGCCGAGGCCGAGATAGTCCTGCAGTTGGGCGATGAACGTGTCGGCCACGCTGGCAAGGCCGCTGCGCAGGATGCCCCACGCGTAGCCCTCCTGCTCCGTCAGGCCGAGGTATTCCGCGGCATAGGCGCGCGCGGTCTCCGACGTCTGCGCCAGCCACTGGGCAAGCGTTTCGTTGTCGTGCGTACCGCTGTAGCAGATGCAGTTGCGGATATAGCGGTGGGGGAGGTAGTTGCTCGGCTCGCGGGAGTCGAAGGCGAATTCCAGCACCTTCATGCCGGGCCAGCCGGAGTCCTTCTGCAGCCGGATGACATCGTCCGTCAGGAAGCCGAGATCCTCCGCGATGAGGCGCAGGTCCGGGAAGCGCTCCTGCATGGCGCGGACGAAGTCGTGGCCCGGCCCCTTGACCCACTTGCCGCCGCGGGCGGTCTTGTCGCCGTAGGGGATGGCCCAGTAGCTCTCCAGCCCGCGGAAGTGGTCGATGCGGATGACGTCGAACAGCCGCGCGGCCGCTGCAATGCGCTCCTTCCACCAGGCGTAATCCGTCTGGCGCATACGCTCCCAGTCATAGAGCGGGTTGCCCCACAGCTGGCCGTCGGCCGAGAAATAGTCGGGCGGGCAGCCTGCCACGCCGGTCGGCAGCCCGGTCTCGTCCAGCTGGAACAGGGACGGGTTCGCCCACACGTCACAGGAGTCATAGGGCACATAGATCGGCAGATCGCCGATGATCTCCAGCCCGAGCGCGTGCACATAGCTGCGCAGCGCGTCCCACTGGCCGAAGAAGAGATATTGCAGATAGATAAAGAAGTGCACGTCGTCGCCGAGCCGGACGGCATAGGTCTCGGCCGCACCCGGACGGCGCAGGCGGATCTCCTCCGGCCACGTCTCCCACGAGCGCATGTCCTGGCTGCGCTTGAGCGCCATATACAGGGCATAGTCCTCAACCCACGGGTTCGCATTGCGGAATTCGCGCACGGCGTCCGCGTCGCGTTCCCAGCCGCGCAGGAAGGCGCGGTAGAGCAGGTCGAAGCGCACGCTGTACTGGAAGCCGTAGTCCACGCGCGCGCTGTGCGCCTCCCAGTCGACGGCGTCGATCTCCTCCTGCGTCAGGAGGCCGTCCTCCCGCAGCAGATCGAGGTCAATGAAATAGGGGTTGCCCGCGTGCGTGCTGAAGCTCTGATAGGGGCTGTCGCCGTAGCTCGTCGGGCCGATGGGGAGAAGCTGCCAGTAGTGCTGCCCGGCCGCCTTCAGAAAGTCGGCGAAGTCATAGGCCGCCTGGCCGAGCGTGCCGATCCCATAGGGGGAGGGCAGCGAGGAGATGTGCATCAGAATTCCACTGGTTCTCATGAGTTTGTTCCGTCCTTCCGGGGTGGGTGTGAGGTACTTTCGCGGACCGCCAGCGTGAAGGGGACGGTCTCGTGGCGTGCGACGGCGCCGCGCTCGAGCGTGCCGAGCAGCAGGGCCACGCCGCGGTCGACCAGCAGGCTGGCCTGCTGGCGGATGGTGGTGAGCTTGGGCGTGTAGAACTCGCCAAGCTCCAGGCCATCGAAGCCGATGACCGAAATATCCTCGGGGATGCGCAGGCCGCGGTCGTGCAGCGCGCGCATGGCGCCGATGGCCATCACGTCCGACATGGCGAAAATGGCCGTCAGTCCCGGCTGCTCCAGAAGCCGCAGGGCGGCGTCGTAGCCGTCCTGAAAGGCATAGCGCGCCGTGGCGCAGCATTCGTCCGGCAGAGTCAGCCCACAGCGCTCCAGCGCGAGCAGGCAGCCCTCATAGCGCAGCCGCGACGGGCCGGAGCAGCTCAGGTCGCCCGCGATGACGCCGATGCGCCGGTGGCCGCTTTCCAGCAGGTATTCCATGGCGCATTCCGCCGCCTCCACGTCGTCCGTGGTCACGGAGGAGAGATTGTCGAAGCCGAGGCGGGCGGCGTCGGTCGTCAGCACGACGGACGGCAGCGTGATCTCGCCGAAGCTTTTGGCGTACATCCGCCGGTCGCCGCCGAGAAAAAGCAGCCCGGCGGGCTTTTTCTCGCGGCTCAGGTGCAGAGCGCGCTCGACGGGGTCCTCGTTTTCGTCGACGTAGTCCACGGTCAGCGGGTAGCGGTCCGTGGGGAGCGTCTGCTGGATGCGTTCGATCATCTGGGCAAACAGCTCGTTCGACGTGCCGGTCACCACGGCGACGATGCCGCTGCTGTGGATCTGCTTGAGGTACTTCGCGTTGGTATTGAGCTGATATCCGCGTTCCTGCGCCAGCGCCAGAATGGCGCTGCGTGCCTGCTCGCTGACATTCGGCAGGCCGTTCAGGGCGCGGGAGACCGTGCCGACGGAGTAGCCGGACAGGCGGGCAAGGTCTTTGATCGTCATATGGGTTATCCTTTGACGGCGCCGGCTGCGACGCCCTTGATGATATATTTCTGGCAGAACAGATAGACGATAATGATCGGCACGATGCTGAACATCATGACGGCCATCGTTGCGCCGAGGTCGGCCGTGCCATAGCTGCCCTGCAGATACTGCACATGGATGGGAATGGTCTTGTATTCGTTGATGTCGAGCACGAGGGAGGGCAGGAGGTAGTCGTTCCACACCCACATGACCTCGAGAATGCCGACGGAGATGAGCGTCGGGCGCAGCATGGGCAGGACGACGCTGAAGAACGTGCGGATCGGGCCGCAGCCGTCGATAACGGCGGCCTCCTCGATCTCGAGCGGCAGGCTCTTGACGAAGCCGGAGAACATGAACACGGCGAGGCCCGCGCCGAAGCCGAGGTAGATGACGGGGATGGTCCACGGTGTGTTGAGATAGAGGTCGTTTGCCACGGAGACGAGCGGGAACATGACCATCTGGAACGGCACGATCATCGAGAACACGCAGCCCAGATAGAACAGGCGGGAGAACCGCCCGCCGACGCGGGAGATGAACCATGCGGCCATGGACGTGCACAGCAGGATGAGCGTGACGGACAGTATGGTGATGACGATGCTGTACAGCAGGGACTTGAGGAACGGATAGTTGCCGAACGTCATGCCCTTGACATAGTTGCTCGTTCCTGCGAATGTGCCGGCATTCGGCAGGGCGAACGTGTCGGTGTTGATGGCGCTGTGCGTCTTGAACGAGTTGATGAGCACCTCGACAATGGGCATAACATAGAGGATGCACACGAGGGAGAACAGCACGGTCAGCACGATGCCGCCGATGTCGCGCTTTTTCTTACGGAGCGGTCTCTGCATCATTGCTGCACCTCCTTCGTGCGGGTCGCGCGGAGCTGGAGCAGGGCCAGCGCCGCCACAAGGATGAAGAATATCACGGCCTCTGCCTGGGCAACGCCCTTCCAGTTGTTGCCGATGCCGTTCGTCTTGAAGATGTGCAGGGCCAGCATTTCCGTCTTATAGATGTTCGTGCCGGGGATCTGCGGGGAGCCGCCCGTCAGGGCGAGGTTCTGGTCAAAGAGCTTGAAGGAGTTCGTCAGCGTCAGGAACACGCAGATCGTGACGGACGGCATGACATTCGGAATGGTCACATGCCACAGCGTCTGCCAGCGGCCCGCACCGTCGATCTTCGCGGCCTCGAGCATGTCGTCCGGGATGGCCTGCAGACCCGCAATGTAGATGATCATCATATAGCCGATCTGCTGCCACGCCACAAGGATGACCAGGCCCCAGAAGCCGTAGGTCGCGTTCGTGAGCAGGGGCTGCAGCGAGGCCGAGCGGAGGAAGGCGTCAAAAATGAGCTTCCAGATGTAGCCCAGCACGATGCCGCCGATGAGGTTCGGCATGAAGAACACCGTGCGGAAGATGTTCGAGCCGCGCAGCTTCTGCGTCAGTGCGTAGGCCAGCGCAAAGGCGCATACATTAATGATAAGAATGGATACGACGGCATAGGCGGCCGTGAAGCCGAAGGCACGCCGGAAGCCCTCATCCGCAAAGGCGCGGAAGTAGTTGGAAAAGCCTGCCCAGTGATAATCGACCGGCGAGGTGAATTCGCAGAACGAGCGGTACAGGCCCAGCAGGAACGGATACAGGAACCCGATGCAGAAGGCCAGCGCCGTCGGCAGCAGAAACAGCGGCCAGCAGCGCCGGATCGGGCGGCGGATCAGCTCACTGTTCAGCGCCTCGCGGCTGCGGGGCTGACGGTTTCGTTTTTTCATAAAGGACCCTCCCCTGAATCGATTGCATATACGCTTGTCAGAGAAGCTCTTTTGCCCGGAAGCTATTATACAACAGAATTTTCGGAAAGAAAAGAGCTGTTCTGACAAACGCCGGAGGGCGGCGGTCTGCCGCCCTCCGCAGGTTTGATGAATTTGGGAAGCTCTGATTAAATCGGCAAGAGCTGACGGCGAAAGATTTTGGTTCCAGGCAAGGTTTGGAAAATGAGGGAATACTGTATGTATTTCCCATTTTTCGAACCGTAGACTGGGGGCAAAAGATCCGCCGCTCAGCAGCAGACGATTTATTCAGAGTTTCCTTTGGATTAGCCTTCCTGCAGCTGATACTGCGTTGCCCAGCCGTTGACAAAGGCGGTCTCGACGCCGCTCCAGTCGCCGGAGCCGGTGCTGTAGGCCAGCAGCGCGTCCACGACGCCCTGACGCCAGCTCTCAACGTTCGGGGTGTAGTTGAAGGCCCAGGTCACGGTGTAGTTGCCCTCGGACATCAGGTGGTTGGCATTGTTGAAGAACACGTTCGCGCTCTCCTTGGCGTTCTTGAAGGGGATGGGGCCAAACTGCTCGGCCATCATCTTCGTGCCCTCGTCAGAGGTAACGACCCACTTCATGAAGTCGAGGGTGGCCTTCTGGTCTTCCTCGGAGGCCTTGGCGTTCACGGCCCAGCAGTTCTCGGTGCCGCAGGCCAGACCGGCCTTCTCTTCGCCCTCAACGCCGCAGTAGATGGGGATCATGGCCAGCTTTGCCGGATCCATGGAGAAGCCCATGGCGGAAGCGTCGGTCAGGTTGGCGTATTCCCACGTGCCGTTCTGGAAGAACACGGCCTGGCCGTTTGCAAACTCCGCGCGGGACTCGTCGCCGGTCTTGGCGGCCAGCTCGGAGGGAGCGCAGGTGGCGTTGTTCATGTACAGATCCCAGATGTTCTTGTAGTTGGCAAGATACTTGCCGGTGATCGTGGCGGGCTGCTCGGTCACGTTGTCGTCGCGGAACTCATAGTACAGCGGCATGTTGGCCAGATGGCCGGAGAAGCGCCAGGAAGAGGAGGAATCCAGACCGGCGGAGGAGAAGGCGGCAAAGCCCAGCTCGTCCTTGTGGGCGGTGATGTCCTCGGCAACAGCCTTCAGGCTAGCGAAGTCCTTGATCTCGTCGAGAGAGTGGCCTGCCTTTTCCAGCAGCTCGGTATTGACGATGATGCCGAAGGCCTCATAGCAGTAGCCTGCGCAGTAGGTCTTGCCGTCCTCGCCCTTGATGTTGAAGTCGGACGTGGTCATCTCGTTCAGGAACTCCGTGCCGTCAAGCGCGAGGCAGTAGTCCTTCCAGGTGTCCAGAGCCGTCTCGTTGCCGCACTGGAACAGCGTGGGGGCGTCCTTCTTGGCCATTTCGGCGGTCAGCGTGGTCTCATAGGTGCCGCTGGCGGCGGTGACGACCTTGACGGTAACGCCGGTCTTCTCGGTGTACGTTTTGGCAAGTGCCTGCCATGCACTGTCTGCTTCCGGCTTGAAGTTCAGGAAATAGACAGAGCCTTTGTCGCTGCTCTTGCAGCCGGCGAACAGGCCGACGGCGAGGATCAGCACGAGGGTCAGAGCGATGATCTTTTTCATGATGTTGCCTCCCAATTAATTTTCCGGTGAATTGGAAACGTTTCCAATTTCCTCATGCACACAGTATAGACCGCTGTTTTGCAGAATGCAATCTTTATTTTGGACAAAATGCAAAGTTCTCACAAAATGAACAAATTGACTGCTTAATAATTGTGCAAAAAACCAATAGCCGGGAGAGAAATTTTTTGAAATTCCCTCTTGACGAAGGGCAGGGAATGTGCTATTATAATAACGCAAACAATAATTATTATCATTATGGAGGTGATGCGATGGCGATGCAGAAAAAGAGCAGGAAGCGCGATGCGATCCTGGCCTGCGTCTGCAGTACGGATACGCATCCCACCGCCGAATGGGTCTACACGCAGCTCAAGCCGGATATCCCGGATCTCTCCCTCGGAACGGTCTACCGCAATCTGGCCATGTTCCGGCGCGAGGGCATCATCGGGTCCGCCGGTGTCGTCAATGGGCTCGAGCGTTATGACCGCAACCCCCTTCCCCACGCGCATTTCGTGTGCACGCAGTGCAGCGCCGTCTATGACCTGCCGGACATCGAGCCGCCGGTCGAGCTGATGCGCCGCGTGACCTGCGGGTGCCCGAGCACCTGCGAGCTGACGTTTACCGGCGTCTGCAACGACTGCATTTCCCCGGATGCAGGGTCTAAAATTACGATCTAAAACAATAAAAAAACAACATTTCAGGAGGATTTTATCATGAAGAAGTATGTCTGCCCCGTCTGCGGTTATGTTTATGAAGGCGATGAGCTGCCCGAAGGCTTCAAGTGCCCGATCTGCGGCGTCTCCGGCGAGAAGTTCCAGGTCGTCGAGGGCGAGATGAAGCTCGCGGCCGAGCATGAGTTCGGCATCGGCACGAAGCTCGACGGCGTCCCCGAGGAGGACAAGAAGTTCATCCTCGACCAGCTCAAGGCCAACTTCAGCGGCGAGTGCTCTGAGGTCGGCATGTATCTCTGCATGGCCCGCATCGCCCACCGCGAGGGCTATCCGGAGATCGGCCTGTACTGGGAGAAGGCCGCCTATGAAGAGGCTGAGCATGCTGCAAAGTTCGCAGAGCTCCTCGGCAGCGAGCTCGAGCCGAACATGACCGCCAGCACGAAAAAGAACCTTGCTTGGCGCGTGGAGTGCGAATTCGGCGCAACGGCCGGAAAGGTCGAGCTGGCCAAGGTCGCTAAGAAGAACAACCTCGATGCCATCCATGACACCGTCCATGAAATGGCCCGTGACGAGGCCCGCCACGGCAAGGCGCTCAAGGGTCTGCTGGAGCGCTACTTCGGCTGAGTATTTCCCGCAGGAGGAACGGCTATGAAGTATGTCTGCGATGTCTGCGGCTATGTCTATGACCCGGCCGTCGGCGACCCGGAGAACGGCGTTGCCCCCGGCACGCCGTGGGAAGAGGTCCCGGAGGATTGGCTCTGCCCGCTGTGCGCGGTCGGTAAGGACCAGTTCAGCCCGGAAGAATGAAAGAGATAGCAGGAGAGGGATCGCTCCCTCTCCTGCGCAGCTTGTCAAAAAAGTCCAAAGGGACTTTTTTGACAAGCTGCTTTCAGAATTGCAAAATGAATTTTTGTAGTATTATTTTGCAATTCTGCCGCTGCGGCGGGTGATGGAACGCGAAAGGAAACCCTGACGGTTTCCTTTCACACTTTTCTTCCCTCCGAAACTTTCGGCTAGGCAGTTTTTTTGACAGTCTGATTTTTTTATGCAAATTTACCATTTGCATCGGACGGCCTGCTTGTGGTACACTGAAAAAAACGGAAAGGAGCAAAAACCAATGCATGAATACGAAGTTCTGATCGAGACCATCAACCCCTGCGGCGGCGAGGCGCACAGCAAGAAGGAATTTCTCGATGTCGAAGCCGAAAGCCCCGAGGCCTATGTCCGCGCCGAGGGCCGCTGGCCTGTTCTGGACACCGGGAAGAACATGGACGGCGATGTCGTGATCACGACCGGCGACGGAAAGGGAAATATGATTCGCTATACGTTCACGGAGTGAAGCGATCAGATTTGCCGGCAGCGGCGCTCAGCGCGTGCCGCTGCCGACAAAATTGGCTTTTCCTGTTTTAACGGCAGCCTGTACGAACCGGCAGCTCTAACATAGCTCCATATATACCAAGCGTCCCTGCCGGGTCGACCGGCAGGGACGCTTCTTATTATTTTTCCTTGGCGTAAGCCACCACGATGCGGCGGTGCGGCTCAGAGCCGGTGGAGAAGGTCGTGACCTCGGGATAATCCTGCAGGGCGGCATGGATGACATGGCGCTCATAGGCATTCATCGGCTCGAGGGTGAAGTTGCGGTGGTACTTCACGGCCTTGCCCGCCATCTTGGCGGCCAGATGCTGCAGCGCTTCCTCGCGCTTGAGGCGGTAGTCGCCTGCGTCGACGCTGACGCGCACGCGCGTCTCGTTGTCGCGGTTGATGGCGTAGCTCGTCAGATACTGGATGGCGTCGAGCGTTTCACCGCGGCGGCCGATGAGCATGCCGACATCACCGCCGACCAGCTCAGCGCGGTAGCCGCCCTCCTCCGTGCGATAGGCATGGGGCACGGCGGTGGAATTCATGTGGGTCAGCAGGCCGGTGAGGAACTTCTCGATCTTTTCCTCCATGGAGCCCTCGGGGGCGGGGGCATATTCCTTCGGCGCGGCAGGGGCGGGCTGCTGCTTTTCGGCCTTTTCCGGGCGCGGGGCGCGCGGCTTTTCCTGCTTCGGGGCCTGCGGGCGCTCCTGCTTCTCGGGGCGGGCGGGCTTTTCGGCGGGCTTTTCCTGCTGCTTCGGAGCCTCGGCGTTCTGCGGCTTGCGGCGCTCCTGACGCGGACGGCGCTCGCGGCGGGCAGGCTGCTGCTCCTCCGGCTCGATCTTCTTGCCGGGACGGGAGATGATGCTCGAGGTGATCTCGGGGCGCTCCTTCGGCTTCGAGCGGGAGGCGGACGAGAGCACACTCATCGGAGCCTCGGGCTTCTTGGGCTCGTCCGGCACCTCATAGGTCACCTTGACCTTGGCGGGCGAAGCGCCGATGCCGAGGAAACCGGATTTCGCATTCTCCAGCACCTCGACGGACACGCTGTCGCGGTCCATGCCGAGCTGCTGCAGCGCCGCCGTAACGGCAAGATCGATGGTCTTACCGGTCGTGACGATAAACTTTTCCATGATTATTCGTTCTCCTCATGTTTCGTGTAATGCTCGGAGGAATAGGCGCGGCCGCGGCTGAAGGGACGCTCGGGATCGCCGCTGAGCACTTCGGCAGCTTCCTCGGGCGCAAGCCCGGCGGCAGCGCGCTTTTTGGCTTCAAAATCCTTGGCAGCGGCCTCGCGCCCCTGGCGCTCCCGGAGCTGCTGCTTCTTCTTGCTGGTGTTTTCCGTGATGCCCTCGGGATTGGCGGCACGGCGGGCGGCGCGGATGCGCTCCTTCTCCGCTTCCTCAGCGGCGCGCTGCGCAGCCTTCTCGCGGCGGACGACGTCCTCTGCGTCATAGATCTTGCGGTAGTGCTTCGTGAGGAACACATCCTGCACGATGCCGAACAGCGACTGCGTCAGCCAGTAGATCGACAGGCCGAGCGGGACGATAAAGCCGAACCAGATGGACATGAGCGGCATGAGGATATTCATCATCTTGCCGGTCTGGGCAGACTTGGCGGCGGCTTCGTCCTTTTCGCCGTTGGCGTTGGAGATAACGGAGCCGTTCATCTTCTGGCTGATGAACATCGACAGATAGTTCAGGCCGCCGGAGAGCAGCGGGACGATAAAGCCGCCGATATCGCTCCAGCCCTTGGCCTGCCAGACCTTCCAGCTCGGGATCTGGCCGAGGTTGATGCCGAGGAAGGAAAAATTGATGGACGAGACGCCCATGACGGCTTCGCGCATGGAGGCGTCGGTGAGCTGCAGAGCATATTTCTGCAGATCGGCAGCCGGGCCATACTGCCAGTAGTAGCCGAGCTTGCTGACCTCGACGCCCTGCTCCGTGGCCACGATGGCCTTGAGGGCATCGACGGTCTCCGTGTTCAGGTGCATCAGGTAGTGCAGCGGTTCGCGGATGACGGTGTACAGCGGCAGAAGGAACAGCAGCGGCAGGAACGACCACAGGCAGCCGCCGTACATGCTGACACCCTCGGACTTATAGAGGGCCATGACCTCCTGCTGATATTTCTGCTTGTCGTCTCCGCAGGCAAGCTCCAGCTGCTTGAGCTGCGGCTGCAGGCGGGACATCTTCATCATGCTCTTCTTGCTCTTGGCGCTGAACGGCAGAAGGATCAGCTTGACAACGAACGAGAACAGAATGAGCGCAAGGCCGTAGTTATTCAGGAATCCATAGAAGAATTCCAGCACATAGCCAAAGGGAACGCGGATAAAATCCATGAAAGGCCTCCTCTTGGCCGCGCACGGCGGCCGGACGGAACGGGTGGGCGGAGATCCGCCGGGTGATCATGGCACGGGATCGTAAAAATCGCCGTGGTTGAAGGGGTTGCACCGCAGCAGGCGCTTGAACGTGAGCCAGCCGCCCCGAAGGGCGCCGTATTTTTCGATGGCCTCAAGGCCATATTCCGAGCAGGTCGGGATGAACCGGCACTTGCCCGGAAAGGCGGGAGAGATATACTTCCGATAAAAGCGGATGAGCGCCAGCAGAACGCGCTTCATTGCGCGGCCTCCTGCATCAGGCCCGTCCGCCCGGCGAGCGTCAGAAACGCCCGCGTCAGCTCTGCGAAATCCGCCTCCATCGCGCGGCTGCGCGCGACGATCACGATGTCATAGCCCGGCAGGAGCTCCGCCTCGTGCAGGCGGTAGATCTCGCGCAGGCGGCGGCGCATGCGGTTGCGCTCGACGGCGTGGCCGAGCTTGGCGCTGACGGTCAGGCCGAGGCGGCTGTGACCGGTGCCGTTGCGCAGGCAGTAGACCACGAGCAGGCGGTTGCCCGCCGTGGCGCCGCGGTGATACAGGCGGCGGAAAACATGGTTTTCCTTCAGAGAAACAGTGTGCAGCAAGTCGGAACCTCCCGGCAAAGCAAAAGGGCGAACAGAGACTGTTCGCCCTTCACGTTACAATTCAAGCAGACGGTGCGGTCTCGGCTCCTCAGGCGGACAGGACGGCTCTGCCTTTTGCACGACGGCGGGCAAGAACCTTGCGGCCGTTTGCAGTAGCCATTCTCTTGCGGAAACCATGGACCTTTGCGCGGTGACGCTTTCTGGGCTGATAGGTACGCAGCATCTTCGTGTACACCTCCTGTTAGATTATGCTCAACAGCCGGATTCCGGCCGCAGCAATCGAAAATCATCATGCGCAGGCATGGATGCAATAAGCAAGCATGGATGCGCAATTGATATTATATCGCAGCACCCGGTAGAAAGTCAACCGGAAGTTTTGAATTTTGTGCGAAAATTCCGGGCTTTTCTGTGATTCCGTTGCGGAACAACCTGCTCCGGTTACTCAGCAGTCTCTGCAAAGCGGCATGCTCATGCAGCGCGGGCCGCCGCGGCCGCGGGAGAGCTCGCCGCTCGGGATGCGCAGCACCTCGATGCCGTGCTCCTCGAGCAGATCGTTGGTGACATAGTTGCGGTCATAGGCCACGACGCGGCCGGGGCTGACGCACAGCGTGTTCGAGCCGTCGTTCCACTGCTCGCGCTGGGCCGCGATCTGGTCACCGCCGCCGCAGCGCAGCAGCGTGACGCGCTCGACGCCGAGTGCAGAGGCCAGTGCCTCCTCGAGCGGCATGTCCAGCCGCCGCGCAACGGGCGCGCCGCCGCGGCCGGGCGTCAGCTCGAACATCTCCAGCTCGTCAAGAATGGAGGGATGGATGAGGAACTTGTCCGTGTCGATCTGCGTCAGCACGGTGTCCAGATGCATGAAGGCGCGGGTACTGGGGATATCCAGCGCCAGCACGCGGCGCACCTCGCCCGCCTCGTCCTGGAAAATATTATAGGCCAGCCGCTCAACGGCCTCCGGCATGGTGCGCTGGGAGATGCCGACGGCGATCGTGTCGGCGCTGAGGTTCAGGATATCGCCGCCCTCGAGGGTGTACGGCTCGTCCGGCGTGTAGTAAAACGGCACCTTGCCCGCATAATCGGGGTGATAGTGCAGGATATAGTTTCCGTAGATCGTCTCGCGGTTGCGTGTGACGGAGTACATGTGGTGCAGGGCAACGCCGCGGCCGATGGACGCGAACGGATCGCGCGTGAAATAGAGGTTCGGGATCGGCTCAAGCACGAAGTGCGTGCGGTCGTTGCGCAGGGAGGCCAGCGAGTGGTTCTGGTGCAGGGGCAGTTCGTCGAAGCGGACGCCCGTCATGGTCTTGCGGATGAGCTCGCGCGTGTTGGGGCAGGCCAGCAGAAGCTCCGTGAGGGCCTCGCGGTAGCTGGCGGCCACGCAGCCGCTGCTGCGGATAAAGTCCTCGACGAAGCGGCGGCGCAGGCTGTCGCTCAGGGCCAGCGTCTCCGCGGCCAGATCGGTAAGATAGACGACCTCCACGCCGCTGTCGCGCAGCACCTGCGCAAAGCGGTCATGCTCCGTCTGCGCGCCGCGCAGGTAGGGAATGTCGTCAAACAGAAGGCGCTCCATCGAATTGGGGACGAGCTGCTCCAGCTCCCGGCCGGGGCGCTGCAGCAGGACTTTCTTCAGCGGGCGGACTTCGCTTCTCACATCAATGGCCATGCGGATCGCTCCTCTTATCAAAAATTTTTGAGTTTGCCTTTGATTTTGCTTAGTGTATCACGATTTTTTTCGAAACGCAATTCTTTTTCTGCCGCAATTCTTTCCGTTCTCCGGATTTCCATGCAAGAAATCCAACAAAATGCGGATAAATTTTTGCAGCTCCCGGCACCGTGTTTTTCCACTGTTTTCCAAAGCCCGGTTTTTCCGAAAAAATGCCCCTCCCGCAGAATCTGGGAGAGGCATAAATATTCTCAAAAATTTTTTGCTCCATCGGACGGAATATGGACAGCCGTGCTGCCTTATAATCTCTCACACCAGCCCGCACAGGAGCGCTTCACCCTTGTCCAGAATTTCCTCCGGGAAGGTGAACGTCGGTGCATGCAGCTCGATGCCGCCGGTGCCGAGGAAGAAGAACACGCCGGGCGCATGGCGCTGATATTCCGAAAAGTCCTCCGTGATGCACGTCGTCTCCGCCTCGGCGATCGGGAAGCGCTCCCGCACCTCGGCCAGCAGGGCCGCGTCGTTCGTCACGGGCGGATAACCGGAGCTGCACGTCATGGTCACGGTGCAGCCCGTCTCCTCGCCGACGGCCCGGCCGATGGCCTGTGCCTGCTCCCAGAGCGCGGCATACAGCCCGTCGTCCAGGCAGCGCAGCGAGCCCTCAAGATGCGTGTGGTCGCTCACGGCGTTGCGGGCGCTGCCGCTTTCCATTTTGCCGAAGCGCAGCAGGCAGGGCTTGCCCTCGGCCAGTGCATACAGCCGTGTCAGCAGACGGGCGGCGGCGTCCAGCGCGTCGCAGCCCTCAGCAAAGCGGGCCAGATGGACGGACCGGCCCGTGATCTCCACCGTCAGCTCACACGAGCGCGACATCATCGCTCCGGCGCGCGAGGCGATGATGCCCGCGGGCAGCTCCGGCCAGAGATGCATGCCGAACACGCGCGTTACATGATACCGCTCCAGCAGGCCCGTCGCGCAGATGGGCGCGGCGCCGCCCGTCGTCTCCTCGGCGGGCTCAAAGATCAGAAGGACGTTCCGCTGAGGCCGGACCTCTCCTGCCGCCAGACGGCGCGCCAGCCCGAGCACCATGGCCATATGACCGTCATGCCCGCAGGCGTGCATGCGGCCCGGATGGACGGATGCAAACGGCAGGCCGGTCCGTTCCGTCACGGGCAGGGCATCCATGTCGCTGCGGACGGCGACGGTCTCGTCCTTTCCAAGGTCAAAATAGGCGCACACGGCGTCCTCCCACGGGGCCAGCAGCGTGCAGGGCATTTCGGCCAGCGCCCCGCGCAGATAGGCCGCCGTCTCCGGCAGGCGGCAGCCTGTCTCCGGGATGCGGTGCAGCGCGCGGCGGTCCTCCGATAAGGTCTTCATGGATATTCCCCCTTTTGCCGCATTATATCACGCCCGCCGGACAATTGCAATGCGCGCCCGCCTGTGGTACAATATACAATATCGATAATCACGCCAGAGCGTATAATAAACAGAAAATAAACAGGCAGTCCCGCGCGGGACTGCCGTACCAAACGGAGGAATGACCGGAAATGAGTGGGATCTCGGGACAGGTCTGCCTGCGGCGCGGCGAGACGCTTGCCGCCGGCTGCTGCTGGATCTATGACAATGAAATCGACTGGGCGGACGACACCTGCGAGGACGGCGGCCTTGTCGAGGTGCTCGACAGCCGTATGCGCTATCAGGGCACGGGCTTTTTCAACCGCCGCTCCAAGATCACGGTGCGGCTCGTCTCGCGCGAGCGCGGCGAGACCATCGACCGCGCCTTCTGGGAGCGCCGCATCCGTGCGGCATGGGAAAACCGGCAGGCACTGGGTTTTTCGAACGCATGCCGCGTCATTTTCGGCGAGCCGGATGGCTTGCCCGGCCTGACGGTGGACAAATTCGGCGACTGTCTGTCGTTCCAGATCGTCTCGCTCGGTATGGAGCGCATGCGGGATGATATTCTCGCCATTCTGGCCGAGGTGTTCCGGCCGCAGTGCATTTATGAGCGCGACGACCTTGCCGTGCGCGAAAAGGAGGGCATGGAGCAGCGCAAGGGCTGCGTCTACGGCGCGGTCCCACCGGAGCTCATCATCCGTGAGCACGATGCCCTCATGGCCGTAGACATCGAAAACGGCCAGAAGACCGGCCACTTCCTCGACCAGCAGGAAAACCGCGGCCATCTGCGGCCATATTCCGCCGGGCGGACGGTGCTGGACCTGTGCTGCCATACGGGCGGCTTCTCCATCCACGCGGCACTGTACGGCGCGGCGCGGGTGCAGGCCGTGGACGTTTCGGAGACGGCCCTTGCCATGGTGCGCGGGAACGCTGCGCGCAACGGCGTGGCCGACCGTGTCGAGACCGTCTGCGCCAATGTGTTCGATCTCGTGCGGCAGGATTGCGAGGAGGGCAGACAGTTCGGCCTTGTCATCTGCGACCCGCCCGCCTTTGCCAAGAGCCGCAGCGCCCTCGACGGCGCCTATCGGGGCTATCGTGAGCTGAACCGCCGCTGCATGCAGCTGACGGAGCCGGGCGGCTTCCTTGTGACGTGCTCGTGCAGCCAGTTCATGACGCAGCCGCTGTTTGAGCAGATGCTCACGGAGGCCGCGAAGGGCGCGGGGCGGCAGGTCCGCCTGCTCGAGCGCCTCATGCAGTCGCGCGACCATCCGGCCACGCTGGGCGAGGAGCACTCCATGTATCTCAAGGGCTGTATCCTGCAGGTGCTGTAATGATGAAAATTCTTGTGGTAGAAGACGAGCGCCTGCTGGCTGATTCGCTGCAGACACTGCTGACGGGCCGGGGCTTTTCCGTCGATACGGCGAACGACGGCCTGACCGGCCTGGAATATGCAAAAACGGACGTCTATGATCTCGTGATCCTCGACGTCATGATGCCGGGGCTCGACGGCTATACCGTCGCCAGCCGCCTGCGCGCGGAGCACCATGCCGTGCCCATCCTGATGCTGACGGCAAAGTCCGATCTCATGGACCGCGTGGCCGGGCTGAACGCCGGGGCGGATTATTATCTGACAAAGCCGTTTGATTCCCGCGAGCTGCTGGCCTGCGTCGGCGCGCTGCTGCGCAGACAGGGCGAGCAGGTCGACGAGCTGACGTTCGGCAACACGGCCCTCGACCTCTCGGCCGGGATGCTGCGCTGCGGCAGCAAAAGCGTGCGCCTGTCCGCGCGGGAATTCGACGTCATGCGCATCCTGCTGCAGGCGAAGGGCGGCAACGTCTCGAAGGAGACGCTGCTCGAGCGCGTCTGGGGCTTTGACTCCAACGCCGTGGAGAATCATGTGGAGGTCTACGCCGGCTTCCTGCGGAAAAAGCTCGCGAGCATTGGCTCGAACGTCCGCATCGAGGCCATCCGGCGGCTGGGCTATCATCTGGAGGTGGCGGAGGTATGATCCGGAAGCTCCGCGTCAAGCTCGTGTGCATCCTCATGGCCCTGCTGACCGTGATGCTGGGCGTCACGTTCGGCCTTGTGCTGCATTTTACGCAGCAGAGCCTTGAGGCCGAGAGCCTGCGCACGCTCGAGGCGCTGGCAAACAACTGGCAGACGGCCTCCAGCCCCGGTTTGGACGACGGCACGCGCGTGCCGTATTTTGCGCTGGAGATCAATGCGCGCGGCGACATCATCACGACACGCGGCGGCTATTTTGACCTGAGCGACCGCGAAAAGCTGCAGAAGCTCATCGACATCGCCGTGAATTCCGAGGACGACATCGGTGAGGTGCCGGATTACGGCCTGCGGTTCTACCGCGTCGTCACGCGCACGAGCTGGCGCGTCGTTTTTGCCGACACCTCGGCCGAGACGACGACGCTGCACAGCCTCATCCGCACGCTTGCCATTGCGAGCGCGGCGGCTCTTGCGGTGTTCTTCGTCATGAGCCTGCTGCTGGCGCGCTGGCTGGTGCGGCCCGTTGCCAGGGCGTGGGACCAGCAGCGGCAGTTCGTGGCGGACGCCTCGCACGAGCTGAAAACGCCCCTGACCGTCATCCTGACGAATGCGGAGCTGCTGCAGGCGCCGGGCTACGACGCCACGGTCCGCTCCCGCTTTGCCGGGAGCATCCTCACGATGTCGCAGCAGATGCGCGGCCTTGTGGAGAGCCTGCTGGAGCTGGCCCGCGTGGATGCCGGGCGCGCGCAGGATGCGCAGACGGAGCTGGATCTGAGCGCTCTCGTGAACGACGCCCTGCTGCCGTTCGAGCCGGTGCTGTTCGAGGCCGGGCACACGCTGACGGCCCGCGTGGAGGACGGCATCCGCGTGCGCGGCAATGCCGCACAGCTGCGGCAGGTCGTGGAGATCCTGCTGGACAACGCCCGCAAATACGCCCAGCCGGGCGGCTGGGTGCTGCTGACGCTCGCGCGGCAGGGCGGGCGGCACTGCGTGCTGTCTGTTGCCGATCCCGGCGCGCCGCTCACTCCGCAGGAGTGCCGCGATATTTTCAAGCGCTTTTACCGCGTCGATCACGTCCGCGCCATGAACCACAGCTACGGGCTGGGCCTTGCCATCGCCGCCCGCATCGCCGAGGCGCACCGCGGCCGCATCTGGGCCGAGAGCAGCGGCGGCATCAACACGTTCTATTTTACAATGCCGATATAATGGCCTTGTGGGGGAGCGGCATGCCGCTCCCGGCGCTGCACCTGCGTCTAGTACAGGCCATCGTTAAAATAGTGAATGCCCCCGACTTGTCATTGCGAGGGCGCTTCGCGCCCGTGGCAATCTCGGGAAGGCACTTGCAATTCGTACAGGCTGCCGTTAAAAACGTAAAAGCCGATTGCGTCTGTAGCGGCGGTCAGTGACCGCCTTTGGCAGCAGCAAATTTGTGCGCACTGTCGCCGACCGCACACGCCGTTGTAGGGGAGCGGACAGCCGGCCCCGGCGCAATGCTGCCGATCTGAACAGCCTATCGTTATAATGGTGAATGCTCCCGACGTGTCATTGCGAGGAGCGAAGCGACGTGGCAATCTCGCAGAACACGGCCGGACAACAGGGAAGCCATCGGCGAAATCGCAACTGCCTGCATGAGATTGCCACGGCCCCGTTGGGGCCTCGCAATGACAAACCTGGGTGCCTTGCGCCATAGAAGCGGTGCCGCAGATACAGCAAGCTCCCCGGCGGAAGCCGGGGAGCTTGTTTTCACGTCTGTTTACCTTTTACTTTTCCTTCGGTGCCTCTGTGGCGATCTCGATGAGGCTGTCATCCGCCTTATTGAGGACGGCAGTGCCCTTCTCGCCGACGGTGAGGATGCCCTCGTACTTCTCGCCCTTGGCGACGGAGTTTTTGAGCGTCCACAGCACGGCGGGATCGTCGACCTCGCCCGTGATGGTGTAGGTCGTGAACGTGACGGTCTCTTCGTCGTGGAAGGCCGTCTTCGTGACCACGTTCACAAGGACGAGCGTGTTGTCGTCCACGCCGAGATAATCAGCCAGCTTGTGGTTCAGCGCAGCGCGCTCGTCGCTTTCGAGCGAGGTGGCGTGATTGCGCGTGTTGTAGTCATACCATGCATAGCCCGCCGTGGCGCACGAGCCGACGATCAGCAGCGCCAGCAGGAAGGCGACGAGGCGGCCGGTGATCTTCAGCTTCTTCGGGGGCTCATACGTCAGCTTCATGCGGTAGGTCAGCGGGGTGATAACGTTCAGGAACAGGATGAGAAGCAGCGACTCGAGCGGGAAGAGCACGAGGTTCTTGCAGATGCGCGGCAGGTCAAAGATCGCATAGGACTTGCCAAGGACCATCTGGTAATACAGCAGCATGATCGGCGTCTGGATGACGATGTTCACGAAGAAGCTCACGCAGAAGCGGGAGAGCGTCACGCGAAGGTTCGTCAGCGGCGCACGGTACAGGAACAGAGCAAAGATAAGGGAACCGGCGATCTCCGTGAAGATGAACGGGAAGAAGTATACGCCGGTCGGGAACAGGATACAGCCAAGCGTATCACTGATGGCCGCCGCAAGGATGGCAACGACCGGGCCGAAGATCATCGCGCCGAGCGCATTGACGAAAAAGCCGAGGTTGATCATCAGCGTCGGGGGTGCGACCGGGATGGCGACGGACTTCAGTGCCACGCGGACGGCGATGAGGATGGCCGCGACGGCGAGCATGCGGACCTTGCCGAGCTCACGGGCAGCGTCACGCCAGTAGGCCTTGGAAAACGGCGAGGCATACAGGCCGGGAGCGAGCACTTTCTTTTCAGCAGCCATGCCCGATCCCTCCTCTCCGGAATGACGGACGGGCGGCCGCGCGCAGGCCGCAGGTGAACAGCTTGGTTGACATAAAAAATTCCTCCTTACGGAATGAGAGTGTGCGGACGCACCCCATTGCGCAGGGGGGTAAAAAAAGATCCGCCACTCTCCGGAGCGTGGCGAATGCACCCCCCGATAAAATGGAGGAGGTTCAATATGCGATGCTATCCCCGGAATGCACGGGGATCTTGCTCAGGCGGTTGCGGTAACCGTATCGCGGAGCCGAAGCTCCTTCGCCCGGCGGCAACCTCCCATCCGACCGGTACTTAACGCACAGTTCCTACTCCCTGCAGCATCGTTTTATGGATATTATTGTATCGATTTTTTTCGAAAAAGCAAGCCCCAATTTTGCAAAAGGCGGAAAAATTTTCCGGAATGGACGGACTGCCGATAAAACGTACAGACCGACCGCGTTCTGCACCTGTAGCGGCGCTCATGGAGCGCCTTGTACGGGGTAATTAAATTGCGAGAGGGAACTGATGTACCACAGCACTACCTGACGTGTCATTCCGAGGAGCGAAGCGACGTGGGAATCTCGCAGTACACGGCAGGATAACAGGGCGATTCCGGCGAAAACGTAACTGCCTTCCCGAGATTGCCACGTCGGCCTACGGCCTCCTCGCAATGACAAACTTGGTGGCCGCATGCCACAGAATCCATGCGGCACATGCTACCAGCCTGCATGGCGCTCAATGAGCGCCGCTACAGACGCAATTGGTTGGTGCGTTTTTGCCGGAAGCCGGTACGGATCGGCAGCATTGCGCCGGCCGGGCATACTCCCTACAGCCTCTCTCCGATGGCATTGGACAGGGCGGCGAAGCCCTCGAGGCCGAGCGTTTCGCCGCGGACATTGGCAGGCAGACCGCATGCGGCCAGCACGTCGGTCAGCTCCGCCTTCGTCAGCTGCGGAAAGCCGGAGGCCAGCCCGTTGACGAGCGTCTTGCGGCGCTGGGCAAAGCTGGCGCGCACCGTGCGGAAGAACAGCACCTCGTCGCGGATGTCCGCGGGCGCGGGCCGCGTGCGCAGGCAGACGACGGCGCTCGTCACCTTCGGCTGCGGGATGAAGCACGAGGCCGGGACGTCAAACAGCAGCTCCGGCGCGGCGTGGTACTGGCAGAGGATGGAGAACGCGGAGTAGTCTGCCGTTCCGGGCGCGGCGCAGATGCGGCGCGCGACCTCCTTCTGCACCATGACGGTCACGGCGGAGAAGCAGCGGCTCTCCAGCAGGCGCGTCAGGACCGGAGACGTGATATAATACGGCAGGTTGGCACAGGCGGCGGGCGTCAGGCCGGGGAATTCCGCCTGCACAAGGGCCGGAAGGTCCATTTTCATGGCGTCGGCAAAGTGGATGGTGAGGTTATCGAACTCGCCCACGGTCTCCGCCAGCACGGGGCGGAGCGTTGTGTCCAGCTCGATGGCCGTCACACGCCCGGCACGGAGACACAGCTCCTGCGTCAGCGGGCCGAAGCCGGGGCCGATCTCCAGCACGCCGGTGGAACGGTCAATGCCGGCCTCCTGCGCGATGCGCTGCGGCACCCACCGCTGCGTCAGGAAATTCTGCCCCTTCGCTTTGGAAAAATGAAATCCGTATTTCTCAAGCAGCGCGCGGATCACGCGCGGATCGCACACATCCAGCATGGCAAACGCCCCCTTTTCCTGCCCATTGTAGCAGAACCGCCGCCGGTTTGCAACTGCGAATCGGCGGCCTCCTCGCAATGACAAATCTGGGGGCCTTGCGCCATAGAAGCAATGCAGCGCATGCTGCAAGCCTCCATGGCGCTCTCCGAGCGCCCCTAAAAATACGGAAGCCGCCCCGTTGTTGAGGCGGCTCCCGACGATCTCGGGTGAGATAAACAAAGGGCAGAGCTCCGCATGGAAGTTCTGCCCTTTGCAAGCTGCGTTCCCACAACGTTCCGGATGCCCACTTCCGTTCGGCCGTGTCGCGCATGGCAGGAATAAATAAAGTGCATAACACTTTATGACAGACTCCACCACTTATTTCCTGCAAGCGTATTATATGATGGGCAGCCTGTCCTGTCAATGCGCAGATTGCATAGAAAACTCTGTGCAAACCAACCAGCTTTCTCTGCAATATTTAACAAAATCATGGATGTTTTCCACAAAATTAACCAATGCTACATGAAGAAGGAACGCAAAATACGCTCTAAATTGCAATAACTCTGTAGCAAACTTGACGAAGACGGTACGTCAAATCGAATAAAAAATGCGCCGCCAAAGCAGCGCATTTTTTAGGGAAGATCTGATCAGAAGCCCTGCAGGGCCTGACGGACCTTTTGGGTCAGCCGAACAGATCGCCGAGACCGGACAGAACGTCGTTGATGTCGTAGGAATAGCAGGCGTGCAGGAACCAGTCGCGCAGGCCGCTCACAGCATAGTAGCCGGCGATGCAGAACGCAACGCACAGCAGGATAGTTACGAGGTTCAGCTTTACCCCGTAGACCTGCAGCAGCGTGCCGACGGTGACGACGGCCCACACGGCAAACGACGCGACGCCGAGCAGGGAGATGAGGCCGGGGTACACGAGCAGCAGTACGATGGAGCCGGCGGCCAGCGTTGCGGGGAACGTCATGCCGAGGCCGGAGGAGGCGAGCATTCCCTTAAAATCGGACGGGACCTTCGACACCTTCGTCAGAACAAGCGTGGTCAGCAGCGTGAGACCGAAGCCGGCGACGGGCATGAGCAGACTCGCGCCGAGCCATGCAACGGCCGGAAAATGGGAGTCCAGGCGCAGCGCATAGACGAGCGTGGCAAAGAACACGGCGATGTACGTCACGGCGGCCATCAGGATGCCGCTGAGGAAGTCGTGCTTTTCCACGGCCTTGCGCGTCGTGCCGATGGGGTCCTTGCAGTAGCTCAGCCACAGCTGGGGAAGTCCCTTGATCGCAAGGCCGAAAGCGCTCGGCTCCTTCGGAGCCTGCGGCTGCTGCGGCTGTTGGTGCTGGGGCTGCTGATACTGCGGCTGCTGGGCCTGCTGCGTGCAGGGGCAGATGCCGCTCTCCGGCAGAGGGCGGCCGCAGCGTGTGCAAAATCCTGCCATAATGGATGATCCTCCTTCAATTCTGCGGTTCTCTGCCCGCAGTGATTCGCTTTTATTATACGCATAAGGCACGGGACTGTCAACCTGCCTTTGGGGGACTTCGGCACAAGCTGCAAAAATTGCATCAAAATTCGCGAAAATTGTCACACTGCCGTGATGAATTCCTTGCAAAGCCTAGCCTCGTATGGTATAATAGCAATCGGTGAAAAATCTTTCACACAGACTTCATCATATCTTGATTTGGAGGTTATCCCATGCCCACGAAGAAACCCCTGATCGGTGCAGCGATCGTCGGTCAGTCCGGCGGTCCCTCTTCCGTGATCAACGCCAGTGCCTACGGCGTGATCAAAACCGCCCTCGAGGATGAGAACATCACCAAGGTCTATGGTGCCGAGCACGGCATCGTCGGCGTTCTGGAAGATCGGCTCATGATTATGGACGAAGAGGATCCCGCAGAGCTTGAGCGCCTGCTCTATACGCCGTCCTCCGCCCTCGGCTCCTGCCGCTACAAGATCGCCGATCCGTCCGACAACGACAAGGACTATAAGCGCATTCTTGAGATCTTTGAAAAGTACAACGTCCGCTACTTCTTCTACATCGGCGGCAACGACTCCATGGACACCTGCGCCAAGATCAGCCGTTATATGGCCAAGGTCGGCTATGAGTGCCGCGTCATCGGCGTGCCGAAGACCATCGACAACGACCTCATCGGCACGGATCACTGCCCGGGCTTTGCCTCTGCCGCCAAGTATATCGCGACCTCCGTTATGGAAGTTGCCCGTGACTGCCGCGTTTACAACAAGGGCATGATCACGATCATCGAGTGCATGGGCCGCCATGCAGGCTGGCTGACCGCCGCCACCGTCCTGCCCGCCGCCAAGGGCGACGGCCCGGACCTCATCTATCTCCCCGAGGTCGATTTTGACATGGCCGACTTCCTCGACGACGTCATCCGCGTCTACGAGGGCCAGGGCCAGTGCCTTGTCGCCGTCTCCGAGGGCATCCACTACTCCGATGGCGCGTTCGTCTCCGAGGCCAAGACCTCCTCGACCGACGGCTTCGGCCATGCCCAGCTCGGCGGTCTGGCCCATCGTCTGGCCGGCATCGTCTCCGCTGCCACCGGCGCGAAGGTCCGCGGCATCGAGCTGTCCCTGCTGCAGCGCTGCGCCGCCCACTGCGCCTCCGCGACGGATATCGAGGAAGCCTTCCAGTGCGGCAAGGTCGCCGTCGAGTCTGCGCTCCGCGGTGAGACCGGCAAGATGGTCGGCATGGTCTGCAAGCGCGACGGCGGCTACAGCGTCTCCTATGAGCTGTTCGACCTGCGCCGTGTTGCCAACGCCGAGAAGAAGATCCCGCTCGAGTGGATCACCAGTGACAACGCCTATGTTACCGACGCCTTCATCGATTACTGCACGCCGCTGCTCGAGGGCCAGACGGCTCTGGGCTATGAGGACGGCCTGCCCCGCTTCGCCCGCCTGAAGAAGGTCTTCGCGAAGTAAATAATTGATTGTGATTGATTGTGATTGATTGTGTTTGAAAAACTACCGGAAGCCTGTGCTTCCGGTAGTTTCAGACTGTTAAAGAAACCTGCCTAGCCGAAAGTTTCGGAGGGAAGGAAAGTGTGAAAGGAAACCGTCAGGGTTTCCTTTCGCGTTCCATAACCCGCCGCAGCGGCAGAATTGCAAAATCATACTACAGAAATTGATTTTGCAATTCTGAAAGCAGCTTGGCGAAAAAGCCCAAAGGGACTTTTTTGACAAGCTGAAACTACCGGAAGCCTGTGCTTCCGGTATTTTTTTGCGCAGAAAACGCGAAATGGCCCCGATGGGAAATGCAGCGGCGTTCCCTGAGCACCTCGCGGAGGGCAATTCAACCGCGCAAGTGCACTGGTGCACCGCGCGCTCTCCTGACGTGTCATTGCGAGGAGCGAAGCGACGTGGCAATCTCGCAGAACACGGCCGGACAACTGGGAAGCCATCGGCAAAATCGCAACTGCCTTCCCGAGATTGCCACGTCGGCCTGCGGCCTCCTCGCAATGACAAATTTGGGGGCTGATGCCATTTTAACGCCAGCCTGTACCAGCCGGAAGTTTTGCGCCGGGCCCGGCTGTCCGCTCCCCTACTATGGCGGGTGCGGTCGGCGGGAGTACCGCAAAACCTCCAGCCTGCATGGCGCTCAGTGACCACCGCTACAGACAGACACCGGCCCGGCGGGGACGCCGCCGGGCCGGGAACTTTGTTTTTTGATTATTTGACGATGATCTTTCCGTCGGCGAAGTCCGTGATCACGCAGCCGCCTGCCGGGAACTGGTAGGTGTCACGCAAATCTTTTAAATGCAGCGTAACTTCACCGGGACTTTCGGAGACGATCCGGAGCGTATTGTCCTGCCAGTATACCTGCAGGTCGCTCTCCTGCTCGCCGGTCAGTGTGTAATAGAATTCGTCTGTGCTTGGAAAGGATACTTGCCCAAACCATCCCCTTGCACTGTATGAAGCTACCTCACCCTTCAGACGGAAGCCGGTCGCTGTCAGCTCCAGCCACTGATCATCTGCCTCATTCATCAGTTCGATTAGGAGATAAATTTTATCGCTATCTACCCGCATCCATGCATTTTTGGATGTGACTTCAAAACGCAGCTTTTCCGTATCTGGAATCAGGTACTTTGGCATTGTAGCTGTAACACCCATTGGCCAGGTACTTTCACGCAGGATTTCCATCGTAGAATCCGCTGTTACCTCACCGTCAGCTCCTGTATGCAGGTATTTGCCTTCCGCGTTGTATAGCCAATTACTAATGTAGTAGGGAGAAACCCAGATGTTTGTCATCGGTTCCGATTTCTGCTTTGTGCAGCCGAACAGGAGGGAGGAAATGGCTATTGCGATAAAAACCGCTATCCCGTTGCGCCTTGTCAAGTTATTCACCCTCCTTTGGGAGCTTCTCCGTGATTCTGGGACTCCCGTTCATCAATCCCGCAATGTACAAAGAGCTTTCCTCCTGTTTTACAGCCTGCTGCACAAAGGAACAATCCGCTGATGACACGACAGAGACTTCTGCCCTTTGCGATGTAAGCAATTCGACCGATTGCGCCAGTGCTGACAACGCAACAGTGTCCTCTCCCGTTCCCGAAGCAACAACATAGAAGGGACTTGTACAACCGCAGGAGCTGCTTGCACGGTAGTCCATGTTCTTCCCGTCAATTGACAGCTGTGTTTCAGTTGCACGAATACTGTTGATTCCTGTCCCGCGTACATTGGCAAAGATGTTCTGTCCGACAATTTCAAATCCGACATACGGGGAATCAGTCTGCAAATCGAAAGAGGCGCTGTCCCGAACCTTTAGCACGAGCGTTTCCGGTACTCCCGGCCCATACATAATATGGTTGACGTTCAGAACCTCCATATCACCATCTATACCATCGGTACCGACTTTCAGATATTGTCCTTCTGCATTTGTGATTGTGCTATTGCCGACCAGGTCTACATACAGATATGCCATGTTTTCTGTCTCGCCCTGAAGCTCAGCGACTGAATACGGAGATGCATTCGCGTCGCCGTCCAGGTCAAGACAATTGAAGTAATAATAATTCTTGAAGTAGTCTAATGCTTCAACTATTGTCGTATGCACGCGATTGCTGGAATCTGTGGATTCCAATATACAGCTTGTATAGTCCTTTGAAATTCTGAGTTTTGCAGCACTCAGAACATTGGGGTCATATGTCTTAAAGACGTAGTAGTTACCTGCCTCTGTCGGTGGACCGTAAATCAAGATTGAATGCGCGGTTCCTGCAAGCTCATAGCCGTAATCCTCTGTGTAAATTGTTGTGGGATAATGAATTCCTATCAAAGTAAGCTGACTTTTTCTTTGATGATCTACAACTACCTGCAAGCTGATTGTTTCGCTCATATTGCATTGTAACGTTTTTTCCCAATCAACCCTTCCTGACTCTCCACTATGTGGCCAAATCCAAAGGCCTCCGCCCAATTGAGGATTGAAGCGGGCTGTAATATTCTGCGATAAATAATAAAAATTAATTGCATTTTCTACTAATGATACATATTCGACCTGCCTGATATCCAGAACACGTTTATGCTTTGCATTATTAACATTAGCAGGCGCTGGTATATCCCAAATGTCATTGCAATTATTTGCAAAAGTCCCATCCAAGTCTATTTTCCCAAGCTTATCCATCAGCATGCTCATGGTCATTCCATAGCATACTCCCCCCCAGCCAAACAGCTTCATATCGGTGATGGCATATTGCTGGTTTGCACTGGTGGCCAAATTGCGCAGCTTGTTGTAGTAATTTTCTGATATCAACAGACGTTCAATCCCCTTAGCGCCAGACCTGAAATTCGCGGCGGTATTCGTAAAGCGGAACGAGTCTTTTCCGTGCCGGATGCCCCAAATATTCGTCCCATAGCGGCACAGCCACAGGGCAAGCTCCCGGCGGTACACATAGGACTTCGGATACAGCTTGTTGTTTGCAGAGCTATCCGGATAGACGATGCCGTTGCTGACCGCCCAGCGGAAGGAAGCCACGGCATAACTGTCGATTTGGGAATAGTCGCCGCAGTAGGTGATGGAATAGTGATAGTAAGCGGTTCGTTTCTCAAAGTTCTTCAGATAACGCAGGAAAAAGGTCAGGGCCTGCTCTCGTGTTACCATGCTGTTCGGTTCGAACGTGGTCGTGGTAACGCCATTGGCAATACCGTACTGCACCGACCAGCGGACCGCCGCGTAAAACCAGTCGGTGGACGAGACGTCCGTGAAGGATACGCTGGCACTGCTGGAGGGGCTGCCCGCCATGCGATACAGCGTCGTCACGACCATTGCGCGGCTGACGAACGAGTTCGGTTCAAACTGTGTGGACGAGGTCCCGTTCATCAGGCCATTATCGGTTACATAGTTGATCGCGTCAAAGTAATCCGGAAAAGCAGAACGAGTCACATCGGAATAGGCCGAGGCCAGCGGTACGGTGAGAGAAACCAACAGCGCAGCGAGCAAAAGAATGCTGCAAAGACGAGCCAAACGGTGTTTTTTCATGTCTCTTCTTCCTTTCGTATATTCTACTTTCTATGGCGACAGAATCGTTCGTTCCGGGGACTCCCTTCCTTCCTAGGTAAGTCCTAGCATATCACCCCTTAACTTTTTTGTCAATATTTTTACAGAAAATATCCCGTAATTTTCAATAATATGCAGTGCGGTAAATGGAAAAAGTCCCGGCGGGGATGCCGCCGGGACGATGTGCGAAGGAATTTCGAATTCGCTGTGGGTAGCCTGTGATCCGGCCGGGCGCTGCGAGCTTGCCACGGTCCCTTTGGGGCCCCGCAATGACAAATCCGGGGACTTCATTCCCGCAGGGTGCCGCCGTTGTTCCACACGGCCGTCGAGCAGAGATAGAGCACGTCCGTCGCGTCGGACAGGTCTGCATAGTCCGTCAGCCGGGCGGCAGAGATATAGCGCAAGTCCACGAGCGTGATGCGCTCGAATGAGCCGAGCAGCAGCGGCGCGAGCGACGAGCCGAACGAGTCGCGGAACAGCACGAGGTGCCGCCCGTTGTGCACGTTGGGCGACGTGACGGTCAGGACCGCCTGCGCGCCGGAGAGGAAGACGTCGTAGCCGTCCGTCCCGTCCAGCAGCTCCGGCCGGTAGACCGGCTGCGCGCCGTCCAGCTCCGGGCCGGTGACCTCGGCAGCCTTCGTGTCGGCGCTTTCGAGGTACGTCAGCGTATCCGGGGCCATTGGCAGGGCCGCCTGCCCGTAATACGCGCCGTAAAACGGAGAGAGCGCTTTTTCCGTGAAGGTCCCCGGCGCGTCCGCGCCCAGCGCTTCGCAGATGGCCGCTGCGACGGGGAGCAGCCGCTCCTGCCGCCAGTGGGGGTCCGTTTTGTAATAGTCGTCTGCGGACAGCAGGTCCCAGATGTCGATCTCCGTCATACCGGGCAGGGCCTCGCGCACGATGCCGCGCAGCGCCTCCGTGTCCAGCCGGGGGCGGCCCGTCTCTGCCTTTGCATTTTTATCCGGCACGATGACATAGTGCGCCGGAAGCGACGGGAAATATTTCTCCTGCACAGCGGAAAAGACCGCTGCGGCATGACGCACCTGCTTTTCCTGCAGCGGGCCGTCCATGCGGAAGGCCCCGCCGCCCTGCAGATAGATGCCGTGGATATCCGCCTGCCCGAGGCCGGAGAGCCGCACGAGGCTGTTGACCGTGCGCAGCTGCTCACGCAGCGGGAACTGGTCAAGCATATATTCCTCAAGCTTGTCCGAAAAGCCGGAAGACAGGGGAGGAAGCTGCGCCAGCCGCCGCCGCTCACTGCGGGATACTTCCCGGTCCGGCAGGGCGAGATGCAGCAGGGAAAAGCCGAACAGCACCGCGAGGAACACGGCCGCCGTGGCGATGGATGCTTTGCGTTTCATGGCTCACCTCAGAAGCGGAAATAGAGGAAGGGATTGAACGAGCCGTCCACGAGCGCGGCCGTTGCGGCAAGGAGCAGCAGGCCCGTCAGCACCGGTCCGAGCGCGGCTGAGACGGGGTGCGGCTCCAGCCTCTGCCACAGCCACTTCGGCAGACGGGTTGCACTGACGGCCCCAAGGAGGAGCACGCCCGCGAAGCTGCGCAGGGCATACAGCGCGTCCGCGTCCCACAGCGGCGCACCGCCGAACATGGCCCGGAGCGTCTGCCCACAGGCCTGCAGGCTCTCGGCGCGGAACAGAACGAAGCCGAGCGTCACGAGCAGGAGCAGCAGCGCATGCTGCACGGCAGCGGGCGCACGGGCCAGCCGTTTTCCGAGCCAGAGCCGTTCTGTCAGTAGGAGCAGACCGAAATAGCCGCCCCACAGCACAAAATTCCACGCCGCGCCGTGCCACAGGCCCGTCAGCAGCCAGACGACGGCAACATTGCGGATCCATTTGGCGCGGGTCGTGCGGCTGCCGCCCAGCGGGATATAGACATAGTCCCGGAACCACTGCCCGAGCGTCTGATGCCAGCGCCGCCAGAAGTCCGTCACGGAGCGGGCAAGATACGGATAGTCGAAATTCTCCGGGAACGTGAAGCCGAACATCCGCCCGAGGCCGATGGCCATGTCGCTGTAGCCCGAAAAGTCAAAATAAATCTGCAGCAGATAACCCACGGCCCCGAGCCACGCGCCGAGCACCGTTGCGTTCCCGGCGGAGGACACCAGCTCGCCCAGCACATTGGCAAGCAGGACCTTTTTGCCCAGACCGACGGTAAAGCGCCGCGCGCCCGTACCGATGTCCTCGAGGCAGAAGCGCCGCGTGTGCAGCTCGGCCTCGATATCGGAATAGCGGACGATCGGCCCGGCGATGAGCTGCGGGAACAGGCAGACGAACGTGGCGAACGTCGCGAGGTTCCGCTGCGGCCGGACGTGCCCGCGGTAGACGTCGATGGTGTAGCTCATGGTCTGGAACGTATAAAAGCTGATGCCAAGCGGCAGGCGCACGCCTGTCAGCGGCAGGGAAAGGCCGAACAGGCCGTTCACCGTCGTCAGGAAGAAGTCGGCGTATTTGAAAAAGCCGAGCAGCCCGAGATTCAGAAGGACGGAGACCGCCAGCGCCAGCTTTGCTGTCCGCGTGCCGCGCCGCCGCTCGATGCACAGGCTGAGCGCCCAGTCCGAAACGGACGAGAGCAATAGCAGGAATACATACACAGGCTCGCCGAACGCATAGAACAGCAGGCTTGCGATCAGCAGAACGGCATTCCGCCCACGCTGCGGCGCGAGAGCGTAGACCGCGAGCGTGAGCGGAAGAAAGGCATAGAGGAATACCGCGCCGGAGAATACCATCTCAGCTCCAGAGCGCGTTGAAGTTGGCGGTGAGGGCGTCGGTCACGTCGCTCCAGGACATGACGAGCAGCACGGTGCAGTTGTGCACGAGCACGGCCGTCTTTTCGGCCTCGACGCATACCCACTTGGCCGGGTTCAGGTTGGCTTCCACGTCGGCGGCGAGCTGCTTGGCCGTCTCGGCATCCTGCGCGCGCATGAGCACGACGGAGTGCGGCACGGCGTTGATGAGCGCGTCGGCATCAATGGCCTCGACGCCGTCGGGCATTGCGGTGAAGGCAAAGTATTCGAAGTTGTCCTTCGTCAGCGCCGTGGTCTCAGTGTCCGGCAGGTCGGCGACGTCCTTCGTGATGGAGGTGAGGATGTCCTGCAGCGTCATTGTGTCGCCCGGCTTCGCGTTCGACTCGGCGGGGGAGCCTGCGCAGGCGGCAAGGCCGAAAACAAGCAGGACGGCAAGGAGCAGTGCGGTCAGTTTTTTCATGTTCATGATTTCCTTTCGAAAATGGAATACGGCTATTAGACGGCGCAATTCTCTGCGGGTTCCATAAAAATTTCCCGGTGGGAAATCAGCTTGTCAAAAAAGTCCCTTTGGGCTTTTTCGCCAAGCTGCTTCCGAAATTGCAAAATAGAATTTTGTATTATTATTTTGCAATTCTGCCGCTGCGGCGGGTTATGGAACGCGAAAGGACACCCTGACGGTTTCCTTTCACACTTTTCTTCCCTCCGAAACTTTCGGCTTGGCAGGTTTTTTGACAGTCTGAGAGAATATCCTCCCCACCGGGACCGAATTTTATGCGCGCCCGGAATATACGCGCTCGGCCATCAGGGCGACCTCCTCGCGCGTGGCGTAGCCGCCGGGGCGCGTGCCGTCCGTGATGCCGTGCGCCATGGCGCGGGCCAGCTCCTCCTGCGCCCAGCTGCTCGCCCTGCTGCCCGTTCCCTCCAGAACGGTGCGGATGCGCGCATCGATGCGGGCATCAAGCTCCTGCAGTGTCAAATCCTCCGCCTCCTTTTCCGCCGGCCTGCGCAGCAGCGCGGCCGTCTCCCGCCGAAAATCGTCCATGGTCTTCCCAAACCGCGGGAACCAGTGCGCCACGTCGCCGTGGGCACTGGCAATGCCGCGGCGATTGCCCTCCGCGTGGTCGAGCACGACGCCGTCTGCCAGCGGGTCCAGCCCGAACCGGCGGCAGAGATAGGCCGTCAGCTCGACGGCTTCGCGGTACACCGCCGTAAAATAGGCCCGGTCGTCCAGTCCGTCCTCGCAAATTTCAAAGGCCAGGTGCGTCCGGTTGCCGGACCGGCCGCAGTGCCAGGCCTGTACCTCCCACGGCAGCGTCTGATAGACCGCGATGCCGCCGTCGGCCTTTTTGCCCAGAAATGCGTGGACGCACACCGGAAGTCCCGGCCGGTTCCAATCATTATCATAGCGGTTTTTGCCCAATTCGCCGTCATCCGGCTGCACATAGCGGCGCAGATATGGATTGTTCGCGCCCGTGGAGTGCACCATGACGCCGCGCGGGACGAGCGGTGTGCCGCGGCGGCAGCAGTCGTTCCGCGTGAGGATGCATTCATGCAGCTCCATGCTTTCGCCTCCCTTCGCGCCAGCTTATGCCGAAGCCCGGCGCGCGGTTCCTGAATTTTCTGTGAATTTTACGCCCGCCGTGTGCGCTGCGCTTGCAATCCGTCCCCGCGATTCGCTATACTATATAAATAAGGCAACACCGCACAATTGCAGTTTCGGCCTTCGCCGGATATTTTTCGCCGAATGCTCTCACTGAATTATGCGGTGCTGCCATAAACAGAATCGTGGTGAACCCGAAGGAGGTCCCGGAATGGGAGAAGCATTCATCCGTTTTGAAAATGTGGAAAAAATTTACGGCTCCGGTGAGGGCGCGGTCCGTGCCCTGCACGACGCGAGCTTTACGATCGGAAAAGGCGAGATCTGCGTCATCGTCGGCCCGTCCGGCGCGGGCAAGACGACGCTTCTGAACATCCTCGGCGGCATGGACACCCTGACGAGCGGCCGCGTCTTTCTGAACGACCGCGAGGTCTCGGCCTTTGACCGCCGCCAGCTTGCGGACTACCGGCGCCGCGACATCGGCTTCGTGTTCCAGTTTTACAACCTTATCCCGAATCTGACGGCGCTGGAGAACGTGGAGCTTGCCTCGCAGATCGTCCGCGACTCTCTGCCCGCGCCGCAGGTGCTCACGGACGTCGGCCTCGGCGAACGCATGAGGAATTTTCCGGCCCAGCTCTCCGGCGGCGAGCAGCAGCGCGTGGCCATCGCCCGCGCGCTGGCAAAAAAGCCGAGCCTGCTGCTGTGCGATGAGCCGACCGGCGCGCTGGACTATGCCACGGGCAAGCAGATCCTCGCCCTGCTGCAGGACCAGAGCCGGAAGAACGGTATGACCGTCGTCATCATCACGCATAACTCCGCGCTTACTGCCATGGCCGACCGCGTCATCGGCATCCGCAACGGCACCGTGGCCTATGCCCACCTGAATGAGCACGTCACGCCGGTGGAGGAGATCGAATGGTAACGGGCAGCGCCTGGCGGAAGAACAATCGCCGCGAGCTGCGCCATTCACTCGGGCGGTTTCTGGCCATCGTCGCCATCGTTGCCCTCGGCGTCGGTTTTTTTGCGGGCCTGAAGGTCGCGCAGCCCGCCATGCTCCGCACCGGATCGCAGTATGTGCAGAAAACGGAGCTGTTTGACTACCGTCTTGTCAGCACGCTCGGCCTGACGCAGGAGGACGCCGATTATTTTGCCGGGCTGGACGGCGTGCGGGCTGCCGAGGGCGCGCGGAGCGTCGACCTCACGGCCGAGTTTGAAGACGAGGGCATGACGCTCAAGGCTCTGACGCTCTCCGACGCGGTCAACCGCCCCAGCCTGACGGCCGGGCGCATGCCGGAGCGTGCGGACGAGTGCCTTGCCGATGCCGACCGCTTCACGGAGGCCGACCTCGGCAAAACGCTCACGGTGCAGGCCGCGTCCGTGGACGATGCGTTCACGCAGACGGCCTTCACCATCGTCGGCCTTGCGGAAACACCGCTGTATCTCGGCGCGGAGCGCGGTACGACGAGCCTCGGCGGCGGCACACTGAACGGCTTCGTGCTGCTGCAGCCTGAGGCGTTCGCCATGGACTATTTTACGGAAATTTACCTGCTGCTGGATGGCACGCAGGGTACGGACCTCTATTCCGATGCCTACGATGCCGCCGTCGACGCCGTGCGTCCTGCGCTGACCTCCGCGCTGAAGGAGCGCGCGCAGAAGCGCTATGACGACATCATCGACGAGACGCGCGATGCGCTTTCCAAGGCGCAGAAGGAATATAACGACGGCCTTGCGGAATATCAGGAGCGGCGCGCGCAGACCGAGCAGGAGCTTGCTGACGCCCGCACGCAGCTCGACGACGGCGCGCAGCAGCTGGAATACAACCGTGCCCGCCTCACGCAGGCCGAGTCTCAGCTGGTCGGCGGCGAAAAGGAGCTGGAGGCCGGGCAGAAGGAGTATGACGAAGGCCTTGCCGCCTTCACGCAGGCAAAGCAGGACGCGCTCGACCAGCTCGATGCCGCACAGGCCCAGATCGACGCCGGGCAGAAGCAGCTTGATGACAGCGGCATCCTCGTGCAGTATGAGGCCCTGCAGATCACGCGCCGCCAGCTCACCGAGCGTCTTGCCTCACAGGAGCCGGGCAGCGCTGAGGCCCTGCTGACGCAGGGACTGATCGAAGCGACGGATCTGTTGCTGCGCCAGTTTGAGCAGAGCGAGGCCTATCAGGGCTATCTGCAGCTGCAGCAGGCGCAGGCGGAGCTGGATGCAAAGCGCAGCGAGGCCATGCAGACACTGAATGAAAAACAAGCGGAGCTCGATGCGGCCAAGCAGAAGCTCGAGGACGGCAAAAAGCAGCTCGAGAGCAGCCGCAGCGAGATCGCAGCGGGCTGGGCCGCCGTGAACGCCGCGCAGGCTGAGCTGGAGCAGGGCGAGGCCGACTATGCCGCCGGAAAGGCCGAGGCGGAAAAGCAGTTCGCCGATGCCGAGGCGAAGCTTGCCGACGGCAGGCAGCAGCTCGAGGACGCACAGGTCGAGGTCGACAAGCTTGAGCACCCGAAGAGCTATGTACTTGACCGCAGCACGAACACGGGCTATGTCTCGTTTGAGAACGACAGCTCCATCGTCGCGGGCGTCGCGAAGGTGTTTCCGCTGTTCTTCTTCGCCGTGGCGGCTCTCGTGTGCATCACAACCATGACGCGCATGATCGATGAGCAGCGCACGCAGATCGGTACGCTCAAGGCCCTCGGCTACAGCGACGGCACCATCGCATGGAAATATATGTCCTATTCCGGCGGCGCGGCGCTGCTGGGCTGCGCGCTCGGCTTTGCCCTCGGCACATGGATCTTCCCACTGTTCATCTGGATGGGCTATTCCATGCTATATGACTTTGCGCCCATCGTCTATGTGTTCGACGGCTGGCTGCTCATCATCTCCGTTCTGGCGGCGCTGGCCTGCTCGGCGGGCGTGACGTGGCTTTCCTGCCATGCGGAGCTGCGCGAGAACCCCGCGAATCTCATGCGCCCGAAGGCCCCGAAGGCCGGCAAGCGCATCCTGCTCGAGTATATTCCGTTCGTATGGAACCGCCTGTCCTTCCTGCACAAGGTCTCCATCCGCAATATCGTGCGCTATAAAAAGCGCCTGTTTATGATGCTGCTGGGCGTCGGCGGCTGCACGGCCCTCATCGTTGCTGGTCTCGGCCTGCGCGATTCCATCTCCACCGTCGTGGACGATCAGTTCCAGGGCGTCACGCACTATCAGATCGCCGTCACGTTCGTCTCGCCCATGGACGAGGCGCAGCAGCAGGCCTTCCGCGAAAAATATGCGGACGAGATGACGCAGTGCATCTTTGTGCACGCCGCGGCCTATGAGGCGCGCACGTCCGGCGGCATCAACAAGGTCAACGTCATTGTGACGGACGACCCCGCCATCACGCAGGCCATCGACCTGCATGAGAACGGCAGGACCGTCGCCTGGCCGCAGCAGGGCGTGCTGCTCGACGCTGCGCTGGCGCGGGATACCGGGGTCTCTGTGGGCGAGACGCTCCCGGTCTCCGTGGACGACACGACGAGCGTCAATCTCCCCGTCGCCGGAACGTTCGAGAATTATGTCTACCACTATGCCTACATGACGGCGGAGACCTACAGGGACCTGTTCGGCGCAGACTGCGAATATAGCACGGCCTACATCCTCACGGACGGCGATGCCTACGCGCTCGGCGCGGCGCTGGCATCCAACTCCCGCGTCGCGTCCGTCACGGTCTCCGAGGCCCTGCAGGACATTGTGGACAACACCATGAAGAGCCTGGACTACATCGTCGGCCTCGTCGTGGTCTGCGCCTGCGCGCTGGCGCTCGTCGTGCTCTTTAACCTCTGCAACATCAGCATCACGGAGCGCGTGCGCGAGATCGCCACGGTGAAGGTCCTGGGCTTCTACCACCGCGAGACGCTGAACTATGTCTTCCGCGAAATTCTGCTTCTGACATTCTGCGGTGCGCTCGTCGGCCTGCCGGCGGGCTGGGCGCTGCACCGGTTCATCATGCAGAATATCCGCCTCAGCCTTGTCTCGTTCCACATCCACGTCACACCGCTGAGCTATGCGCTGGCCTTCGCCGCCACGCTGCTGCTGGCCGTGGCCGTGTGCCTGTGTCTCATCCGCAAGATCGACCGCATCTCCATGGCCGAGTCCCTCAAATCCATCGAATGAGAAAAACCGCGCTGCCGGAAACGAACCGGCAGCGCGGTACAGACTGTCAAAAACCTGCTTAGCCGAAAGTTTCGGAGGGAAGGAAAGTGTGAAAGGAAACCGTCAGGGTTTCCTTTCGCGTTCCATCACCCGCCGCAGCGGCAGAATTGCAAAATAAGATACAACAAAATTCTATTTTGCAATTCTGAAAGCATCTTGGCGAAAAAGCCCAAAGGGACTTTTTTGACAAGATGAACCGCGCTGCCGGAAACGATCCGGCAGCGCGGTGATTTTAGAAAAAACAAGATAAACAATAATTGTCGGGAGCGGCGGTTCGTATACACTGCCGATAAAATGGTATGCACCAATTGCGTCCGTAGCGGCGCTCACTGCGCAGCCGTTGGCGGCTTTGCCGCCTTACGGATGCGGCGTGCCCTTTACGGGCAGTGAGCGCCCTGTACGGGGCTATTCCACTGCATGAGGGCACTGGTGCACCGCCGCACCACCCTGATGTGTCATTCCGAGGAGCAAAGCGACGTGGGAATCTCGCAGAACCCGGTCGGATCACAGGGTACTTCTGGCGAAAACGTAACTGCCTTCCCGAGATTGCCACGTCGGCCGTTGGCCTCCTCGCAATGACAAATCTGGAGGCTTCACGCCATAGAATCCATGCGGCACATGCTGCCAGCCTGCAAGGCGCTCAATGAGCACCGCTGCAGACGCAATCGGTGCACATCGTTAATTGTCAGCCGGTGCGCAGGGGTGGCTTCCTAACCTAGCCTTCCTCCCCGCGCAGGTTGGCGAAGAAGGCGCTGCGGGCGGCGCTGCGGTAGCTGCGGCTGATGGGGACGCGGAGGCCGCCGGTCAGGACGAACTCGTCCTTCTCCATGGCGGTGATGTGCGAAAAATTCGCCCAGTAGCTCTGGTGGCAGCGCAGGAAGACACCGTCCGGCACGGCTTCCAGCAGGGCGGCGGGCGCGGCGGTGACCAGCTCCTCGCCGTCCGTCAGCACCACGCGCGTTTTGCGCAGGATGCGCTCGAGGAAGAGCACGTCTGTGACCGGCACATTGCGGTAGCCGTGCGCCGTGGCCAGCTGCAGGCTGGCAGGCGCGGCCGTCTCGGCCAGCGCGGCGCGCAGGGCGCTGCCGATGCGCCGGTCCAGCTCATTTTTCAGAACAAAATAGACATGGCGCGTCTCATAGACATCCGGCGCATAGGAGAGATAGGCCGTCAAAAAAATGACGGCGCAGCCGGGAACGAGCGCATTGAGCCTTTTTGCCAGCTCGATGCCGTCCATGCCCGCCATGCGGATATCCAGCACGGCCACGCGCGGGGCATAGCCCTGCTGCGTCACGGCGGCCAGCAGGGCAAGCGGGGTCTCGAAGCAGCGGGTGACCGCCTGCGCCTCACAGCGCCGGATGGCGGCCTGCGTCTGCCGCGCATGCAGGAGCTCGTCGTCACAGATCGCAATGGGGATCATGCCGCCGCCCCCTTCAGAAGAAGGCTGGCCGTGCATTCGCCTCCGGACGGCGTGAGCGCGTAGCTGCCCTCATAGGTCTCCGCCAGCGCGCGGAGAATGTGTGAGCCGATGCCGCGTTCCAGCTCCGGGATGCGGCGGCTGTGCCGTGCGGGCGCGGCCGGGGCCGGGTTGCGGACCTCGATGCACAGGAAGCCGCGGTCCATGCGGGCCGAGAGAGAAAGACGCTTCTCTCCGGCGTCGCGGCAGGCCTCGGCGGCGTTGTCGAGGAGGTTTCCGAAGGCGACGACCATGTCGGCGTTGCGGATGCCCGTCTCCGCGGGGATGCAGACCTGCAGCTGCAGGGTATAGCCCTGCGCGCGCAGCTCCTCCGTGCGGGAGAAGAGAAAGGCGTCGACAACGGGGTTCTCGCACGCGCCGAGATCGGAGCGGAAGCGGCAGGCCTCCGTGACCTCGGCGGAATAGGCGGCTGCCTCGTCATACTGCCCCTCCTGCAGCAGGAGCTGCATGGTATAAAGATGGCTGGAAATGTCGTGGCGAATGCGGCGGAGATTCTCATACTGCGCCGTGAGGGCGGCATAGTGCTCGTTCTGCCGGTCGATCTGGCGGGCGAGCAGGTCGTTGCGCGCCTTCAGCTCGCTTCGCTGGGCCATGCCGCGGATGGCGGTGAAAAGCAGGGCGTCGGCCGCCGTGCAGATGGCCAGCGCCAGCAGCAGCATCAGCACGCGGCGCAGGATGAAGTCCGTGCGCAGGAAGATCACCCACCCGTAGATCAGCAGATACTGGCTGGCGGGAAAGGCGAGGTACAGCGCCCATTCGCGGCCGGACAGGCGGTTCTGGTAGCGGTTCATCAGCAGCGTGAACAGGAACATCAGAAGGCCGTCCGTCGAGAGGAAGATGGCGTAGACCGCCAGCTGCACGGGGATGGGCTGGAACGTCAGGCCCTGCCGGAGCTGCTCCGGCGTCAGCAGCCACGAGACGGACAGCAGGTCCGAGGCGGCCATGGCGACCAGTCCGGCGAAGGCGCACAGGAGAGATTTATACCACTTGTCGCGGAACAGGACGATGGGTGTGAGCGGGAAGGTGACGAGGCCGAAGAGCATCCGCTCGGCGTCGGCGTAGGGCATGAACTTCGTCGGGATGATGTACAGCAGGTAGCCGACCGTGAGGCCGAGCAGCGTAAAAGGCCACGAAAAGCGGCGCGTGAGCACGCGGCAGTACATCACTGCGAGGATGAGGTAAAAAATGGTATTCGCGGCAAGCGACAGGGGCGTCAGGCGCATCATGGGGCATCCCTCCGGAACAGATGTGCGGATCATGCCGGAAAAAGTGCGGATCATGCACCAAAAATCCCGGAATTTTCCACTTTTTTCTATCATACAGCAAAATCCGGCCGGATGCAAGAGAAATCGGAAACGGGAGGGGAGAGCGCCTGCAATTTGCGCTGGCCGGGATGACCTCTGCAGGCTGCTGTTTTTTTGCGGATTGCGCAGATATCTGCGGTATGGTATAATCGGGTCAAAACAGCGCAAATTCTGCCGCCGGCTGCCCGCTTTCGGACGGGGCGGGCGGACTGGGGGACATATCATGCAGAAACCGTTATCGCCGAAGACACTGGAAAAGAGATACGCCGAGCTCGGCCTTTCGGATGAGAAGCTGCAGCTGCTGCACACATTCTTCCGCTGCGCGTCTAATTTTTACGGCGTTCTGCCGGTGTCTCATGCATGGCAAGTTTTCAAGCACTACGAGGGCCTGCGGGTCCACAAAAAGGATTTTGTTGCGTTTTCCGGTGTTGCGCAGCGGGATGCATCGCTTCCGTACGCCATCTACGAGCTGAGGGAGCTCTACAGCGACGAGCCATGGGGCGACCCGCTGGATCGCGCGATCGTAAACAAGGATATGGTCATGCACGGATATTACCGTTTCCTCTACGTTTACAATACGCTCGAAAATCAGAGGTGCCAGTCATTTCTCGTGCCGGATCAGGAGATATTCTTGTCCTTTGCGGAGGATCGGTTCTATCTCACGCCGCAGGGAAAGGCCATGGTGGATTTTATCGGCGGCCTGCGGGCCGGCGGAACGCAGCGCAGATGGAACGGCGAGGTCATTGGCCCGATGCTGGACCTGAATGGAGAGCCCGCTCTGGGAAAAAGGCTGTCGGGACTCCTGTACCGTACCCAGAGCGAAGAGTTCGAGATCGATATCTCCAAACGCGAGTCGGAAAAGCGGAGGCTGGAGCGCGAGTCCGCCGCCCTTGCTGCGGACAAGGTGCTGCGGAGAATGCGCGTTGATATCATGACGGGATTCATGGAGCCGGACGAGGGATTCGACCTCCAGGTTCGGATCCTCGATGAGGACTACGACGTACAGCTGTCCAAAAAACAGACGGACAAGTTCCGCAGACTGTTTATGGATCTGTATCTCCAAAGCAGCCTCTGGCAGCTCGGCGGCTGGACGGCCGTGAGTCTGTTCTATAGCGGCGCTGCTTACGGGCCGGAACGCCGTCCGACCAGCGAGAAGGTGCGGATGGCGACGCCTCCGGACGTGGACGAACTGGTGGAACTTCGGGGCAGGCTCGGCCCGGACTGGCCCAAGCTGCCGAAAAGCTGATATGGAAAAGTATGCCCCGGCGCTGAAAACAGCGTCGGGGACGTCTTTTAAGCGGCCGATTTGTCTGACGTGTCATTGCGGGGGGGGCTGGTGCACCTCGCGCTTCCCTGATGTGTCATTGCGAGGCCCCAAAGGGGCCGTGGCAATCTCGGGAAGGCACTCGCAGTTTGCAGGCTGCCGATTAAAACGTACCAGCCAATTGCGTCTGTAGCGGCGCTCAGTGAGCGCCTACGGCAGTTGCGCGTATTGCAGTGGTGATTCGGCGGCGCAAGGCTATCAGAATTGCCATTCCGAGGAGCGAAGCGACGGGGGAATCTCGCAGTACTTGGCCGGATAATTGGGTACTTCCGGCGAAAACGTAACTGCCTTCCCGAGATTGCCACGTCGGCCTGCGGCCTCCTCGCAATGACAAATCTGGGAGCCGTTGCCATTTTAACGGTGGCCCGTTCGAGTCTGCAGCATTGCGCCGGGAGCGGCATGCCGCTCCCCTACATTGGCCGGTGCAATTCGGCAGTGCCTTCCCGAGATTGCACCCCAAGGGCACTTCCTCGCGCTTCGCGCTCAGGGCGCCACGTCGGCCTGCGGCCTCCTCGCAATGACAAATCTGGGAGCCTCACGCCATTTCATTTGTGCCACAGCCATTGCCGGTCTGCAAGGCCCGATCATCGCTGCCTAAATTCCGCAAATTTTATCATAGCACGCCGCAGGACGGAATGCAAGCCTGAAATAGGGCAGGAGTTCCCTTACATGCCGCAATATCCGTCAGCGCAGGTAGCCGCTGTCGCGCAGCGACACAAAGTCGTCATCCGCGATCACCAGATGGTCCAGCAGCAGAATGTCCACGACGTCGAGTGCCTGCTGCAGGCGGCGTGTCAGCTCCACATCCTCGTGCGACGGCAGGGCGATGCCCGCCGGGTGGTTGTGCGCCAGCACCACGCCGCTGGCATTCGCGCTCAGCGCGGCGCGCATGAGCTTGCGCATCGGCACGTTGGCCGAGTTCACGCTGCCCTCGCTCAGGCAGGTGCAGGTCAGAAGCCGCCCGGCGGCGTCCAGCGCCAGCAGGTATACAAGCTCCTCCCGCGCGCCGTAGAAAAACGGCAGCAGGAAATTGCCGAAATCCGTCGTGCCCGTCAGGCGCGCGCCGGAATACGGCCGGGAGAGGTAGTAGCGCCGGTGCAGCTCCGTCACGAGCCGCAGCAGCAGCGCCCGCGATGCATCCATCCCCTCCACGCTGGCCAGCTCCTCCGGCGAGGCGGAGAGGGCCGCGCCGAGCGAGCCGAACTGGCCGATGAGCCGCGCGGCGAGCGTCCGTGGCTCCTCTGCGCCCGTGCCCGCGTGCAGCAGCAGGGTCAGCAGCTCCTCGTCCGTGAGGGCGTCCGGCGCGCGCTGCAAAAAGCGCCGCAGCAGATTGGCCGTGGATCCGTCCATGGGATCGCCTCCTTTGCGTTGGTGGAATACGGTAGGGGAGCGGCATGCCGCTCCCGGCGCTGCATTGACGATAGGAACAGGCTTCCGATAAAAACGTACCAACCGATTGCGTCTGTAGCGGCGCTCACTGCGCAGCCGTTGGCGGCTTTGCCGCCTTACGGATGCGGCGTGCCCCTTGCGGGTAGTGAGCGCCATGCAGGCTGGCAAGTTTTGCGGTATTGATTTTATGGTGCAAGACTCCCAGATTTGTCATTGCGAGGAGGCCAACGGCCGACGTGGCGCCCTGAGCGCGAAGCGCGAGGAAGTGCCCTTGGGGTGCAATCTCGGGAAGGCAGTTGCGTTTTCGCCGGAAGTGCCATGTTATCCAGCCGGGTCCTGCGAGATTCCCACGTCGCTTCGCTCCTCGGAATGACACGTCAGGGTGGTGCGGCAGTGGGAACAGTGCATTGCATCGAATTCGCAATACGTTTGCCGCTTCGCGGACGGGAGCGGCATGCCGCTCCCCTACAGGTGCAATCGGAGCATGCCGCCTTACAGCATCTTCTTCAGATACTGGCCCGTGAAAGACGCCGGGCAGGCGGCAATGTCCTCCGGGGTGCCGGTGGCGACGATCGTGCCGCCTCCGTCTCCGCCCTCGGGGCCGAGGTCGATGATGTGGTCGGCGCATTTGATGACGTCGAGGTTGTGCTCGATGACAAGCACGGTGTTTCCGGCGTCCACGAGCTTCTGCAGCACGTCAAGCAGCTTCTGCACGTCGTACATGTGCAGGCCCGTCGTCGGCTCGTCGAGGATATACATCGTGCGGCCCGTGGCGCGGCGCGCCAGCTCCGTCGCGAGCTTCACGCGCTGGGCCTCGCCGCCGGAGAGCGTCGTGGAGCTCTGGCCGAGCTTCACATAGCCGAGGCCGACCTCCACGAGCGTTGCGACCTTGTCGCGGATGCGCGGCAGGTTTTCAAAAAAGCCCAGCGCCTCGTCGGCCGTCATTTCCAGCACGTCCGCAATGGACTTGCCGCGGTAGCGCACCTCGAGCGTCTCGCGGTTGTAGCGCGCGCCGTGGCACACGTCGCACGGGACGTAGACGTCCGGCAGGAAGTGCATTTCGATCTTCACAAGGCCGTCGCCGCTGCAGGCCTCGCAGCGGCCGCCCTTGACGTTGAAGGAGAAGCGGCCGGGGCCGTAGCCGCGGGCCTTTGCGTCAGCCGTGGCGGCGAACAGGTCGCGGATGTCGGCAAACAGGCCCGTATAGGTCGCGGGGTTCGAGCGCGGCGTGCGGCCGATGGGGCTCTGGTCGATGACGATTGCCTTGTCGAGGTTCTCGATGCCCTCGAAGCGGTCGTGCCTGCCGGGGCGGACGCGCGCGCGGTTCAGCACGGACGAGAGCTTTTTGCTGATGATCTCGTTGACGAGTGACGACTTGCCCGAGCCGGACACGCCCGTCACGCACGTCAGCGTGCCAAGCGGGATGCTGACGTCCACATTGCGCAGGTTGTTCTCCCGGCAGCCGAACACGCGCAGGAAATTCCCGTTCCCCGCGCGCCGCTGCGCCGGGACGGCGATGCGCCGCTTACCGGAGAGATATTGGCCTGTGATGCTGTCGGGCGCGTTCATGATGTCCTGCAGCGTGCCCTGCGCCATGATCTGCCCGCCGTGCACGCCCGCGCCGGGGCCGACGTCCACGATATAGTCCGCCGCGCGGATCGTGTCCTCATCGTGCTCGACGACAATGAGCGTGTTGCCGAGGTCGCGCAGGCGGCGCAGCGTGTCGAGCAGCTTGTCGTTGTCGCGCTGGTGCAGGCCGATGCTCGGCTCGTCGAGGATATAGAGCACGCCCATCAGCGACGAGCCGATCTGCGTGGCAAGGCGGATGCGCTGAGCCTCGCCGCCGGAGAGCGTCGCGGCCGCGCGGGACAGCGTCAGGTACCGCAGGCCCACGCTCTGCAGGAAGCCGAGGCGGGCGCGGATCTCGCGCAGGATCTGCTCGGCGATGACGGCCTGCGCGCCCTCGAGCCGCAGATCGTTCACGAATGCCAGCTCGCGGTCGACTGGCATGTCGCAGAATTCCGTGATGGACAGGCCGCCGACGGTCACGGCGCGGGAGATATCGGACAGGCGGCTGCCATGGCAGTGCGGGCAGGGGGAGGCGGACATCGTCTCCTCCAGCTCCTTGCGCATGGCCTCGGACTGCGTCTCGCGCACGCGGCGCTCGATGTTCGGAATGATGCCCTCAAACGCCTGCTCCAGCGTTCCGCGGCTGCTGCCGCGGTCGTAGTGCAGCGTGAGCTTTTCGCCGTGCGTGCCGTAGAGGATGACGTCCATGGCCTCCTTTGAGAGGCTGGAGATCGGCGCGTGCAGGTCGAAGTGATATTTCTGCGACAGGGCGTCGAAGTACATCCGCGCGATGGAGTCGCTGCGGATATTGCCCCAGCCGCTGGCCTGGATGCCGCCGTCATAGATGGAGAGCGACGGGTCCGGGATGATGATGGCGGGGTCGACCTTCAAAAGGAAGCCGAGGCCGCTGCACTCCGGGCACGCACCCATGGGATTGTTGAACGAGAACATGCGCGGCGAAAGCTCCGGCATGGAGATGCCGCACTCGTCGCAGGCATAGTTGCGGGAGAACAGCGTCTCCTCGCCGGTGTCCGGCTGCTGGATGACGACGAGCCCGCCGCCGTGCTCCAGCGCGGTCTCGACGGAATCCGTCAGGCGGCGCGTCAGGTCGCCGCGCAGCACAAGGCGGTCGACCACCAGCTCGATGGTGTGTTTTTTGTTCTTCTCGAGTGTGATCTCCTCGCTCAGGTCATAGAGGATACCGTCCACGCGCACGCGGGAGAAGCCGCTCTTCCGCGCGTCGGCCAGCAGCTTGACGTGCTCGCCCTTCTTGCCGCGCACGACCGGGGCCAGCACCTGAAAGCGCGTGCCCTCCGGCAGGGCCAGCACCTTGTCGACGATCTGGTCGACGGTCTGGCGGCGGATCTCGCGGCCGCAGCGCGGGCAGTGCGGCGTTCCGGCGCGCGCCCACAGCAGGCGCAGGTAGTCGTAAATTTCCGTCACCGTGCCCACGGTCGAGCGTGGGTTGCGGGACGTCGTCTTCTGGTCGATGGAAATGGCGGGGGACAGGCCTTCGATCACGTCCACGTCGGGCTTGTCCATCTGGCCCAGGAACTGCCGCGCATAGGCCGAAAGCGAGTCGACATAGCGCCGCCGCCCCTCGGCATAGATCGTGTCGAACGCAAGCGACGATTTGCCGGAGCCGGAAAGCCCTGTGAATACGCACAGCGCGTCGCGCGGGATCTCCACATCCACATTTTTCAGGTTGTTTTCGCGCGCACCGCGCACGAGGATGGAATTTCGCATAGCTGCCTCCTGCCGATGATTTCTCTGAAGTCTTATTATACCACGCTGTCCGGATCGCAGCAACGAAAATTTATAAACAAATGTACGATTTTTCGCCGACCGCCCCATAGGGCACTGCCGAATCGTGCCGGCTGCCGTTAAAATGGTATGCACCAATTGCGTCTGTAGCGGCGCTCAGTGAGCGCCTTGCAGACTGACAATGACTGCGGCACACATTGCAGCGCAAGGCTCCCAAGTTTGTCATTACGAGGCCCCAACGGGGCCGTGGCAATCTCGCAGAACCCGGCCGAATCGCGAGAAAGCGATCGGCGAAAACGCAACTGCCTCTCCGAGATTGCACCCCAAGGGCACTTCCTCGCGCTTCGCGCTCAGGGCGCCACGTCAGGGAAGCGCGAGTTGCATCAGCGCTCTCCCCTACAACATCCTGTCGAAAAAATCAAAAATCGCCATCAATCCGGATTTTTCCGGTCCAATTTCTCCTTTTCGGTTGCTTTCGCAGAAAAAATCCGTTATGATGGAAGGTAGAATCTGCAATTGCATTTTTCACGGCCGTTTCTGCCGCTGCCCGGCGTTTTTCCGGCGCATAACGCAGCCGCGTCCGGTTAAAACAAACAAGGGACACGGGCTTTCGCCCGGCAGACTGTCAAAAAAACTGCCAAGCCAAAAGCTTCGGAGGGAAGAAAAGCGTGAAAGGAAACCGTCAGGGTGTCCTTTCGCGTCCAATCACCCGCCGCAGCGGCAGAATTGCAAAATAAGATACAACAAAATTCTATTTTGCAATTCTGAAAGCAGCTTGGCGAAAAGCCCGAAGGGTTTTTTTGACAAGCTGACGGGCATTTGCCCGGCCCCTACCGGCCTCTGCCTGCATGCCGGAGAGGAGGGCTTTTCTTGGAAGAAGATGATCTGTTATGGGTCCTGGGGGCCTTCCCCCAACCCGTTTTTCTGACGGACGGCGAGACCGTCCAATGGCGCAACGCCGCGGCGTCCGCCGTGCTCGATCCGGGCGCGTCCCTGCAGCCCATGCTGCAGGGAACGGCGTTCGGCCTGTGGTCACGCAGGGGCACGCTGCGCCTGAGCCTGCCGTTCGGCGGGGCGCTGTGTGATTTTTCCGTCCGCGCGATGCAGCGGGGCCTGCTGTTTCTGGCCGATGCCCCGCATGAGCCGTCTGCGGCGGCCGGGGCGGCGCTCAAGGCCTCGGCCATTCTCCGCCGTCCGCTGCAGAATGTCATGACGGCGGCGCGTGAGCTGTTCGACCGCGTGGAGGACCTCGAGGAACCGGCGGCCACGGCCGTCTCCTCCGAGCTGAACCGCGGGCTGTATCAGCTCCTGCGCCTGTGCGGCCAGCTCACCACGGGCGGCGAGCTGCTGGCCGGCACCTGCAAGCCGGAGCGGCACCGCGTGGACCTGACGGCCCTGCTGGACGGCATCGCGGACGATGTCGCCCCGCTGTTCGAGCGCGCCGGGCGGCGCTTTGTCTACCGCGGCCTGCCGGCCGCCGTCACCGCCGATGCGGATGCCCAGCTTGTGGAGCGCGCGGTGTATAACCTGCTGTCCAACGCGCTGGCCTTTACCCCGGCGGGCGGCGAGATCTGCCTGAGCCTCGAGCGGCGCGAGCAGTCGCTGCTCATCCGCGTGACGGATACGGGCGAGGGCTTCCCGGAGAGCGTGCTCGGCACGCTGTTCGACCGCTACAGCCTCATCCCCGTCGGCGACCCGCGCTGGGGCACCGGCTATGGCCTGCCCATGGTCCGCGAGATCGCCCGCCTGCACGGCGGCACGCTCATGGCGGCCAATGTCCCGACCGGCGGCGCGGACGTGATGTTCACGCTCTCGCTCGTGCGCCGGCCCGCAGCCGTCCGCACCGCGCAGCAGCGGTTCGATTACCTCAGCGGCTACCGCCATGCCCTCGTCGAGCTGTCCGACAGCCTCTCCGCGTCGCTGTACGACCCCGCAACGGTGTCCTGATCAGCAGACTGCCGATGGCGCATTGCAGGGGAGCGGCACGCCGCTTCCGACGCAGAGCTGCCGATTCCATAATGGCGGAGGCCAAAAGTCAGCCTGCATGGCGGTCCGTGACCGTCATGCAGGCTCAGCTTGTCAAAAAAGTCCCTTCGGGATTTTTCGTCAAGCTGCTTTCCGAATTGCAAAATCAAATTTTGCAGCATGATTTTGCAATTCTGCCGCTGCGGCGGGTGATTGAACGCGAAAGGAAACCCTG
>ERZ1673752.349-NODE-349-length-82463-cov-6.629029_pt1 | contig 82463 bp, 58 predicted proteins | sample MGYA00580195_ERZ1673752 | MGnify/ENA primary metagenome ERZ1673752 (study PRJEB41218, sample SAMN15661744) | gut metagenome | host: Homo sapiens | place: Canada: London | collected 2015-08-20/2019-03-30 | study: EMG produced TPA metagenomics assembly of...
ATCTTTTTATGTCATCCTATCAGAGTCAGATCACGATTGGACGCTTGCGTAAGCTTCCGGGGGTAACTTGGCCCTTTCAGGTGGCCAAGGTCCGCTTTTGGATGAGTTTGGGGCTATTTCTCCTCGTCTATACCCAGGCCTATCTTTTGGCCATTAACCGGCAAAGTCAAGCCCGCTTTTTGTTTACCCCTTGGTTGATTCTTCCAGAATTGGCTGCAATTTTCTTTATTTTAGGGAATTCAAGTTCCTTGATAGATAATGTCCAGCCTAAAGGAACTACCTACCGGGATACCATCTCCAGATCTTGGCTCTCAAGGCAGGATTATTTCGTGCAATTTTTAGGTCGCTGGGACCAGGGCCTCATTGTGGGTGATATTCCCTTCTATTTTAAGGGGCTTGAAAAGGTCACGGAAGAGAAAAAATTTACCATAGTCGAAGGCAATGATCCCGACCTGGGTCCCTACCGCTTGTTACTGTACCAAAAAAGATTTAGAAAATTTGTCAATTCTTTTCCTGAAATTCAGGCGGTCCGGACCAAGGCCCCTGAAAAGCAGACTGAAGTAAAGTCAAAGTAGCATATGAAAAAGCCCCCCGCTGCTAGCCATGAGCACCGGGGGGCATTTTTTATGTTAAATAATTCTTAGGGAGCCGTTGTCGACTGGCCTGCAGCTGTTTGTTCTGCAGCCGATTGCTCTGTCGCCTGCTCGGTCGCCCCCGACGCAGCACTTGTAGATTCTTCCGCAGGAGCTGGAGCTGGGCTTTCAGCCTCAGGGGCCTGGCCAGTGGCATCTTCAGCCAGCCAGGCTGACTCGGGAACCTCCTCCGGCTGGATCTCCGCCTGAAGCCAGGCATAACCTACCACAGGCATCCAGGAAGGGGCTACGGCCTTTACCTTGTCCGAGACCACGAGGGATACACCCTTAGTCTCATAGAGAGGAATCCGCGGCAAATTCTCCTGCAGCAAGGTCAGCATTTTTGCAAGTTCATTGATTTCCTGATCGACCTGCCCGCCCACATAGGCCTGATTTTGGGCCTGGTAAGCTTGATCGAATTCTTGGTTCTGGAAGCCGTCTTTGTTGTACTGGGACTGGCTCAGGAAGGATCCCAGGAGATGGGCGGAGTTCATAAGGCTTGAGGTAATGGCCTCCAGCGCCAGATCAAATTGCCCATCTTGGAGGGTCTTGATGTACTCTTCCATGGTTTTCTTTTCCACCAGATTCACTTTTAGCTTATCTGCCCCAAATTTTCCCTCCAGCTCTTCTTTCAAGAGGCCTGCGACCGTCTTTTGGACTTCTATGGCTCCAAAGTAGACTAAATCGAGGCTCAAGCCCTGCTGGTATTGCTCTGTAGCCTTGGTAAAGAAGGAACTTGCCTGGTCCTTGCTGGGGTCGACCTGGTAGGTCTTTTGCAAGTTTTGTCCCACCGGCAGGTCAAAGAAAAGTTTTCCTTGGTTGGTACTGGCAATTTGGGCCGAGGGGAGGAAGTATGACCAAGGTGTTGCCCCACCTGGGATCTGGGCGGCGATTCTTCCCCGGTCGACCCCATAGTAAATGGCTTTGCGGAAATTCGGGTCTACGAGGAAGGGTTTTTCTTGTGAGCGACGGCCATTGAAGTAAAGATAGAAAATCTTATTGGTCTTACTAATGTACTTGTTGTCTGTCTTTTCTTGGCCCTGGGGATCAACCCGGAGGTCAAAGGCATTTTTCAGGCTTTCATCAAAACTCGCCTGTTTATTTTCGGCTTGATTACTTGTTGCCTTCTTATCTTGCTTGCCTTGCGCCTGTTTTTCGGTAGCCTGCTTATCCGCTCCTTGTAGGTTTTCCGTCCCTTCCGTTTGGCTCAAGACGGGTAGGGCATAAGTGATCTGGTCTACCGTATACTCTTTGGGGGCATTCTTAGTTTTCCGCAAAACTAAGGCCTTCTCATCCAGTTTCACAATCCGGTAAGGGCCGGAGGTAGGAATGTTCTTGGGATTATTTAGGTCAGCATAGACACCCAGCGCAGCTGGCTCATCGCTTTCTTCCTTGGCCCCTTCTTGGTTGGCAGCTTCTGCCTGAGCAGCTGCCTTAGCAGCAATTTCTTGATAGGTTTTATACTCTAAGGGCACAGTTGCTTGGCCACCGATAAAGCACTGATAGAGGTCGTGCTTGTCCACGGGCTTTTCGAAATCAAGTTCCAGGGTTCCGTCTTGGAGAATCTTAATCCCGACCTCTTCCCAGGCCACCTTCCGACCAACCGAGGCGATATCCTTGTTAATCTTTCCAATCGCGGCGTTAACTCCTTTTTTTTGCTCGTTAAGAGCCTCGATCTTCTCTTCTTTTTTATCGTCCTTCTCGTCCCCTTGGATCTTGGCAATTTCTTCATCCAACTGGGTCAACTGCTTTTGCATCTGCTCCAACATGGGGGCGTTATCCTCAGCCGAACCAATCCAATAGGCTTTAGCATTCTTGACCGTCATTATCTCATTGAAGAAAATATTAGCCGCCGCCTGTTTGTTCTTGGGATCGAGGAGGATTTTCCAGGATTCTACAAAGGTCTCTGGGGTAATGGGCTCGCCATTGGACCAAGTCTTTCCTTCTTTTATCTTGAAATACCAGACTGACCCATCGTTATTCGACGTAGGCAGATCAGCCGCTAAATCTGGCCGGAAAGCCAGGGCTTGTGCCTGGGTATCGTAATAGGCTTCTATCAGGTTACTATAGAGCAAGTCGCTTGGCTGGGGAATCAGATCCGCCTGAGACCGAGCCAACTGGGGGTTGAGGGTCTGACCGAGGCTTGAAGGTAAGGTCAGCGTTTTCACTTCGATTTTTTTCTCCGGCTTCGTGGCTTCCACTTGAGTCTCGGCCACGCTTGCTTGAGACTCTTCGCCAGCTTGGGTCGTTGCCCCTTGACTCGTTCCTTGGCCCCCCTCAGGATCCGATGGGGCTTTTGGAGAGGTCGTAGCTAGGGTAGGCAAAGACTCTGTCGGGCTGACCTCCTTCTTCTTGTCCCCACACGAAGCAAGGACCCCGGATAGGCTGAGCGCCCCAACCAGGGCCAGGGTAATATATCTTTTCACTTGCATGGATATTCCTCCAAATTTCTCACATTTTGTTTGATCATGCATTGATCAGTTCAATCTTTATTTTTCCTTCTCTTCTTATGCGTTCAATAGACTAGACCAGGAAAAACTGCCATTTATGATAGCCAATCCCCCTTAAATTGTAAAGAATCCAGGCCTAGAAGTGACCCTATGATGAGCCTAGGCAGGGTCAGTGTAACATAAGAGGCCTTTGGAAGAGGTCTATGTGGCTCTGTAGTAATTGGAATGAATTGTAAACGCTTCCAAATTTCCAAAAGAATTTCCAAAGATTTTCCAATCATTTTTATCCTGAAAGTAGCTTGTTCTGCTTCATCTTATCATATATTCCATATATTTCATTCTTTATATCTTATATTCTTCATTTATCTCCGCTCACATAATTGTAAAAAATTTTTTAAAAAACCCTTGACACATTTGTTAATAACGTGTTAAGATATACCTGCAATTGAGAAAGGTGATCCACCGAATCGGAAAGCCTTTTGAGTTGCTAGAGCTTCCCAGAAGCCTAAGACATATAGATAACAAGGAACTCATTTTTTAGGGACCAGTTGGTTCCACCCTATTTGGTAATGAATCAGACGATCCAGCTGCCCACTCCCTTGGGGCGGCTGGGAGAATCTGAAAGGAATAGGAAATAAAAGAACTCAAATTTTAGAACTCATTTTTTGAACTCATTATAAAAGAACTCATAATTCGCCCAGTGTGGCACCGATCCACCATCATCTTAGCCCGTGCACCACAAATGAAGAACTCGTCTTGGTAAGACAATAGAACTCATTACTTGGTAATTATAAAAAAATAAGGGAAAGGCTTTTATTGCTAAAAAGAAAGGATAGACCGTCAAGGATGGTGTGAGAAAATGACTAGAAAGTACACTATCGCAAATAAGCATACAGCTAATGATTTGTTTATCCTACCTACCAGGCCTAAATCGGGTCCTGGTAGGTCCTTAGATCAGAAAAAGAAAGCCAAACAAGACAATACCCTCCTAATGATTCCCTCCACGAGCTTTCAATCTTCTGAAAGCCGGGGAGGTTTTACTCTAGTAGAAATTGTAGTCGTTATGGTTATTATTAGCATCTTAGCTGCAACTGCTGTTCTAGGCTATATGGCCCTAGCTAATAAAGGTGCTAAACGCGTCCGCTATATGGAAGAACACCACGACATGCTCCAGGCAGCCAATATGTGGTACCTGCAAAATCTTGACGCAAGTGGGGGCCTATCGGAAGCGGCGCTCGCGGATGTAAAAGCTCGGGGTGTTGAGGTTTTATCCCAGTATTATAGTAACTTTGAATCTGTCAATCTCGAAGTCCACAAGATGGTTTACGAAAACGGACAGGTATTCGTAATTACAGATCTAACTAAGTTCGTCGCAGAGGGAGAGGAACCCATTCTAAAGAATGCCATTACGATAGAGCGAGATCATATATAATATTTGACCCCTCCTTTTGTAGTTTTTAACCCATAAAATTCCAGTTAAGAACGTTTTTCCTTTCGTTCTTAACTGGTTTTTTTGTTATGTGCTGGCAACTTGAACGTAAGGCAAGTATGTTAGCAATTCAGGTTGAGCTTTTGGATAATTCCGAAGAGACCCCCTCCAAGGCCTGTCTTGGAGAGCCCGAATCATTATGGCAATTTTCCGTTCGTCTGTTCGGCTACACTGTAGGGTAGAACGGTGACCAGCTCTCCGATGACAAACCAGCGAGAACTTGATTTTCCGAAGTAGCAGGTCATGATCGATATGATAGGACGGTCGTGAAACTTGCTAGTCTGCTGGTCCTCAAGCATGTCAACCGCATCGGTCTTGGTTTGAACGGTATCGACAATCCGGTAGACATAAATGTTCTTTTTATCGGTTAAGTTAATCCGTGCTCCAATGTCCGCCTCCATGAGATTGTGCAAAAGCACCCCTTTTCCCTTGGCCCTGTGTCCGCTGAGTGTATAATTACCTTCTCCCATCGTTTGCTGCTGCTTTAACTGGCAGGTTCCAGCCAGGAGATTGGCGTTAGTAGTATCCTTGAAAATGGCAAGATTTACGTGCAAGTCAGGGATCGTCAGCTGGCCAATGATGTTGTCTTCATCATAGTTGTTGAGCCAGGGCCAGATGTTAAAAACCCCAATTTCCTCAATTTCATCCTTCACTTCTGGACCCGGTCTCTCCAAATTCTTCGCCATCGTTTCAGCACTGATGGAGTTGAGGTTGATCTGGGAGTATTTTTTGATAAGTCCGGCGTTGATAAAGGGTAAGGCAAAGAGGACAACTGAGGAAATCATGGCAATGATAGCCAAAATCCGGATGACAGAAATCCCAGGTTGCCTGCCTTCCGTATCGGCAGGCGTCTCAGGTTTGGCGGATGAAGACGTTGGAGTTGGGGTATTTGCTTCTTGGGGAAGGGTGCTTTTGGATTGATTTTCCATGATGGTTCCTTTCTGGCGGGCAGTGTATCGCCCTTGTCAATCGGTGACGACCATGAGCAGATGCCTAGGGTCCGTACCCTGCGCATGTTCACAAGCTGCTAAGGTCGTAGACGCGCGTAGCGTATTATCGTGAACTTAGGTCAAGGACGGCACGAGGTAGTATAAGACAAGGAGGCCTAGGATGTAAAGGGCAGGCAGGGTTGCCAAGGCTTTTGATCCGGGCTCTTGGTCGTTGTAGAAAAAGAGGAGGGCAGCAGGGACACTCCTACTGATCCGGCTGAGGCCCAGGATCCCCATGGATGCTGCCTGCATGAGGACGTGGTCAGGCATGAGGAGGAGGGCTAAAGCCAAGCCGAAAATATAGGTTGTATCACTAAAATGTGCCACATTGCCAATCAGGAGAAAAAAGAGAAATAGGGCGGTCGAAAGCGCTGTAGCAAAGATCTGGACCATGCTCTTCCCCTTCTTTTTCCAGGGACGAAGGAGACGGAGGGCCTGAAGGAAGACAAGGAGGGCTGTCAAGCTAAGAAAAACATTTTGCTCCTCCCAGAAATTGCCGGGCATGTGATAAAAAATCATGTCATAGAAATATTCTGACCCCAGGCCAGCCATCCCAAAGGCGATTAATTCCAGATACAGGTTGTGGGCCAAGCTCTGCCGGACCAGTAAAAAGACGATAATTGGCAGGGCCATTTGTCCAAGATGATAAAAGCCAGTATACCAGAGGTAGGCCCTTTGTGTTGGGGCCGTTACCTCATTCCAAGGCAAATAGGCTGCATCGATGATTTCTAAGCCTTCTTCGATCATCCGCCCCTCTAGAAGGACATCAGTCCCATAGCTTACTAACAGGCACAAAAGGCTAAAGAGGGCGATACCGACAAGGACTTTTCCAGAAAGTCCCCCATTCTTGATAAAGGCATAGCGGTTCCGCCGCTTGCTCTCGCGGTAGGTCTCTTCGTTCGCTCTCCCTCGGCTCTGTTCCGTTTCTAATTGATTTTTCTGATCCCTTTTCATCTCCTTCATATCTCCTCCTTAGCTTCCAGGACCCTACCTCTTTGGCCTACAAGAAGCAGGAAGGGGAAAGGGCTCCCTATATTTTACTTGATTCTTTCTAGGAATGCGATTAAGGGACCTATTCCTACGAATGCGATTAAGGGACCTATTCCAACTCGCCTTAATTTATTGGGTGTCTTGCCGATTGGCAGAAGCTAGCTCCTGTTGAGGAGTATTTGTGGTAAAAAAAAAACCGGCCCTCCCCATGGGGAAAGCCGGTTTTATCCGATTCGTAGAAATCTACTTTACATGCACTTCTTGCAGGCGGGCTAGCGAGGGCCTCATCTTTGGGCCAGCTAGATCCGAACCTATATCACAACCTATATCAGAGCCTCTATCCAATCCTTATAGGAAGCCATTCTCCTTAGACTCCTTGATATACTGGGCTTCTTCCTGGTCGGAGCACAGGACATAGTGGTGAGGGGTAACCTCCCGCATGGTCGGCTCTACGTTCCCATATTGGTGCATCTTGGGGTCATAATGGAGGTGTTTACGCTGCTTTTCAATCGCAGGGTCCGGAATCGGAATGGCGGAAAGCAAAGACTTCGTGTAGGGGTGGAGAGGGTTTTTGTAAACTTCCTCCGAATAGCCAACTTCCACCAATTTTCCAAAATACATGACCCCGATCCGGTCGGAAACGTACTTGACAACCGACAGGTCGTGGGCAATGAAAAGCATGGTCAGGTTCATGTCTTTCTTCAAGGAATTGAGGAGATTCAAGACCTGGGCTTGAATGGACACGTCCAAGGCCGAAACAGGCTCATCGGCAATAACAAATTCAGGATTTGTGATAAGGGCTCTTGCAACCCCAATTCTTTGCCTTTGTCCACCGCTAAACTCATGGGGATAGCGGGTAGCATGCTCTCGGGTCAGACCCACGATGGAAAGCATCTTGTAGACCTTCTCGTCAATTTCTTGTTCATCCTTACAGAGATTGTTGATTTTTAAACCCTCCGCAATGATCTCCTTGACGGTCATCCTGGGGTTCAAGGAAGCAATAGGATCCTGGAAGATCATAGACATCTTGCTGTTGATATCCCGTTTCTCCTCCCGGGTTAATTTGCCTGTGATGTCCTTCCCATTGAAGGAAATACTCCCGCTCGTCGGCTCATATAGGCGGATAATTGTCCGTCCTGTGGTGGTTTTCCCGCAGCCCGACTCTCCAACAAGACCAAAGGTTTCTCCCTTATGGATATCAAAGCTCACGTTATCCACGGCCTTGACTGTCATCCTGTTGGCACCATAGCCTGAGGTAAAATATTGCTTAAGGTTCTTTACAGAAATGAGAACGTCATCGCTTTGGAGGAATTTCCTGTGCTGGACCCCTTCCTTAGCCCGAGACTTGATCTTGTTCTTATAGGTGTCTAAGACTACGTGGGGAGCCTTCTCATGGAGGAGCCAGGTGGCCGCATAATGGGTATCGGAAAGTTTGAAGAAGGGGGGTTGGTACTTCTGGTCGATCTCCATGGCATAGCGGTTCCGCGGGGCAAAGGCATCGCCCTTCGGTGGATTCAGCATGTTAGGTGGAGCACCAGGGATGGTATAAAGTTCATAAGAGGAGTCCGTCTCGAGATCTGGCATGGCGGCCATCAGGGCCATAGTGTAGGGGTGACGGGGATTTGAGAAAATCTCTTCCACAGTCCCATACTCTACAATCCGACCAGCATACATGACAGCAACCCGGTCACTGACGTTAGCAACGACGCCGAGGTCGTGGGTAATAAAGATTACGCCAATATTCCTTACCCGCTGAATCTCTTTGATCAGGTCGATAATCTTGGCTTGGACAGTAACGTCCAAGGCCGTGGTCGGCTCATCGCAGATTAGAAGTTCCGGGTTACAAGCCAGGGCTGTTGCAATAACGATCCTTTGCCGCATCCCACCAGAGAACTGGAAGGGATACTGCCTATAACGTTCTTCCGTATTCTTGATTCCAACCTGGTCCATAAGTTTAATAGACAATTCTTTGGCATCTTCGTTAGACATCTTGCCGCGGACCCGGGGGGCCTCAGAAATCTGCCGCCCTACCCGCTGTACGGGGTCCAAGGAGCTCATGGGGTCTTGGAAGATCATCCCGATTTCCTCTCCCCGGATCTTACACATCTCCTCCTCAGAGAAATCTAAGATATTGGTTCCATTGTAGAGGACCTCGCCCTCTGAAATAATGGCATTTTTCGATAAAATGCCCATAACGGTCCGAGCGGTAACTGACTTACCAGATCCAGATTCTCCTACAATGGCCAGGGTCTCTCCCCGGTCAACATGAAAGTTCACGCCCCGGACGGCATGTACCGTTCCAGAATAAGTGGAGAAATCAACGTGTAAATTATTTACTTCCAATAGGTGTTGGCCTGACTTTTGCTCGATTGCTTTAGTGGCTACAGACTTTTCTTGTGGTGACATTTCTTCCTCCTTTCTTATTCAATCCCGCGCAGGGTCGGATCAAAGGCATCCCGGAGTCCATTTCCCATCATATTAAAGGAAATCATCAGGATCGAGATGACAATAGCTGGGAACAAAGTTTCTGTTGGGTATAAAAGCAAGGTCTTTTGGCCTTCTGCGAGTAAGACACCGATGGAAGGCTCTGGTGCCTTAATGCCAAGGCCTAAGTAGGCCAAGAAGCTCTCTTCAAAGATGGCACCAGGGATCTGCAAGGCACTCATCGTAATGATAACTCCCACGGCATTGGGGAGAATGTGACGGAAGATCAGGGTCATATCCGAAGCCCCCAAGGTCTTGGAAGCCAACACATACTCCATCTCCCGGTATTTTAAGAACTGGGCTCGGATCATTTGGGCGGTACCCATCCAGCCTGTCAAACAGAGGGCTAGGGCGATAGGAATGATTCCAGGTCCCAAGTAAATGACAAAGAGGATCAACACAACCATCAAGGGAATACCACCAATGATCTCTGCAATTCTTTGCATAAGGATGTCTACCCAGCCCCCGTAGAAGCCTGACACAGAGCCATAGATAATCCCGACCACAATGTTCACTACCATGGCAATGATAGCGATCAGGAAGGAGACACGGGTTCCTCTCCAGAGCCTTGTCCAGAGGTCCCGGCCCAAATAATCCGTCCCAAACCAGAAGTTGTCATCAATCCCTGCTTGTTTGTAGGCGTCAATCCGGATCACAGCCATGGGGGTCTTTCTCACTTCATAGGTGCTGAGGGTTTCCACGTAGGAATCTTTATATTTACCCTCAATACTTGACTGGCGGACCTTAATAGTATTTGTTCCCGAGAATACCTTCATCCATTGAAGCCCAGGGACCCTAGGAGGTAGGTGCTGGGCGTCAATGTTTTGCTGGTCATAGGCCCATTTATTCATGGAAGGGCCGATAATGGCCATCACAACCAAGAAGGCAATGATAATGAAGGAGACAACTGCCGCTTTGTTATGGACAAAGCGAATCATGGCATCTTTGAAGAAGCCAATGGGCTTGCCTTCAAATCTTACATCCCGAATTTCCTTATCTAACTGTAGGAAAGAAAAGTCATTCTCAGCAAAGTTTGGCATGTCTGCTGGATTTTCAAATTCAGCCAGGACCGGGGGATGTCCTCCGGTAGTGACGCACTTATTGGTAACTTGATCATCAGCTAGGCTAGATGGATCGTGCATAGAAGGGGTGCCAGCCTCTCTCTCTATGTTTCCAGTTTGTTGGTTCTTATTAGCCTCGTCTGCCCTAGCTTGTTTCTTTTGATCTGCCATTAACGGGCCCCCAATCTAATTCTAGGATCGATAATCCCATAGGATAGGTCGACGATCAACGTGGTTACAAGACCCAAAAGGGAATACCAGAATAAGGTTCCAATGGCCAGAGGAGTATCATAAGTATTGATACTCTCAATCATAACAGAACCCATACCCGGTATGGAGAAGATCTTCTCCAAAACCAGCGATCCGCCCAAAATATTTGTAAACATTGGGATGATAATGTTGGCTAATGGAATAAAAGAATTCCGTAGGGCGTGCCGGACCGTTGCTTGGAACTGATTCAGACCTTTTGACTTAGCAAGGAGCATATACTCCGAGTTCAACGCTTCTGTCAGCTCGGCTCTGGTAAATCTTGCTACCCCTGCAATGGACCCTAGGGATAGGGCCAGGATAGGCAAGAAAATGGAGACAAACTTGGACCAGGTCAGGGTTTGCTCCGTACTAGCAATTAGAGGGAACCACTCCAATTTATAGGCCAGATAATACTGGAGGAGGGTTGCAAAGATAAAGCTTGGTACGGAGATAAATAAAATGATTAGGAAAGAAATAATATAGTCTGCAGGCTTATTTTTCCTCAGGGCCGCCCAGATACCTAAGATCATGGCGATCGGCAAACTCATAAAGAGGGAAATAATGTTGAGCTGCATCGAGACAGGCATCTTGGTCGCAAGAATGGTATTGACTGGTACCTTGGGCTGGACCACTACGGAAATGCCAAAGTCTCCACGGACAAAATCTTTAATAAAGTACCAATATTGGACCATCGGAGGTTCATTGAGGTGATACTTATCCTCAATAGCTTTCCTGACCTCTGTCGGCATCTTCGGATCCTTTAAGAAGGACCCCGGCATCGCATGCATGACAAAAAAGGATGCAGAGATGATGATGAAGAGCGTAATAAAGATCAAGATGATCCTCTTAATCGTATAGCGGAGCATGGTTCTCCCTTCTAGCTCTCTTTTTGGTGGAACATAGCTGATAGACGTTCCATAATTTGTGGCTTTCGGTATTAACAGAGAAAAAGCCCCCAATTATCTTGCTGGCAGCAATCAATTTCGCCTGCAAAGATCCTATGGGGGCTTTCGACATGTTTTTATCATAGGTTGATCTTCCATGACAGGAAGCTTGCAAGACCAAAATCAAGTCTTGCTAGTAGGAAGAGCTCAGTGCCTCCCTAAATCAAACTTACTGCTTCCAAGAAAAACATGAAAACTTAAGGAAGCAACAAATGGGGGGAAACGCTCCTCTTATTCGATAGGATCGAGGTCAGCTTGGAAGGCGGCAAAGCCTACGCCAGGCTTGTACTCATCGACGATAAGGTGGACACGGTCAGAATACATCGTGGCACCTCTTTGCTCATAGAGAGGAATGCTAGGCAGATCTTCAATGATCATCTTTTCCATTTCGCCAAGGGCCTCAAGTCTCTCTTTATCCTTGAAAATGAGGTCGCCCTGGGTGCACTCGGTGAAGAGCTTATCAAACTCAGGATTGGCATACTGGTTGAACTTGGGGGTGAACTTGCTCTGATAGAGGTCCATGCCGCCCCAAGGGTTGAAAGCCCAGCCGACCCAAGAACCGAAGGTGATGTCATATTTTCCTTGCTCAGCAAGGTCATAGGACTGGGTCCAAGGAACTGCCCTGAGGTTCAATTCAAAGTTATCGGTTCCAAAGATTTCTTCCCATTGGGCTTTCAAGAACTCGGCTGTCGCTTTCATGGTCTCATTGCCATCAAAGTACATCAGTTCACAAGAAACCTTCTTGCCGAACTTCTCGTGAGCTTTGTCAAAGAGTTCTTTGGCTTTGTCTTTATTAAAGCCATTCTTGCCTTCTTTGTCGATATCTTCGACGATCTTCTTTCCGACTTCACTTTCTCTAAAGCTAACACCATTTTTCAGGTCGGTTAACCGTCCAGAAGGTACGATATAAGGAGCAGGGACGTCCTTTTTATTGATCTTGGTAGCAATGGTTTCACGATCGATAGCCCAATACAGAGCCTGACGGAAATCCTTATCGGTCAAGAAGGCCTTCTCAGGATTATCAGAAGTCATATTGATAAAGAGCTGCCAGACGGCGGTGGACTTGCTCAGCATGACCCGAGGATCTTCCTCATATTTCTCATAGTTCTGACCAGCCAGACCCACAACGTCGGTCTCGTTCTTTTCGAACATCTGGACAGCTGTATTGTTATCTTCAACCACTCTCTGATAGACGGTATCAGGATTTTGATACTGCTTAGCGAACTCATCGTCGGGGTTCTTTTCATAGAGACGATATTGGTCTCTGACCCACTCTTTCAGGATATAAGATCCGCAAGAAGGAGTGGTCTCTAAACTGGTCCCATAACTATTTTCAGTACGGTCAGCGTTCATGCAAGCTTCATAGGTCTTCTTGTGAACAGGAGACAAGGGGCCGCCACCCATGAACCAACCCAGGAAATCGTTCTCGGGGATAGCAAAAACAAGCTTGATCTCAAGGGTGTTGTCGTCAAGAGCTTTGATTCCTACATCTTCCCAAGCGACACCGCCTTCTTTGATGTCTTCCTCGGTGATGTCGAGCTTGTGGGCATCCAGCTGATCCTGACGCTCCTGAACCTTTTCTAGAGCTTCTTTCTTCTTGGTCTCATCTTCGATGGCCTCAGCTTCTTCTTTGGCCTTGTCGATTTCAGCCTGCTCTTCTTCCTGCTTTTTCAGCTTAATATTGTCTTCTGCGGTACCCAACCAGTACTTTTTAGCATTGACAACTTCCATGGTGCTACCTAAGCTATCCATAGCTCTGGTATTCTTTAGCTTCGGATCTAGGAGCATCTTATAGGAATACTCATAGGCATGGGCATCAATGACTTCGCCATCTGGCCAGTGTAAGCCCTTACGGATTTTGAAGGTCCAGGTTTTGCCGTCTTCGCTCATTGTGGGAAGTTCTTCAGCAAAGTTAGGAACAACTTTCATTCCGTCGGTTTCCTTATCGTAGACCATTTCCAGAAGACCCGGTAGGATATAACCAAAAACGTCTGCTTCAGCATCGCTCTTCCAAAGGTGAGGGTTCAGGGTTGCAACTTTACCACCCGTAGTTCTCCAGACCTTGCCCTTTAAGTTCTTCTCGCGGTCACCACCTTCGTTAGCAGCTTTTGTAGTTTCTTCTTCAGAATTAGACTCTTCTGTCTTCTCTTCAGAAGATTTTTCACCAGCTTCTGTCTTCTCTTCTTCACCGGATTTAGATTCTTCTGTTTCTTTAGACTCTTCGCCATCCTTCGACGCAGCTTGGCTCTCTGCTTCAGCTGCGGGGGTGTTCGCTGGGGTATTCTGTTGGGCCGGTGGTGTACATGAACTTAAGATAACTCCTAAGATCATGAGGGCTGCCAGAACGATACTTAGTTTCTTTTGCATAAAAGTAGTATTCCTCCTAATCATTCCTTACGTATCGGTAATGCATATCCGGATATCTTCGGATATCTTGGCCACGAACCTAGTCCGTCATCCTTGACGATAGGCCAAAGATCAGACCATCCGGATCGTACCAAAAATGTCGGTGGACCTGTCATTAGCAAACGACATTTCCAATCGCAAGGGGAATTATATCACAAAATCAATAAGTTTACAAAATATTCTCTAAAAAGCTTTGCATCCACAAAAAATGGGGCAAAACAGAAATAGGGAATGGGAAAAATAGGGATAGGGAGCGAGAGGCAGCTAGCAAGGTCCAGGAACATTTGGGTGTGCTGATTCCTGCGCTGGAATATAGGAGCTGGTCCCCACGCTGGAATATTTGTTATAGGGGGGCACAAAGGTCCCGGAGATAGGCCTTCTCTTCTTCTGTAAGGGAGGGGGCCAGGCGACGGTAGCATTCTTCGTGGTAGGCGTTAAGCCAGGCCAGCTCGGCGGGGGAGAGAAGGCTAGGGTCGAGGGGGCGTTTGTCGATGGGCACGTAGCAGACCTGGTAGAGGCAGAAGAATTGACCTGACTCGGTTTTCTCAGACTTTCTCACAAAAAGGTCGTTTTCGATCCGAATCCCATATTGGCCTTCCAGGTAGACCCCGGGCTCGACGGTAGTGATCATTCCTTCCTCCAGGGGCACGGTATTGGGAGCAAAGCCTAGACGCTGCGGACCTTCATGGACATTGAGGACAAAGCCGACCCCATGGCCGGTGCCGCATTTGTAGTCGTGGCCGATTTGCCAGAGGGGATAGCGGCAGATGGCATCCAGTTTGGAACCGGTAGTTCCTTCAATAAACTGGCAAGTCATAAGCATAATGGAGGACTTCAATGTATAAGTATAATCCCGTTTCATTTGCTGGGGGATTTTATCCGGGTCCTGGAAACAGAAGGTCCTCGTGATGTCAGTCGTTCCCTCTAGGTATTGGGTTCCCGAATCAAGGAGAAGGAAGCTATCCCGGCCCAGGGGGGTCTCTTTTTCAGCCTTGCTGGGATCATAGTGCATCATTGCAGCATTGGCCCCATAGGCGGAAATGGTCGTAAAGCTGAGATCTAGGAAATGCTCCTCTTTTTCCTTTAATTCTGCTTCCCAGCGACTGACATCAAGCTCCGTTGGATAGGACCCCTCGCCCCGGTCAGCCCTGTCCAAGGCCTCCTCCACTTTCTTTTGGAGACGGACTAAGACCACCCCGTCTTTGACATAAGCTTTTTCTACATTCTTCTGTTGGGTGGGGTTTTTCAAGGCTTTGAGATGGTCGACCACCCCAATGCCTCCGACGATCGCTGCAGAAGGAGGAAGAGCCTGGAAGAGATGACAGTTGGTATAGTCTTTTTGCACCTGAATCCGGCAAGAGGCGGGGAGGTCATGGATTGCACCCACAATATCTTCGTAGGGCCGGATCTCGATTCCCGCTTCATTTAGCTTTTGATCTACCTTGTTTTTAACCAGTTTCTCCTGGTCGAGGAAGATCGTAGCCCCTTTGGCGGGGTCCCGGGCCACAATGGCATAGGAATAGACAACAGGGGAGCAGGGAACATCCGCCCCACGGATATTAAAGAGCCAAGCGATATCTGCCAAAGCCGGCAGGAGGAGGTAGTCTAGGTGCTTTTCAGCCATCTTCTCCCGGACCTCCTTCAGGTGGTCGGCAATGCTGGCCCCCGTGTAGACCTCATCCAAGTAAAAGACATCACCTTTCGCCAAGGCTGGCCGGTCCGCCCAGATATCCTCCAAGAGGTCTAGATCCTCCCGATAGCTTATTTTCTTATCTTCCAAGGCCTTTTGCAGATTTTCAAAAGAACTTTGCATAAAGGTTGCGCCATCAAAGGCCACCGTCGCCTCATCTGGCAAAATCTCTGCCAGGCAAGCATCGTAAGTAGGCACCCCGGGGGCCCCCCACTTCATCATCTCAAAATCCGAGCCTGCAATCTCCTTTTCACATTGGATATAATAGCGGCCATCCGCCCAGACCAAGGCCTTGTCCTGGGTCACAACGGCTACCCCAGCTGATCCGGTAAAGCCAGAAATATAGGCCCGGGCACAATAGTGCGGGGCCACATATTCACTCCCATGGGGGTCAAACGAAGGAAAGACGCAGGCATCAATCCCGAGCTTTTCCATTTTATTCCTTAAATTTTTTAACTTTTCATTGGTCTTCATACTGTTAATCCTCCTTAGGCCCAAAAGCTAGGCCCATACAAAGGGCTAGACCTAGGCCCATGCCTAGGTAACAAAGTCTATGGGCATAATCAGGCCTATCAGCTAGTAAATCGTACCCGCTCGATCAGGCCTATTAGCTATAAAATAACCATGGAACTCAAGCTAGCACCGCCATGGCTAAGAAAAAGCCATGGAGTATTTGCTAAATAAACCATGGCAAATAGTCCAGCCTCAGTATAGCACAGTCCAAGGATCTGGTCCTAGTATCGTTTTTCATCTAGAGTCTTAATGGATCGCCCATAAGAACCTTTCCAGCTGCCTAGGCCAGCCCTGTAAAATCTTGAAAGAAGCCTGGGCTTGTGATAGAATGAGGGCCAATTTAAGGGATTTTCATAGAGGGTAAGGCTATCATTGCCAACGATGATGAAAATTCAATGAAGAATTGGAATCTCTGACCAACAGGCCCCACTGGGCTCATACCCCCATCGGCCTAGAAAAGACCCCTGGAGCCCCGTTGGACTTAGAAATGGTTATCTATGCTCAAAAAGCCAAAAAGCGAATATCTCTACTTACCCAATCTATTAACCTATTTTCGAATCATCCTGGTTCCTTGCATGATTGCCCTTCAGTACTCCAATTGGGAACACAAGCAATGGACCATCGGGATCCTGATTGCCCTGTCTGGAATCAGCGATTTTTTGGATGGCTATGTGGCCCGTAACTGGGATCGAATTACAGAAATTGGTAAATTCCTCGATCCCATCGCCGACAAGTTAACCCAATTTGCCTTAGCCCTCATGGTCGTCTATCGTTTTCCCTTTTTTAAACCCTTTATTTTTCTTTTCCTGGTAAAAGAATTGGTCACTGGGATGATTTCATTTTGTCTGTTAATGAAGGGGGTCAAGATGGACGGAAGCAAATGGTACGGTAAAGTCTCGACTTTTGTTTTCTACTCCACCATGCTAACTATTTTCTTCTTCCCATCTCTGCCACCTTTTGTCCATAAACTTTTGATCGTACTGAGCAGCGGCTTTATGCTCCTTGCCTTTGTTTTGTATTTCCTCCTCCTCACCAATATGTGGATCCAGTGTCACGACCGACCCACGGTATCTTGGCGGGAGGCAGCCCGCATTCTCTTCAAAAAACAGGGTGGTGAGGTTAAAGAAACCCTATCTCCCATCCAAGCCAAGCGTACCGCTTCCGAAAGGCGCAACTAAACGGATAGGTTCGTTGTAGTATTTAAGTAGATAGACTTAGGGATTAACAAAAAAGCTCATATGATAGATTCACATGAGAGACTCATATGGTGATAGACTCACAGAAAGGATCTTTTTATGGAACCTAATTCCTCTTCGCTCCATGCCTTCTCCTCCCAGGAGATGGCCAAGCTTCTTAACGATCTTCAAGAATCTTTAGAAACCCTTATCTCCAAAGCTAAAGTGATCCCCGGAGAGATCCTTGTCGTTGGCGCCTCTACCAGCGAAGTCTTGGGAGAAAGTATTGGAAAAGGATCCTCCCTAGAAATAGGCAAACTCCTCATTGATATCATACGAGGCATCTGTGAGGACCATGCTCTCTACCTAGCAGTTCAGGGCTGCGAACATCTCAATCGTGCCCTAGTTGTCTCTAAAGCCTGCCAAGAGGCTTACCGCCTTCAGAGGGTCAATGCCGTACCCGCCCTTCATGCGGGTGGGGCCTGCGCCCTTGCCGCCTACGAAAGCCTCCCTGAGGCCCGGATGGTCAAAAGTCTTCGACACCAAGCTGCCCTTGGTATCGACATTGGCGATACCTTCATTGGCATGCACCTCCGCCCCGTAGTCGTCCCAGTTCGCACCTCTATCGACACCCTAGGCAAGGCCCACATTACTTTCTGTCGGACCCGTCCCCCCTTTGTGGGTGGAGAGAGGGCCCAATACGACCCAGATCTCCGCTAACCCTAGTGGCGGCCTTAGCCCCTCTCAAGCGATATTAACTCCTATTAGGATAGCTTAACCCCTGTGACAGGTCCCGTCATAGAGTGGCAAGAGCTTTGCCACCTCGGGTTTTTTAGCAAATTGAATGAGTTTTTCATCCTCTTTATAACTGGTATCATCTATATAGTGGGCCAGGCAAAAGAGGATTTTTTTATCCGAAAAATAACTCACTTGGTCCATTGCTAAGTCAAGGGTCAGCCACTGACTGGTGCTGAGTTCCTCTTCCTGGATCACTACCTCTTGATCAATTGGGTTGAGCTCGCCAGAAAAATAAATAACATCCTTGACGATGCCCCGTTTGGGAGAATAGGTATTAATCATCCGGAAAGTGGTATCGATATCGACTGTCAAACCGGTCTCCTCCAGGATCTCCCGCCGTGCCGTATCAATCTCCCCTTGGTCACACGCCTCCACATGGCCCTTAGGAAAGGAATGATGGCCACCCCGGTGTTTTATAATCAAATATTCCGTCTTCTCTTTCCCAAAATCCTGGTATTTTCTCCAAACAATGGCTCCACAAGACTTTTCATAAGTGACAGAGTTATCCTCTCTCGCCATAAGCTCCTTAGCCTTTTCCGACATTCCTCGACACTGAGTATCTGTTCCTTTGGGCATGTGCTCACCTTTTTGCTGATTCATAAGCTCCCTTTTCTCCAATATTTTTGCCAGGATGAAAGAGTCAACAAGTCTTTCGATCCCCATATTCTAGGCTCTATGATAAACTCAATTCAGGGGAATAGCAAGAAGACAAGCGCCGCCTATCATTCGACAAACACTTCCATCTAGCAGCCTGGCAATAAGGTCTAAAGGCAAAAAAACGAAAAAAAAGGAGGCCCGAATAAAATTCGAGCCTCAGTGAGAAATGGAGATCTAAATAATACTAATTTCTTAAACTATTTTCTTATAAAAAGATCCAAAAACATTGTTGCTTCATTTAGATCTCATACATTTTGGACTATGGAATCAAGCTTTGGGATTCAGCACTTAAGAGCTTAGCGATCAAGCCTCTCTTGATGAGTGATTTCGGATCCCGGTGAATCCTACTTAATACTTGCCTCATAGATCTTTTCGACAGAATCTTTCAGCAAGGCAGTAAACTCTTCTTCTGACTGACCTTCGTTCAAGCCTTCTGAAAGGGCTCTAGAGAAGCTCGCAATCATCCCATGATTCTGAGCAAGAAGCTCCACAGCCTTTTCTCTCGAATAACCACCAGAGAGGGCCACTACCCGCAGAACCTTAGGATGCTCAATGAGTTCCTTATAGAGGTTCGCCTTGGTAGGAATGGTGAGCTTTAGCATCACCTGCTGCCCTTCCTCCAACTGATCCAACTCCGTTAGAATGGCCTTCTTCAAGATCTCCTCTGCCTTCTCTTTCTCCGGGCAGTGGATATCTACTTCAGGCTCTACGATAGGCATCAGGCCACCAGCTAAGATTTTCTTAGCATACATAAACTGCTGGTGGACGTTCTCCTTGATACCCTCTTCATTGGCTTCCAGGATGACTGACCGCATCTTAGTTCCAAAAATATGATTCTCTTGGGCCAGACGAATGCTCTCATCCAGGTTAGTGATGTCTTTCATGAGGCGGACCCCATCTTTGGCATCAGCCAATCCCAGGTCCACCTTCAGGAAGGGAAGAATCCCCTTATTTTCCCAGAGATACAGGGCTGTAGGCTTTCCTTCAATCTCGCTCTTTACAGTCTGTTGGAAGAGGATAGCTCCGAGTATCTTTTCTTTACTAAAAGACGGGTTCGTAATCATCCGTGTTCTCATCTCATGGATGAAAGCAAACATTTCATCATCATTCTTATACCGGTCTTCTTCAACCCCATAAATCCGCAAAGCCTTGGGTGTGCTCCCACCGCTCTGGTCTAGGGCTGCAATAAAACCAGGATTTTGGGCCATTATCTTCAATTGTTCTTGATTCATGAACGATCCCCCTTTTCTTTTTTGTCTCTTAGTAACAAGACCATTCTAACACAATAAATGGATGAATGCGAATTTCTGTATTTTTGCTCAACAAATACTCCCGCCCATCCAGCGAGCATTTTCTTTAAAGCTGTCGCAATTTTTCCAGAATGTCATCGAGGACTTCTTGCGAGGAATAAAGAATTTCTAGGCGTCCTTTGCCGGATCCGCTATCATGGATGGCTACCGGAGCGCCGACATGAAAGGCCAGTTCATCCTGAATTTTTTCTATTTCAAGACTTGTAAGAATTTTTCTTGCATTTTGCCTATCATTACCTGTTAACAAGTTTGGCCCCAGCTGATCGGCCTTTTGCCCGCTTGAGTCTCCCTCCTGGTTCAGATTCGTTTCCTCAGCCTTCCCCTGATTTTTCTCCTTCAGGGCCCCCACGACTTCCTCCAGGTGGCGAACGCTCCACTGCTTGTTCAGGACTTCCTCACACAGATGCTCCTGGTCTCCCTGATCTTCCAAAGAAAGCAAGACTTTTGCATGACCCACCGAGAGATCTCCTGAGGCCATCTTCTTTTGTACTCCTTCTGGCAATTGGAGGAGGCGGAGGCCGTTTGCGATAGCCGACCTTGATTTTCCAATCTTTTTAGCCAGATCATCCTGGGTTAAATCGTTTTGCTCCAAGAGAAGCTGGTAAGCCTGGGCTTCTTCAATGGGGTTGAGATCCTCCCTTTGAATATTTTCTACTAGGGCCTGCTCTAAGTGCTGGTCCCGGGTTAAATTCCTCACTAAGGCGGGGATCCTTGTGAGACCTGCCAGCCTGGCCGCCCGCCAGCGCCTTTCTCCAGCCACCAGGCGGTATTCACCCTCCTGGGCCGTCGGCGTAACCAAAATGGGTTGAATAACCCCATTAGCTTGGATCGAAGCCGCTAGTTCCTTCAATTTATCCTCGGCAAAGGCCTTTCTTGGCTGGTCGGCAAAAGGACTGATGCAATCAATTTCAATCTCCTGGACCCGCTCTCCGTCATCCTGGCTCATCGCTAACTCAGCCGAGCTAGAAGCTTGACTAGAAACAGGCACTTGCCAAGACCCTAACTCTTGGCCCTGAGTCCCCAAGGCGTGGCCTTGTTCGTCAGGAGCAAGTTTCGCTGAACCAAGTCCTTGCTTTGTCCCTTGGGCTTGTCCTGCGTCTTTTGCAGCTGCAGAGCCTTCTGGTGGAGCTTGTATTTTTGCAGCTGAAAACATCCCAGAAAGCCCACGGCCCAGGCCCGGCGTCCGACCGAGACCAGGACGGCGGGGTGAAGTATTTTTCTTTTTTTGATTCTTATCGTCCGACATGTCAGTACTTAGCAAGTCCCTTTTCTGAAAATCGATTTCTTGAAATGATCCAGGACCTGGCCTGGAATATTTGTTGGAGATTAGCCATTTTGCGCCAGGTTATCTAAGACAACTTGGGCGATGGGTGCCATAAAGGTTGTAGAGAGGCTGGCGTATTTGCTGTATTGATCAGTGCGTTTGATGAATTCCTTCGCCAGGTCCACATAGGCCTTCCCCCCCTTACTCATCCGGTCGTACTCGATAATGGTGCTCCCATAGCTGGGGGCTTCCGCCAGGCGAACATTGCGAGGAATCATGGTCTTAAAGCACAGGTCCCCTAGAAAGTCTCGAACATCGGCCTCCACATCCCGGGACAGGCGGTTTCTCCCATCCGACATGGTTATAATCCCGCCCAGGATGGTAGCCTGAGGCTGGCGCATGGAGTTGACCAAGGCTAAAGAAGTAAAGAGCTGCTTGACCCCCGCTAGGGCATAGTATTCGGCTTGGATGGGGATGATGATGGCATCGGAGGCAAACATTGCATTAATGGTGAGATTGCCAAGAGAGGGCGGACAGTCGATAAAAATGAAGTCGTAGGAGGATTTAAGAGGTTGAATGAGCTTTTTCATCTCATTCAAAGGGTCCTCCAGGCGTGAAAGATCTGATTCTGCCGCAGCCAGGTCTACATGGGAAGGCAAGAGGTCCAGCTTGGGACGAGCATTTTTCAAAATAGCCTCTTCCAGGCTGTGCTGGCCGGTCAAAACCGTATAGGTGTTGATGGGATTTGGCTCGTGATAGCCAAGGCCAATGCTGGCATTCATCTGTGCATCGGCGTCAATGAGTAAAATCTTCTTGCCCATGTCGGCCAAGGCGGCAGAGAGGCTGATGCAAGTGGTTGTCTTTCCTACCCCACCCTTTTGGTTGATCACAGCAATGATCATAGGACTCTCCTTTTCATGATCTGGTCCACCATATCTAATCTTCTAGACAGAGGGATCGACAAAACGGGCATTTTCAATGATAAACTGGCGACGGGGTGCCACTTCCATCCCCATCAGCAGGCTAAAGGTCTCATCGGCCTCCTCTGCATCATTCACCGTAACCTGGATCAATTTTCTCTTCACAGGATTCATGGTCGTCTCCCAGAGCTGCTCCGGGTTCATCTCACCTAGACCTTTAAAGCGCTGGACCATGGGATTTTTCCAGTTCTGTTCCCTCTTAATCTGCTCCACTTCCTCGTCCGTATAAGCGTAATAACTTTCATTATCATTCTTAAAGACCCGGTAGAGGGGGGGACAGGCGATATAGACGTGGCCCTCAGAGACAAGTTCTGTCATATAGCGGTAGAAAAAGGTCAATAAGAGGGTCCTAATATGGGCCCCGTCCACGTCGGCATCAGCCATGATGACCACCTTATGGTAGCGGAGTTTATCGAGGTTAAAATCATCCCCGATCCCCGTACCCAAGGCCATAATCACAGGAATCAGCTTCTTATTCTTGTACACTAAATCCATCCGAGCCTTTTCGACATTGAGCATCTTTCCCCAGAGGGGCAAAATAGCCTGGTATTTTCGCTCCCGTCCGCTCTTAGCGGACCCACCGGCGGAGTCTCCCTCTACGATAAAGATCTCACACAAAGAAGGGTCCGTCTCTTGGCAATCTGCCAACTTGCCAGGCAGGGCCGAAGACTCAAAGACAGATTTTCTCCTCGTTAACTCCCTGGCCTTCTTAGCCGCAATCCGAGCCTTAGAGGCTTCTCCAGCCTTGGCACAAATAATCTTGGCAATCGAGGGGTTTTCTTCAAAAAATAAGGTAAGATAATCGCCCAAGACAGACTCAACAGCCGCACGCATATCAGAATTTCCCAACTTGGTCTTGGTCTGTCCTTCAAATTGGGGGTTGGGATGTTTGACGCTGATGATGGCTGTCAGACCTTCCCGACAATCCTCGCCCGTGAAATTCTCCGTCCCATCCTTATTGGTCTGCTTTTTTCGAACATAATCGTTGATAGACTTCGTCAGAGCTGAACGAAAACCAGTCAGGTGGGTACCGCCTTCAATGGTGGCAACATTATTGCAGTAGGAATAGACATTCTCCCGGTAGGAGGCATTGTACTGAATGGCCACCTCAACCACGCATCCGTCTACCTCTTTTTTAATATAGATGGGAGGCGTAAAGAGGGGTTTTTTATTCTTGTTAAGATACTCTACGTAGGAAATAATCCCGCCCTCGTAGTAAATCCTCTGCTCATAGTGGGGTTCTACTCGTTCGTCCACCAGGTTGATGGCTACATCTCGGTTGAGAAAAGCAACTTCCCGGTATCTTTTTTTCAAATCTGCTAAATCGGTGACAATATCCGGGAAAATCTCCTTATCTGGCAAGAAGGTTACCACTGTTCCCTTTTTATCCGAAGGCCCCCTATCTTGCAGAGAAATTACCGTCTTACCCCGTGCAAATTTGATATACCATTCCCGGCCACCCCTATAAACTGTAACTTCCATCCAGGCAGAAAGGGCATTTACGACGGAAGCGCCTACCCCATGGAGACCGCCGGAAAATTTGTAGGAGTTATTTTTAAATTTTCCACCAGCATGAAGTTCCGTACAGACAAGTTCTACAGTCGGGATTTTAGCTTTGGGGTGGATATCGACTGGAATGCCGCTCCCGTTATCGGCTACAGTGACACTTTGATCTGGATGAACCACGATAGAAATCTGGTCACAGCGGCCTGCTAAGGCTTCGTCCACAGAGTTTGAAACAATCTCGTAGATCAGGTGATAAACTCCAGCCAAGTCGGTCGTCCCGATATACATACCAGGACGGAGGCGGACGTGCTCAATTCCGCCTAAGACTTCAATATCATCCGCTTCATAGTGTTCAATCTTGGCGGCTTCTTCAGCTTCTTCAGTCTCCTCATCAATCAGTTGGGCATTACACTCATTTTCAACAAAGTCTTCATCTTCTTCCGCCCGCTTTAAAAAGCGGTCAAAGACTTCATCCTCACCGCCCTCTTCCGACCCATCTAGGTCTTGATCCTGCCGATTTCTTTCCAAGTCCCCATCCTGGATCTGGTGATTTTCTTTTAGGCCTTCTTCTTGGTCATCCTCTGAAGAATCCTCCTTAGAATGAAGATCCTGTAAGGCTTCTTGATCTCTATCTACCTGTGTTCCGCTTGCCCTTTTTTGTTCTTGGATCATATCTGCTTCTTGATGCATCTAAAACCCCTTTCTCCATTCCATTTCGTATTCACTCTTGAAAAATCTAATCTATGAGATCGCCATTCTTATTACATTGCTATTCTTATTACATCACTCAATGCTTTAATCCTACATGGCCAGCACGACCCTTAGACCTAACGGGACCGACATAGCTCCTTAGCCTACTTTACGAAATGAAAATACTTCTTTGCGCTCGGCAATTCCCTTGTCGGACGCATCTTTTGCGTAATCCGCTCAAAGGAAATCTGACTCAGATAGGCATTCGACTCCGTGACAAGAAGGGTCTGCGGCAGGCCATCATCTGTATGAATCAAACGCTTTTCCTGATCCGCCAAAGTTAAAAAATCGTTGTTCGCCGACCTACGTTCCATCGTCACGGTATCTAAGTCAGAAACAAAAAGAATATCATCTTGGGATAAGAGATAGATCCCTCCAAGGTTAATCACATCCATAAAATTACCTCCAAATTCTCGGTCCCTCATTCTACTAAAAATCCCAGATTATTTCAACCGAAGCAAAAAAATACCAAAAAAGTGCTTTGAGTACAAAAAATCAAAATTAAGGGGTTGGGGGCTTCCAAGGGAAAATTTTCCCATCCTGAACTTCAAACATCGAAGCCTCCAAATCTTGGAGGTGACTTGCTAAGTCTGGATCCAGGTCCGTCCCCGTAATAACTGTCTGCCCATCCCGGATCAGGTCAAAGATCATAAAACGCCTAGAGGGGTCCAACTCACTGAGCACATCATCCAAGAGTAAAATGGAGCGCTGACCCGTTTGCTCCTCGATATAGGAAAGTTCTGCTACTTTCAGGGCCAGGACCAGAGATCTCTGCTGGCCCTGGGAAGCAAAAATTCTCGCATCTAAGTCATTAATCGTAAAAGCCACATTATCCCGATGGACCCCCGTCTGGGCAAAGGCCCGCTCAAGGTCCCTAGGCCTGTCTTGAACAAATCTCTGCCAAAAGACCTCCTCCAAGTCTTCTAGGCCCTGTGCCTCATTCACTCCCCTGAGGGTCCGGTAGGAAACTTCAAGTTTTTCTGTCCCCCGGCTCAAAGCAAGAAGGGCTTCCCTTGCTTTCGTCTCTAGAGCCGCCAGAGTCTTTCTCCTTGCCAAGGCAATCCCTGCCGAAACCTTAGCCAAGGATCGATCCACTCCATCTAGATAAAAATCGAGGGTTTCCCCCTGCAAATCCTTCAATATCTGATTTTTAGCAGCCAAAAGCTTTCTCATTTGCTGAAGCAGCATAAAATACTCCCGGTCCGTCTTAGAAATCAAAATATCCAAGAAGCGCCTGCGTTCCCCCGGACCACCCTTAACCAGCTGGAGGTCTTCTGGGGCAAAGATAACCGTTTGCACGAGGCCAAAGAGGTCCGCAAAGGCATCGAGTTCCAAGCGATTGTAGGAAATCGTCCTCTTATTATTCCCATAGGCAATCGACAAGGTCTTGGTGTCGTAGGGGGTTAAGTCAGGGGTACTCTGATTTTCCCTTTCAAAGGAAGCTTCCAAGAAAAAGCTCCCTTGGCCTCGGAAGGCCAGATCTTGGTCTCGGCTGGTCCGATGACTCCTGGCGCAGCTTAAGTAGTAGATGGCCTCGAGGAGATTGGTTTTCCCCATTCCATTGGGCCCGACCAGGAGATTTACCTTGGGGGAGAAGGCCAGTTCCAAGTCCTCGTAATTGCGGAAATGATGAAGTCTGAGGAAATTGAGATACAAGGCTTAGCGACTCGCTCCACTGCTGCGGATGGGCAGGATAAGGTAATAGTTATCAGTTCCCACAAAGGTTAGAGCTGTGGCCGTAGACTTGGTAATCCTCAGTTCGACTGTATCGGAAATAGATAATTTTAAGACATCCATCAAGAAAAATGGAGAATACCAAAAATCAAATTCTTCTGAACTACTCCCCTCACATGCTACTACCTCTTTGGCTTGGGCTACTGCCAGGTCTGAACTTAAGGTTAACTGCTGGTCTTGTTGATATTCAACCTTGATCTGGCGAATATCGTCGGGCCGCTCGGCAATTAGGGAAATCCGCTGGATGGCCTGGAGCAAGTCTTGGCGGTTAATCTTTAAGTCGCAGAACCAATCGGTCAAATAGATCGACCTAAAATTCATATATTTGCCACTTAAGAGGGTAGTACTCATAACAAAAGTGTCATAGTAAAGACTCAAGAACTGATTATTGTAAACAAGTTTAACCGTGCTTTCATCATCCTTGACCAGTTTACAGAACATATTGAGAATCTTAAGAGGAATGGAAATCGAAGTCTCCGGCACTACCGGGAGCTCAGAGAGATCCATATGGGCAATGGCAATCCGGGAGTTATCTGCCCCACAAAGGTAGAGGCCCTTATCCTCAGTCTCTAGGTAAAGGCCGTTATATACCGTCAAAATCCCCGTATCGGTATTTTCCTTCATAGCAGAAAAGCTGGTTTGCTCAATTTTACTCTTAAACTCTTTAGCATTGACCTCAAGGATATGGCCCTCCTCCAATTTATTAATGGTGGGATATTCATTGAGGTAAAATTCCAAATTAAATTTTGCCGTGCCCGAAATAATCCGTAGCTTGTTTTTATCCTCCTGGATGTCTAAGGTGACCTCCGGGGCTGAAAGAACCTGAATAATATTATTAAATAATTTGGCCTTAACCAGGAATTGGAAGGACCCCTCCGCTTGGATGGCCATTTGCCCTTCAATGTCTAACTTGCCATCGGTTGCCTTAATAAAAAGGAGCCCTTCCTTGGCTTCCAACTGAAAACAATCCAAGTTGGTAATGCTTTTTGGGTCAATCGCCCCTAAGCCATAGCGTAGTAAGTATTTCAGTTCTTCAGTATTACATGTCAGTTTCATAAAGCGATCCTCCTTGATATCTTGGTGATCCTGTTTTTTTTGCTGCCCTATAACTAATAAACTAGTAGTTAGATATTAGGGGGTGTTGAAAGTGTTGAAAAGTCCTTGCGAAGGCCTAACGACAAACTTGATCCCTGTTGACAAAATCATCATGAATGTTGAAAGCGTGTTAAAAAAGTCCCCGAAGATGTCAACAACCTTTCTTTTTTTCCTTGAAGATACTTTTACAAGCCTTCTCATAATCCTTGGCGTAACGTTTATCCTCTTTGAGACTCTCAGCCTTTTTCAAGGCATGAAGGACCGTGCTGTGGGTCCGACGAAAGGGGTCTCCAATTTCTTTCAAAGTCAACGAAGGACAATACTCCCGGATAGCTCCCATGGTCAAGTGACGAACTTCGCACACCTCCTTGGTTCGACTCGTAGAGCGAAGAATCCGGTCAGGAATTTTAAAAACTTGAGAAAAAATATGGATAATCTCATCCGGACTTGATTCTAAACCTTGAAGATCTTCCTTCGGAACTTCCGTATGGTCCAGAACCTTCATATCAATCCGATCTAAGACGGTATAATTGATCCAACATCGGTGACACCAGCCCAAAATACTCCCGACCGTCGGAAAGTCAAGCTTACAAAAGGCCTGAACATCCTCCGGTTCGTAATGCATCCCATGGAGGTCGGCATAGTGTTGGAATATTTTTTGCGCAAGGGCAGGGGTTGGGGTACCGCCCATATTGGAGAAATGACTTGTGGCCAGCTTTGATTTGATTTGCGGATTGAGATCGGCTTCACCCGCCAAAAAGCGGTCAGCAATGAGGACCATAAAGGCCCCGTTGGCTTCAAAATTATTGATAATATTGAGGATTTCCTCTTGAAAGCGCTCCTTTCGGAGGACAAATTGTAAATCATCAATCACAAGAAGCTTGGGCGTCCGGTATTTTTGGCGAAAATTTGCAAAATTTCTAGCTTTACAGGCTTTTGTGAAGTCATTCATCATCATTTCAGCATTGACATAGAGAAAATTCTCGAGATGATGGCTTTTAAGCTTATTCAGGACGGCCCAGACCAGGTGGGTTTTTCCCATCCCACTTGACCCATATAGGTAATAGAGGTTAAGCTCCCCAGGCCTAAAGTCCTGGCGGAGGGACTTTTGTAGGAAAGTCTCCTCCAAGGACCGCAGCGTAATATAAGCCTCTTGGTTGATCGCATCGATCATAAAATTATCCAGGGTATAGGGGTAGCCCATTTCCGGAGCAGAAGGCTCTTGCGTTGAAAGCTCTTGGAGCGTGGGCATTTGGCTAGAGGGGCCCATAACGGCAAGCTTTTGATTTGTTGGTACCTGGCTTGTTGGTATCTGGATTTCTGACTCTTTTGCAGTTTGGCCTCGGAGATCTGGTGTCGGAGTTAGCCAGCTTTGGCAGGTTGGCAAGGTGCTCACTTTGGAACAAGGGATGATTTCTCCCGTCTGGGTGATCAGATGATAAGAGATGAGCCCCCGGTTGAGGCCGTCTAGGATGGTCGGCCAAAATCTCATGACAAGGGCCTCGACAGAGTGAGGAATATCCGTGAAAGGACGAACCTCGTCCCACTCATTGATGAGGACAGTCTGTAGGTTAAAGTCTCGCAGGATGCCCTGACCTAGGAGGGACAACTGCTTGTGAAAGACCGTCAGAAAATAATCTTGGGGATAGACGATGAGAAAGAGCCGAGATTGGTCCACCCTACAAGTCTTCAATTCATGGGTAAAAGTATTAAGAATACTTGCACTTTCCATCGAAAGATAAGAGTTAACTAAGCTATCCCATTTTTCTATGGTGACCAGGTCCATCTTTTTCCTCCCTATTGGCTTTCCCTAAGAAGGCGGCAAATACTCCTGCCCCCAGCTCGGCAAGTTCGTAGCCTTTGAGGAGGGGGGAGGAGGCCAAATTTCTTAGGGTCTCCTTATCAGGATAGCAAAGCAAGGTTCTTTTTTCTTGGCAGAAAGCCCGGTCTTATCGTCTCTTTAAAATCTTTGTAGGGCAAATGATGAAAATGTTGATGGCATGTAACAAAATTTGAACATGTTGAAAAGTCTCGCATCCTGCCTGGTCATCGCCTCTTCGATGTTCAAAACTTGGGAGCTGGGAATATTTGTGGGATTATTTTTGACAATTAGGGCAATATCTTGAACTTCTTCCTCCGACTTTGCTCTTGACTATTTCGGATTGACAAGTAAAACAAGGTAAACCTTCCCTTTGGTATACTTTTAAGGATTGTTGAAAGTTTCCTTTTTGGCCATCTATTCCCAGATAGTTGCGAAAACTGCAGCCCTTGGCCAAAATGCCTTCTTGTAATTTATCGATAATTGTCTGGTAGAGGGTCTCTATTTCACTTGTTAGCATGTCTCTACCAAGTCGGTCGGGACGAATTCCAGCCTGAAAGAGGATTTCATCGGAATAGATGTTACCGATCCCCGCCATTAACCTTTGATCGAGGAGAAGGTCCTTGATAGTCCTGGTTCCCTTGGCTTGAATGATTTTGGTCAAATAAGGGAGGGTGAAGGCGAAGTCCAGGCAATCTGGCCCCAAGTGGAGATAGCCCGCCTGGTTGATGGCAGCTTCGTCCGGGTAGAGATAGAGACGGCCAAATTTTCGGATATCTTGAAAGGCCAGTTGGGTCCCATCAGTAAAATAAAGGAGAAAACGTAGGTAGGGAAGGTCCAGGGTTTCACCGCTTACTAGGTAACGGAGGGTTCCTGTCATTCTGAGGTGGAGGAGGAGGCAGCCTGCCTGGTCAGGGGAGTCAGGCCCTTCGTGGGTTAGATTGAAGAGGAGATATTTGCCCTTGCGATGGATTTGCTCAATCTTTGCTCCCTGAAGGTTGAGCTGGGAGGGATTTTCAACAGAACTTAGATTAAAGACTTCCAGCTTTTTAATCACTTTATTAAGACAGGTCGCTCTAAGGCCCCGGGCGATGGTTTCCACTTCGGGAAGTTCAGGCATGATCTTCCTCCTCCTCGTGGGCTCTCGGCCTTTTTTGATCCGGATGCCTTGGAAAGTCCGTCTTGCCCTGGCAGTCTTGATTCTTTAGCTCGTACTTTTGAAGGGCCCGGACGATGAGGTCGATTTCACTTTGCCAAGGCTGGTAGGAAAGGTCAGGGGGGAAGGCCAGGCCGGACCGAGGAGATAAATTTCCTTGGGCATAGAAGAAGGGATTTCCCCCTCCGGGCATGGTATCCCGCTTAAACTGACTGCGGAAAAAGCGAGAAAGGAATATTTGTAAGGTGGTGGCAAGCTTCGTCCACTCATATTGTTCCCCAAAATACTCCTTTGCTGACAAGAGAAGGGTCAAAGGACTATCGGGCGGTGTATCCCCAAGGATTTGCTCGATGAAGTAATCGTGAATCTCATATTTCCCGATGATATCCTCCGTCTTTTGTGGGTTTTTACCACTAGCATCGACGGAAAGAAGCTCTGGGCTGATATCCCTGCCCAGGATCTCGGTTAGGGGGGCACGGAGGGGAGAGGAAGATGGGAGATCATCGACAAAAGCGGCGATGATCTTTTGAATTCGAGTTTTTGTGAAAGAAGCGTTGGGATTGTACATGGAGATGGCATCCCCATTGTAGGTCGCCCAACCAAGGGCGATTTCCGACAAATCCCCAGTTCCGAGCACAATACCGTTGTATTTATTCGCAAGATTCATTAAAAGATTCGTCCGCAGCCGGGCTTGGGAATTTTCAAAGGCGATCTGGTGGTTGGTCTCATCGATTTCAAGGAGGTCCTGGGTGGCCTTGGAGAGCTGGGTCAAGTCGAGGACCTCTAAGTCCAAGTCCAGAGCCCGGCAGAGGTCCTTAGCCAGACGCATGGATTGGTCCGTGGAGCCCATAGCAGGGAGGGCGATAGGGAGAATCTGTAGGGGATCCTTTCCCATTCCCTTCTTTTTTTGGAATTTTTTAGCTTGCACCGCAATGAGGAGGGCGAGGGTTGAATCGAGGCCTGCTGATAGACCAAGAATCACAGTTTTGCTATGGATCCGATCCATTTTCTGCGCTAGCCCCGCCCCAGCAGCTGCAAGCAGATAGAGATTTTCCGCCTCCAGGTCCTGGGAATCCCATGGATAGGCTGCTTCAACATTTTGGAAGGAGCCGGACTGTGCCAATTCTTGGGAATCAGCCCGATTCAGCTGAAGGCGATGGACCTGTGATTTTCTCAACTTCTGGTAAGATTGCAACAAATATTCCAGCAATCCTTCCCCATCTTCCAAGGCCTCGTAGCGCTGGTGCTTTTTTTCTTCCGGGCATTCCCCCAACCAGGCATAGAGGAAGGGTTCAGACTTCTCCTGGCAAGACTCTCGGAATGAATTTTCAGCGACAGCCCGGGCTACCTGCACCTTCAGAGCAGGGAGGGAATGCGCAAGGACAGGGCGAGCAAGGAGATCGTTTTGGAAGAGGATCTCGCCCCCTGGGGTAAGAAGGAGGATGGAAGCCAGACCTACAACATCCGAGGGTGAAGCTGTATCCCCGGGGAGGAGGAAGAGACAAGCTTTCTCCCTTTGAAAGGCTTGCTCTTGATAAAGATTGATTTCTCTAGGATAAAGAGCGTTATTCTTAGCATAATGCAGAGAAAAAGGCAAGGAAGAAGGAGAGTAAAGCACTTTTGCATCCTCACCCATATCTTCCTCCGTTTCTGTGTTCCACGCTTCATCTTCAGATCCGATGTACCAGGCTTCGTTCTCATCTAAGACCTGGATTTGCCCGCCCTGAATGAATTGGATACCTTGGGTGGAAGAAAGGAGGAAAGATTTCTCAGGATAGGGCAAAGTGGCTTGGCGGAGGCCCTGGAGGAATATTTCTTCTTCCCCTAGAGTGGGGGGAGAAGTGGCAAAGATCTGATGTGGATCCTCAAAAGTCATGGTATTTCCAAGCACGATAAAGTCAGCATCTGGATCAATACTCTTTTCTAGAATATCTTGAAAATCTTTACGATACAGTTCAATGGTATCTTTTACCCCATTTTCTATGGAATGATAAAGGCGGGGGAGGGTGATTACTTGCAGGAGATGGACTGGAGGCCATGGAGTGGAGTAGGACATGATTTTTTCCTTTCTTAATTTTTGTTTGGTGAGGAGGACGGTAAGAAGCTTAGGGAGGGCCCTACTAGGACCCTAGCGAGGAGCTCGCTGGGAGCACCAGCGAAAAAGGGACCTCTCCCTCATTGCACCTTCCGGACCATGAGACTAAAGAGCTCTTTCCAGCGGGGGGTCTTGCCATATTGGAGGACCCCGTAGTGGTAAAGGTGGATGGCAAAGTTGGCGACAAAATAAATGCTGATGCTGTGGAGGAGAAGGGGGATCAGGATTTGCCATATAGCGAGGCTTTGGAGAGAAAAACGGGCATAAAAAACCAAAATCCCAAAAAGGGGGACGTAAGAAAGAATACGGACCCAAAGGGCACCGGGAGTATTTGTGGCAAGGAGGGCGAGCATAAAAATACCAAGTATCAGGGAGGAGATCGGGGTCGTCAGTTGGCTGAGTTCTTCCGTCCTGTTTACAAATGATCCCAAAGAGGCGTAAAGATACGCATAAGTTAGATAAGCGATGAGAAAGATGATCAAGGACATGAGGAGGTTCCTGGGCTGCAGGGTGCTCAGACTAAAGAGGGTGGCGACGGGGGGATAATCAAGTTTAATGGTAATGATTTTCGCTAGGGTTGTGAAAAAATAGTAGGCCCAGCCAAAAAAGACGAGCTGGAGGATACCGACGATGGCAAGACCCAGGACTTTACCGTGGATGAGGGCGGCTGGGGATGTCGATGTAATTAGGATTTCCATGGCACGATTGGATTTTTCGGCGGCGACAATGGTGGCCGTCCGCTGCCCGTAGGTGAGAATGAAAATATAGAGAATGAGGATCATCGATACTGCGTAAGGGAAGGTGCTCGCCAGGTTTGGTACCCCCTTTTTGTTCGTAAGCTCCACGAGTTTCATGCTAGCCGGCTCGGTGACCTGAGCAATTTCATCAGTCTTTAATCCCTTTTTTTCTAGGAAATCTTTGGTAATCTCTTTCGAAATCAGGACCCGCAAGCTGTTGGCCAAAGTGTTTTGCTGGTCGAGATAGAGGGTGTACCAGGCATATTGATCGACATCTTGAATAACAAATATTCCCTGGATATTAGGATTAGCTTCCGCAAAGACCAGGTAGTCGAAGGTGTCGTGGGGGCCAAGCTTATCCGTCGCTTCTGCAGTAAGGACGGTTTGTGATTTAGAAGAGCCTGTTTCTTCCGAGGCCTTGTCCAGGTTTCTTTCCAGGTTTCTTTCCAGGTCTTTTTCTGGATCCTTTTCTAGATCTTCCCGTCGAATGACCTTCTGAACATCTTCAATGGTGCTGTAGTAATTTTCAGCGTTGAGCCCCTGGACTTCTAAGTCAGGTAGGGCCTTTTTTAGAAAGGAGAAATCTTTCAGAAAACCGTTGGGATCTTGGATATAGACAAGTTTGGTCGTTTTATTTGCCGGATTTAAGCGGTGTAGCCCATCCATGAGGAGGGGAGAAAAAGTTGAAAAGGCAATCAGCAGGAGGGTCACGAGGGTCGCAATTTTAAAAGCCCGGCTGGTGATGTAATTTTTACCCTCAAAGCGCATGACCGTCTTAATTCCAGAGAGGGTCTTTTGCCAAGAAGAAGGGCAAGTAGCTTCGTGATTCATAGGTATCGAGAAAAATCCTTTCTGCTGGTAATTTTAAATAGCGAGCAGCAAGCACCGCTGCTCGCCTTCGCCTAAGACTTGCAGCTTACACGAAAGTTAAATGAAAGAAGGCCAGGCTCGTAACCCTGACATCGTAGGTCTTCCCTTCCAGGAATCTTCTACGATGGGTGCCAAGCCCGGCCCTCTCCTAGAAAATGAGATCAAACATTATTTTTGAATAAAATGTCGATAAGCTTTCTGCTGTTTCAACAGGGCTGCTTCATTCAAGAAGTTGCCTTTTAGGGCAAGGGAGCCCTGTTCAAGATGCTCCCTATTACGACAGGGCAGCTCCGCCCAAGAAGGTGGCGGCGCTTCCAAGGTCCTCTTCAATCCGAAGGAGCTGGTTATACTTGGCCACCCGGTCTGTCCGAGAAGGAGCCCCGGTCTTGATTTGACCAGCGTTCACAGCGACGGCCAGGTCAGCGATGAAGGTGTCTTCTGTCTCGCCTGACCGGTGAGAAATAACCGTAGACCAGCCATTCTCCTGAGCCAGTTGGATGGCGGCCAGGGTCTCTGAGAGGGTACCAATCTGGTTCACCTTGATCAGGACAGAATTGGCGGCACCGAGCTCCAGGCCCTGGTAAATCCGCTCAGGATTCGTGACAAAGAGGTCGTCTCCGACCAGCTGGATCTGCTGACCGAGCTTGGCGCACAGGTCCGTCCAGCCTTCCCAGTCCTCTTCGGCGAGCCCATCTTCAATGGACACGATGGGGTACTTCTCGACAAGCCCTGCCCAATATTCAATCATTTCTGCTGTGGACTTCAATTCCCCAGTCTTCCAGAAGAAATAACCTTCTTTTCCGGCCTCTTTCGCAGCGTTAGCCAGCTCAGAGGTTGCAGGATCGATGGCGATAGCAATCTGCTCTTCCGGCTTATAGCCCGCAGCCTCAATGGCTTTGACAAGATAAGCTAAGGCCGCTTCATCGTTCTCAAGATTCGGAGCAAATCCTCCCTCGTCGCCCACCGCTGTGCTATAGCCGTCTGCTTTCAGGAGTCCCTTTAAGGTATGGAAGACCTTGGTACCCCATTCCAGGGCTTCAGCAAAGTCATCGGCCCCAACCGGCATGATCATGAACTCTTGCAGGTTGAGGTTGTTGTCGGCGTGCCGGCCTCCGTTGATGACGTTCATCATGGGACAGGGGAGGACCCGGGCGTTGATCCCGCCGAGATAGCGATAGAGGGGGATCCCCAGAAAGCCAGCCGCAGCTCTAGCGGTGGCCAGGGAGACAGCCAGCATGGCGTTGGCTCCTAATTTTCCTTTATTGTCGGTCCCATCCAGTTCGACCATGAGAGAGTCGATCTTGTTTTGGTCTAGGGCATTCTCACCAATTAGTTCATCTGCGATAAAGGATACTACATTATCCACCGCTTTGATGACGCTTTTTCCACTATAATAATTCTTGTCCCCGTCCCTCAGCTCCACGGCTTCAAAGGCACCCGTTGAGGCACCCGAGGGCACGGCAGCTCTGCCAGTCGTCCCATCTTCTAAGGTGACTTCCACTTCAACAGTGGGATTGCCCCGGGAGTCCAGGATCTGACGAGCGGTGATAGAATCTATAAAGGCTTCGTATTTCATTATTGACCTCCATTATTCATCTGATGTGTCAACCGAGTATATCACTTTCAAGAGAATTTGTCTGTGGCACGCAGATCACAATTGAGCCTATTGCTGGAAAATTTGCAAATAATCCAACCCTTGCCTTTCTTTCTCCCTAGTGCTAGAATAGATTTGTTTAGATTTATTCTATAACTTAATACCTTACACAAAACCTGATATTTTTTATCAATTTATTCTCACACCTGTAAAGGAGGAGAGCTTTTGAACTCTTTAGACATCGCAAAAAGATGGTTGGCTGATCACAATATTAAGATTACGAATCAGCGAGTCCTCATCGTGGATTATCTTTTGCGGCATCCAGGGCATTCAACTGCCAATCAGATTTATATAGGGATGCAGCAGGAAGGATCCCAGATGGCACCTGCCACCGTTTATAATAATTTACACTTACTTGTCGAAGCCGGCGGTCTCCAAGAACTCAATATGTGCGGGAGTGAGAAGGTCTATGACCTGACATTGCACCGGCATGCTCATTTTGTTTGCCTTGGTTGTTCTTGTATTTCCGATGTGGAACTTGGCGAAGCCATGATTCCCATTTTGGAAAAAATGAAGGAACAAGGCATGCATTGCACCGACTTTGACTTGGTTTTCAGCGGCTACTGTGATGAGTGCCTGGAGCGCAAGTTGCAAGAGGAAAGGGAAGCCCTCGAGATGCGGAGTGGTTACGCTCGTGATCTCAACCGGGCTAGAGTGGGTTCCACCTTGCCTTCCTTTATCAACTAATCGAAACAAGAAAAGTATAAAGACCCGGCACAAAGCCCGAAAGGAAGAGGTGTGTAATGGAGATCAATAAGACGGTAGAGGATTATTTGGAGGCAATGCTCATGATCAAGGAGCGCAAGGGTCAAGTCCGGTCTATTGATGTGGCCGACCTCCTCGGAGTCACGAAGCCCAGTGTGAGCTATATGACAAAACGCCTCCGGGAAGGTGATTATATCACCATGGATGAGAACGGATTAATCAACCTCACCCCTGCTGGGGCTTCCATTGCTTCCCGGATCTATAATCGCCATAAGACCCTGACCCGGGTCTTTGTTGAGCTGGGTGTCGACGAAGAGACAGCCGCAAAGGATGCTTGCCTGGTCGAGCACGACCTCAGCCATGAGACTTACCAGGCCCTCTGCGACTTTCTTTTGGAAAAACTTGATCCGAAGGAGCCAGCGACGGAAGAGTAACGTCAGTGGCTTGAGACAATATGGATTGAGAAAATACAAAAGGCCTGCCTCCTGAGGGTATTCAATAATGTTTCTTCATTCCATTTAGGCCTTGAAAAAGGGGAGCATCATGCTCCCCTTTTATTTTTATCATTTTTTTTATCAAATATTTCTTATTTCTACTACTTTGTATCCGATGTCTTCTATGGTCTTTTGGATGGTCCCGTCGCTGAGGTCGATTTCTGCGTTGTGACTTTTAAGGGTGGCCATTTTTTCTGGAAGGCTGACCGTCACGTGGACATCGCCAAGGCCTTCTAAGGCCTCTTGAACACGAGCTTTACAGTGGTCACACATCATTCCTTCAATAATTACCTGTTTTTTCATATTTGTTCCTCCTTTAGAGATATCATAAACAATATCTTGCGAAACTCGATTTTTACTTGGGTTATAAAGGCCGTTTTTTGAGGCCTTTTTCTGATTTTTCTGATTTTGGTTGTTGGGATTATTTGTAGCCGGAAGAAGGGAAAGCATATTCCTTACCTGAGGCTGGGGGACTTGGGCCCGCTGGGGCTCGTAAGAAAAAGGATGGTTGACTTGGAAGCGATTGAGGCTGAGAGCGTTACTTACGACGAAGACGGAACTCAGGCTCATGCAGGCTGCGGCAATCATCGGATTCAAACTGATCCCCCACTTAGGATAGAGGATTCCGCCGGCAATGGGAATACATAGGACATTATAAAAGAAGGCCCAGAAATAATTTTCTTTAATTTTACGGAGGGAACGTTTGGCGAGGTCGATGGCACTTCCCACATCCTGTAAATCGGAATGGACGAGGATGATATCTGCGGCATCCCTTGCCATATCGGTTCCCGCCCCCAGGGCAATTCCCACATCTGCCCGCATGAGGGCGGGGGCATCGTTAATCCCGTCGCCGACCATGGCAACTCTTTTCTTTTGGCCAGGGACTTTATCAGCCTGCTTCTGCGTTTTATTTATTTTTCCATTGCCTATTCCTCCTTCGCTTTGGACTTTTTGGACGGCAGCATCTTTTTCTTGAGGAAGGACCTGAGCAATGATCTCTTGAATCCCGAGCTCCTGGGCAATGGCTTGGGCAGTTTCTTTTTTATCCCCGGTGAGCATGATGGTTTCAAGTCCTTGCCTGTGTAAAGCTTGGATAGCCGCCGGACTGGTGTTCTTAACAAGGTCAGCCGCCGCAAGAATCCCAAGGATCTGGCTAGGAGAGGCATCATCCGAAGGATCGGCTGAATTTTCTCCTATGGATGCAAGAAACATCAAGGTCTTCCCCTCCTGGGCAAGGTCATTCATGACGGGGTGGAAGGAATCTAAAGAAATTCCTTCTTCTACCATCAAGGCGTCATTGCCAAGGAGAAGGTGTTTTCCTTCAACCCTACCCCGAAGGCCCCGCCCAGGGATGGCGGCAAAATTCTCGATTGGAGGTAAGGATGGGGCCTGGGCAGGGGCGGCTTTATGAGTATCTTCATGATCGCTTTCAAGAGCAACTTTATGAGCTGCAAGGACGGCTTTGGCCAGGGGCTGTTCTGACCTACTTTCTAAAGCGGCGGCCAGGGTAAGGACTTCTTCAGAGTCGACCCCCTCGGTACAAAGGATGATGTCCGTGATATAGGGGGTCCCTTCTGTGAGGGTCCCTGTTTTGTCTAGGATGATCGTATCCACCTCAGCTAGGGTCTGTAGGGCTCCGGCTGTCCGAATGAGGAGGCCGTGTTTAGCCCCTTGCCCGGTTGCAACCATGATAACCACGGGAGTAGCAAGGCCCAAGGCACAGGGGCAGGAAATGACAAGAATGCTAATAGCCTGTCGAAGGGCAAATTCAAATGAACTGCCTGTGAGCGTCCAGATAACAAAAGTAAAAATCGCAATTCCTATGACTATAGGAACAAATACTCCTGCAATCTTATCCGCCAACGACTGAATGGGGGCTTTAGAGGAGGCGGCTTCTTCGACGAGTTGGATGATTTGTGACAGGGTGGTGTCTTCGCCAACGGCCTCTACTCGGAAGGTAAAGGAGCCGTTTTGGTTGATACTGGCTCCGATCACCTTGTCGCCTGGACCTTTACTGACGGGGAGGGACTCACCGGTAATGGCGGCCTCGTTGACTGCGCTCAGGCCTTCGGTGACGGTCCCGTCAAGGGGAATGGTTTCACCGGGCTTAATGAGGACAAGGTCACCGACCTTGACATCTTCAATAGGGACCTCTATCGGAATGCCATTTTGAAGGACCTTTGTAGTCTGTGGTTGAAGGCGGATTAGACCTTCGAGGGCGGACCGGGTTTTCATTTTGGCTTTAACTTCCCAGTACTTACCGAGGGTGATCAGGGTGAGAATCATCCCAGCCCCCTCAAAATAGAGTTGGTGGCGGTAAAGATGAACTAGGTCATGATCTTGAAAGCCGAGCCCATAGTTGATGCGCATCAGGGCAAAAATCCCGTAGAGGTAGGATGAAATTGCTCCAACTGCGACCAAACTATCCATCGTTGGATGGAGGCGGATCAGACTCTTTCCTCCACGTATAAAAAAGCTTCGGTTGATCCATAGAATGGGAGTACATAAAAGTAGCTGAACAAGAGCATAGTTGCTGGCCCCGCCTGTCCCTTGTAAAAAAGCAGGAAGGGGAAGACCCAGCATGGGGCCCATGGATACGACCATCAAAAGCCCCAAAAGGGGAAGGGAATAGAGAAGGCGCTGCCTCAATTCTTCTGCCTCTTCTACAAATAGTTGACTGGCCTCGGATGCCTTTCTAGTGCTACTTGACTTAGGGATTGACTTATGGATTGGCTTAGATGTGGCATCTGAGTTAGCTTTCTGGCTGGCCTCTTTCATCTCGTCTTGAATTTCGGCTTCATAACCGGCCTTCTCCACAGTTCGGACGATGTCCTTCAAGATCTGTTCTTTTCCTTCTGGACTTTTTTCGACCCTTGGATCCAAGTTTACTCTCATGGATTTCCCCATAAGACTAACTGTGACATCTTCTACCCCGTCTACCTTGCTGACCGCCTTTTGAACAGCTGCCTCGCAAGCTGCACAGGTCATTCCCTTTACCCAGAAGTTTGCAACTTGATTCTTCTGGATTGAATTCTTTATCTGTGTCATGTTGTCCTTCCTTAATAGCTATGGCTCTTCTGCGACGACTCTATCATGGATCGGCCTAAGCAGAATTTACCTATCCCCAGTATAACAAAATCCTCCCCTTTTACCATTTGGTAAAAGGGGAGGTATTATTGTTCATAAAAGTGTTAAACAGGAGATGATTCAAGTATAGTTAGATAACTCTAACTTGTCAAGTACTTTTAGAAAAATTTTTAAATTTTCTAAAGATCCGATGATACGGGGCTCTTTATGTCTTTTCTTTGATCTTAAATCTGGCCTAAGGGAAGCTTCTGAATAGCAGGCAAGAACTTATCTTGACTTTCTTTAGAAAATAGGCAAGGGGGACAGAAACAAGGAGGGCAAGGGTGCTCTGATCTTTTGAGACTAAAGAAAATGATTTGGCATAACTGTACCTACAAAAGCTGAGTGTATGGTCTTAGTGTAGGACGGATGGATGCGGTTAATCGAGCCATGACCCGTCTGGATTCGAACATTAATCTGAGTCTATTAGCAAAGAACAGTTGAATCCTTTCATTCTGCTGACTATTGTTATTTATATGTAATAATAGCAAGCTTATTGAGATTATTCTTCTACATGGAACAAATCTTATACCATGAGAGAATGTTCCACGTGGAACATTCTCGAAAAGTTAAACTCCTAAAAGTTGTACGAGACGAAAATGTTTGAGTAATTTATAAATTGTTCCACGTGGAACAATCTCTTAATGTTAAATTTCTTAAAAGGGTTTGAGCCGGAAAATGCTTAGGCAGTTTATTAATTGTTCCACGTGGAACAATTCTGGCTTGATGGAACTTAGGGATTAACATAGAAAAGTAGGACCTTATAACATCAAAAAGATCTGCTAAAAAGTTCCTTTTCAAATATGTTACAATAGCGTAGCAAGTAAAACAAAATGAAAACATTTGAACGGAGGAAGTCCGACGTTGAGATACAATGAAATATGTTAAAACACGGTGAGACGGGGTGAAGCACGCTGAAACGGGATAAAGTACGTTGAAAACGATGAAGCACGTTGAGGCACAATGAAGTTCATTGAACATGCCCAACCTCGCCCAAGATCCAATATTGTAGATCATGATCCATGATCGTAGCCTCGATCCAACATCGCAGACAAAGAATTAATATCATACAGAGATAGAAAGGTAAAGAATAACTATGAAAGACTTACACCCCTTCCAAGTGAGACGCCAAGATGTGGCACTCTTCATCATTGATATCCAAGAAAAACTCCTCCCGATCATGCCAAATCCGGAGGAAATAAAAAAACAAAATGAAATTCTCCTCAAGATTGCAAAAGCCTATGAACTGCCAACCTTATACACCGAACAATATCCCAAGGGACTTGGAGCGACGGTAGAACCACTAGGAAGCCTCTTAAAAGAAACAGCAGCCATCTACGCAAGTAAGACCGCCTATAATGGCCTCACTCCCGAAATCTTAAAAGCTCTTAAGAAGACAGGTCGGAACCAGATAATTATAGGGGGCATTGAAACCCATATTTGTGTCTATCAGACCACAAGAAGTCTACTGGCGGAAGGCTATGAGGTGATTATCAATCAGGATGCAGTAGGCTCGAGATTCACAGGGAACAAGGCCAATGCTCTAGATCTTTTCACTCAAATGGGTGCAACCGTCATGAATACGGAAACCATTATGTTTGACCTGATGGGCGATGCCAAGGATCCGCACTTCAAGGAACTCCAGGCTTTAATCAAGTAGATTCATGTTCCTCATCCAAGGCGAAGAATTATATCAGGTGAATAACTGGATGGCTCAAAGTGCACTGGCAGAGGCGCAAAATGGTCATCGAGTTTTCCTTATCGTTCCTGAAACCATCAAGGCAGAGGTGGAACGGGCCCTCATTCAGGATTATTCTCCAGACAAACAGGGAATCATGTTACTTGAGACCCTGTCGTTTCAGCGTTTGGCAACGAAAATTCTTGGTGACCGCTATCTCCAAGGAGACACCGATGGAAAGAAATTATCCAAGTCGGCAACGGCCTTCTTGGCTGATCTCTTGATCCACTCAAGCACCCGAAAATGGTCCAGTCTCTCCAGAACAAGCAAAATGGGGAGCCTCAGTCTTGAGGCAACCGATCTCTTAGCAGAACTTGCCCGTTATGACTTAGATGGAGAGATGCTCCAAGAAATGGCGGCTAAGCTTCCACCTACCCGTTTACGGGGGAAACTAGAAGATTTGGCCGAGCTAGCAGAACTTCTTCAAGAAAGTGAAAAAACTTTCCATGTTCAGACCAATTTCTCAAGTCTGCGTTGCCTGACAGCTTATCTCAAAAAACTGAACCAGGAAAAAGAGAGGGAAAAGGGACAGTTGAGCCCAAAATTGAAGGAAGTAAAGCTAAACCCAAAAAAGATGACCGAGCATAATTTGGAAATCGTAGACCTAGATCTTGAGCGACTTTTTCTTCTTCAAGAAGCCCAAGAGCTGACTGAGATCCGGGTCTATATCATGGGCTTTGGGGCTTGGCGAGACTTCACTCAGGAAGAGTATGCCCTTTTGGCAGAAATTGAAAAGGCCTTTCATCAGGTAACCTTGAGCCTTGCTTGGAAAGAGGAGCGAGAGTGGGCCAAAGACCACCCGAAGCAGGCTTTCTCTAAACTAAAAGAACGCTTTGCTCCACAAGTACTGAGTCTGGGGCACTCCAAACAGGACAAGACCTGCCCAGTAATCCATCTGATACAGAGTCCATCATCCAGGGAAGAGGGAGAATTTGTCCTAGGGGAATGCACGAGACTCATGGAGAATCAGAAGGTTGATCCAAGGTCCATCGCCATTGTCAACTATAATCAAGGACTCCAGGAGGAGGACCTGCGACGGGCTGAAGATAAATACCAGGTTAAGACCTCAAAGACCCAAGAGGAAAAGGTTCGAGAGACTAAAATTTACCAGATGATGGTTGCCTATGTGAAAATACTCCTCCAAGAGGATAGAAATGAAGACCTAATCGGCCTCCTTCGCCTTCTCCAGCCAGAAGATCTGGAACAGATTGATGCCTTGGAGAATTTCTACCTGGCCCACGGCTGGACTTATCCCTCACAAATCATTAAAAAAGAAAAATACGAAGCCCTTGCCCCCTATGACCCCTGGTACAATGAAGCTTGGGCGCTCTATGAGCTATGGATCAAGCCCCGGCTCGAAAAAATTGAAAAAATTCAAAGATTGGCGAGAGAGGGGGCTTTCTCAGAAAGTCTCCAGGCCTTCTCCCAGATGCTCAACGAGGACCTAGACGAGGCATCAGCCAATGCCCGACCCGTAAATTCCCCTCTATCAGCCAATGCCCGGCCCGTAAATTCTCCTCCATCAGCCTATGCGGCACTCAAAGAAGACATCGAAGCTTTGGTTCAAATTGGAGACAAGGCTCCTGCAGCCTCCCTGAAGGCAGCTTGGGATATTGTAAATCGCTACCTAGGGGAAGTCACCTATTTGTGCCAAAAGATGGAACAGCAGGACCAAAGCAAGACAGAAGGAGTGGCTATTCTCAAGACTAAAGAACTCTATGAGGCCCTTTTGGCAGGGGTGGAGGACGTCACCATTAAGCGGATTCCGGCCGGCCTCGATCTTCTTCGCACCGGCCCCGAAGAAGATATTGTGAACTTTTCTGCCGACTATCTCTTCATAATGGGGGCAAGTTACGAAAATATGCCGAGGCCGGTCCGGCAAAGCGCTATTCTGCAAGCCCAGGACAGGGCCTATTTGCGGGACTATTTTGGGATAGACCTGCCGGACCAATTAGAGGACGACCTAGAAGGGCAGACCTACCTTTTGCAAATGCTCCTGAGCCTCCCTCGAAAGGCCCTCTATATCAGCTCTCCATCGCTTGGCCTAGAAGGGACAGCCAAGATTTTTCAGGACCTGGCTGCTACTAAAAATCTTGCGATCAAGGTCGTAACAGCCCCAAAACTAGAAAACTCCTCCGAATCAAGGCCCCAAGTTGATAATTCTGTCAAGTCCCCTCAGGATCAAGAACAAAAAGACCTTCTCCTTCCAGGCCTTTTAAGCATCAGCGGGCTCAGTGCCTCCCGGATGGAAGTCCTGAACACCTGTCGCTTCCAGTACTTTGCCCGCTACGGCCTGGGCCTTCAGGAAAGAGACCTCCATGAAGTAAACCTAGCCTACCGGGGACAAATGCTCCACTTCCTTTTGGAGGAGGCCATTCAAAATCTCATGTTCTTGACCACGCAAGCCTCTCAAGATGGTCCCGTAAGCGACGAAGAGTACCAGGCCATCTTAGATACTTGGACCGAGACCCTGGGACCTTCTTACTTTGCCAGAAAGTTCTCTAAGATCCAAGATCCCCGCCTCCGTTCCATCTACGCTGACCCCATGGCCCTCTATGGGGAAGGAATCGCCATGCAAGAAGACCTCAAGCGGAAAATAGGAGCTATGCGGGAGTATTTGGAGAAAAGAAGGAGGAGGCCGATTTTGACCGAGCAGGTCTTCGAGATTAAAAGAGAGGGCTTGCCGGTACGGGGCTTTATAGACCGCATTGATTGGATCCCCGAAAGAGAGGGGGTGAGCGACCAGTGGGTGGTTACGGATTATAAGAGTTCTGCCAAGCTCCTCCGCCTGGAAGACATGGTCCAGGGCTATGAGTCCCAGCCTGGTCTGTACCTTCAGGCTGTGCAAAAGTTGGTCACAAATAGTCCCTTGGGCGGAAAAAACCAACCTGCACCATCTTTGGATCTCCTCGATTTTCAATATGTTGGTATGAAAAAGACAGGATCCATGGAAAGTCAGGTCTACACCTTGGGCTCGAGTGCAAAGAGTTTGGAGAATGAACTGCATGTCTCAAGTCTCCAGGAAGCTGCTAAGAAAAGCTTTGACTTGAAAGGAGACCCAGACCGCCTAGCTGCCATTCTTGCCGAACTTGACGAGATGGGTCGGGAAAAAACTATGGAAAACCAAAAAGCCATCGAGAGGGGCGACATCCAAGCCCAAGCAAGGACCAACGCCGCTGGAAAAGAAATCTATGGAGGGGGTTCTTATCCCTGTTCCTATTGCCCCTATAAGGAAATCTGCGGCTTCGACAAAAGAGCGCTTGGAAGCTATGTTTGTTCCACCTTGGAAGAGAGCCAAGCAAAGCTAGAAAGACTAAAGGAAAATGAGTGATAAACTAAGGGAGAAAACAGATAAGACGGAATTTGCCGTAGACATTTCCTTGCCCAGCTCGGCCAGCCCCTTGCCCAGCCCGGCCAGCCCCTTGCGCAGTCCGGACATCCGCTGGACCGAAGACCAGGCCGAGGCCATCGCCTACCAAGAGGAGACGAACCTAGTGGTGTCAGCCGGAGCAGGGTCAGGAAAGACAGCTGTATTGAGTCAGCGGCTGGCGGGTCGACTCCTAGCGGAAAAAGTCAAGCCGAATGAGATCCTTGTCCTCACCTTTACCGATAAGGCCGCCCAGAGCATGCGGGAAAAGGTGGCCCGGACCCTGGAGAAAGACCTGCGAGCCACTCCCCATCCTAGTCGTCCCTTCTATAAATGGCAGAATGCCCTCCACCAGGCCCAGATTTCGACAATCCACGCCTTCTGCCTCCAGCTGATCCGCCGCTACTACTATAAAATTCCTGGCATGGGTCAAAATCCCCGAGTTCTTGACGGGCAGATCCAGACGACCCTCCTTCAAGAGGCCTTAGACGAAGTCTTAGCTGGGGAATACCAGAAATTAGATGCCCGGCGGAATCTGGCCTTGCGGAAGGGCTCGTATTTGGATTATTTGTATCAGGCCCACCAGGTCTACAATGGGTCCTACAACAATGAGGGCCTGCGTGAAAATGTCCTGCAGATTCTCGACTATATGCGTTCGTTTCCTTTCTATCGCAAGCAAATACTCCAGCTCTTTGCTGGCCAATATGCCGAGGCCTTGCGTTTTGAGTTGAGCCCCACATGTCGATATTTTATCGATTTGGCCAGAGAGGCGTGGAAAGAGGCCTATGAGGCCGTGGAGACCTTGCAAGACCATCCCTGGCTCCTAAGTCAGGAGAAGAAGAAGCCTAGCCAGGAGGCAACGCTGGTGCGGACCCTCCTTGACTTTACTAAGGCCCATGAAAAGGATTTTCAGCGGGGCTTTGCGGGGACGCCTGGAGAGGCTTGGACCATCCTCCATCAGATCTTTGAAGAGGGATGGCCAGGGCTGACCAGTCTCCGGGCCGGGGGACGAGCAAAAAATGCGGAGGAAAAAGATGATTTTAGGAGGATTTGGGAAGAGAGCTTTTTGCCCTTTGCCCAGCTATGCTCCGGAGGTCTGAAGCCGACCCAGACGGCCTATGAGCGGATCCAAGGGGACCGTTATCCTGCCGTCTTTCAAAACTCTCTTGAAGATCTCAAAGGAAATTTAAAATACTCGTTGAAAATTGCCTTTGTTCTTCTTAAATTAGCCATGAAAACCGATCGGGCCTATGACCGCCTGAAACGCAAGGGAAATTTCTTGGATTACAGTGATTTTGAGCATTTGTCCCTGGAAATCCTTCAAGATCCCCAGGTTCGGGAGGATGTCAAGGACCAGTATCGGGAGATTTACCTCGACGAGTACCAGGATACCAACGACGTCCAGGAGGCCATTATTGCCTCCATTTCGAAAGATAATGTCTTTCTGGTGGGCGACGTCAAACAATCGATTTACCGCTTTCGTGACGCCAACCCCCGCCTCATGCTGTCGAAAATGGAGATGGAACCGACGATCTACCTCCGGGAAAATTTTCGTTCCGAGCCCGGACTGGTCGCTGTCATCAACCATATTTTTTCCTATTTGATGACTAAGGAGAGCGCCGAGCTTGCCTATGACGCGACCCAGGAATTGCGGGCGGGCAAGGTCAGCAGGGCAGAAAGCGCCCAGCCTGGCCCCCTCTTTCACGTCTATACCTGGAAGGGGGACGATCCCGAGGAGGAGGGAGTGGCGAAGAATGCGGGAGGAGCTCCCGCCATGCCTGGAAAACCCAATACAAAAGAGGATTCCGAGGAGCTGGAGTCTGCCCGAACGAGCCACATCCTTCAGCCAGCCTTCCCTGCTCCCACCCCCATCCTTGACCTGGCCGAAACGAATCCAGAAGAGACGCTTGGTGTTCAGATTATTTTAAAAGAAAGAGCGAAGGGACGAAATTGGGAGGATATGGTAATCCTGGCCAGGACCCACGACACCTTAAAAAACTACGCAGATATTCTGAGTGCCTGGAAGATCCCCCATGTAATCAGCGATGAGATCCAGACTTTTGACAGTAAGGAGATGCGCTCCATTGCCTCCCTCCTTCAAGTCCTCGACAATGCCAACCAGGATCTCCCCCTAGCTGCCCTTCTGACGGGCCCTTTTCTGAGTGACCGCTTGACCTATAGCGAACTCATGCAGATCCGCCTCTTTGGCAACCAGCTACAGATCCTCATTGACCAAGAAAAGGAAGTTCAAAGCAAACAGGCCCGGCGGACACCCTGGCCCTTTTATCAATGTGTGCAAGGCTACCGGGCCTATTGGCAGGAAAAGGAAGGAACTCACACAACTTCTAGCATTGGTGCAGATTTCACTATAGTCCCTGAAACCGACCCTACATTAGCGGATCACTTCGATTCCGCCCTCGCTGCCAAGCTTACAAAGATCTGGGAGGAGTTGACAGCCCTCCGCCAGGAAGCCACCCGTCGCCCCTTCACAGAAGTCCTCTTTAAGATCCTGAACCGAGATGCCTATCTCCAGGAGCTTCGGGAGGACCGCTTTGCCGCCGACCGTCTGGATGAAGTCGATCGGGTCAAAGACCTAGCCCTGGCCTACCAAGAAGGAGGGGGAAATTTGCATGGATTCACCCAATATTTAACGGGGATCATAGCAAATCCTCCCCGCCTCAAAAAGATCAATCTCGAGGGGAAGCCTGCCGCTGTCTCCCTCATGACGATCCACGCCAGCAAGGGCCTTGAGTTTCCATTGGTCTTACTCGCCGGAGCGGGTAAGCGCTTCAACCTTAAACAGCCTGAGCGCCTCTTTACCCTCACCAAGGAGGAAGCCCTGGTGCCCATGCTTTACGTCCCGGCGGAAAATCGGGCCTTCCAGTCTCCCGTCAATTACCTTGCCCTTAAGCGCCACGAAGAGGCTAGCCTTGCCGAGGAACTCCGCCTTCTTTATGTGGCTCTGACCCGGGCCTCCGAGGAGCTATATGTCCTCGGTAAAGGTCCGAGTGTAAAGGAAGAAGAACGCCAGGCCCCCTACCTCGAATCGGCCGACGCCTACCCCCATTTGCCCAATAAAGAGATTGATGCCCTTAAATCCGAGCTTTTCCTCGTTCAATTAGGCCTTGGCACCCATGCTAAAGTAAATATTCCCGCCCTGGCGCAGCTTTTCGAAGAAAAGTCTCTAGCCATAACGGAGATTAAAGAAAACGTAAAAATGATCTGGCCAAGCTGGGAGGGAGAGGAGGAAGGAGAGGAAGTTTCCAAGGCCCCGGAGAGCATCCAAAACAGCATCCAAAACAACACCCAAGATAGCGCCCAAGACAGCGCCCAAATCAGCACCCAAGCCGGCAGACAAGCCGCCCGAGCCATTCCTACGGTTCCTACAAGCTCTGCGGGTCTCACAGAGGCCCCGGCCATCCACCGGGCATCCAGGTTGGAGCGGTCCCCGGCCAAACTCAGTGTCACCGGGCTCAACCACCTTGGGACAAAGATCAAAGAAGAACTCTGGGCCCAATGGACTCAGGAGAGGGGGCAGCGGACTCCTTGGGATCTCAATGCCTCCCCGGGTACCCTAGAACTACCTTATGGGGGAGAGAGCAGCGATATCGACCTCTTGGGGGAAGAAGGGGTGAGTACGGCAGAGATGCCCATCCTTTTGAACGCCTATAAATGGGAAGAGGAAAAGCCGACCCAGGGAGGTGCTCAATACGGGAGCCTTATCCACCTATTACTGCAAAAGATACCGGGAGTATTTGTTGCAGAAATGCTAAGAGACGACGGAGAAAGATGGATGAATCATGATATTAAAAATCATGATTCTGAAGATATTTCCAACGGATATCATCAATATCTTAAAATATTAGATGTTCTTACGAAGCACCGGGTCATCTTGCCTGAGGAGCTTCCTGCCGCACAAGCTCCGAAAACTTATGCCATGCTGGCAGGTTTTTACGCTTCTTCTTGGGGGCAGCGGGTTTTGGCTGCAGAGCAAAGGCAGAAGCTCTGGCGGGAGCAAAGTTTTACCTTAGCGGTGCCTGCTCCGGGGCTGGAGCCGGCCTTGGGAAAGAAGACCCTGATCCAGGGAATCATTGACTTGCTCTTTGAAGAAGATGGAAAGCTCTATGTTATCGACTTTAAAACAGATGCCCGGACGACAAAGAAAGAACTTATGGATCGTTATTCCTTCCAACTCCGTATGTATGCGCTGGCAGCGGGAAGAATTCGCCGCCTTCCTGTAGATGCCTGCCTGATCTGGCAACTACGGCAGAATTGCAGTTTTGAACTTAGCTTGCTATCCTGAACAGACTACACCAGTAACCTCGAGAAAAGGAGATTCCTATGCAATATCAAATCGTTGGAGATAACCTACCCGTAGCCCTCTTTCGTTTAGAGCCCGGAGAGACCATCATCAGTGAAGCAGGCGGGAGAGCCTGGTACCAAGGTAATATCAAGACAGAAACCAAAGGCGGTGGCCTAGGCAAGGCCCTGGGACGGGCCCTTACGGCGGAAAGCCTCTTCCTGAGCCACTATACAGCCCAAGCTCCGGCAGAGATTGCCTTTACCTCTTGCTTCCCTGGGAGTATCGTCGTCAAGGAGCTGGCTGCGGGCCAGAGTGTGGTCTGCCAGAAGAGCGCCTTCCTCTGTGCTACAGCAGGAGTTAACATTTCTGTCCACTTCCAAAAGAAGCTGGGAGCTGGCTTCTTCGGGGGAGAGGGCTTTATTCTCCAGAAAATCACGGGACCCGGCTTAGCCTTTTTTGAGATTGATGGCTATTGCCATAGGGTTCCCCTGGAAGCTGGAGAACAGATTGTTTGCGACACGGGTGTCGTGGCCCTTATGGATGAAACCTGCGACCTGGATATCAAGATGGTCAGTGGACTGAAGAACGCTATGTTTGGCGGCGAGGGATTATTTGATACCGTGATCACGGGGCCAGGAGAGGTTGCCCTCCAGAGCATGTCCCGTTTTGCCATGGCCGCCTTGGTCCAGCAAGCGTCGCAAAAGTAGGGTAAGAGCGCAGGCAGCCGTGCCCGGTGCCCTAACAAACGCTTGCAAATTTAATAAGGCGAAATGTGAATAACGTAAGGAAAAATGAGAATTAAGTGACAATGACAAATACAGAACTACCAGCAAATCTCTTAGCGGGGGCGGAGGTCGTCCCCCTGGAGGAGGCGGCCTATCAGGACTTTCTTAAGCGGGTCGACCGGCTTTTTTATCAGCAGGCCCTGGCCTCAGCCGACCACAAGGTCAAGATGGGGGCTAATGCCATCCGCCTTGGCCTGGTCCACGAAGGCAAAATCTACAACGTAGCCACTTGCGTCCTCTACCGCTATAAGAAAATATTCCAGTCCCTGGAGGTTAACTATGGCCCCCTTGTTTCCTTGGACGATCTCCAAGACCCCTGGGTTCAGGCCCTAGCCAAGGCCCAAGGCTTGGAAGAACAGCTTGTCCAGCTGGCCCAGAACATACCTACTTCAGTGCCCCAAGCCGCCAAGCCTTTCCTGCCAGCTGACCTCCTCCAGGCCATATTACTGCCTGTTTGGTTGAAAAAGCTGCAGGAGTATTTGAAGAAGGAGATGCACAGGGTGATTCACCTGACTGTGGTACCCCTGATTCACCGGACCTACTATGCAGGAACCGAGGCCCAGGGAACCAATCCGGCCCTGACCCAGGCGGAGCAGGCCCTTCAGGACGCTGGTTTTAGTCGCCTCAACGAGGCCCGGGACGTTGGTTTTAGCCCGGAGGCCCTCGCCAGCCTGCCCCTGACCCAGATGAGTCTTTATTACGCCAAACGGATTGAGGGGAAGACTTTTGAGGAAAATTGGAAGACCTTGAAATACAAGATGCGGTCCGATTTTAAACGAGGAAAGAAGTATCACCTCAAAATTCGCTTTTTGACCGCCGACGACCTTGAACTCTACGAGAAGATGCAGGCCCACACAGTGGAGCGTACGGGGGCCAGCGAGTCTACCATCGTTCCCCTAACGACGGCCTTTTTTGAGGCCTATGGGCAGGATTGCCTGGTCCCCCTCGTGTATCTTAATGTCGAGGACAGCCTGGCCGGGATTCAGGCTGACATTGAGGCCATGCAGGCTAAGATTGACGCCTGGAAGGCCAAGGGCGAGCCCCAGAACCGCCGTCGGGCCATGATGGAGGAGGCTGAAGAGATTACAAGGGCCCAAGCCCGTCTGGAAGAAGTTAAATCCCTGCGTTCTGAAGCGGATTCCGAAGCAAATATTCCCTTAGCCACCGGCCATTTTATGCGTTCTAAGACGGATTTTATCTATTTGCAAAGTGCCGCCTACCGGTCGTATTTGCACTTTCAGCCCCTAGCCATCCTCCATGAGACCATGCTCCGGATTGCGGTTGAATCGGGCTGTACTTTTTATAATCTCTTTGGAATTCTTTCTCTCGATCCTGATTCCCCAGATCGGGGGGTCCTCGACTTCAAGGAATCTTTCCAAGGGGATGTCGAAGAATTGATTGGATCCTACGGAAAAGCCCTGAGTTTTGGCTTTTTACAATAATTATCGTTGAGGTCTTATGTCTTCTTTGTCTCCTTCGTCTCTTTCGTCCCCTTCGTCTCTTTCATCTCCTTCGTCCCCTTTGTCGGCCACATCGTCGACATTCCTTATACCCCCTAGTTCCCGGCCTTCCAGCTCTGAACTTCGGCCTGCCCCCGTATTGACCGTCGTCATGCCCTGCTACAACGAAGAGGAGGTTCTCCCCTCCACCAGCGTCACCATGCTAGCCCTTCTAGAAAAATGGGTAGATGCAGGCCTAATCGATCCGGCAAGCCGCCTTTGTCTCGTGAACGATGGATCCACAGACCGGACCTGGTCTATCATCCAAGACCTAGCCCTCGCCCGAGGAAGAGGGGAGGCCGCCCCATCAGGCCCAGATCCCACCCAATTAGGCGCAGATCCCGCCCAATCAGGCGCAGATTCCACCGAATCAGGCGCAGATCCCACTGGAGGGCGACCTCCTGATTCCGGAGTCTGGGGAATCCAGTTCACCCGGAATTATGGCCACCAGGCCGCTATTTTAGCCGGAATGATGACGGCGAAGCCCTACAGCGATTGCGTTGTGACCATCGATGCTGACCTCCAGGACGATCCGGAAAAAATAGCCGACATGGTCGAAGCCTATCGAAAGGGAGCAGAAATCGTCTACGGGGTTCGCCAGGCACGGACTACTGACACCGCCTTCAAACGCTCCACCGCCGAAGCCTACTACAAGATCATGAACCGCCTAGGGGCCCAGCTCATTTATAACCATGCTGATTTTCGTCTGATGAGCCAGCGGGCCCTGGAGGGGCTGGAGTATTTTCACGAGGCTCACCTTTTTTTACGGGGGCTGATTCCCCGGCTAGGCTTGCCCTCCGCCCAAGTTACCTATGATAGGACGGCCCGGACTGCCGGCGAAAGCAAATACACTCTCCCCAAGATGCTCGCTCTGGCCTGGCATGGGCTTTTGGGCTTTTCGACTGCTATTCCTAAGTTTCTCACAGGAACGGGGATTTTCTTGGCTGGCCTGAGTTTTCTCATCGGCCTCGTGATGGCCCTTGCGCCCCTTTTTGGCGGTCATCCGGGAGCCCTGGCCTGGTTGACGGTATCCATCTGGTTCCTGGGAGGACTTATTCTCAGCGCCCTTGGCTATATGGCCCTGTTCCAGGTCGAGATTTTTCAGCAGACCCTGCAACGTCCCCCTTACTTGATCGCTGATATCATAGGCAGGGAGCTCCATCGCCCAGGAAAAAAAGGTGCGCCAGGAGGAACCCCAGTGCCAGGAGAAACTTGGGCGCCAAGAGAAATCCATCATCCAGGAGGAACTCGTGACCAAGAAAAGTCCTAGACGAACCCAGGTAATCCCCTGGGTTGGACCCTACCTCCCGCAAAAGGAGCGTAACCAAGCGGCCCCGTGTTGGGCCGCTCTTTTTGCTTGCCTTCTTGCCCTTGCTTGCTTTTTGCCCACCCTGATTGAGAATCGGGGGCAGTTCTACTTGACCAATGACTTCAACGAGCAGCAAATTCCTTTCAACATATACGTCAATGCCAGTCTCAAGGAGGCCATCCGAGCGCACTTTTCACCTACAGGCGAGGCCATCCGAGCGCACTTTGCACCCACAGACAAGGCCCAGGAGGACAGCATATCTGCAGGAGGTACCCAGCAATCCCTTGCCTCGGACTCATTAGCTTCCCAGCCTTCCCCGCCTACTCCATCATCGCCAGCTACCCCGCCCACCTCATCCCCTTCCGCCTCCCTCATCGGCCGACGAACCGTGGATACCAAGACCTACCTGGCCGAACACCCGCCCCGACCACCCCATCCTGGTGCCCAGTGGGCCTACGACTTTGATCTCGGCTCCCCCCTGGTGGGACAATTTGCTTTTTATAACCTTGGAAGCCCATTTTTCTGGCTCTACTTCCTTTTTCCACCGGAATCCTTCTACTACCTGAGCGCCATCCTCCTCATCCTCAAATACTCCCTCGCCGCTTTTTCCGCCTCTCGTTATGCCAGCCTTTTTTTCCGCAAGGGCAAGTGGATTATTCTGACCGGTCTCCTCTACGCTTTTTCGGCTTTTCAGACGGTTAACCTCGTTTTTAATCATTTTCATGAGGTGGTTGCCCTCTTTCCTTTTTTACTGATTGCCTTAGAAAAGCTCCTCCGTGAGGGGAAGAGAGTCCAATTTCTTGGGGTAGCCGCCCTGTGCTGTCTTTGTAATTATTTTTTCTTTGTTTCGGAAATCGTTTTCCTGGCCATATACTTCCTCATTCGTTTTATCTTGCCCAGCTTCCTAGGACCACAGCGGATCAGCCTCAAGACCTATGGGCGGGCTTTCCTGGCTCAGGTCAGGACCATCGCCCTGGAGGGACTCTTAGGCATCCTCCTTGCTGGTATCCTCCTCGTGCCTGCCTATGCTAATGTCAAGGGCAATCCCCGGGTCAGCGAAGGGGATGAAGTCCCCCTTGTCTGGGAACGAAGCGACCGCCTTTACATGGCCAAATCCTTTTTCCTCCCGGCTGATACTCCCTGGAGGGAAACCACCTATTACAAATCCTATTGGAATTCCATCGCCTATGCTCTGCCCTTTTTTGGGGCCCTAGCCTGGCTGACCTACCTCTTAGCCGGATCTTGGAACTTTTTACGAGGAATATTGGTGGTATCGGGAGTATTTGCCCTATTTCCTAAGCTAAATGCCCTATTCTACCTGAATCAAGCTTACGATTACCGGCGCTGGTACTTCATGCCTATTCTTTTTGCCAGCCTGGCGACGGCCGCCCTCATGCGAGGCTTGGAGGCCGGTAGCCTCCGCCTCTGGCCTGCCCCCAAGTCTCGTTCCCGTCAGCTTCCACCAGACCCCCTGCCTAAGGAATCTGTAACAAATCCTCCCCAAGCTTTTTCACAACATAAGCGCCCAGCCAGGAGGAGAGGGGCCTGGGTCCAATCCCACGCCCTGCTCCTGGCTGTGGGAATTATGGGCCTCATCCTCTGCGGATACTTTCAGGAAAAGAAGAAATTTATCGATGACATCCCCCGGGAAGACCGGGTTGACCACTATTTTGCTATCAATCCTAAGCCTGAAAAGAAGCCTACAGGTACCCGCGAATTAGCCTCCGACAGCCCCAACTCAGGCGCCGAAAGCGCCAGCTACGCTTCGGATCTCCGCAACCCGGCCTCTGAGGCCTTTGATCCCCAAGATCCCGATCCCAAGGGCCTCTGCCAACTTCGCAACCAGGCTCTCTTTGGCTTTTTTGGGACGCTGTCCCTCCTTATTGCCCTGCAAGTACTCCATGACCTCCGCCAGCCAGCCCCCACCCCAGTCCAGAAGGGTGCAGGTTCGGCTCATGCCCCCACCCTAGTCCAGAAGGGGACGGGCTCGGCCCCTGCCCCCACCCCTATTCTCAGCTCTGTCACCGCAACAGGCCTGAGCATAGCCATCATTCTTGGCAACTGGACCTACATCGATCGGGCCCATATGGTCTACAACGACGAGCGCAACGGCCCCTTCACCCTGCGAGCCGAAGCTAGCTTCCTTCTCGACCAACTGCCCGCCGACGCCCAAGCCTACCGCTTCTATCAGACCTGGCTCCCCCGCAACATCGGCTGCCTCAGCGGCCTCTGCGACCTCCGAGCCTTCACCAGCACCGTCGATGGCCCCCTCTTTGCCTATCACCGCTACTTCGGCCGCTATCGTACCGTCCACTCCGACTACAAAAACCCCGCCGAGTCCACCCTCCTCGGCGAACGCTTCTACCTGAGCTCCTACCCGGCCTACTCCACCCTCCAAGCCCACAAAGACCTTATCCTCCGAGCAGTCCTCCTCTACAATCCGACCACCCCCTGGGATTCCCAACTCACCCTCCTTACCAATACTCCCTGGCTCAGTCTTTCTTCCTCTTTTCCGCCTCTTCTCAGCTCAGCCTCGCGGACTCCAGCTAGCACCCCTGCCAGTTCCAGCCCGTTTTCCCTCGCACAAGCCACATCCAAGGCCATGGAGGAGGAGGTCCACGCTGCCTGTGCGTCAGGCCAATCCGCCATATATCTCTATGAAAGAACCAAAGCCCTTCCCCTCGGATTCCTCTACCGCAGATACTCCCTTGTTGATGATGTCCAGGACGTCATGATGTTCCACGTGGAACATTTGCCAACGGGTCAGGGAAAATACGAGGCTTATCGGACTTCCAATAAAGCCTTGTCTTTTCTAGCCTCCTTGCCTATAGCTCAAAAAGACCTAGACCGGGCCGCAGCCTACGGAGAGAGATGCTTACCTACAGATCTTTTGACGCAGCCCGCCGAACCAGACACAATTGTCGATCACGACAACCCTGACGACTCTGCCAGTCCTGCCGAACCCGCCGAACCGTGGGCTACCTGGGTTGACGAAACGGAGAAGACCAACGAAAATGACAAGGAACAAGAAGTTGACTGGGAGGGCCAGGTAAAAAAGATCCAAGATTTTCTCGTAGACCGCCACCTCCAAGATGCCCAAGCCCATAATTGGCGTCGGGACAGTCAGGGCCTGCACTTTACCATTGACGTAGGCAATCGGCCAGGCCTATATTTTCTGTCCATCCCGGCAAGCAGGGGCTGGCATTGCAAGATCGACGGAGAAGAGGAGGAGATCTTCACCGTGGCTGGTCTTATGGCTGTTGGACTTTCTCCCGGATCCCACCAAGTGGACTTCCTTTTTAAGGACCCATTTTTGGCCCTTGGCCTTAAAGTGACTGCCCTCGCCCTCATTCTCACGGCCCTCTATGGGGGCCTGGTCCTCCTCTTCAAGCGCCCATCCACCCCATCTACTCAATCCACTTCATCCAGCCCATCCAGTCCATCTACCCCCTCCACCCAATTCATTTCATCCAGCCCATCTAGTCCATCTACCCCATCCATTCCTTCAAGAAAGGAGCTCTCATGAACATCCAATACACTAGCATCGCCCTAGCGGATGCCCTTACCACTGTCTGGTCCGGTGGAACAACCACTGAACTCTTCCTTTACCCCAAGGGAAAAACCTATAAGGATCGGACCTTTGAAGCTCGGATTTCTTCCGCTACCGTCGACCTTCCTAAATCCACCTATACTAGTCTTCCCGGGGTTGATCGCTTTTTATCCCCCCTAGAAAATCCCTTTACCCTCAGCCATCCTGGCACCAATCTAAGAACGACACATTTGCAGCCCTTTGAAGTCTATGCTTTCTCTGGTGACCTTCCGACTGAATGCGAGGGAACCGGGAGAGACTTCAACCTTATGGTCCGAGGCGGAATGGCAGGAACCATGGTCCCCATCAGGGAATCTTTCACCCCTAACTGGCCAGGAGGAGCGACCGAACGATTCATATATCTCTACTATGCCGGCCAGTCTGAGAGAGAGAAAGAGGGGCAAGATAGAGAAGAGGAAAAGGCGAGAGAGGAGAGGGAGAACCTCCAGATCAAGCTCAGCACAGGACAACAACTCGTACTATCCCCCCAGACCCTCCTCCTTGTGACCCTAGATGCTCCTACGGACACCGCCGCTTCCACAGGTCCCAGCCTTCACCTTGCTAGTAGCTCTGGGCTTCCCCTCCAAGGAGGCGCCCTCCAAGGAGACACCCTCCTAGGAGGCACCATCTACCGGCCTTAACTTTTCCGGGCGGGGCCTTCTACCGGCTTCCAACTCCCTTACCGGGAGCCAGCGTCAACAAGACCGACACCGCCCCATGCTCGTTCCTCCACCGATCCCCAATTCCCCTTCCGGCCCTTTCTGCCTTGCTTTTTAGGCCCTTACCGGCTAGAATAGAGAAAGTGGCATGCAAATCAGCCGAACGATTTGCCACTGATAATTGATACGGAGGTAATTATGGCAGACGATTTTAGTATTCTATCGTTAAGCACTATGTACTCAGGAGACGTTGCCGCAAATATTCAGCAGTTCCTCCAACAACTGCAGAAGGAACGGGCCGTTCTGGTAGCTGAGTCCAACCATGCGCAACCCAGCTTCGTGGCAGTTACCCTTACCGAAATGGATAAGTGCTCGAATATTTTGCTGTCCAATGATCCTGAGAAACTTGGCAAATTATGTGTGCACTTGCTTCACGATTATAGAGCCTACGAGGGAAGTCAGACCCTCGGAGAAAAGATGGAACCCTTTATGGCATCTCAGCAGAACATCGATGATCTCAAGCATATGCTTACGATGCAAGGATTAGACGACCTGAGTTTAGATTCCGCCATGACTGGGATGGACTTTGATTCTGATAGCATGATGTAAGGAGGAAATTCATGGCATTCGACATTACTCAAGACCTCAACATGGTCACGATACAATTCCTTACGGAAAACCCCCAGGCTTGCGTCCAGCTCATGCATGATAAGGGAACCCTTACAGTCTATGACCCCGCAACGGGCCAGGCTGTAGCCCAACTTTTCACCATGGCCTTCTGGGATTATGTTTTTTCTCTGTACAGCAGTGGAAAAGCTAATGAAGTTGGTGAAATTTGCTATAAATATATGCCCGGAATGACGGGCCTTGAGGCGGCGAAGCAGATCTATGCGATCCGCAACCCCGGGCAACAGTAAAGCCAGCATAATTAACACGCAAGGAGAAGGCGCAAGCCTTCGGGTCTAAACGAAGTTGTAAGAAGGTACCGCTAATACCATCTTTGAAGAAAGTAGGCCCCTTTCTAAAAAACAGTAAGTGATGTTCGGTCGCTTACTACCTATATTCTCTGCGGCATACCGTTACCCTGCCAGGCAGGACAACGGCATCCGGAGCCAGAGCCTCTAGGTCCCAACTTCACCAATACAAAAACCCTGTTTCCACCGTAGCAGGGCTTTTTTTTGCCCAAAAAACTCCGCCCCTCCTGGAAGGCTGTCCCCTGTTGCCATATTTCCTTCCAGGGCTCCTGTCCTGTTATCCACAGTAGCTATGCACCATTCACCCCTATCCACAACATCCTATCCTCAGCCCCCCACCCTCAACAAATTCTCCTGTTTCGGCCTCCTTTTTTGTCTTCCTTCCCCATCTATGCTATACTGAACTCTAAGAATCGTTCAAAATTAAACTAACCCTAATATGACATGAGCGAACTAACGACACTAACGAATAAACAAGCAAGGGTAGGTAGGATAAACAAATCGAACAGGGGGGCCAGATTTATGAAAACGCCGATTAGATATGATCATAAGACGAAAGTCAGCGTTACTGAAGACTATCGCTCCGGGGCTTACAGCTACCGGGAACTTAGCGACAAGTACGGGATTGCCGTGTCTACGATCCGTCAATGGGTGCTCAAGGCTGGCATCACTCCCAGTAAAAAGAAATATCGCAACGGGGAAAAGCCCCCCACTGCTCAACCAATCCTCCAGCCTAGCTCAGCCAGCGCAGGAGCCTCCCAAACAACGTCAACCCAAGTGCCTGCAGTTCTGCCGGCCAAGAAGCTGGCACCCTTAGCGCAAACTACGCAAGAAGTATCAAGAATGAAGGCCCTGGAACGTCGCAGAATTCAACTCGAAATTGAGTTAGCTACCCTAAGGAGCCTCCTTTAGGCGATGCTACCAAGCTATGGAAACGAGTCCCGACCTTAGCTGGGACCCACGCTGACCAGGTGGAGGAGGCCCACAATGAGCCAAAATAAGAATCTATACCGCCTCTTCTTGATAATAAGCTGCCTTGTGGCTTTGGGATTATTTGTTGCTCCCTACCTCAAGATTGTTTTTCAGCCTTCCAGTGAGGCCGTACCAGAAAAAATTTTTTTCGTTAAGAATGTGCCCGGTTATCGTCTGGTGTTTGGCGGGGACTTGGCTTCTTTTGCCACGTCTGCGGCCCCCCTATCTTCTTCGAGTCAAAATCCAGCCGACATCTTGCAGGATTTTCCGTCCGGAGCCGTTGTGGTTGAAAAGTTCCCCTGGGCGGCCCTGACTTGTTTGCCCGCCCTGCTTGGGATTATTCTGGCCATCTGTGCGCCTACAGCAGAAAAACTCACGGAATATTCGGTCTATTTGACCGGAATCAACGTCATTACCCTCTGTTCTCTGATGGTGCCCTTTACGGCCATCCTTCAGGGGGCGAATACGCCTTCCCTCATTAGCAACCTTCAGTACAGTATGCATTATCGGATGGCCTGGGGCCTCTGTAGCCAATTTGGGGTGGCCCTGGTCCAGCTCGGGACGGCGGTAACCCAGTACTACTACCAGCGCCTGAAAAAAGCTCGAGACAAGAAGATGAACTTGGCAAGGTTCCAGTTTAAAAAGACCTCTATGAAGGATAATACTGTCTCCGACATGCCTTCCCTGTCAACCTCTGCCAGTACCCCAGCCACTGGCCAGCCAGACCCCAATGCCAATCTTAACCCCAATGCCAATCCCTATGCCAAGATCAATCCCAGCACCAACGTTAACTATCCGGCCGACTCTTCCATGATGGGGGCCATGAAGCTCACCAATCCGCCAGATCCTTCCATGATGGGGGCTGTCCATCCGATGGGGAGTTTTCAATCTATGAGAAAATATCCCCTCTTAGGGAATCGCTTCTTTATGGGCAACACAGCTTTGGGCCCCCATCCGACTAGCAACCCCACTATTCCAATCCCCACTCCCACCAGTAATTCCGCTATTCCAACCCCCAGTTCAGCAAATACTCCTAACCCCATCCAGGCTCAGCCCAATCTCATTCCGGGAACCTATCCCGGGGCTTTGAGTTCGGCTCTAGCGGGGGCGGAGGGAGAATTTGCTCCACAAATTGACTCTGATTTAGGACCGGATGAGGCCAATGGGGAACCGTTCCGCCTGGCCCTGGCCCATGAAGAGGCGGCTATCGCCGATCCAGAGGGTATGGCTCTCGATCAGCAAAACGAGAAGAATTCCCTGACCATTGACGGGGGTTCGCCTGCACGGAACTCTGCCACCCAGGCCTCCGTGGTGCAAAGATCCATTGCCCAGGGGTCCTTTGCCAAGGGACCTGTGCCCCAAGGACCATCTGCTCCAAAGCAAAATCCCCAAACGTCCGTGGTTCAGAGGGCAATTGCGCAAGCTCCTGGCGTGCTGGCGCAAGCGCCTGATATGGTGGCCCCAGCCCCCGATTTAATAGCCCAAGACCCCATGCAACAAGCGATAACGGGGCTTGATCAGTCGATGAGTACTTTTGCCAGTCAGCGTAGGCAAAGCCAGCAAATAGGCCGAGGCCGATCTTCCTTGGCCATCCTCCGTCAAACTGAGCTTTCCAAGAGCCTAGCTGATGAGGCTGCCAAGGCAGCTAGTGAAATTAAATTACAAGATGAAACGGTGAAAGGCATGCAGATGTCGGAAACCCTTACCGGAGCCAATTCCACGGGCCTTTCGGATGGAGAGAAGCTCCTAGCCAGTTTCTTGCCCGGGTCCCAGCGGTCCGGGGAGCAGAAGACGGTCCAAAAGCCGATCGGCAGCTATGCGATGATTGATATGGATGGGGCAACAGGAGCCAATGAGATCTTTATGAGTGCTAGCGCCAGGGATACTGAAAATGGTAAAGTAGCCCAGAACCAGCAAGAGTCAGAAGTCGTCCTAGAGGGGGCCAAGGGAGAAAAGATGGCCCAAGGAGAGGCTAAGCTGGCAAAGAATTCTGTAACGCCAGGTAATCATCCAAAGGGCGGATCAGCCCAACCAGGGACCCAGTCAAAGACCAAGCCTTTAGCGAAAGCTGGGCCTGGTGTTCATAAAAAGTGGTAAACAGCTTAAAAAAGGGGCGGACCTTGCGATCCGTCCCTTTTTTGCCGTTTGCTGAAAACCTTCCACCTTTTTCAGCAGGTAGTAGGCTGTTAGCCAATTTTAGGAGTATAAATAAATTGAGAGGTATTCAATTTCTGTTTTCTATGAAACTGATCCCAGGAGCTTTCAGTGACTTCTTTCCTGAGTTCGAAATCAGTATAACAGGCAAAGCTAAATTGAACCTAAAAGATCACCGACAAATTTATTCTTTTTGTCGGAAGCCTTTGACATCCCCCTTTCCGGGGGGATTTTTCTTTTGATGGCTCATTTTGCCACACGCCACTCCACTGCACTGCACCTGCAAAACCCTTAGTCAATTCATCGACAGCTTATTCAACCCACAAAAAAAGACCAGATAGCACTACGCTATCTGGTCTGAACTATTCACGTCTTGACAGTAAAAAAAATGAAAGGAGTAAAAAAATACTGTCAACATCATGAATAACTTCGAATTAAGTTCATCCTATCACGCTAATAGCGAATTGTCAAGGCACAATCAGCGAAAATCTTTGTCCTCCGGGGAAAATCTCCAGCTTTCTTATAACAAAATCTCCTTTACAGTGGCAGTGATTCTCTCTCTCCCGCAGCCCCAACCAAGGCCAGGAAGATCTTATTATGGACTTCGTTTCCACGGGTAGTCGGTTGAAAGAGCATTTCTGGGTGCCATTGGACCCCCAAGAGGAAGGGATAAGTTTTCAAGTAGGACTTCACGTCCGCAATACTTAGGTCTAGGCCCAGACTTTTCCAAAAGCTTGGCGGTTGAGATCCATTGCCTTCAGCTGTTTCCAGGTCGTTGCGGTTTTCCAGGTTCTTCCGGTCTTCCCGGTCACTCAGCCCATTCCTGGCCAGTTCAATGGCCTCAATAACTCCGTCTTGGGCCCAGGCGACAGCTTTCAGGGGAGAAGCCACCCGGTCTACAGCCTGGTGGTGGAGGGAATTGACCTCAAGGGTGAGCGACGGAGATTTAGTATGAGCGGTAATCCCCGGCTCGGTTACATGGCCCGGATCGGCAGCAAGCCCTGGATCTGCTCCGCCTACGATCGCCGCCAGGGCGGAATTTCCTTGAATCTGAACCTTGTGGGTGGGTTGATAGAAGCCACCCTGCTGGAGGTGCTGGACGGTGCCCCGGCGATCTCGAGGCATTTCGTTTGCCTCACGAGAGGAATTCGCTGCCCCAGGAAGCTTGCTGCCTGCACCAGCATGGTCCTCTGCGCTAGCTGCCCGGGGCTCCGTTTCCGCTACCTGGGCCTGATGATCGCCAAGATCTTGGATCAGCGTGCCTCCTAAAAAGACGTTGATAAGCTGCATCCCCCGACAAATCCCGAGAATGGGCTTTTTCGCTCGGATGGCAGCCGCTAGAACCGCCATGTCGAAGAGGTCACGTTCGGGAAGGCTAGCAGCGAGATGCACCTCCGGCTCCTCCCCATACCAGGAAGGGTGGAGATCATGGCCCCCAGTGATGACAAGGCCGTCCATGGCAGCAAGCTGGGAGGCGATGGAAGAAAGAAAAGCAGGCGAGGGAGTATTTGCTGGAGAGTGGAGGAGGGGGAGAATGAAGGGAACGCCGCCATTTTCGGCGATGGCACGGACAAAGTGGTCGTTGGCATACGAGCGCTCGAGGCCCGCCCAGCCAGGTTCCGTGTCAGCCAAGATGCTGCCCGTGATGCCGATGCGAGGGGGGCGAGGGGGCAGGGAGGAAGGAGAGCATTGTGAAGCATGCGAAAACTCGGGATAGGAGGTGGAATTATGCATATCGGTTACCTTACAATCAGCCTATTTTTTGGCCTTGGCTGCTCCCGCATTCCCCTGCCCAAGGGCCTGGTTGGCCTTCAGGAGATCACGAATTTCACTGAGCAGAATCTGATCCCGGGTAGGCTTTTCAGCCTCTGCCTTAGCTTCTTCCTCAGCTTTCTTCTTGGCGGCTGCCTCTTTAGCGAGCTGCTCCTGGAAGAGGGTATCGCTGATGGTGTTGATCATTTTGATCAGGAGGAAAACGACGATGGAAATGAGGAGGAAATTAACTGTGGACTGGATGAAATTGCCGTACATGAGGGCGGCTTCAGGGCGTCCGTCAGCAGCGGGCCGGATCACAAATTTTAGGTGGGTGAAGTTGATACCGCCGAATAGCCAGCCGATGAGGGGCATAAGGAGGTCGTTGACGAGGGATTTGACGATGGCGGTAAAAGCCCCGCCGACGACGAGGCCAACCGCCAGGTCAATGACATTGCCTCGTGAAATAAAGGCCTTAAATTCTTCGATAATCGTCTTTTTTTCCTTGCCATCCTTGGATTTTTCTGCGCTTTTTTTACTTGACATGCAAATATTCCTTTCTTTTTACAGGGAATCTGTTTTGAGGATTCCATTTTGGGGATTTCATTTTGGGGATTCTGCGCCTGCTGATTGGCAGCCACCGTGGGCTTCATGGCGTTCAGAATGTCCTTTGGCTTGCCTTACCTATAGCAGCGACAGTTAGCCTTAGGGCGTTTACCAAGCTTTCTAACTTAGGCCACTTAGCGCTTGCAAAACGTATTAACACCGCACTTTCTAAGATAGCGAATCCCGGAACAAATAAAAAGGCCGGGAAAAGAGAATTTTGGTCCCCAACACCCTGCTTCTTCTTATTTCACTGAAAAATTCACCGAGAATTCACGAAAAGTCCCAGGACTTCTGTATAATGGAGGACACAGAGTTGAAAAAAGACGGTGACCCAGACCCATCCGAGTGCCTTTTTAAGCAGGATATCAGGAAGAGATGAGAGCGATGAGGGTGTGCGAAACTGGCAGGAAGGAGGTCGGGAAAGGAGAGAACCATGGAGAAAGACGGCAAAACCGGCAAAGATAGCAAAGACAGCAAAGTAAGCAAAGTAAGTAAAGATAGCAGAGAACCTGCCTTGAGATTCAAGGGCTTTGAAAGAGAGTGGGAAGAGAGGAAGCTGGGGGAGCTCGGCGACACTTACAGTGGTCTTTCTGGTAAAATGAAAAGTGATTTTGGCCACGGAGATGCTAGATATATCACCTATCTCAATGTCTTTGCAAATCCAATTACTGACCCGAAAATGACAGAGCCCATTGAAATAGATTCCAAACAAAATGAAGTCGAAATTGGCGATGTATTTTTTACGACTTCCTCAGAAACTCCAGAAGAAGTCGGAATGTCCTCTGTCTTACTTGAGAAACAAGATCACACCTACCTCAATAGTTTTTGCTTTGGCTACCGACCTAGTATTGATATTGATAAGCACTATCTTGCATACATGCTACGCTCTAAGCTCATGAGGGAGCAAATTACCTTCCTGGCTCAAGGCATCTCCAGATACAATATTTCCAAAAATAAAGTAATGGAAATCAGCGTTCCCTTACCCTCACCAAAGGAACAAATGCTGATTGGACAGTACCTAAGCTATCTCGATCGCCTCATCTCCCTCCAACAACAAAAACTCAACAAGCTCGAAGAATTCAAAAAAGCCATGCTCGATAAGATGTTTCCGCAAAAGGGAAGCAGGGTTCCGGAAATACGATTTCAGGGGTTTACGGAGCCATGGGAGGAGGTTGTTCTGAGTAAATTGGTTAGTCAAGTGACACGAAATGAACCGTCGTCGGAGGCTCCCATCATGATGATTACAGCAAATGATGGATTTATTGACCAATCAGAGAGATATAATTTTAACAATGCAGGAGAAAGTCTAAAAAAATATATTCTTCTTAAAAAAGGTGAGCTTGCTTACAATCACGGAGCTTCAAAACTGCGTCCTTATGGTTCCTGTTTTGCCCTAACGAATGAAGATTATGCACGTATTCCATTTGTTTATCACTGCTTTTCTACAGATACACAAAACCCAGAGTTTCTTTCTTTCGTCCTAAATGGGCAAAGTGTTATGTCTCAGCTGCGCAAAATAATATCCTCAGGAGCAAGAATGGATGGGTTACTTAACATTTCATTTGATGATTATACATCCCTATCCATATCAATCCCAACTAAAAAAGAGCAAAATCAGATTGTCTTATACTTCTCCCAGCTCGACCGCCTCATCTCCCTCCACCGACAAAAGCTCGAAAAGCTCCAGTCCCTTAAAAAGGCCATGTTGGAGCAGATGTTCCCTGCGCCGCCAAGACAAGCTTAAACCATGAGAACATTCTTTCGCTGGACCATGCTGGTCTTGGGCCTTGCCCTCCTCGTTTTTATTAGCTACCTGATCGGCGTCTCCTATGGCCTCTGGCCAAGATTTGGCCCCCAAGACGAGATCGATACCATCCTTCGCCAGATGACCCTTCGGGAGAAGATTTGCCAGCTTTTTATTGTCCTCCCGGAGCAAGTCATTGAACCAACGGAAAATACAGGCGAGGACCAAGACACGGAGCAGGCCGACCTCAAGCTTTCCCAAAAGCGTACTCCCGGACCTGATACCAAACCCAAGCCGGATCCAGCATCCCACCCTGCCATCACCCAAGTAGGCCCAGAAGTGGGAATCGACATGGAAGCCGTCCTCAGCAAATACCCCGTCGGCGGGTTTTTCCTGAACAGCCCTCACCTCATCAGCCAGGCCCAGGTCCGTGCCCTCACCCAGGGCCTCCAAAAACACAGCAAAATCCCCCTCATCCTCACCTGCGACGAGGAAGGCGGCCGGGTTTCCCGCCTTATGGAGACCGTCGGCACCACCCCCATCGGCCCCATGCTTTCCTACCAGGACCAGGGGCCCGCCGTCGCCACCGCCAACGCCCGCACCATCGCCCGGGACATGACCGCCCTCGGTTTCAACATGGACCTGGCCCCCGTGGCCGACGTCTGGTCCAACCCCACCAACACTGTCATCGGCGACCGAGCCTACAGCACCGACTTCGACCAGGCCGCTGACCTCATCCGAGCTGCCGTCCTAGGTTTTCACTCCCCCTCTAACAAATACTCCCTCGCCTGTACCCTCAAGCATTTTCCCGGCCACGGCGACACCACAGCCGACAGTCATGACGGGACGGTCTATGTAGAAAAGACGCTGGAGTATTTGAGGAGGGAAGAGCTAAAGCCCTTTCAGGCGGGGATCGATGCGGGAGCTGACGCCGTCATGATCGGCCACCTCGTCGTGCGCCAAGTCGACCCGACGATCGCCCCCCTGTCGCACAAAATCACGACCGAGCTCCTGCGGGATGAAATGCGGTTTCAGGGGGTGATTCTCACGGACAGCCTGCTGATGGGGGCCGTGACGAGCCTTTACACGCCGGAGGACCTGGCGGTGCGGGCCATCGAGGCGGGCGTCGACATGCTCCTCTGCCCTGCGGACCTCGACCGTTCGCTAGCGGCTCTCCAGACAGCTGTGGAGACCGGCCGCCTGCCAGAATCCCGGATCGACGCAAGCGTCCGCCGCATCCTGAACCTGAAAGCCAACCGGGGGATTTTGCAGGGAGAGGAGGAGTGAAACACGGGGAGTTTTGCAAGTGCCGCGACTTCCATTCTTCAGCTGCAGCCTTCTTATTTCGTGACGTGCCTTTCATTTCTTTGTTCCAGCGCTTACAATAGTAAAAAAAAGAAAACTTGATTTCTCAAGTTTAGGGAGGAGGGTCTCATGAATCTAGCTAAAGTCTCGGCCAATGGCCAAATTACCGTACCTATTGAAATCAGAAAATCCTTAAATCTGAAACCAGGTGACAAAATACTGTTTTACCAAAAGCCTAACGGGGAGGTCGTGGTAAGCAATGCTTCAGCCGCAGCTCTCGAGAAAGCGCAATTGGCCTTCGCCGGAGTAGCTGAAGCTATGGGGGTTCATACGGAAGAGGATGTTCAACGTTTGATCGATGAAGTTCGATATGGAAAGCAAGAGTAATATGAGAATTCTCGTGGATACCAATGTATTGTTTTCTGCCTTACTATTTCCGAACTCTAAACCTGCGCAAGCGTTGCTTCACATTCTAAACGAGCATGATATTGTCTTATGCGATCAAACTATTGCTGAATTGTGGGAAGTAATCGGAAGAAAAGCACCGCAGATGTTACCAGATGCAGAAGTCTTTCTAGCTGAGATTTCCTATGAGTTAATTCCTGCTGTTCGATACGGCGTAAAATTGATAAGAGATGCTAGTGATCAGCCTATTTTAAATGCGGCGATTGTCTTTAATGTTGATGTAATCCTTACAGGTGATAAAGACTTTCTAAGTCTGGGTTTAGAGCAACCACAATGTTTAACTGTTTCACAATTTCTAACCCAGGAAGGATACTGAGCGCTGATTGTATACGTAAATATTATTTCGGCTCCTTGCTTTTTCTCTAGCATTTGGATAAAATAGCTAATCGCTGGTCGTTGTGGCAATGATAAGCAAAGCATTAGGCAGGACTTATCTTTCAGACTTCTCAGGTGTCTAGAAGATGCTGCAAGCTAGCTAAGAGTTGCGGAAGAGTGGCCGAGCGGTTGAAGGCACTGGTCTTGAAAACCAGCAAGGGTCACACCTTCATGGGTTCGAATCCCATCTCTTCCGCCAAATGAAAAGAGCTCCTAGGATTATTCGTTTCTGAGGGGCTCTTTTTGCTTTTTCAGCTGTCTTACTAATGCTAGAATTCTTTAAATAAAAAGGAATAATTGAAAATATCGGTATATCTTCACCAAGAACAACATGGAGGGGTTCCCGATAACGTAGTGTCAGCAGTGCTGACACAATTGAGCTGAACGAATATACAGAAATCTGCCCCACCGTCAGCAAAGCTTACTTACTTTCCCTTCTTATTGAAGAAGATGGCCAAAGCAACACACACCACGATCCCTACGACGTACGGAATGCCCGTGAAAAAGGCGACAGAAGGCGGTGCACTATTAACGACCGCATTCGTCATATTGTAATAATTGTAGCCCACAACTGCACACATGACGTTAGACAGCAGGACAGCTAAAATCCAGAAAACAGTTGAAAGCTTTTTCATAGCAAATTTTCCCTCCTTTGCAATTCACCATTCTCTCGCTCGCAGCCCCTTGTTTCTGTTGCAAGCGATTTGCATTTTGGGCGCAGGTACGCTCACCCTTTTTATTCCGCCTATATAAAGATCTTACTTCTCGAGCAGCCAGTCGATGAGGTTGAGCGACTTGATACCATTATAGGAAGTAATGAAGTTGCGGTCCATGGAAAGGACTATTTTTTCGTAGTTGTCGGGAATCATGCAAAGGGGGCGCAGTTCCCGGTCACGGGTTTCGGGCACCTGCATGCTTTCCGTGACCTGAATATAGACTTTGTTATCGGGCTTTTCAGCGACAAAATCGACTTCGAACTCATTGACCTTCCCGATATAAACCCGGTAGTCACGGCGGAGTAACTCAAGAAAAACGACATTCTCAAGGATATGCTCCCGGTCGGCGTCCCGATAGCCAAGAAGCATATTGCGAAAGCCCAGGTCAGAGATGTAGTATTTGCCAAGAGTTTTGAGCAGCTGCTTCCCTTTCACGTCGTAGCGGCCAACCTGGAAAAACACCAAGGCGTTCAGGAGCATCGAAATGTATTTATCCACCGTCTTCCCGGCCACGCTCTTCCCGGCCACGCTCTTCTGCTTGCCCGTTGGGATGTCGCCTTCGTTTGAAAGCGACTTGCCCATGCTGTTCGGCGAGGTGATACTACCAATGTTCGAACACAAAAACAGCATAATTTTCTGCAAAGTGGCCTGGTCAGCCCCGGGATTCCGCTGCAAAACATCCCGCAAGACCACCGTCGAATAAATCCCCTCCAAAGCCTGCATGCTCCGAGGCTCGTTAAAACGATACTCCCGCAACACGGGCATCCCGCCGAATTGGAGAAAACGCTGGAATATTTGTTCCAAGGAGAGGTCAGACGCAAAGTCGTAAAACTGCAAAAACTCCGCAAAAGAAAGGGGCAGCATCTTGATCTCAACAAATCTTCCCGACAGCATGGTCGCAAATTCCGTCGAGAGGAGGTAGGCGTTGGAGCCCGTGATGTAGATGTCGACGTCGAAGTCGATGCGGAAGGACTCGATGGCCTTTTCCCAATGCTCCACGGCCTGAAGCTCATCAAAGATGAGGTAGGTTTTCTGGCCGTGGGCGAGGGCGTCGGACTGGCCTTTTGCATGGGCCTCGGAAAGGGCGTCAGAAAGGCCTTTAGCACGGTCTTCGGAGAGGGCGTCTGAAGGGCCGTGGGCAAGCTGAGCACTGACATGGTCGTAAAAGGCCAGGTAATCGGTCAGCTTGCGGTAGCGCAAAGACTCCATGTTCATGTGGATGATACGAGATTCGGGGACGCCGTGGTCCAGAAGATACTGGTGGAAGAGGTCGAGCAAGGAGGATTTGCCGCAGCGACGGATGCCGGTGACAATTTTTACCAGGTCGACATCTTTATGTTGGATCAGTTGGTTTAGGTATTGGGGTCGGTTGATTAGTTTCGTCATCTGCCACACATCTGCCACCTCCCATGATTCGTTTCGTCATCTGATAGCTCTTGCGATTTTCTGCCCTCATGATACTAAAACTCTGCTGAAAAGGAAAGTTTCAGACTTGGAAGTCGGAAACTTTCATAAGCTTGAGCGCTGTTTTGGGGAAAGCTGGGAGATTAGGGGCCAATAAAAAGAGCGCAGCTTGCGCTACGCTCTTGGGTTACTGCTGAGATGTCAATTACTTGAGATGTTTTTGCTTGTTGCCAATTTTTTTCCTGGAATGAGCTCCTAGATTTTTCCTTGGATTTTCACCCTGCCTGCTTTGGGCGGCTAATTCTTTTTAAAGAAAAAGATGCCGAAGGCGAGGAGGGTGGCCGAAGAGAGGAAGAGCCAGAGGGAGGAACTTTCGCCGGTTACGGGGAGGAGGCCGTTGGCCTGGGTAAGACCTGGGGTCTGCGAGGCGGCTGTGACGGAAGCGTTGCTGGATCCTTGAGCAACTTGGGCCAACTGGGAAGACTTGGCAGGATCGGCAGACAGGGCCGCCTGGGGAGACTGAGCAGGGAGGAGGTTACTAGCGGAGGCGGCGTCAACTTTCTTTTCAGAGGGAGCAGGTTTGGTTCCCGCCTCTTTGCTAGCTAGGGCACGGTCATACAAGATTTCGGCGTGGCAGGTCCCCCGGCGATCCCCACCGAGGGGATTATTGAACCAGTCATAAGACTCAAGAAGGCCAGTGATGGGACGGAAGCCATCAAAATACTGGATCTCACGGAACATATAACCCTGCTCGTTGATACGTTGAATACGGGACTGGAATATTTGGGGAAGGTTCATGAATTCTGAAGAATTTTCTAGAGATGCCCAGACTTGATAAGGAACGCTGACTTCCTCAAAGAGGGGAGAGCGGTCGCCTTCGGGGAAGATGTGACGGACCTCGATGGGGATGGTTTTGGGCACGACCAAGACGACGATGTCGGCCTTATAGGGGTCGGCGAGAAGCTTGGCGTAGAGGCTTGCGGCGACCTGCTCGAGGACGGCAGAGGGAAGGGTCAAAAACTGGGCGTCGGGCGTCGCAAAACCAGCGTAGAGGAAGGATTCGGGGAGGTCGGAATGGGTGAAAAAGGCCTTGGCTGCGGGGCTAGCGGCGTCCCAAGCCTTGTCCATTTCCACCTTGAAAAGGCGGTCAAAGACGGGGCGGCGGTTGTGGAGGTCATAGGCGAGGATAGTCTTGGTGACGGGCTTGGTGGGAGCGGGAGGGGTGGCTTGAACTGGAGTCGGCTGACCGGGTACCGCTGGAGCCTGCTGACCTACATTGGCCGGACTCACGGGCTCCGCCTTTTCTTCAGCGGCTCCCTGGGCCCCTTCTTCTGCACCTTCCTGAGCCTTTTCCTCCGCCCGCACCGGCAGACTGGCAAAGCCTTCCCATTGGCCCCCAAAAAGTCTCCACGGCCCACCAAGGCCCATGACCATCAAGAGGACCAGACACAGTCCCGTTACACTTTGTAAGCATTTTGTTTGGAATGTTAAATTTTTCATCGTTTTCTCCTACATTTTGGTAGCGTTTCCGACAGGCCGTATATTGAACGAAAACAACATGCGAAAATGAAAGCAAAGTATCCAGTCATCGTTGATTCCCTTGAGACCAGACCTAGAGAGGCTGTTTCTCGTATAGGAGACTGATGCTATAGGGAGCCTAAAGCACTGATTACGTATAAGCTGGATGAGGAAGCCCCTCCATCCCTGGCTGGTCGACCCAAAACAGACCGCACGCCCTTTCCGCTGGCAAATACTCCAGCCCGAAAGTAGCCCTGGCAGCTAGGCCACAAGCCTTGTTCCAGGCCAAGCTGGCAACAAAGGCCACACGCCTGCACCAGCAGCACAGCGGCGGGTCGACCGGAACACCCACATGGAAGCCGGTTTACCTCGATTGTCCAAGGAGGTTGTGAGCTTTTCGCCTTATTAACGATCATGGTACTTTTACCCCGAGTAGACACGGGACGCAAAATTTTCCGCCAGCCGCAAGCCATTGTCCGCTGCAAAATTTGCCACCGCCGCAAGCATCTGCTGGACGCCGCAAGAATTCACGCCTGCCCGTACCACTCACTCCAACACCTAGGAATCAGACACCAAGATCGACCACTAATAAACCCTAATTACACCAAACACCAACCAACCGAGATTCACCAGAATCATTCGAATCGTTAGAAACAATTGGATTTCACGAGGTACCACATGTTTTACTTAGGCATCGACATCGGTAAACTTCACCACGAAGCCGGCATGACCGACAACAATGGCAAACGCCTGGGCAAATCGCTGCGCTTTTCCAATACGCACGCAGGCTTTCAAGCCCTTCTTTCCATGATCGAAGACCGGAAAGGTCTCACGGAGGAGGCCGACAGCCTCCCATCCGACCTCTCCATCGGCATGGAGGCCACCGGCCACTACTGGCTGGCCCTCTATTCCTTCCTCCTTGCCCAAGGCTTCACCGTCCATGTGATGAACCCTCTCCAATCCGACAGTTTCCGCAACTTCTCCGTGCGTCCCCAAAAAACCGACGCCATCGACTGCTTCCTCATCGCCGATGTGATGCGCTTTGCACAATTTCAGCCCACCCACCTCGCCGACGAAGACATCCTGACCCTGCGGACCCTGGCCCGCTTCCGGGAATCCCTCCGAGACACCTGCTCCAACTACAAAAAGCGAGCGGTGACCATTCTCGATCAGCTCTTCCCCGAATATAGCCAGCTCTTCTCCGACCTCTTTGGGGAGGCCTCCAAAGCCTGTCTCAGGCTCTATGCCAACCCCCAAAAAGCCGCCGCAGCCAACACCAAATCCCTTGCGACCCTCCTCAAAAAGGCCAGTCGCAACCGCCTCGGCACCGATAAAGCCCGTGAAATCAAAGACGTCGCCGCCCGATCCGTTGGGATCACCATCTGCAGCGCCGCCTTCGAACTCGAGCTCAACCTCCTTCTCGACCAGATCGACTTTGCCAATCAACAGATCCTCCAGCTCGAATCTGAGCTAGATCGCCGGGTCCGTCGGATTGATTCGGTTCTCATGACGGTTCCCGGGGTAGGTCCCGCCACAGGGGCCGTAATCCTCGGGGAAATTGGAGACATCCAACGCTTCCCCAAGGCCAAAAACTTGGTTGCCTACGCAGGTCTTGACCCCACGATTTTCCAATCTGGGGAATACCGTGGCAAAAACAACCACATGTCCAAGCGAGGGTCCCCCTACCTACGTAGGGCGATCTGGATGTCAGCCGTCGTCGCCTCCCGGGTCGACCCCGTCTTCGCCGATTACTATGCGAAAAAACGGGCCGACGGTGCAGCTCACGGCACAGCCATTGGTGCTGTCGCCCGCAAGCTTCTCCACACCATTTACGCCGTCCTGAAAGCAAATACTCCCTACCGCCCTGCTGAACCCAAGCGCTCCGTTCCGCCGCAAACCGCAGCCGGACAATGCACCGCCCCGCAGCAACCAACGGCAGCAGCGAACCACGCCGCCCAGTCGCAAATCGCAGCAGCGGACGCCCCGGGCACGCCCCATAAAGTTCCGATTCTTAAGAAGAGATCCGGCAAACCCGGCGCACAGACTTGTAAACCCGGCGTACAGACTTACAAACCCGGCGTACAGACTTACAAACCCGGCGAAAAAGTCTTCTTCCGGGCTGCTTGCCTAGTCCCGACCTCCGAGGCCGCAAATAGCCTCGCCGACTCGGTAACCGACTCTCTGGCCGGAGCCTTTGTAGGATAGGGTGGAAGTCTAGTTTCGCAGGAGAGCGAACGAGTCCGTTCCCAGGATAGGGCCACAAGCCCCACCCAGGCTTAGGGCAGCAAGTCTCTGCTGGCAAAGGCCTCACCTTTTCTCCAGCAATTATTCCCCCATTCTCCATCTTCCCAAAGAGAATTCCATACTTTTTACCGAATTCTTTTCAAAAGCACGGTTTCCCCGGGCTTTTTTGGCATGTCTGCCTTCCTTTCGTTCGGTCCGTCGCCTGCCCATTTTTTCCATCTCTTGATCGCCTTTCGACGCCAAAAAGACAAATAAACTTGATACATCGCCCGTCCCAAACGCAAAAAAGTTGCTTCATCTGACTTTCGCATGCTCTTTTCGTTCAATATTCACCTGTCAAAATACACTTGCGGCGCATTTTTCGCCGTCTCTCAGCTCCGTACACCCCCGTTTTTGGCGTGTACTCTTAATAGCTGGTCTCCTATCGACCCACCCCGGAAACTCCCCGGGGGAGCAGAAGGAAGAAACCCCGTACCTACGGCATCTCTAGCAACGCAAAAAGCCCGAGATTTCTCTCGGGCTTTGCCTAGAAAAGCCTATCTATCAAGCTTTTCTAATATTTTCTTCCAAGAATTTTCTCTCTTAGTGCTTTTTGAAGAACAGGATTCCAACAGCCATCAAAGCAGCAGAGCTAAGGAACAGGAAGATGGAATCAGAAGCACCGGTTACAGGCAGAGTATTCACAGGAGCAGTTGTGGTCGTGGTGTTAGCAGCGGTCACAGGAGCCTGCGCAGCAGGAGCTTGGATCTGAGCCTGAGGAGCGGTAGCAGCGTCTACCTTTTTCTCAGTAGGAACTTCTTTAGCAGCAGCAACCGCTTTGTCGTAGAAGATCTTCGCATAGCAAGCATCATCTCCAATTTCTTCTCTGATTTGCATGCCAAACCAATCATAGCCAGCAAGTAGGCCATCGATCTCATTCTCTCCGTTGTAGTAACGGATTTCTTTGAAGGCATAGCCTTCTTCATTAACCTTTTGGATGCGAGTTTTAAAGATTTCAGGCAGGTTCATGAATTTAGAAGAGTGTTGTAAAGATGCCCAGACTTCGTAAGGTACAGGGACGATTTCGGTAAGGTTAGCTCTCGTGCCTTCAGGGAAGACGTGAATTGTTTCGATTTTAATGACACGAGGGACGACGAAGACAACAATATCTGCTCCATATTTATCTAAGGCATCCATGTAGGCTGCTTCAGCGATTCTCTCAAGGTAAGTAGCTCTGTAAATGATAACCGGCTTGATGGTCTTGGTAGCAAAGCCAGCGTAGAGGTACTTATCTTTCAAGGTTTCGGTATTGTTGTAGAAAGCCTCAGAGATATCCTTTTCAGAGTGCCAACCATCTCTGATTTCAAGTTCAAAAAGTCTGTCATAGACGAATTTGTTGTTATGAATATTGAAAGCGATGACCTTGACCTTGTTATCTTTAACTTCTTCTTTCAATAAACCAATGGATTCAGATGTACCCTTAGGTGTTCCATCCATATCGCCCGTAATATTAGCAAGAGCAGCGCCTAAGTCGGCTGGATCCATCGTATAACCTGCAGCAACAGGCAATCCTTTGACTTTTGCTTCAAGATTGGCCTTGATAGTTGCATATGCGTACGCTGCTTTGCTACCTGCAGCAAGATAATCCGCTTCGGGGAGCAATTCGCTTCCTTTCATGCTAAACGTATACGCTGTTACACCGTCTGGAAAAACTAGACTGATTTCGTAGCCTTTTGCTTCGTATGGAGTTGCTGCCATTACCGATAGACTCCCTAATACGAACAGAGCCACTAACGGTAAGATTACCAGTAGCTTTTTCACTTGTTTCATAGTTTCCTCCTATCGACCCACCCCGGAAACTCCCCGGGAAACCGGAAGGCAGAAACCCCGTACCTAAGGCATCTTTCACAACGCAAAAAGCCCGAGATTTCTCTCGGGCATTGCCTAGAAAAGCCTATCTATCAAGCTTTCCTAATATATTTTTCTAAGAATTCTCTCTCTTAGTGCTTTTTGAAGAACAGGATCCCAACAGCCATCAAAGCAGCAGAGCTAAGGAACAGGAAGATGGAATCAGAAGCGCCGGTTACAGGCAGGGTGTTTACAGGAGTAGTGGTAGTCGTGGTGTTTGCAGCGGTCACAGGAGCTTGTGCCTGAGCAGCAGGGGCCTGGATCTGAGCCTGAGGAGCGGTAGCAGCGTCTACTTTTTTCTCAGTGGGAATTTCTTTAGCAGCAGCTACGGCTTTATCATAGAAAATCTTAGCACAGCAATTATCATCTCCCACTTCATCTCTGATTTGCATGCCAAACCAATCATAGCCAGCAAGTAGACCATCGATTTCATTTTCTCCGTTGTAGTAACGGATTTCTTTGAAGGTATAGCCCTGCTCATTAACCTTTTGGATGCGGGTCTTAAAGATTTCGGGCAGATTCATAAATGTCCAAGAATGCTGTAGAGAAGCCCAGACTTCGTAAGGAACAGGGACAATTTCGGTAAGGTCAGCTCTTGTTCCTTCAGGGAAGACGTGAATTGTTTCGATTTTAATGACACGAGGGACGACGAAGACAACAATATCTGCTCCATATTTATCTAAGGCATCCATGTAGGCTGCTTCAGCGATTCTCTCAAGGTAAGTAGCTCTGTAAATGATAACCGGCTTGATGGTCTTGGTAGCAAAGCCAGCGTAGAGGTACTTATCTTTCAAGGTTTCGGTATTGTTGTAGAAAGCCTCAGAGATATCCTTTTCAGAGTGCCAACCATCTCTGATTTCAAGTTCAAAAAGTCTATCATAGACGAATTTGTTGTTATGAATATTGAAGGGAATGACCTTAACTTTGTTGTCAGCTTCTTTCGCCTTTGTTAGCGCTACTTTCTGACCTGCTAAATCGCTACTGCCGGTAGTCATCCACGTGAACACATTTGCAGTCAATTTGTCAAAGTCACTTTGTTTTGGCACCCAGCCATTGAACTCAGGATGTTCACCAGAGGTAAAGAATTTTTCAAAGTATGCTTTTATGGCTCCGTACGACGCATTAGCTCCTGCTGCATCCAGAGCGCCTGGGACAATCACCTTTCTCTCAATCTTATATGTTATTGAGCCTGGCGTTCCAATAACATCCCCAAAATCTACTTCAAGTTCAACCTTATTTGTTTCTGTCGGAATAGCCCATACCGGCAGACTTCCTAATACGAACAGAGCCACTAACGGTAAGATTACCAGTAGCTTTTTCACTTGTTTCATAGTTTCCTCCTATCGATCCACCCCGGAAACCCCCTGGTGAGGCCGGAAAGAAGAAACCCCGTCCTTACGCCATCTCCTTCAACGCAAAAAGCCTATCTATCAAGCTTTCCTCAATCATTCACTTTAAAATTCTCCGCCTATTACCTTTTGCCCTCTGAAAAGCTTCTAAGAACGAAAGCTATTTTTTTACAAACCTAATCCCTTCGGAACCTATTTTCTGTAGCCCAAACCTTAACTCACCACCCCACGCCTAGCCAGCCTTTCAAGAACCTCCTGCACCGCCAGGTCAACGGCCTGTTGTTCCTTCTCCGACAGCTTCTCAGGCACACCCCCATCAGGGGGATCAGCCAAGCTTTCAAAAGACCTCTTTGGCATCCGCACAATCCGTTCCTCCGGTGCCGTAAATTCGATCATAATGTCACCGGGGTGAATGGTATACTGTGGAAGTGGCAGATGATCCGCCACCAAGGCCCTGCAGATTTTTTCAACACCTCGCCCCCAACTCTCAATGAACCCTGCCAGATAAAAAACATGCGCAATATTAGGATTAAAAGGCCTGGAAAGGTGCTTTTGCATTAGATTCTCCAGGGTCCAATTCTCCGGCAACCTCCCCACATTCGCCACATACAGCCGATCCTCATACACACTAACCTGGATCGGCACACCAGACTGGTAATCCTTATGACAAATCGCATTCAGCAAAGCCTCCCGGAGCGCTTCCTCCGGCACAAAATATCGCTCAATCCGTTGAACCCCCTCATACCAGATTTTAGCCCTCATATATTTCAGATAAATCACTTCCAGCGCCCGATCCACCTGCTCCAAAATCGGCCCATGAATCTCATCCTGATACAGCAATTCGGCGTCATTCTCAAAATACCCAATCTTAATATAAGCTCCCGTCAGATACCTTTCCGGATCCCCACTAAACAGCAGCATCGCAGCATTCGACAAATACTCCCCATTCGTCAAATGCAGCTTTTCCATCAGCACCTCTTTCCCCTCCGCCAAGAGACTTGCCTCTATGCGCCCCTTCTTTACAGCCATCTTGCGGAATTTCTCAACAGCTTCCTCATCCACATCCGCCATGGTAAAAGCAGGTAGAGGGAGATTGTCCCACGTCGCTCCCCGTTTTCTCATGAGAAAAGCTTCCAAAGCAGGTCCAGTGAGAACTTGACGAGTGCTGCCGCTGCGATAGTAATATACTCCTTTGCAAGAAATACCTATAGGATAGGAAGGCACATCAATTTCGATATACTCCTTGTCATCTTCTTGTAAGAGATTTACGCCCACAATGATCCCCATGGCCTCACGAATCTTATTTGGAATATCCTCCAAGAGCTTCCGAGCATTCGATATACCGACTACCTTCCCATCATCGTCAAGCCCAATGTAGATCTTCCCACCTTGCGCATTGGCATAGCCACAGATCCACTCCAGATAATCATCCTTCCACTTGCATTTCCACTCAATATTTTGACTTTCAGGCATTGTCGTCACTCTCCTTGCTACCGTCTTATTTCGTAATAATAACTGCCTGGCAACTTACCAGGATTCTCTATTCCTCTCTCATCAAATTCTGTTTTTGCAGCCATTCAGCAAAGCGCCGTCAAATAAGGTGATGGCCCTGGCTGCTTTATCCCCATTATATTGGCCCTTCCCCATGCCGTCAATCAAGTTATCAGAAGATACCTGTAATTGAGACGCATATATACTCAACCAATGCAAAAAGCCCGAGATTTCTCTCGGGCTTTCCCTAGAAAAGCCTATCTATCAAGCTTTCCTAAAAGATTATTCTAAGAATTCTCTCTCTTAGTGCTTTTTGAAGAACAGGATTCCAACAGCCATCAAAGCAGCAGAGCTAAGGAACAGGAAGATGGAATCAGAAGCACCGGTTACAGGCAGGGTGTTCACAGGAGCAGTGGTGGTCGTGGTATTAGCAGCGGTCACAGGAGCCTGAGCAGCAGGAGCTTGGATCTGAGCCTGAGGAGCGGTAGCAGCGTCTACCTTCTTCTCGGTAGGAACTTCTTTGGCAGCAGCAACGGCCTTGTCATAATAAATCTCAGCGTGAATCGTATTAGCGTTAGGTCTCTTCCTTCCAAAGACATCATATGCGCCGAGGAGGCCAACGATTCTCTTTTCACCATTAAAGAATTCCATTCCTTTGAAAGCGTAGCCTTCTTCATTGATCTTCTGAATTCTCGTCTTAAAAATCCCATTTACATCCATGAACTTAGAAGCATTTTGTAGAGCAACCCACTGAGGGAATGGAACGCGGACCTTTTCGATCAACCTATCTCTGGTCCCTACAGGGAAGATGTGCCATGTTTCAACTTCGACGTGGCTTGGAACTACGAGAGTGATATATTGAGCACCCTTTTTGCCGAAAGCTTCCTTTACTTCATTTTTATCAAAGTTGAAAACCATTGATTCGATAGTAACTGCATCTTCTTCAGAGCCAACAGTTAAGAAACCAGCATATAGATATTCATTAGGCAAGCTGGAGCACTCATAGTAAGTACGGGTGATTGCCTGAGGAGACTTCCAGCCCTCTCTTAATTCAATCGTGTCAAGAACATCAGGAACATATTCACCGTTGAAGATGTCGTATGCTTTGACATGAATTTTACCAGCATCTGGATCCTCTTTTTTAGCAGCAGTCAACTTGACAGCTTCTAATGTGGGTGCAGTCCACTTTCCATCTTCAGCAATCGCTTGTGCGATTGCGGCGGCAGCAGCGCTCAAAGTAGCGTCGTCGATACCATATCCATTTTTCTCATCTTTTTTGGAAAGAATACTCTTTAGGTTATCTTTGATGACCGGGTAGAAAGCTATACTTTTCTTCCCAGCAGCTTCGAAGTCAGCTTCAGGGAGAAGATCCTTCAGCTCAATTGTGTAGGTAAGCGTATCTTCGTTTTTTTTGGGCCCCAAACCCTCATATTTAACTTTGACGTCAACGCTTTTAGCAAGATATTCCGCCGGGTCAGCCGCCAGTACTGGCAGACTCCCTAGTACGAATAGAGCCACTAAAGGTAAGATTACCAGTAGCTTTTTCACTTGTTTCATAGTTTCCTCCTATCGATCCACCCCGGAAACTCCCCGGGAGACCAGAAGGAAGAAGCCCTGTTCCTACGCCATTTTTCCCAAACGCAAAAAGCCCGAGATTTCTCTCGGGCTTTGCCTAGAAAAGCCTATCTATCAAGCTTTTCTAAAATATTTTTCTAAGAATTTTCTCTCTTAGTGCTTTTTGAAAAACAGAATTCCAACAGCCATCAGAGCGGCAGAGCTAAGGAACAGGAAGATGGAATCAGAAGCACCAGTTACAGGCAGAGTACTATTAACCTGGTTTCCTCGATTACTCATCGAAGCGCCAGCCACAGCTATCGGTCCTTGAACCTTTTTCACTTCTTGAGCTTTGATTTGAGCCGACATCTGACTTGGCCCTTGAACTTGCGTATTGGCCTGAGCTTGGCTCTGTGCCTGCGCACCTACCTGAGCCTGGACATTGCCTTGACCCTCTGCTTGCACTCGATTTTCTGGTGCAAGTTGATAAAAGACTTTGGCTTTGCACTCTTTCTTAGTATGATCTTCCAGATCCATTCCGACCCAATCCCAGGCTCCTAAAACGCCTGTAATTTCTTCTAATCCGCTGTAAAACTTTACTACCTGGAATGCAAATCCTTGATCATTAACCTTTTGAATCCGAGTTCTAAAGATCTCAGGAAGATTCATAAATTGGAAGGAAGTTTGGAGTGATGCCCACTCTATATAAGGTACATTAACTGTCTCAGTCAAAGTCGCCTGGGTCCCTTCCGGAAAGATGTGCTCCACTGTGATCCCCATCGTTTTAGGTACCACAAGAACGACGATATCAGCCTTTGTTTCTTCCAAAAGCTTTAGATATTTTTCCTTCCAGCGTTCCGGTTTTTCAAGATAGGCTTCCCGCAAGACCACACAAGGCTCCAGGTCCTTGGTGACGAAACCAGCATAAAGATAATCTTTTTGGACCGTTTCTGAGTTCTGATAATATGCTTTAGCCATATCACTCACGGAGGTCCAACCATCTCTCATCCGAAGCTCATAGATCCGATCATAGACCCATTCTCCGTTTCGAATGTCAAATGCTACCACATTCTTTAACAGGCCTACTTCTTGTTTTTTAACAAGACATACCTCGAGATTCTTTAACGGTTGACCTAAGAGGTATGCAGATGCGACAACTCTGAAGCTTTCTTTGTCAGCCTCATAACCTTCTGGTGCACTTTTCATTACCGCATCCATGAGTCTTTGAGTCAGCGTCTCTAAATCCTCCAAACTACCTGTTGTCAAGCCTCTCAGGATTTCGGAGTCTTCCGAAATGTTTAGTTCAAATGGAAGATTTGCAGGATCAGTAGTGTTTTTAGCAGCATCTAAATAAAACACTACCCTAAGACTTAGGGCAGCTGCAGGTCCAGGTGTCGGTGTGGGATTGACAGGTTTTTTTCCTATTTTGATATGTTTCTTTCCTTCTTCATAAGCATTGCGGATTATTTGTTCAAATTCATCAAACTCTGCTTGGGTTGGCTTGCCATACCCCATATCATCCTCTATCCGTTTGAGCAAGAATCGCGCATTTGCCATCGGTATGACGATTGCATAGTAAAAGGGTTCTTCTGGGGGATTTGTAGGAGGATCATTAAAAAATTAAATACCTTCGTCAACATCCTTGGGATCCTTCCATGGCAAATATTGGATCTCTGCCATAATGGGGGTAAGTTCATCGAGAAGTGCCTGAAGCTTTTGTGGATTCCCTTCTTGTGGCGTCACCGTAGGCTCAATATAACAATTAGGAAAATAAAGTGGATCTGGCAACTTTTCCTCACCTCTTATTGTTTTTATCCGAAAGTTATCAAAACGTACTCTTGTTCTTGCAGTTATCTTTGAAGAATCTACAGTATCTGCGTATCTCCTTAATTCAAAGTCATAGTTATCAGGATACGTTAAAACTCGTGTTTGTCCTACTTGTCTTCCATTTACTTTTTTGTAGTAATGAATAGTCCATTTTTCTGGCTGAAAACTATCCACTTTGACAGTATCTGAAACTTTCACATTATCATAATAGATCTCGTAATAGTACCGGGCCCGCACTGGTCTACCGAGTGCTTCCTCAGCAAATGTTGGCAGCACAGGCAATAGCATAGCAAGGACCAAAGCCAATGCCATGCATTTCTGAAGTTTTTTCATTTGTTAATTCCCTTCCTTCTGTGACTTTGGATTCTTGCAAGATCCTGTAATCTAGATTTTAATCGTTAGATTTAGATCAAGATCCATTCTTACAACGATAAAACATTATTACAAGTCTTTACTTTAATCTTGCACTACTTAAAATGTGGCAAAATAAGGAATAAAACAAAGTAAATAGATAAAAATCAGTGTAGATAAACATGGCTTTCTTAAAAAGTAATATTTGTTCTATATTTCTTAATACTTCCACCAAGCGTAAAAATATGATGTAATCTATTTGTAATCTTTTGAAACCGAGGTGTAATAATGTCTGTAGCGTCTTACATCATCGTCGTCGTGGCCTTCTTCTTGATATCTAGCGTATACTTAATAAATACACGGATAGACTCTACTCCTGTACAAAGTCTTTTACATATCCCATTTGTTACTCCTCACTTTGCCAGGATTATGTCCAATAAAGTGGTGTAAAAAGAGAAAGACGAAAATCTCTAAGGAAGTCTAAAAAAGAAATGAGTCATTTCGAACTTTTCGGTATACTTAGAATTGACACACAACCGGAAAGGAGAACGAAATGACTCCCATTGAGTTTACTCTGGAAGATAAATCTTTGGAAGACCTCTTTTTTAAAGACCGTGGTCTAGACGGAGTACAGCTTGTTACAAGTGACGCTCACTGCGGGATCCAAAATGCGATACGAGAGAAGTTTCCTGGAAGTGCCTGGC
>ERZ1673752.351-NODE-351-length-82352-cov-10.892803_pt1 | contig 82352 bp, 59 predicted proteins | sample MGYA00580195_ERZ1673752 | MGnify/ENA primary metagenome ERZ1673752 (study PRJEB41218, sample SAMN15661744) | gut metagenome | host: Homo sapiens | place: Canada: London | collected 2015-08-20/2019-03-30 | study: EMG produced TPA metagenomics assembly of...
TCACCGCGTAGAGGCCATCGCCCTTATCGTCAGCCCCTTCCACCGTCGTCACCTCCGCCGTGTAGCCGGTTACCTCATTCGCCACCACCTTGATCACCTGACCCGCCGTGAGCGTCTGGCTCGCCAGCGGCGTGCCGTCCGCATTGGTCACCGCAGCGCCAGCCCCTGCCAAATCGGTCGGCTCTGTCGCTACGCTGTAGGTGAAGCTGCCCGGCTGAACCTTCTTCGTGTACTTCACCGTGATGGTCACATTGCCCGTCACCGTGTAGAGGCCGTTGCCATTATCGTCAGCCCCTTCCACCGTCACCTCCGCCGTGTAGCCGGTTACCTCTTTCGCCACCACCTTGATCACCTGCCCCGCCGTGAGCGTCTGGCTCGCCAGCGGCGTGCCGTCCGCATTGGTCACCTCGGCGCCAGCCCCTTGCAGATCGGCGGGCTCCGTCACCACGTTGTAGGTAAAGCTGCCCGGCTGGACCTTCTTCGTGTACCTCACCGTGATGGTCACATTGCCCTTCACCGTGTATAGGCCGTTGCCATTATCATCAGCCCCTTCCACCGTCACCTCCGCCGTGTAGTCGGTTACCTCTTTCGCCACCACCTTGATCACCTGACCCGCCGTGAGCGTCTGGCTCGCCAGCGGCGTGCCGTCCTCATTGGTCACCGCAGCGCCAGCCCCTGGCAGATCGGCGGGATCTGTCTTCACGCTGTAGGTAAAGCTGCCCGGCTGGGATGTTTTCGTTCCGCTGATGCTAAAGTTATCCATTGCAAAGGGCTTAGACATCATCCGCGTAACAGTCCCCTCCCACTTAAATCGCACCTTATCGCTCAAGCTCGGCAACTCCTCTGCAAACGTCACATTATCGGCCAGCTCATTAGGCTTAAGGTCAAGCAATGGTTTGGTGTTCCATGTAAGACCTCCATCTGTTGAATAAAATAGCTTGAAATAATTCCTGTTTTCAAGAAAATCAACAAATGTGTATTTAAACTTCACGGTCGCACTCGTCAATGCGCTGAGGTCGTACAATGGTGAAACAAGTGTCATTGTCTGAGGAGCCGCACTGTAGCCCATCCCCACATTGTCAATATAGATGGAATCATCCTGCTTCCACTTAGCCCCCTGCTTTGGCTCCGACACCTCCCAACAGGTAAGCTCCCCTTCAAACTCCTCTAGGTACGGCTTATCCGCCGTCACCACAATCGGACTCCCGCAATTCGGGCCTATCTCCGCCGTCACGTTCACCCCTCGGTCCGCCTTATCCTGACGCTCGGGATCCGTGCTACCATCGCTCCATTGCTTAAACGCATACTTCGCTTCGTCTTCAACCACAACCTTCACCTTCGGCCCCATCTCTCCGCGGGCCACAGTCTTCGAATAGCTACTGCCCTTGTTGACACCATTCACTTCAAGATGTCCCTTGCTGGCATCCACCGAATAGCTTAAGGTGTACTCAGCGGCCAACTTATCACCTTTCACATTAATATTATCTACCAAGACATAGCTAGTACTATAGAGATAACCACCTGTAGCCTCAAAAGTCCACCGTAAACGCAGCGTTCTCGCCGCCCCAATGACGCTCTCATCAAGCGTTTGATTATCCTTCTGTACCCCTGCTGCAATGAAGGTCAATGAATGAAGCTTTTGAAACTCACCGCCATCCACAGAGTACTCCAACTCAAACTTAGCTTTTTCACTATAACTAAGACTGCCAATGTAATCGTAGGAGACTGTCACATTAGAGATTTCCGACACGTTCAGGTAAGGGGTAGTAAGTCTAATCTTAACCTGGGTATTCTGCACATTCCGCATCTCAAACCCTGCAGCGAGCCCACTACCTATCGCTGGCGCACTAGAACTAGTTCCCAGCTTCTCTACGTACTTCCACGAAAAACCATTATCCCCCGCATTCTCCCACAGTTTCCTCGTGGGGCTATCATCCTCAAAGTTCTCCGTGAAGGGCAGCAGCTGCGCCTCCACAAACCTCGCCGTGTAGGTTTTCTCTCCCATCACCTTATCGCTGCGCTTCGCCTCCATTTTCCCATCACTCCAGCCAACAAATGTGGCAGTACCTTTTGCCTTCGCCTCCACCTCCTCGGTCATCTCCTCGTACAGCTTCGTCTGCTTGGCCACCCCTACTATTTCTCCATTTCCATCCACCGCGTACGTTACCGTAAACGGCACCCTAACGAACTTCGCCGTATAGGTGACACCATCCGCAGTCACTTTGGCAATGGCTAGCTCTGGACTCGTTTTCTGCGTATTCTCCAAATCATTGGCCGTAGACTCCCACCTCTCAAACCTGTAGCCCGTATTTGGATTAGCTGTTACACTTGGCGCAGGATCTCCAATACGAACCTCCAGCGTTAGCTCCGGCTCTCCATTGACCGTTCCGTGGCCGCCCTCGGCAACGTAGTGCACCTTCAGCCTTTCCGCATATATGCGCAGCTGCACGTTCACTGGCTTTGCCGCATCAGCGACCACCTCGCCCTGCTCATTCTCGCACTTCGGATCCAGCGCGCTCCCATTGAAACTCCAGGCATACGCCTCAGCACGCTTCTTTAGATCCACCTTCACCTTTCCTTCGCTATCCGCCGAGTACTCGCGCCCATTCACCGTCAGCTTCAACCCCTCAAGCTGCATTGAGGGCTGCTCTACCGGAGCCTTCAGCTGGAACGTCACCACGTAATGTTCTACACCCCTTATGGTTAGCGTACCGCTTACGTAGTTAATCTCATAGTTCGGAGACTCCGCACCTTTCACCTCTATTGGATAGGTTCCCGCCGAATTCCCTTGCTTCGCCTCGCAACTCGCCGTGGCGGGGGCTGTAAGATTACGCTCATCCTCGCCATACACAAAGCCAGAATAGGTAACCCTATACTTATCCGGCAGCGGGTCTAGGAAATCAACCGCCACATCCTCCGCCGTCACCGTTAGCTTGGCTTTCTTCACCGTAAGCATTGCCTCGGCTCCTCCCGCCATCATGCGTCCATCCACCACGGCGCAAGCCTTTATCTTCGTACTCCCAGCACCATTAATCTTTAGCGTATTGCCTACCACTTGAGCCACGTTTTGATCCTCCACGACGTAAGCTACTTTTCCTCCACCCTGCACCGTCGCATCGAATGGGGTGCTAGGCTCATCACCATAGGTGTATTCAATCGCTGAAGCCGTTGCAGCCCACGTCACCTTCACCGCCTTCGTTACCGTCAGCTGGTAGGCAGTTTTCTCAAAGCCCGAGGGGCTGTACACCTCTACGATTGTCGGCTGGCTTAAATCCACCTTCTCCCCACTCTCTATCTTCTTCCCACCAATCTTAACCACGCACCCTGCCGGCTCCACTGCAAACTCCAAACCGACTTGACTCAAATCCGCTCCTCCGTCTAGCGGCACCTCCATATCGCTCCGAATAGGAGCAACCGGATTTCCGCCCACCGCGAGGCTCTGCAGCTTCGGCGCATCTACCGCTGGCCCATAGGCATGCAGCGTAACGGTACTGCTTATCGCTTCACCCAACCATTTACTCTCTAGCATCACCTGCGCTTCACCGCTGCTTAAATCAATTGGTCCCGCTATGGCGTTCGCGCCCTGCTTCAACGTCACGTTGGGCAGATTATACGCAGGTTTCAGCTCCACGCTTGCCATTGCTCCCGCCTCAGCGAAGCTCAGCGACCAATTTGTCGCATCGTCCTGACGCTCCTTCGCGCCCTTCACTCCCCACGTCAGCGCCTGAAGCGTTGGCTCTTTCTCCCACGCCACGCCGCTCGGCGATAGCCTCAAGGATTTTCCACCAACACTAGAAGCCGTTTTCTGCGAACCTGCACCTTCTCCAAAGTCAAACTCCGCCACTAACGCAGCACCCGAAGCCTTGCGTAGATTCATTGACTCCTTAATCTGCGCCTCGCTACGCACCTCACTCCATACCCTAAAGGCATCCACTGCGCCTATGAAGGAACGATTACCATCGCCACGATTACCAATCACAAGTCCCTGCGTTTTCAGCTGCGCCCCAGCACCATGCTCCTCCGTGGCCTCAACTCCATTCAGGTAGATTTTGCCCACAGGGGTTGCGCCACTCCTATCTGCCGTTACCGCCACGTGCATCCACTGCCCTAGCGTCACGCTATTCTTTGGAGACTTATATATTTTGCCATCGCTTAGGAGCAGTATCACTGAGTTGGCCGGCAACGTTGCATTGTGCTCCCCGCAGAAGTATGCTGCCATGCGGGGGGTCTCAAAGAGTCTATTCAACCCAGGGTTTCCATCGTCCAGCGCAAACCGATCCACTCGCACCCACGCCTCGTAGGTCTGCAACGCCATTTGGCTCTCGTCAAAATCAGCCATCCTCGCTGCGCCTCCGGTGCCATCAAACGTCAAGACGTACTTCCCAGCCACAGGAACCACCGGGGCCTTCACGCTACGGTAGAGCAGTCGCTGATTGTTGTCTAGCGCCACATCCTCAGGGTACTTATGATACACAAGCACCGCATGCTCCCCTACGGCCGCAAGCTGATCCTTCTGCGCCTGCACTAGCTGGAGCGTTACCTCTTCCACCTCTCCAGCCGCAAGCGTGAAGGTTTGCGGGTACTCTACCTCATCATTTTCGCCCACCTTAACGTACAGCGGAATATTCTCTAGCTTCTCCGAGGTACTATTATTGCGCAACTGCACCTTCGCCGCGCTACCATCCTCAGCAAGTTCAGCGTAGAGCAGTGCCAAATCCTTGATCTGCACTGACGGAACAATGTTCCCAATACGCAGCGTGTAGTCCTCTACCTCACCGCACTCAGTATTCGCCCCCAGCAAAACTGTTGTACTCTGCTTATTCACCACTACGATACGCATCAAGCGATCGCCCTCAATGCCCTGCAGGACAGATAGCTCTACGCTAAGCTCCTTTGCACTTCTATCTCCCGAAACCCTCCCAACTAGCTCGCTGTTCTCGTCAAACACCTTGTCGTTATTCCAATCCACCCACACAGCAACGCTCACGCCGGAAGTATGCACTTTGCCAACAGTGAGCTTAAGGGTTCCTCTGCCTTCTGGAGCAATCCGCAGCACCTTGTTCCTAAAATTCTGTGGATAGCTATGCAGCTCGGTTTGCTTCCGCACTTCTTCTGTGGTATAGCTCTCCTGCCCAAGCGCAACTCCTACCAGCTGCGACCCAGCATAGTCAAAGTCCCCGCCGTCAGAAATTTTAATGGTCGTCGCGGGTGTATAATCCCCCTCGTAGAGACGAGCGTACTGTATATTGTTCTTTATAAAGGCATCGCCGCCGTCCATCAGCGCAAACAGGCGCACCTCCTCATTCTTCTCAAGTCTCACCTCCTGCGAAAACACGTGCGTCTGCTCTCCTGCATCCGCCTTCACCGTGAACTCATCCACGCACAGCTTCGTTGTTGAGCCATTCCAGCCCGAAAGGAAGAGCCCCGCGCTGACATGCTCTTGCTCCTTGGCAGATAGATTCTTATACCGCATTTGCATTTTACGCTGCCCCGCGCCGCTTCCCTGCTCGCCCTCTAACGCCAACACCTCAAAAAGGTCATTCTTCACATTGGCAACTGGCGAATCCACCTGCTCCACCTCTGCAACCCATCCCTTCACCGGCTGTTTTGCATCCTTCGTCTCATACTTAAACAGCAAAACCTCGCCCGCTTTTTGCGTGGAGAGCTCTACGCCTGCACCCTCTTTCTCAGTAAACTTGTAAATGAGTTTTTTCGAATACGGTCCATCTGAAAGGTATACCTCTAGGTAGTTCTTTCCGAGGTCCACCTCCTTCATGGTAATCTTCACAAATTTATCTGCTTGCTCCGCCTTCAACTTCAATGCGCCCACAGATGCAACCTTCGATGTTGGGTACAAAGGATGCGCGGTCGTTAGAACCATATTGTCAAAGGGACCCATATTGTCGGTAAACGTCCTTTTCTCCCCGCCAATGACCACCTCCTTCTCGCTCCCACTCAATGGATTCTGATGTAGGTTTGGCATAAGGATATAGCCCTGCAGATTCGTTACGCTCGCCTCTTTAACGTTGTTTTTCCGATTCGCATCGCTTGCCATCTCCACCTCGGCGCGGAGCTTATACCGATGCATCGGGGTAGTAAAATCAAACTTTCGCGGCAGCTCATATTCCGTTTTGCTCAGCCCGCCCATGTCAAGCTTTGTAGTCGATTCGTCAAGCAGTCTACTCCCCTCGTACAGCCGTACGGTAACCTCCTCCTGCTTTAGCGGAAGCTGAGCCGTATTTTTGAGCTCCACCTTCACCGTCTCCTGCGCGCCGAGTTCCTCGGAGCTAGCAGGCAGTACTAAAGCACTCAACGCAATGTCCTTTTTTGCCATCACGGCGAATTGCGCACCTCCCACCAGCGCAGCATCATTAATATTTGCACTTGTACTCCCCTTTAGGGCCGCATCCGCCCGCAGCACAATGCGTTTCCCTACATACGCAGAGAGGTCAAAATCGCTACCCCGAAGCTGCGCTAAAGTCATCCCCGCATTGCGCACGCTCACGCCCTGCGAATTTTTTAGCACCTCCTCATTTTGTCCATCCACATCGTGCGCCACAACACGCACCCATGCACTATGCCCGCCCGGATCTCCTTTCGTAACCTGAGGCATCGGAACAACAGTCATAATGCTCGCCAAAGAATGATCCGCCAAATCCTCAGCCTTGATGGCAGTCAAATCAAGGCACACCGACAAACTCGCCACGTGCGCTGGGTTCTTCTCAAAAACATCGCTCCCATCGCCCTCCAAGGGGGTCTTCCAGTCCGGATCCTTATCGCCGTAGGCAAATATAAGCCCCCGCGAATGGACGGCATACGTCTCGCTGCCCAAATCCAGCCAACTGTAGATGTTCCCTATCTCCCCATTGTCATCCATGCGGAAGGAAACGAACCTGTTTTTATCTAGGTCAATCTTCACCGGACGTGTGCCACGCGGGTATACCGGTGTGGAGTAGTTACTGCAAAAATTGCCTTTGCACACTTTGACAGCAACCGGAAGGTTCTCCTTGTAGTCCGTTATCGTGCAAGACGTATCGGCAATATGATCCTTAATCAGCTCATATCGCTCCCCAGTACTTCCTTGGTTATAGTATGCCACACTGTACGTTAACCCATCCCCAAGCTTCGCCCATCGTATCGTGGGATCTAGGGCGCAAAGCGTATGCACCGACTCTATCTCCAAATCTGGCCTTATGGAGAACGACTCTTTACTTGCCGAGAACACTCCGTTCTGAACTATTCGCACCCGCACTTTCTCCACGAACTCACGCCCCGCCTCAATGGCTACCTTCGCCTGCCCCTTCTTGGGTTCCACGGTAGCAACCTCGCGCCACGTAGCCCCATCATCGTACGAGATATGAACCTCCACGGGGCTACTCGGAGCAGCGTGCGTCCAACGAACGAAGAAATACTTGTCGTTTGCAATAATCGTCTCTCCGCCAAGCGGGTAGGTTAGCTGAAGGGCAGGCGTTGCGTAGTCAAACTCCCACGTCACGCTGTACGGCACCTTCCCATCGGGAATGCTATACCCCGTCACCGCCACGGTATATTGCCCCGCGGCAGGATGGTCAATCTCTACCTGCTCGTGATTGTTAAAGCCATCACGCCCCCGCGTGGCTAGAGCAGTGTGATTCTCGGGGTCAAGTACCCAGGGTTGAAACACCTGCTGCACCCCACGTACCTCTAGGTCAAGGTCATTCACCAAATCCTTTCTGAACCCTGTCTTGCCCGGTTCGTGCCACACTATCATCACCCGCAGCTTCGACACATTCGCAGGCACCGTAATCTTTTGCGCTGCGTTTACGCCGCCATTCCCTACCTCCCCCAAAGCGTAGCGCTTCTCGCTGAGCAGATCGGAGGCCCTCACGCCGTTCACGATGCCGTAGCCGTACTGGTAGTCAGGCCCTTTGCGCCCCGCGTCGTCGGCCGTGTTGAGCAGCGCATTCTTTATTAAAATAAACTGGGGGTCATTGCCCCCATTCTCCGCACGGTACTGCTGGTAGAGCAGCGCGGTAAGTCCCGACACCGCGGGGCAGGCCATCGAGGTGCCATCCATGGACTCGTAGCCGTTGTTGTAGGACGTAGACCATACGCCGTAACCATCTGCGCAAATGAGAGGTACCATGCGCCCATCTCTAAGCGGCCCCCAGGAACTAAAATTGGTCATGTTCCCTATGGCATCCACCGCGCCCACCGTAATCACGTTCTTTGCCGTGCGGGTGCTCGATACGTATCCCTCCTTATATCGATCGCAATCACTCTGGCTATTGCCCGCAGAAAAGTTGGCCGCCAGCGTAGGGTGGGCGAGAAGCACCTCGTCAATCCCCTTGTTCTGATCGTTGTAGGTCAATGCATCTTTATTGCACCCTAATTGATTCTCCAATGGAACCCCATAGGAGTTTTGCGCTATACGTACCCCATAATTCGCATAGGCCGATCCGAATTTTTCCGACACGCTGCCCGAAAAATTCCAAGTGTAAAGCGACGCTTCGGGCGCCATCCCCTTAGCCTTCGGGTCAAGCGTTCCCGCACCCGCCACAGTGCCGCTCACGTGCGTGCCGTGGGAGCTTTGGAAATTCCGATCCTGACTCGTCTCCATAACGTGCAGCCTACTACCAAAATCCTTGTGGTTCACCACGTTGGCATCAAAAATCCCCACATTCACCCCTTTGCCCGTGAGCCCCTTCCCGAGCCCCAACGTCGATTGCAGCTTTCGCACGCCGATTAGCGCCGCGCTCTGCTCATTCTGAAGCTCATCGGGCGCACTGGCTAGACGCACCATCTCCACCCACGGCTGCTCAGCGATCCTCGGCAAATCGGAGAGACTCATCTCCCCCTGCACGTACGAGCCGTACTTCGATATAAATTCAACCCTGAATGGCAACGCCTCCAGCACACGCTGCACCTCGCGTTCGCCTACCTCCTTCACGTAGCTCACCGTCACCCGTATCTCATCTCCATTGCCCACGATGCACCACTGGGGTAGACCCGCTACGCTCTTGCTATCGTAGGCTGCCGCAAGCTGGCCTTCGCTCTTCTCCCGCCAGCTGTAGCTCTCAAAACGCACGGTCAGCCCGCTGCTCCCCTGCGACAACCTCCCTATCGACGCCGCGCTGCCACGCACTTTCTGCCGCTTTATCGTGTTGTCTTCCGATACGAACGCCAGGTACGTATATTTCCCCTTCTCTCGCTCGCTCACGTAGCGCAGCACCTTCACCCCATGCTGTCGCAGCTCCGCCTTCTGCGCCTCAGTGGGGATACCCGCAAAGGTGATATACTCATAGCGTCCCTCACCATCGCCCGCGCTGCCATTGGTACGCTTCGGCCCCATCGGCGTAGCGCCCCGCGCCGACAGCGTTACTAGCGAAATGGCCAGCACCAAAAGCAACCATCCCGCCCTTTGCAAAACAACGTTAAACTGCCTCATAGTAAACACTTTTTACGCAGCCTTCTTTGGCTACATCTTCTTTCCGTAAAATTATCAATGAACCTATGCAATCCACTCCGCAAAAATACATTTATTCCTTCACAATCTCGTCACTACCTTGAAAATAATTGGTTTATGAACTCTTGCAAGATTATAAATAGAACCACACAGCTGCGCAGCTACCGCTGGAATCAACCGTTGCCAGCAGTCTCTCTATGCCCTTCTGCCTCCCCTCAACTTCTTGTGCAAATTGCTATCGCATCCGTCTCAAAATCCAGCCGATGGCCAATCACAACCTTTCGGCAGCAGAGGCAGACACCCCGGCTCGCCTCTGCCTGAAGACCCCCGCGCTACGCAAAAGACAAGACACCGCGGCAAAAACGCACCTGAATTTGCCCCGCTTTCACTACCTTTGCAGCAATGACAAACTAAAAACGTTAAAACCATGCATAAATACTCATTAACACTCCTACTCGTATCGCTCGCCACGCTCTCTTGCAGCGGATCTAAGATGCCCCCCATCACGCTGCCAGCCCCCGACCTCAATGGGCTATCCTCCGTGGGCGATGCATTCAAAAGCCGCCAAAGCATCCGGGACTTTATTAGCGATGAGCTCTCCTTGCAGCAGCTCTCCAACCTGCTTTGGGCAGCCAACGGTATAAACCGCCCCGAGAATGGCAAGCGCACCGCGCCTTCATCCCACAACAGCCAGGAGATAGACCTCTACGTGGTGATGGCCAACGGCGCCTACTGCTACAACGCTGCGAAGCACCAACTGGACCCCGTGGCGGAGGGAGATCTCAGGGCCTTGGCGGCTGGATTCTTCCAAAAGGAGTTTGCCGCTGCTCCGGTCTGTATCGTCCTAGTGGCCGACCTACGAAAGCTCGGCGAGGGGAAGGCAACAGAACATGACGTACGTACTGCCCACATCGACGCAGGGATTGTCAGCCAAAACATCAATCTGTACTGCGCCGCGGCGGGACTGGCCACCGTGCCGAGGTCCAGCATGGAGTCAGAGAACCTTTCAAAGGCTCTCAACCTTGACTCCCTGCAACGCCCCATCCTGAATAATCCCGTGGCAATGCCCAAGAAGTAGCGTCCGCACTGCTACTCTGCAGTATCGTATTGCACATAGCGGTAGCACAGCAATCATGCTCATCGTCCCGCCTTTCGTTCAGTACTATAAGCAACCGAACGTTAGGCTGCGCCCATGCGTGTGCTCCGGATGCAATCAGCTATTTATGGGTAGCGGTATCCCGCTCTGCGCAGCGTGCCAAAACGCCCTGCCATACACCCATTTCTGGGACTTTGACTGCGACTCCGCCCTACAGAACCTCTCCGCGGTCGTCTACGTTGAACACGTTTTCTCCCTCTGCTACTACACACGCAGCTCGTTAATCCCAAGGCTTATCCACGCATTCAAGTACCAAGGACGTTGGGACCTCGCCCTGGCGTTCGGCGATATGCTCGGAATGCGTCTCAGGGATAGCCCCTTAGCGCACGATATAGATGGCATTATCCCTGTTCCGCTGCACTGGAGGAAGGCCATGATAAGGGGCTACAACCAATCGGACTTCATTGCCAAAGGCTTAGCGAGACAAATGGGGCTGCCGCTTTGGAGGGTGCTGCGCCGCCACAAATTCACAAAAACGCAGACTCTAGTAGCCTCGCACTACGAACGTCAGTTCAACGTGCACAGCGCAATCTCGCTCCGCCACGATGCGTGCATTCCTGCGGGCGCACACGTGCTGCTGGTTGACGATATGGTAACTACCGGCGCCACCCTCATGGCATGCACCGATGCCCTTCGCACGATTCGCGACCTGCGCGCCAGCGTGGCGAGCGTTGGAATTGCAAGGTCCCTGATTACAGGCGAACGCTACGTTGACCTCCCCTCTTTGGGAAACGATAAGTTCTTCGCGCCGTAATGCAGCTGTTTTACAGGGGGGTAAATGGACTGCATGCGACAAAAAAAGAGACCCGTAAACGATCCGTTTACAGGTCTCCAAAACTTTCACACCGTTAATCTGCTACCCTCTAATCGTGCAGCTTGGAGATGATGTACTCACGGTTCAGCCGCGCTATGTGGGAGATAGATATCCCCTTGGGGCACTCCGCCTCGCACGCCCTCGTGTTGGTGCACCCACCGAAACCTAGCTCATCCATCTTGGCAATCATCCGCTTAGCGCGTATCCACGCCTCCGGGCGCCCCTGCGGCAGCAGCGCGTACTGCGACACCTTAGCCGCCACAAAAAGCATCGCCGAGGCGTTTTTGCATGCCGCCACGCATGCACCGCAGCCCACGCACCCCGCACCATCGATAGACTCATCCGCGCGGCGCTTCGCCACGGGGATACTGTTGGCATCGGGCGCTGCTCCAATATTTACCGAGATGTAGCCCCCCGCCTGCTGTATCTTATCAAATGCCGACCGGTCAACTATCAAGTCCTTCACAACCGGGAACGCCCCAGCCCGCCACGGCTCTATGGTAATCGTGGAGCCATCCTTAAAGGAACGCATATGCAGCTCGCACGTTGTAGCCTTCACCTCCGGCCCATGCGGTCGCCCATTGATGACTATTCCGCAGCACCCGCAAATTCCCTCTCGGCAATCATGGTCAAACGCCACCGGCTCTATATCCCGCGCAAGAAGCTCCGAATTCAAATAGTCAAGCATCTCAAGAAACGACATCTCCGCCACCACCCCATCTAGGTCGTACTTCTCAAAACGCCCCTTCGCCTTCGCGCTTTCCTGCCGCCATACCTTTATCGTAAATTTCATAGCCTCACGCCCTTATTTCTTTTCTACCCTCTACGCCTACCAAATCCCCAATTCTGTTCTACCTCTTGAGCCCTCTCCGCACTACTCCTCGCCCTGCCTTCCGCTCAATACCCATAATCTATTACCGTTGCAACCCCATACCCCGCATTGCCGCCTACCTTCTGCCCTACGCCTATCACTTTAGCACTAGGATCCAACGCATTCTTCCTATGTCCTAGGGACGGCGTGCCCTCATCGATGAGAAGTTGAACCAAAATGCCACGCGCATCTTTGATCCCCCAAGAGCAACTCTCACTGAGCGCATTATTGGCCCCTTGCCGCTTCAAACGATCCCAAAATTGACTCCCATCACTCCCAGTATGGGTAACTTGCCCCGTCCTTCCGAGGTCGTTAGCAAACCACTGCGCCGCCTTGCAGAACCGATCATCCAACTTCAACGCCCCCACGGGCTTCATTGTCGTCATGGTCTCGTAGCAGCTCTTGGCGTAACCATTCGCCTTCCCAACATGGGGCTTTATAAACTTCTCTGCGTACTCCTTAGGCTTTGTGCGAGCGTAATTATGCTCCTCTAGCATGGCTTGAGCAAACTGCATATCAACTTTCGCTCCGCCCTTCTTCTTGTCACACGAAGCAAAAAGCCCATTCACCGCAAACAAAAGCAAGCCCAAAAACAGCAGCCGCCTCAAATATGTTCCATTCATAAACACAACCCTTCCAAACATAGAAAGCACATCCACTCTAGACGCTTCCCGCTACTTGTAGCTCCGCACCGCTGGCTTCACAAACTCAAACTTCAGCTCCTCCTTGTGCAGCTCCGGCTGCGCTCCGTTCCCTTTATACTCCCAGGCCGATACGTAGGAATACTGCTCATCGTTACGCTGCGCCTCGCCGCCCTCCGTTTGGAACTCCTCACGGAAGTGCGCACCGCAGCTCTCCTTACGATCCAACGCATCCATGCACATCAAACGCCCTATCTGGAAGAAATCAGCCACACGTCCAGCCTTTTCCAAATCCTGGTTAAGCCCCTTGTCAGTACCCAGTATCTTCACATCGCTCCAAAACTCCTTCTCCAGAGCATCTATCTCTTGCAGTGCCTTCTTTAGCCCCTCCTCGTTTCGGCTCATGCCGCAGTACTCCCACATAATCTGCCCCAAACGCTTGTGGAAGCTCCGCACGCTCTTCGTACCCTTCACGCCCATCAGCCTATCTATCTTCGCTCGCACTGCCTTCTCGGCCTCCTCAAACTCTGGGGTGTCAGTGCTAAAGCGTTCCACGCGGATTTGATCCGACAGGTAATCCGCTATGGTATAGGGCAGTATGAAATAGCCATCGCCCGAAGTCTGCATTAGCGATGCAGAGCCCAAACGATTCGCCCCCTGGTCGGAGAAATTTGACTCCCCTATAGCAAACAGCCCAGGCAGCGTTGTCATCAGGTTGTAATCCACCCAAAGACCACCCATCGTGTAGTGCCCCGAAGGGTAAATCCGCATAGGCGTTTTCAGCGGGGAGTCGCCCGCAAACATCTCATACATCTCAAAAAGGTTGCCGTAGCGCTCCATCAGCACCTTCTCCCCGTAACGGGATAGCGCCTGGCTGAAGTCCAAGTAGACGGACTGCCTACCCGGGCCCACGCCATACCCTGCATCGCAACGCTCCTTAATTGCCCTTGAAGCCACATCGCGGGGAACCAAGTTCCCAAACGCTGGGTAACGGCGCTCCAAGAAGTAATCGCGCTCCTCCTCCGGAATGTCTAGCGGGTTACGTGGATCCTCTTTCTTTTTCGGCACCCATATACGCCCATCGTTACGCAGCGACTCACTCATGAGCGTCAACTTGCTCTGAAAGTCGTTCAAACGGGGCAACCCCGTGGGGTGAATCTGCACAAAGCTTGGGTTGGCGAAATAGGCCCCACGCTTAAACGCAGCCCACGCCGCGGAGCCGTTGCTATTAAGTGCCAACGTGGAGTAGAAGTAGATCGTACCGTAGCCCCCCGTGGCCAGCACCACGGCGTGAGCCGCGTGACGCTCAATCTCCCCCGTAACGAGATTCCTCGTAATAATGCCTCGCGCACGCCCATCAATGACCACCACGTCCATCATCTCGCGGCGAGGGTAAACCTTCACCGTGCCCTTGTCCACCTGCCGATTCAGCGTGCTGTAGGATCCCAATAGGCATTGCTGGCCCGTGATACCCTTTGCGTAAAAGGTTCGGGAAACCTGCACCCCGCCGAATGAACGGTTCTCTATCAATCCGCCGTAGTCCCTCGCAAAGGGAACCCCCACCGCCGTGAAATGGTCAATAACATCGTTGCTCACCTGCGCCGCACGGTACACGTTCCCCTCCCGTGAACGGAAGTCTCCCCCCTTGAGCATGTCGTAGAATAGGCGGAAAACGCTGTCATTATCATTCTTATAGTTCTTCGCAGCGTTTATACCACCCTGCGCCGCCACGGAGTGAGCCCTCCTCGGAGAGTCCTGGAAGCAGAACACCTTCACGTTGTACCCCAGCTCTCCCAGGGCCGATGCTGCGCTAGCTCCCGCCAAGCCCGTCCCCACAACGATTATATCCAAACGCTTACGATTCGCTGGGTTCACCAGCTTCAACGAAGCTTTATGCTTATCCCACTTCTCGGCCAACGGCCCGCTCGGTATCTTTGAATCCAATGTCGCCATCACTCTATCCCCCGTTTCAATTAGCCTACTATCATAAAATACACCGGAATCGCTGCAAATCCTATCGTAATGATAGCAGCGTATATCTTGGAGATCACCTGCAGCCGCCCTATCCACTTGCGCCCATTCCAACCTACCGTTTGGAATGCCGACCAAAAGCCGTGCATCAGGTGCAAACCCAACAGGATTATTGCCACCAGGTACACTACGCTATAAATGATTCCAAGCGACCCCTCAGTAAATAAACTTTTCACCAGCCCATAGGTGTTGTCCATCTCCACCCCCTTCACCACTACCTTATCTACCTCGGTGAAACGGATATCGTAGAAGAAGTGCATAATGTGAAGCGCCAAGAAGCAAAGAATCATAAAGCCTAGGATGTACATGTTCTTCGATGGCCACTCCGTCAGCTGATTGTTTGCCGTCTGCTCATACGCTATGGGCCGCCGCTTGCGATTCCTAAGCGTAATTATCGTCGCGTAGACGATGTGGAAGATGAAACCTGCCGCCAGCAGGGGCTCCATGATTCGCACCAACGGGTTGCTTATCATAAAATGCGCACCCACATTGTATAGTTCTCCCTCTGCCCAATGTGTCCCAAACATCGATACATCGTTTAGAAGTATCGTGAAATTCATTGCCATATGCACCAACAGGAACACCATCAAAAAGAGTCCTGTTATCGACATAACCAACTTATGCCCTACCGATGTGCTGAAAATGCCCCCCTTCATATTTCTACACTTAACGTTTGTTCTCCTCAACCTAAAAACCTGCTGCAAAGATATCACTCTTTCGCCGAAATTCCCCTATCCGTTAGGTATTTATACGCATTCAACGGAGAGCAATAATCATTAGAATGCACAAAAAAGGAGAGTAGACCCCAAGGCCTATCTCTCCTCCAAGTTCAACCTAAGATTAGTTCTTCTAGAACAGCCCAACCGCTGCTACGAACCACAGCTTCTGGTATGCCGGATTTAGCACTACATCAAGCTTCAACGGAATCGTGTAGAAATCCGTTATCTTGATGGGCTGCGTCACCGAGAAGGTAATGTTTGTGATGTTCGCCGATTTGTCGTAGAAGGCTCCTTTGTACGGTGTACCCCCAACTTGGCAGCTCAACGTCTGCCCCGACTTTAGCGTGTGGGTATACCCGAGGCCTATGTACATGGAGTACCGCTCCTTCGTGGTTGTCGACCCATCTGCCGCCACCTCAACCTTCGTATCGCCAAAAGTAAACGCTCCTACCGTTATTTCCAGCGGAAATTTTTCAACCCCATTGAAGTTCAACATTGCAAACTGCTGATGGATATCACCGTTATCCTCTGTCTTCCATCGGAAGAAATGCGGCCTTTCCCGCTTATCTGCTGCCGGATAGTAGAAATCAATGTAGCTTATGGAGAAAATCCCCTTGTAGTCGTAACCTATCGACAGGTCTATCTCTCCATCACTCTGGTGAGAGTTCCCATTCTCCACCTTCCGCTGTAACGGCATACACCCCCACGCATTCAGGAAGAAACCATAGGCGCTAAACGTCAGGTCCGGCTGCAAGTTCCACGAATCGTACGAAACCATACCGTTCCAAATGTGTTGGGTCTTGAAGGTCAACGCCGCCTCCAACGAGATTGGGCGGGGCTGCGCCGCATCAACCCGAAGGCTATCACCTCCCTTTTTGCCAAAGTAGAACTTCCTCGCCGAGGCTGCAGGCGCCATCCACGCCAACATCACAACGCTAAACAATAGTACCGGTAGTGCTTTTCTCATGACTCTTTGTAGTTATTGGTTGCTTGTCCTGATTTAAACTCCCCCTCTACCTTCACTCAAACCGCGCCCCGAGCGTTGACCTACCAGGATTCGAACCTGGGCTAACAGAACCAAAATCTGCTGTGCTACCATTACACCATAGGTCAGAAAAGCTCCGCAAAGGTAAGAAAACTTTACCTTCTGCGCAAAACGGCTACTTCTCCCGAAAGCGGAACTCCATACCCGCTATCCCCGCCAAATCTTCCCCCCACCCCCTGGCCTCCTCATCTGTTGCATCGTATAGCCACTCCACATCCAGCCCCTCTCCCTCTGCGTAAAGCTGCTTACACTTCAAAATCAGGCTAGCCACATACTTCGCGGAGATGGAGTTGAAGTACGTCAAATCTATACGTATCGTTGTGCTAGGCACGTTCCCATCGCTCCTACGCAAGGCATCGATGTATTCGTTTACCCACTGCAGAACCGGGGCAAAAAACTCCACCGTGTTCTCAGGCCGCGACACCCCCTCTATCACAATCTCTCGCGCCTCCGGATCCATCTTTATGTGCGGCGAATACTGGGTTCCCGCTATCTCCAATACCTTCATAGAGCCCCTAATTTAATTCTACAACACTCGCAACGCTATCGTGTATCGCTCATATTGATCCCCTTCCAGCACAAAGTTCCACTCCATCCGCGCGGAACGCTGCCGAACGGTCAGCAAACCAATCCCTGCCTCTCCTGACGGGAAATCAACATCTTCCAACAGAACCTCGCGCACCGCCCGATTCGCCTCCAATGGAGTGCAACCACAAACCCGCTCCAAGTGCTTCGACAGTTGCAACACATCCCGCTTCCGCACCAAGTTGCTGCACGACACATCCACGCCCCCATCCTCTTCTAGCCACACCTCCACGGCGTACTCCCTGCATGCCGACTCCCGCACCGTGTCACCGTAGTGCATAACGTTCTCCAATAGCTCAACCACAACGTGCCGAACCCGCTTTGCTCTCGCCTGCGAAACGCCTTTCGCTAGCAACACCTCCACGATCCGCTCCACGCACGTCCATATCGCCTCATGGTTGGCATCCCCCCGCTGTGCAAACGCCACCGGACGATGTGCACCCTCCGACAAAATCCCCCGCGTAGAAACCCCATCCATTTGCATCTCCCTTTCGCTCATATCAAACGCCCTTCGGTTCTATCCAATACCTCCTCTCTTTCAAAAGCTCAACCGCACACGTCTCCTTCTCCCTATACGAAACGCTTGCAAAATGGTTACACCTCTACCTCGCCCGCACTAAACCACGCCCCTTGTCAAATCGGAGTAAAAACACCCCCTCGCTCTCATAGGTGCCAAAATCTTTCGACTGTCTAAACTGAAAGGTATTCTGCAGCTGCCAATTCTCCACCTTGTCGATGCAATACCTAAAATCCATCCCATACTTGAACATCGCCCTCAAAAAGTAGGTGGTCACATCATACCCTTGAAACGCAAATTGCGTCGGCTCTTCCAAATAGGCCTCTCGGTAATGCCGCACGAAGCTGCAAACCCTCGCGCTTTCGTAGTCCACAAAGTACGGGGAAAACACGTGCGCATTCAATGCCAACAAGTGCCCAAAATCCAACTTGGTCATCTTCAGCCACTGCGGCATGCCGTACACTTCCATCCTGTAGTTCCCAACCCGCATTACCCCAGCCAGCTGACCTAGCAGCGCGCTCACCAACGGCTCCCTATTGCTCGCTACGATCACTACATTCCTCCGATCCCGCAGCAAGTGCTGCTCTATCTGGCGGCTCGTCTTCGCAGACGCATCCCCCAAGGCGCAGTCCACTACGCTGTAACGCACATTCTCAGCATTTTGCATGGCTGCAATCCGGCTCTCAAGCATTAGATGCAACGTGTACCCTGCCCCCTCGCCCCGGGCATCCTCCTCCCGAACCAGCACAACGTTCGTTGTGTCGGAAAACTCGATGCCATTCGCCATCGCCCGCAGCTGCGTGCGCGTCGATGGATTGGCTTGAAATAGAAAGGGATTCATCTCAAATGACGGCGTTGACCCCGACAGCGGCGAAACCATCGTGATGCGACGGCTCGCTGCGTACTGGCTCACCTCCGATATATTTTGGGGGTACACTGGCCCTATAATAATATCCGCCCCAGCCAATGTATCTGACCCTAACAACTTTTGAACATGCGCAGGGCTGTTGCGCGTATCCAGCACGTTCAGCGCAACGCTATACCCCGATGCCTTGAACTGTTCCAACGCCAACAGCACGCCCTTGTAGAACCCTAAAAATCGCTTGTCGTAGCTTACCGCCTGGGTGCTAGACAGCGCGCTCTTAGCGGCAGACGGAACCTTTAAGCTGTCTCCGCTCGTGGCTTCCAGCGAAAACGGCAGCATCAGGGCGCAACGAAGGGTTCTCCCTGCGGGGTAACCCGCGGTAGAGTCGCAGTAGTACGTAGGTGCCACCTGCACTGGAATCGTCTCCACAATCGAAGCCGACTCGCCTCCTTGTTCCACGTTTTCTTCACGCCCCGTTGGCTGCGCACCGCTTGGAATGCACAATGCATCGTCAACCCGCAGCCCCTGCTGCACAATAATAGGATTGGCCTTTAGCAGGCTTGCCAACGGCACCTCGTATTGCTTCGCGATCCGATACAGGCTTTCGCCCCGCTTCACCACGTGCATGGTGGCGCAAGTATCACTCGTGGCCGCGCCCCCCTGCTGCGGTATAAACAGCCTTTGTCCCTCCGAGAGCACGTCGGAAGCCAAGCTGTTCCGCGCCCTAATCAGCTCCACGCTACTCCCATACTGATTGGCCAATGAGTAGAGCGTTTCCCCGCTGCGCACCGTGTGCCATTCCCCCTTCTCATCCCCTCCGCTTGGCTGCTGCGCCAAGACTTCTGCGCTAGGAATGCGGAGTATCGCCCCTTGCGGCAATTCTGTCGTGTGCAAACCATTATAGCTTTGCAGCTGCGCCACGCTCATCCCATAGCGCCTCGCGATCGAGTATAACGTCTCCCCCTCCTCCACCAAATGCAACGAGAACTCAGCACCTTCCTTAGCCTTTACCACCTTGGATGTCGGTATGCGTAGCTTCTGCCCCACTTGCACGCCGTAGTATACATCGGGATTATGCAATGCTATCTCCGCCAACGAAACGCCGTACCGCTTACTAATCCCATACAGCGACTCGCCTTTCGACACCGTGTGTATTATGAACGGCTTCCCGTCTATCTCCACAATCTGCCCCTCATCGTCACGTTGGTAATGCGATGTCGCCGCGTACGCCGCGCCAGCCAAAGACTGGCATACTACCACCATCAACGCTAAAAGCCTCGTCACCATATCAATCTCTTTTTGCAGGTAACACAACACCTCACGGAAGAACCCCTAAAGGCTCTTCCGCAAGGTGCAAATCTCATTCCCCCCTACTCTGCGCTACCAAATCGTAGGCCGCTGCGCCGGCGTACGGAAGTACGGGCTGCTCTCCGGAACCTTAAACGCCTCGTAGAACGCAGGGATATTGTACACTGCGCCGTTCACCCTAAACTCTCCAGGCGAATGAACATCTGTCTTCAAGCGTCGCTTGCTCTCCTCCGGCCGCACCACGTTCCGCCATACCTTGGAGTACGCCAAGAAGAACCGCTGCTGGGGCGTAAACCCATCAATCTCAGGCGCCAGCACGGTTTGCCCCTTATCCTGCGCCGCCTTCTCCATCGCCCGGTACGATATCGACAAGCCACCGTAATCCGCCAAATTCTCGCCCAACGTCAGCGCTCCATTCACATGCTCTCCCTCCAGCTCAAATCCATTGTACTGATCCACCACGAGCTGCGCCAACGCCTTGAAACGCTGCCCATCCGCTTCCGTCCACCAATTCTCCAAGTTCCCATCCTTATTGTACAAACGCCCTTGGTCGTCAAAGCCATGGGTAATCTCGTGCCCAATCACTACGCCTATCGCCCCATAGTTCACCGCATCATCCCCATTGGGGTAGAAGAACGGCGGCTGCAGTATCGCCGCTGGGAACACTATCTCATTACGGGTCGGCGAGTAGTACGCATTGACCGTCTGCGGATACATGAACCACTCCTCCTTGTCCACCGGCTGCCCCAGCTTTGACATCTCGTAGTTGAAATCAAAAATGTTCGCATTCCTTACGTTAAGCGCGTAACGATCCCGCGATACCGTCAAATCGGTGTAATCTCTCCACTTGTTGGGGTACCCTATCTTTAGCCCCATCGCGTCTAGCTTCGCGATGGCCCGCGCCTTGGTAGAGTCGCTCATCCACTCAAGCCCCTGCAGTGTCGTACGCAGCGCCGAACGCAGGTTTCCAACTATCTGCTCCATGCGGCTCTTCGACTCCGGCGGGAAATGTTTCGCCACATACTCACGCCCTATCGCCTCGCCCAGCGCGCCCTGCGTCATGCTTAGCACCCGCTTCCAACGTGCCCGCTGCACCTGCTGCCCCGACAGCGCCTTCCCGTAGAAGTCAAAGCTGATCTGCTCAATGTCGCTTGAAAGCGCGCTTGCGTAGTCCGAGAAGAAATGCAGCGCCATGTAGTCCTTCCACACGTTAATCGGCGTTTCCACCAGCTCCTTATCCACCAGCTGCAGGAACGAAGGATTGTCAACTATAACCGTCGCTGGGGCATCCACTCCCATGTTCTGGAAATAGAGCGTCCAATCAAAATTAGGCATCAGCTTCTGCAGCTCCTCAAACGTCAACTTATTATACGTTTTCACAGGATCCCTACGCTCCACGCGGGACATCGTGCCCTGCGCCAACCGCTTCTCAAACGCAAACACATCGTTCACCATCTCCTCTGCCGCGGCTTCCTCCTGGCCCTGCACCCGCAAGAAATTCACTAGCATCTCCTTGTAGGCCCCACGCAGACGCTCATTGTCAGCCCCCGAATCCAAGTAGTAATCACGGTCCGGCATCCCCAGCCCCGACTGGTAAATCGAGAGGACCATCTTCGTTACGTCGCGGCTATCCTCCTGCACCGTGATGTAGAAGGGCAAACGGCTGCCCAGCGGGCAGAGCCGCGCCAACTGCCGCACCACGTCCTCGGGCTTCGCCACCGTGGCTATGTTGTCCAAGTCGGGCTTTATCGGCTCATACCCCATCGCGTCGATCGTTGCCGTATCCATGCCCGACGCAAAGAAATTCCCAAGCTTTAGCCACTCCGCATCCGTCGTGTCGCCCTGCCGATTCCACGCCTCAAACACGATGTCCTTCACCTGCTTCTCCGTCTCCTCAGCCAGGATGTCAAACGCTCCGTAGCGCGTCTTATCCTCTGGAATCTGCGTCTTGCTCAGCCACCCTCCATTGCTGTACCGGTAAAAATCCATGCCAGGATCCACCGTGAGATCCATGTCTTCCTTCATTATCGCCTTCTCTTCCTGCTTGCCGCCTTGGCAGGAGGCCATTAGCACTAGCCCCGCCAGCACGGCCCATTGTACTACCCTAGTTCTCATTGCCATCATTTCTCTATTTCCTGCGGTCCTTCCGCAAATACCCTATAATCCTTCAAATTCTCAACGTTCACCTCGCAAACCATCGCGTGGTGCATCTCGCAAACCGTCTTCCCGTACCGTACGAAGTTACGCGCGCTCAGCTCGTACGCTCCGTCACGCTGCGCATCTATCAGCAGCAAATACCCCAGCACAATGTACCCCGCCATCTCCACCAACCTCCGAGCATGGAAGTCTAGCAACTCATTGCTCTTGGCATCCTGCACCTGCGCCACATCGGCCTTTAGCATCTGGGTAAGCTCCCGCAGCGCCTCGCGCTCCTTGGTTAGCTTCGTATTGACGCACTGCGAATCAAAATAGTCAATGCGCCCCTCGATAAGCCCTGTCGTAACGCCACGTATGGCGGCCACCACCTGCAGCTGCGACGTCCCCTCGTAAATCGTCAATATCCTCGCATCGCGGTAGTAACGCTCCACTGGGTAATCCTTCATGAAGCCCGACCCACCATGGATCTGTATCGCATCGTAGCATATCTGGTTGCACATCTCGCTGGAGAAGAGCTTGAGTATCGGCGTAAACGCATCCGCCAGCCGTTGGTACTCTTTCAACTCCTTTCGCTCCTCCGCGCTCAGCTTCCGCTCGTTCTGTATGTGCGTCAGCGACTTGTAGATGTCTACATACCTTGATGTCTCGTACAGCACGGCGCGGCACGCATCCAGCTTCGCCTTCATCAACGCCAACATCTCGTACACAGCGGGGAATTTCACGATCGCCGTGCCGAACTGCTCCCGCTCGTGCGCGTACTTCTCCGCCTCGCGGTACGCCGCCTCGGCGAGCCCCACGCTCTGCGCCCCCACCCCCAGCCGTGCGCCGTTCATCAGCGACATGACGTACTTGATCAGCCCCAGCTTCCGCTCCCCAACAAGCTCCGCCGGCGCATTCGTAAACACCAGCTCGCACGTCGGCGAGCCGACTATCCCCATCTTATGCTCAATCCGGCGAACCTTCACCGCCGCACTGCGCTTATCGTAGATGAAAAGCGAAATGCCTCGCCCATCGTGCGTTCCCTCCTCGGAGCGCGCCATAACCAACGAGATGTCCGCATCGCCATTCGTGATGAACCGCTTCACCCCATTCAAATACCACTTCCCCGACGCCTCATCCTGCGTGGCCTTGAGCGCCACCGCCTGCAAATCGCTCCCCGCGTCGGGCTCCGTGAGCCCCATCGCGTACGTCTTCCCCGCATTCGCTAGCGGAAGGTACTTCGCCTTCTGCTCCTCGTTCGCGAATTCATGTATCGTCTCAGCGCAATCCTGCAGCCCCCATATGTTGGCGAACCCCGCATCGGCACGGCTCACCAGCTCCGCCGCCATCACGTACGGCACTATCGGAAAGTTTAATCCCCCATACTCTCGCGGGAGCGACATCCCGTACAGCCCCGACGCGGCCAGCGCATCGTGGTTCTCCTGCGTCTTGGGATGGTAGTGCGCCCGCCCTCCATCCACATGCGGTCCCTCCGCATCCACCTGCTCCGCGTTCACGGCTATCGTATCGGCGCATATCTCCCCCACTATCGAAAGTACCTTCTTGTAATTATCCTGCGCATCCTCAAAGTCTACCGGCGCATACCCCGACCTATCTCCGCCCGCAAATCCCTGCTCCTTGAGCTCCACTATGCGACGCATCAGCGGATTATCCAACTGAAAGCGCAACGCTTCGTTATCTTCAAAAAAGTTCGCCATCGCTTCTCCTCTCTTTACCCGCTACTTGGAATTCTTTTTATACGCCGCGATGAAATGCCCCAGCACCTCATGCACATCCCCCACTATCGCGTAATCCGCTATCCTATTCATCGGTGCATCCGGATCGCTATTTATCGATATAATCATCTGCGACTCGCTCATCCCCGCCGTATGCTGCACCTGGCCCGAAATGCCGCAGGCTATATAGAGCTTCGGCCGCACCGTCACCCCGGTCTGCCCCACCTGCCGCGCATGGTCCGCATAGCCAGCATCCACCGCCGCGCGTGACGCGCCCACCTCGGCCCCCAACAGATGGGCCAACTCAAAGAGCTGCTCAAAACCCTCCTTCGACCCCACGCCGTAGCCGCCTGCTACAATAATCGGCGCACCTTTTATATCTATCGTTTTCTCCTCAATGAACCGATCCAAGATCGAAATCACAAAGTCCTCATCCCGCAGCAGCTGCTTCGTGTCAATGCTCACCACCTCGCACTCCACCGCCTTCGCCAACGCCTCACGATGCATCACCCCCTCCCGCACCGTGGCCATCTGCGGACGGCACTCCGGGTTCACAATCGTGGCAATGATGTTCCCACCGAACGCCGGACGAATCTGGTACAGCAAATCCTTGTACTCCTTGCCCGTCTTCGCATCCTTGTAGTCCCCCATCTGCAGCATCGTGCAGTCGGCCGTCAGTCCGCTGTGCAGCTTTGACGACACCCGCGGCGCCAAGTCGCGCCCCACGGTCGTCGCGCCGAATAGCGCCACCCGCGGTTTCTCTCGACGAAATATATCGCAAACGATCCGCTCGTAGGGGAGCGTTAAGTAGTGCTGTAGCCGCTTGTCATCCGCCACGTAAACCCTCGTGGCGCCGTACTCCGCAACGCTCTTCGCCGCCTCGCCAATCCCGCTGCCTATCGCCACGGCCTCCACCGAGCAGCCAAAATCCTTCGCCAGCCCCCGCGCCTTGGTCAGCAACTCATAGCTCACATCAGCCACCTTGCCGCCCTCTATCTCGCAGTATACTATTATATTATCCACCGTCTCGTCTCCTTTGCCTTTGTCCGCTCCCTGTTGACCTATCCGATTGCATGCGACGCGAGCAGCTCTTTCACCAGCCCCTCCACTGCCGCCGCGTTACCCTCAATGCGCTTCGACTCCTTCACCTGGAACACCACATTCTCCACGGTTTTTACCTTGGTGGGCGACCCCGAAAGCCCCAGCGATGCCGCATCAGCCTCAAGCACCGCCGCGCTCCACTCCTGCAGCGGCGACCCCTCTACCACGCCCCCCTCCATCTGCTCGCTGGGCACGCTCGCCCGTTTCCACTTCATCACCAGCTTGGCATGGCGCGGCCTACACGGCACCGCGCTGCCGTTCACCGTCACCAGCATCGGCAGCCCGCCCGTCAGCACCTCAACGCCCCGCTCTATCCGGCGGCGCACCGTAACCTTTTCACCCTCTAGCTCTACCGACTCCGCGTAGGTGATTTGCGGCCACCCCAGCTTCTCCGCCACCTGCGGCCCCACCTGCGCCGTGTCGCCGTCGATGGCCTGCCGCCCCGCTATGATCATATCCGGCTTGAGCTTCTTCATCACGCAGCTCAAGGCGTACGACGTGGCCAGCGTATCCGATCCCGCAAACGCCCTATCCGTCAACAGCACCCCCCTGTCCGCCCCTCTGAACAGCCCCTCCCGCAAGAGCTCCACCGCCCGCACCGGGCCCATCGTTACCAGCGTCACCTGCACGTCGGGGCGCTTATCTTTTATACGCAACGCCTGCTCCAACGCATTCAAATCCTCCGGGTTGAAAATCGCCGGCAAGGCGGCCCGATTCACCGTGCCATCCGCCTTCATCGCATCCTTCCCCACGTTGCGAGTATCCGGCACCTGCTTCGCTAGTACTACTATGTCCATCTTGCTGTCCTTATCCTTCTTTAATGCCTTCACGCTTACAAAGGTACTATTTTTTTCTTCACCAATGCACGCCCGCTGCAAAAATTCTTCCTAGAATCCTATTCCCACGCTTAGCTCTAGCCCCACCCCCTTCGTGGGCCTCCCCCCAAAATTGCTCGATATCACCACGTATTGCCCCCCTACTCCCCCTACCACGTACAAGCCATCCCGCAGCCGATACGCCACATCCATCCCAACGCCCACGCCCGGCACAGCCCTATAGGTGCGAAAGTATGAAAATGCCTCCTGCTTCGTTTGCAGCGAGTAGTGCATCCCATAAAACCCACGTACGTACGGCAGTAGTAGCACCGCGTTCAGCTTCACGGGCAGCTGCACCCCCAGGCTCGGCGCCAATCCCACGTAGTGCCCCCGCACTTCGCTCGTCAGGTCAGTCATGGGGTCTGTCGCCTCAAATCCATACCTACCGTACACCCCATCAATCCGGAAAAACACATACGTCCATTGCATGTAGCTGAATTGCAACGCCAGGCCCACCCCCTCCTTGCCGTAGAAGGGTACTTTAACCCCCGCGCGCGCCGTCCCCCGCATCTCCACCGAATGCGCTAACCCATAGTGCCTCTGCTCCGGCAGCGGCGGCAGCGCCAACTCCTCTACCTGCCAAGCGCCACGCTCGTGCGTCACTACCAAGGGTTCACGCTCTTCACTCCGCACCACCTCGTGCAGCTCCCCATTCGTCACCACCCGCGTGTAGGCATCCGCATACCCGCGACGCAGCGCACTGGCCAACACAACCCTCACGCCTTCCACCCCCTCCCCCACGTTGAATAGGTGCGCTACGCGCTTCCGTACGCCACGGTCCAAGCAGTCATACTCCCCAAACACGCGGCTCACCGGCACGCTCACTACATACCCATCGCTTAGCCACGACTCTACACTTTCCCCATCCTCATTGAGAGCCGCCGCGAACTGCGCACCATCAAACGTCCCTCCCGGGGTATCGTCTAATTGCCGCAGCACGTCTATCACCTCGTTTACTGGCACCGCCACCGAACGCCCCTCGTAAAGCGTTGCCTTCCATATGTTTACTCCCAGTAAAGAAACGCCCGACTCCCGCCCCAAATCCCTTATCAACAGCGCGCTGCCCGACATGCCGGGGTCCAGCGTGGCATCGTGCTCTATAAGCCTTTTTTCCTTTTTGGCACCGCCTTCACCCTGCGCTTTCATGCGCAGCATCCTATGATTCCGCTCGAGGGTCCATCGCGGCTCTCCGCCAAAACCCGCGTAGCCGGCCACCAGCAATTCCGACTCCTTCCCCACCCCCATCGTGTCCAGCGGCAACCCCGCCCCCCGGTAGCTATCGGGCAGGGCTACCACCGCCAAATCGGTCGGCCCCTGCGAGTAGACTATCTCGCACCGCCCTATTCGCTCCTCGCCGCCGCCCAGCTCCACCTCCGCGCCCTGCGCCAATGCCAGCCCATGGCGACTTGTCAACACATATTTCTGACTCCCCCACAGCACCACCACCCCGCTCAAAAAGCCCCCCTCTACGTAATCTTCCAGGAGGTCCGACGCAGTCCTGAATCCCCTCCGCCCCAGCTCCTTACGCAACTCTGCGATATACTGCTCGCACGTCCCATCGTACACCGGCTGCAACGTAACAATGCACTCCTGCAGGAACGCCGTGTCGATCCTATCCCCTCCATCCTCCGCACCGCCGGCATGCGCCGACGCAACAACGACTCCCAGCAGCCCCAGCACCACCGTTAGCACTACGCCCCGCAGCAAATTCACCCACATCACTATCGCAGCCATTACGACAATCTTCTTTCCCTTTTTATGGAATCTTCCGCCCGTATACGGGCAGCACCGGCGCGAGCTGCCTCCGCTTGAACGCATTGCGCTCCATCAGCGAAACCGCGGCGCGCCGCGTACCCTCATACTCACGGAGCACCGTCTCATTGTAGCTCCCGGGGAATTCCCCCATGATTGCCGCCAGCGTTTTATCCAACTCCACATAGTTCGGCAGGGAGTCTTCATCCTTTTGGTTTGCCCGCAGCTCCGCCGACGGCGGACGATATATTATTCGTTCGGGAATCAGCTCGCCCGCTTTCCACATGTTGAACGATACGGCCAATATGCGTATCTCGGTCTTATACAAATCGCCCAGCACGCTCAGCGCGCCGCATGAGTCGCCGTAGAGCGTGGAATACCCCACCAGGATCTCGCTCCGGTTCGACGTGTTGAGCAGCACGTGCCCCCGCCGGTTCGATACCGCCATCGCCAGCACCGCGCGCAGCCGCGCCTGCACATTCTCCGCCCAGAGCCCCTCGTTTCCCCCTACGTGCGCCGCCTCAATGACCCGCGCCGCCTCCTGCCGCAGCCCATCTATCGGCAAGGTCAACATCTCCACCCCCAAATTATTCGCCAAAGTGCCGGCATCTTCGCGCGACATCTCCGACGTGTACTCCGATGGCATGAAGACGGTCAGCACGTTGCCCGCCCCGAAAGCCTCCGTCGCCAACGCGGCCACCAGCGCCGAGTCCAAGCCCCCGCTCAGCCCCAGCATCACCTTCCGAATCCCCTCGCGGCGCCCCCACGCCCGCAAGCCATTTATCAGCGAGGAGTAGCAATCTCTACAAGCCACCTCAACGCTTGCCTGTACGCCATCCTCGCGCGTATTCTGCCAAAGCACCGTGCACTGCTTAGCCCAACTCGCTTCTTCGCTCTGCGCAGGCTGCCCCTGCCTATCAATTTCCGCCCCCATGGTTTTTGCCCTTTCTGCCTTCTCTTACTGCCGCACCCTATCGGGGTGCTTAGCCACAAAATCGCTCCACGACCCCTTCCCCGTGCGCCCCACCACTCGCCCCTCGTAGTGGTGGCACAGCGCCACGGCCAACGCATCGGTCGAGTCAAAATCCTCCAGCCCCGCAATCTCAGCCCCTTTATACAATCCCGACAGCACCCCCTTCACCTGCTCCTTCGTGGCATCGCCGCACCCCGTCACCGCAATCTTTACCTTCCGCGGCGCGTACTCCTGCACCTCCAGCCCGCACTCCACCATCGTGGCTATCGCCACCCCCTGCGCCCGCCCCAGCTTCAGCATGCTCTGCGCATTCTTCCCGAAAAACGGGGCCTCTATGGCGCACACCCGCGGCGCGTAACGTTCTATCAGCGCATGCACGCATTGCTGTATGGCCATCAGCCGCGCGTAGTCGTCCCCCGCCCGCTGCACCCGGAACGACCCTACCGCCACCAGCCGCGGATCGCCCCGCCCATCCCCTTCCACTACCCCGTAGCCCAACACGCGCGTTCCTGGGTCTATCCCAAGCACACGCCGCCCGCTGTCGCTCCGCGCTGACGCGCTCTCCCCCTCGAGCCTATCGCCCCAAAATCTTTCTATCTCCTCTCCTGCCACGAGCCGCTGCGCCATGCCTCCCCCGCCTTCTACTCCTTCCACGGAAGGAAATCTGTCCTCATCCACTCCTGCAGCACCCGCGGCACACGCACCCCTTCGGGCGTTTGGTTATTCTCTAGCAGCGCCGCCACAATGCGGGGCAGCGCCAACGAACTACCGTTCAGCGTATGGGCTAGCTGTATACCCTTCTCCTTCGAGCGGTAGCGCAGATGGAGACGGTTGGACTGGAAATCCTCAAAATTACTCACCGAGCTCACCTCGAGCCAGCGCTTCTGCGCCGCGGAGAAGACCTCCAAATCGAACGTTGATGCCGACGTGAAACTCATGTCGCCACCGCACAGGTGCAGCACACGGTACGGCAGCTCTAGATTCTGCAACAGCTGCTCCACGTGGTGCACCATCTCGTCCAGCCGGGCGTAGGAGCGATCGGGGTGCTCCACGCACACCACCTCCACCTTGTCAAACTGGTGCAGCCGGTTCAGGCCCCGTACGTCCTTCCCGTACGACCCCGCCTCCCGGCGAAAGCACGGCGTGTACGCCGTCATCTTCACCGGCAGGGCATCCTCCTCCAGGATCACATCGCGCAGCACGTTGGTCAACGGCACCTCCGCGGTCGGTATCATGTAGAACCCATCGAGCGGCACCACGTACATCTGGCTCTCCTTATCCGGGAGCTGCCCCGTAGCGTACGCGCTCGCCTCGTTCACCACGATCGGCGGCATCATCTCCTCAAACCCCGCCGCCGTGTTATAGTCAATAAAATAGTTAATCAGCCCGCGCTCCAGCCTGGCCCCCGCCCCGCGGTACACCGGGAACCCGCTCCCCGTGAGCTTCACCCCAAGTTCAAAATCAATTATTCCGAGCCGCGCCGCGATCTCCCAATGGGGCAACGCCCCTTCCGGAAGCTCGGGGATCGCCCCTTGGCTCCGCACCACCTCATTATCCTCCGCGGTCCTCCCCTCCGGCACGGAGCTATGCGGCACGTTCGGCAGCTGCACCAACAGCTCGTTTATCTTCGCCGCCACCTCCGCCTGCTCCGCCTGCCGCTGCTTCAGCCCCTCCTTGAGCGTTGCCACCTCCGCCTTCAGCGCCTCTGCGCGCGCCCGCTCCCCCTGCTTCATGCACTGCCCCACCTCACGCGACTTCTGGTTCACCTGCGACTGCTGCGCATCGCTCTCCCCCTGCAGCTCCCTGCGCCGTGCGTCAAGCGCTAGCACCTCGTCTACCGTTGCGCGGGCATCTACGCCCTTCTTTGCCAGCCCCGCTATCACCTCCTCCTTCGCATTCCTCAGCTTTACCAATGTCAGCATATCGCATTCCTTTTTTACTCTACCGTACAACCCCACTACAATCCGCAAAGGTAAGCAATTTTCATAATCAAATTGCCTAGCATCCCCACGACCCACATCTGCATCCCCCAGCGCAAGCCCAAATCAAAGCGAAGCCGAATGCATGGGGAAATCAATCGCTAAACATGCCCCCCGTTCACCAGCCGCTCCGTCTCCCCGAGCGCATGCAGCACCCGCCGGTACATCTGCACCCCGTCGAACCCCAGCCGCTCTCCCCGCCGGTCCTTGAGCCACTTCTGCGCCGGCTGGTAGCCCCCGATGTAGAACTCCCACACCTCCCGCCGCACGTGGCTAAAATATTGCGCCTCGTTGATGTACACCCGCCCATCGCACCACGCCGGGGTCTCCACCACCGTCTCCCCCTCCCCGTGCAGCGCGCTCTCCAGCTCCCACTGCTCCGCCCCCTCCATCAGGTGCAGCCTCCGCAGGTACGCCCCCCTGGCGCGCTGCGCCTCGAAATCCTCCCCGCCCCGCGGGTAGGGTACCCTCGGGAAGTCCACCTTCAAGAACTCCGCGTAGCGGGCGAGGTACACCCCGTCGTGCAGCGCGCCGTAGACGTAGTCGAACGCCTCCCCCGGCGTTACCGCTCGCCCCGCGGCCTCCCCCAGCTTCGCCAGCAGCGCGGCATCCATGTTCGCCTCCCGGCAGCTGTAGTCCTCCGAGTAGAGGTAAAGGGGGGCTAGGTACCCCTGGTCCCCAATGAAATGGAGATCCATGATGCTACTGCATATAAAAACGCCCGAAAACGGCCCCTGCTGGCTCTGCCGCCGCATAAACACCAACCCCACGTTATCGCGAAGCATATGGCGCATAACGCTTAATCGCGGTCTAGCAATTATGCCATTCGTTTTTCCTGTGTAATATACATAACGCGGCGAGAATACGCGGTACCCGTACGGCAATATGTTCGTTTCATCAACGGCTTTACCCACATCCTCACGGGCCGATTGCCACGCCCAGGCCTTGGTGTCTACCACTCCGTACTTCTGCCTAAACTCCGCCTCCGGCAAACGGATTAAATCTCTAACCCTTTTACCAACCCCATCTCGGCTGCATATCACGAAACTATCATTGTGCGTTTTTATGCCAGAAACGCTTTCTGTAAACAGTTCCTGTATGCCAAAACAGTCCTCGTTATACTCCTTTTCAAGCGAAAAATCCTTCGGCACAAAGAAACACATAGGATCCCGAATCCCTACCTTCTGCCATTTCACGGATTCTACCGTTGCCGTGTCAAGGTAATCGTACTTTGCCGCCCGCATCCCCCATACATCCTGATGGTAAACGTTCGCCAGCTCCCCCTTCCTGCTCCCATCCTTCACGAAGAGGTTGATGCTCACCCCCTGCATGATGTCAAACACGTTCTCATCCTTCCCCCCATCGGGTGTGCTTTCCTTCTTTCTTGCATTCCCATGCAGATCCAATATATAAATAGAATCAAAGACCCGTAGCAGCTCATGCCGCATCTGCCGATGGATGACCCCATCAAGGAATCCATTGTTAGTAATGTAGGCAAGGATGCCCTCGCCCGTCCGCTCCACGTAGTACTGCCCCAGGCGAATGAACTTGATGTAATCATCGGAGAGCGGCTGGATGTTCCGCTCGTTGAGTCCCCGCTTGTAGTCCATCGTAAGGTCCTCAATCCATTCCCCCCTATTGCTGCTGCTGACGCTGTACGGTGGGTTGCCGAGCATCACCATCACGGGGCACTGGAGCTTGGCGCGGTTGGCTGCGGCGCCCTCCTCGCTGAGCCAGGGGATGGTGGCCCGCTGGCTCACGGCGTAGGGTTCCAGCGCGTTGGTGAGGAAGAGGTTGAGCCGGTCGCCCTCGCCGAGCTGGTAGCCGGTGGCGGCCAGCACCGCGTCGAGCTTCACGTGCGCCACCGCGTGGCTCGCCATGAGCAGCTCGAAGCCCATCAGCCGGGGCAGCAGGTGGCGCGCCGCGTAGTCGCGCCAGAGCCCCTCCGGCGCGCCCCCGAAATGGCCGTGGATGCGCCGCACGGCCTCCGCCAGGAAGGTGCCCGTGCCCACCGCGGGGTCGAGCAGCTGCACCCGGTGCACCGTCACCTGGCGCACCGCCCCCGTGAGGGGGTTCTTCACCGGGCGGGTCGTTTCGCTCGCGTCCGCCAGCCCGTCGCGTAGGCCGAAGCGCGCCGCCAGCAGGTCGTCCACCGCGCGCACGATGAAGCGCACCACCGGCGCCGGGGTGTACCACACGCCCCTCGCCTTGCGCAGCTGGGGGTTGTACGCCGCGAGGAAGTCCTCGTAGAAGTGCATCAGGGGGTCGGCGTCCCCGCGCAGCGCCGCGTAGCCCGCCATGATGGTGCGCATGTCCGCCAGGGCGAAGGCGCCCACGAGGTCGTCCACCACCCACGCGATGCGGGGGTCAAGGTCGAAGCCCGCGATGTCCTGGAAGGCGCGCCGCAGGAAGGGGTTGGCCATGGGGATGCGCTGCGCCGCCTCCAGGCGGCTGAACCGCTCGGGGGTGTCATCATACAGCCGCGCCGCGAAGAGGCCGTAGGTGATGGTCTGGGCGTAGAGGTCGGCGAAGGCTTCCTCGGAGAGGTCGTGCACCAGCTCCTGCCGGGTGGCGCTGTAGACGCTACGCAGGTAGTGCCCCGCGTAGCCGTCGCGCTGCCCCCGGGCGGCGTCCTCCTGCAGGGCATCGTGCACTGCGGCGGCGAGGAGCCGGGCCTTGCCCGCCATCACGGCCGCCAGCGCGCCGGGGGTGGTGATGGCGGCCCGCGGCGCGTCGCGCACACAGGCCACCAGCTCCAGGAACGCCGCCGCCCCCTCCGCCACGGGCTGCACCCTATCGTCCATTTTAGCGGCCACGCGGGCGCAGAGGCGCAGCTCGCCCGTCGCGTAGAGGTGGAAATCAAGGTAGTCGGTGAAGATGACGCACCCCAGCGCACCTCGGTAGCGGGCGAACTGGTCGTGGTTCTTGCCTTTGCCATCAAGGTCGCCGTCGTCGAGGTCCTTGCACTCCACGTACCCCGCGGGCTGCCCCGTGCGCCGGTCGGCGATCAGCAGGTCCGGCGCGCCGCACTTCACCCTTGCCGGCTCGTTGACCACCGTGTGCCCAGGCAGCAACGCTTCAAGCAGCCGCTGCAGCGCGGGACGGTAGGCGTGCTCCCCCGCCGCCCCCGTGCGCAGCTGCGCGTTGATCGCCCCGATGTACTCTTTAATCATCTCCTGCGGCATAGCGACACCTCCTCCTTTCTCTGGCCAGTTTCTAATGGGCAAAGGTAGGAAATTAGCGGGTAGCGAGTTAGGACCGCCCAAGGGAATACAACCGCAGGGAGAAAATGCACCCAGGTGCAGGCCCTACTGCGGCCGCACGGTTTTTCAGCCAGCTGCAATCACCCCACAACTTCCTACCAAACTACCACCCCCTTCGCATCAAATTCGGATTTCTCCGGAGAAATCCGAATTTGATGCGAAGGGGGTACACATTTGATGGCTGATTATTAGAGGTGCGCTATTCAGTGGGCGGAATGGGTTAATAGAGGTTCTCAAATGGTTGTTCTCTAAGGCATACGGTTTTCCTTTGCGTTAAACCCACGCTAAACCGATAGCAGATGCACTAAACCGGCATTTTGATGGAGATGTCCCTAAAGTGTACTCGCCAGATCTGAAGGTGAAGAAGTCGGGCTACGAGTAAGAAGTACGCAATCGTTGCACATAGCAAAGGTCATCGCGTAGGATATGGCCATTACATCCTGAACCACATGGCGGCCTTGCGCATGGTTGCAGCCTGTTCGTTAAGCGCAACGGCGCTGGAACTCATCTCCTCGGCAGCGGCGGCGTTCTGCTTCCCAATGCGATTGAGCTGCTGAATGGCCGTGCTAATTTGATCGGCCTCGTCGCGCTGCCCCATGCTGAGCGCACGTATTTCAGACATGAGAGCGGCCGCCTTGGACATCTGGGGAAGGATGTCCCGCAGGCTCTGCGAGGTGTTTTTCGTCGCTTCAAGCGACTCGCCGGAGAGGGCAATGATTTCTTTAGCCGCTTTTTCCGCCCCCTCGGCGAGCTTTCGCACCTCAACGGCCACCACGTTAAACCCACGCCCATGTTCTCCCGCCCGCGCGGCCTCGACGGCGGCGTTGAGCGCAAGGATGTTGGTTTGCTTCGCGATGCTCTGCACCACCCCAATGCGCTCCGCTATGGCCTGCACGATGGTAAGCGAGTTTTCACCTGCCATGTTTGCCGCAACGATTTGCTCCTGTAGCTCCTGCATGATATCTCCGCTCTGCATGGCGCTCTCCGCGCTCTGGTGAATGGTGGTAGTCATCTCCTCCATGGCGCTGCTCACCTCCTCCACGCTGCTGGCCTGTTCGCTGCTGCTTCTATTGAGTTGAAGGCTGATAGTATTGAGGTTTTCGCTTGCCGCTGCGGTGCAAGAGGCACTTTCGGCCACCTTGGAGATGGCATTCCGCACGTTGGCGGCCATGGATTGCCCTGCAGCCATAAGTAGACCTATCTCGTCACGGTACGCAGCGAGGCGCGAGGGCTCCGTTTCTCGGAACTCCCCCTCGCTCATGGGGCGCAGGAGGTTTACGGTTTGCTTTATGCCGTAGGAGAGGTATCCCGACACGATGGAGCTGAGCCCTATGGAGAGGAGGAGAACCGCAACACCGAGCGCAATGAGTAGGGTCTGGAGTTGGCGAGTGCGATTGTGGATCTCCGCGGAGAGCGCATTGTAGAGTTCATCAATGAGGTTACTCTGCTGTTCACCAATGGCCTTGCTGGACCGGGCAAAGGCCTGCTGCGTACGTACGGACGACTCGAGCTTGCTGAGGGCATCTGCCACATCGTTGAGATATGCTAGCTCTGTTGGTTGGGAGGTTGCGTCTGCCGCTTTGCGTGCCGTTGCGTGCGCCTCGGTGAGCCATTCGGGGGCATCGGTGAAAGTGTACTGCATATAGAGCCGAGCAATGGCATCGGCATTTTGCGATGGCTTGCCAGCGTGCGTTGCGGACGACCCACCTGTGGCCCGGTGCAGCTGATTACGCGCGGAGGTGAAGTTATTGGCCGCGAGAACGACCCCATCGATGCGGCCCGCGTACTCCTCCACCAGCATGGCGATGGAGCGAGCGGTTCGCTCCGTTTGCGATAGCCCCGACTCTTCGGCGAGCGCAATGAGGGCGTTGGCGTAGGCCTGCGCGCTGTCAAGATCCCGAATAATCGTGCCGATTAACGCTTGGTCACCCGTCTGCGCAAAGAGCAGCTCGTTCACACGGCCCGCGTTGAAATGGCTGTCAATGCTCCAGCCGTAGGCGCGGGCCTCCGACATGAGGCTAATGCGATGCGTTACGCGAAGGATGAGCGCAAGCCCTACCGTAATGAGCAAGAGAATGATTCCGAAGCTGGTACCGAGCTTTGCCCCCGTGCTCCAATCGGGCAGTCGTTTCAATTTCATAGTAAAACGTTACACCTTGTGAATGAGAGTTGAGGCCCCGTACGGCCCCATTCCTTTCGTGCTGCGAAGGTAGAGGCATCGGGTTAAGCCTTGGTTACGACACGCATACGGCACTATTTTTTTTACCTTTGCAACGAAAAGAGATACGACTTGCTATGGATTTAATGGGGCTTCGTGACTATGCCCTATCGTTGCCAGGGGTGACGGAGGATTGTCCGTTCGGGGACGATACGCTGGTGTTTAGGGTCGGGGGGAAGATTTTCGTCTTCATGTCGCTCGATGGGGGTCCTATACAGGTGTCGATGAAGTGCGACCCCGAGCTGGCACGCCACCTCCGAGAGCAGTACCCCCAGATTACACCGGGCTACCACCTAAATAAAAAGCATTGGATCACGCTGGGCGAACTGAGAACGCTCCCCGAAGGGTTGGTGCAGCGGCAGGTGCGCCACTCGTACCGTTGCGTGCTGAAGAAGCTACCGAAGGCGGTGCGCAAGGGGATAGGCGAGTTGCCGCTAGACGATGAGTAAACGTGCTGGGGCGACGATTGCGGAAAGGCGGCATGAAGGGCCTAGATTTGGCATTGGTTGTTGCATTGCTAGGGGCAGTCGCGACGGGGTGGGCGGCTGAGCCGTGGCCCCCGCCAGCGGTGGAGCGGTTGGTGGAGGAGATGGTTGAGGATGGGGAACACGAGGGCAGCGTGGAGCAGCTGCTTGAGGAGCTGGCCGGGCTATGGCAACGCCCCATCGCTTTGCGTAGCATGACCGCAGCCCAGCTGCGTAGCCTACCGCTCATTGCGCCGGGCGAGGCGGAGCGAATCGTGCAGTTCCTACGGGATAATCCGGAGGTGAGAGCGGTGGAAGCCGTTGGAATTGCATTGGGAATGCCGATGGCACGCCGACAGCTCTTCGCCATGTTCTACACTATTGATAATCTCGCACCACGATTAGACTCCACGCTACGCGCTCGGACGCACGGCGATGCGGTGCAACGTTTCGGCTATAGAGTGCCGTGCTTTGCCGCTGCACCGGAGCGGATGAGCAAGGTGTACGGCAACACGGTGGGAACGCCTCTCTCCCTGCTGCTTCGGGCAACGGCCTCTGTGGGCGATGGGATTGCGTTTGGCGTGAAAGGGGTGAAACGCCCCGGCGAGCCCTTCTTCTACTCGTTCTCGCCGCAGGGTTTCCCCTACTACTCTGCCTACTTGCAGCTGCAAGGGCGCAGCTACACCGCTCCGCGGATTGTGCTGGGCGATTTCGCCGCGGAGTTCGGCACGGGGCAAACGGTGGGCAGCGGACTCATGCTTTTCAGGCAGCGCACCCCCTACGCATGGGGAAAACAGGGGGGAGGGGTTAGGGGGCGTCTCGGCGTGGGGGACAACTCCACGCTCCGCGGCGTGGCGATGCAGCAACAGCCGCTCCCCTGGCTCTTCTACTCGTTGGCGCTCTCCGCGCAGCCGCTCACCGCGCTCCTTGCCGATAGTAAGAAATACCCGAAGCAGCAAGGAAGTATCGCCACGATCGTTTCTTCCCCAACCTACACGAAGCAACGAGAGGCGGATAGGCACTTCAACACGTGGGAATTCTGCGCCATCGCTAACGTACAAGTCTCCATTGGGCCGGTGGGCATTGGCTACACAGCTATAGCCACGCACTACAACCGTCCGTTCGTTCCATTTGACACCGCCTCATTCCGTCTGCCGCACCCCGCGCAAACGCACATGCGCAATGGGGTTTCGCTACATGTATACCAGAACGCATGGCGCATGTGGGGCGAGGTGACCGTTTCATCGCCCCTTCAGGGTGATTCCCAACGGCATTCCGTATCGGGCAACGCGGGGGTGGTCTATTCGCCGAGCTATAGCTTCTCCATCGGTACGCAGGGGTACTACTACCCATACGAGGCCAGCACACGCTACGCGCAGGGCGTAGCCTCTACGCCGCAGAACCGTGCAGGCGCATTGCTCAATGCGCAGGTACGCATCGCAGAAGCCACAACGATTCTCGTGGGGGGGGAGTGCGTTAAGTATATCAATCCTAGGGTGGTACGCATGGCACCCCCCGTTTCATGGAGGGCATTTGCCGAGGCGCAGTATGCGTGGGCGCAGGGAAGCTCCGTGGATGCGCGCTATCGTTACAGGGAGCTCCAAAACGTGCGTGGCGAAAAAACGTATCGCAACGCAGGGGTGGCGAGGGTGCATGAAGCGAGGGTCCGTGGGGAGCTAAGGCAGGGGGAGTGGCTATCGCTCCGCACCTCGGTGCTTTACGCCTTGCGGGATGGCGTAGAAAGCGCGCAGGGGCGTCACAACTGGACCGTTGCGCAGGATGTGCGGCTCTCCTTCTTTAATCGTAGGCTCGTGCTGTCGGGGCGCGGGGCGTTCTACGATTGCCGGGGCAAGGGGGTAATGCTGGCACTCTACGAGTACGCGCCGCTGTACAGCATGGCTATGAGTCGCTTCTCAAAGAGGGGGTGGCGGGCGTACGGCATGGTTGATTGGAGGTTCTACCGCGGGCTGAGATTTACGTTGAAAGCGGCGGCCACACGGCTTTTGAAAGAGTCGCTCGAAGAGCTGACCGAGCTAGAGCAACAGCGGCGCAACATGTTGGAACTCACGGCGCAGCTGCGATGGAAATTCTAGGAACGCGAAGGGAGGACAGTAAATGGACGCATCGTCTTTACGAATCGACAGATTAGAGGTTGTGCAGCTTGAGTCGGTGGACTCCACCAACGGCTACTTGCAACGAGTGGCAAACTCTGTGAACAAACCGATAGTGGCGATAGCCAACGGGCAGTCGGCGGGGCGGGGGCAACAGGGAACGCATTGGGATAGTCTGCCGGGCGATGCCACATTCTCCATACTGCTAGAACCTAAGGAGCTGCCCGCGGGGCGCACCTTCCTACTCTCCCAGCTGCTGTCGCTCGCGCTGCGCGATGTGCTCTCGGGGCTTGGGGTTGCTGCCGAGGTCAAATGGCCAAACGACATCTTGGTGCAACGCAGAAAGGTATGCGGCGTGCTTATCGAAACGCACCTGCAAGGGGCGTACGTACGGAACGCCATTCTCGGGGTGGGCATGAATCTAGCCGTGCGGCCGTTGGGGTTTCCCAACTATCCCACCCCGGCGGCTACGCTTGCCGACTGGGTTAACGTGGAGTCGCTACCCTCACCGTTTTCCTTTGTGCAAATGCTGGTGGCGGCGTGGAATGCGTGCCTAGAGCGCACGGAGGGCGACATGGAAAATAGCATACAGCGCAGCTATCTCGCCTCGCTCTTCAATGGGGTGGGCTTTCACGACTTTGAGGATGTCGATGGGGCCTTCCGTGCCGAGATTGCGGACGTGCGCCCTACGGGCGAACTCGTGCTACGCCGTGGCAACGGCACGCAGCGCGCCTACCCCTTCAAGGGGGTGCGGCAGAAGGTGTTCTAGCCTGATTGTCTGCGTATTCCTACGCCTCAGAGTTCCCGCTGAAGTTGGTAAAATTGTTGGGCAGAGCCCCCTCGTTCTCAGGTAGCTCAATCTCGCCGTACTCCATCTCAAAACGGTGGAGGTTTTCACCCAACGCACGAAGCAGACGCTTGGCGTGGTCGGGGGTCATGATGATGCGCCGCACCACCTTGGCCGACTCTACGCCAGGCATGAGGCGCGCAAAGTCAAGTACAAACTCGGAGGGGGAGTGGGAGATGATGGCGAGGTTGGCGTAGGTGCCGAGCATCTCGTCGGCGGAGATGTCGAGCGATAGGTTGCGGGGTTGCTCTTTATGTGAATCGGCCATGTTGCTGCGTTACGTTAGTTAAAATTTCATTCGCAATGTACGAAGAGTTTGCAATGTGGGCAAATGGGGGCGGCAACGTGCCTGCGTTGTGAAATAGAAAACGCCCCTGCCTGCGTTTACTCCGTTCAGGCAAGGGCGCTCAATTTTCTACATTGCTAAGCGTTACCGTTTGACTACTCGTAGCACCTTCGCCCCGTCGCGGGCCGTAATCCGAACAAGGTACACCCCTGTCGCCCAGCGGGTCGTGTTTAGAGCAATGTGGGTTTCACCCCGCAGCGAGGCGGTGTATACCGGAACCCCGATTACGCTGTATACCGATATGCGCTCGGCATGCGCAAGCCCTAGGAGCGTTAGCTCTTCGCCAAATGGGTTGCCGGCGGCGGTTGCCCCTTCTAGCAATACGCTCTCCACGGCTGATGCCTTTTCCCACTGCGCAACTAGCGTAATGTTAGATTTTACAGGTGTGTTGAAATCGTACGGGTTGCCATCTAGAAGCCAGCCCTTGAATAGGAAACCCGACTTTTGGGGGGCTGGGGAAGGTTGCTTCGCCTTTTGTCCGTAATCCACCTCCTGCGCTGGGGGCGTGGAGTCCCCGCCATCCGCATCGAACGTTATTGTACGCTTCTCAGCAATCCATTGCGCAACTAGCGTAATGTTGTCTTCTACAGGCGTGTCGAAATCGTACGGACTGCCATCCCTAAGCCACTCCTGAAAGGTGTGCCCTTCCTTGGTGGGAGGTACGGGACGCTGCGCCTTCCCATTAGGTTTTACCAGCTGCGCATCAAGCATCGTTCCGTCAACATCCGTAAAATCAACGCCGGGGTACTCCGTAATGGAAAACGTATTTTCTGTCCATTCCTTGCCTTCAAAGCTCGTCTTCAGCCCTTTCCGTACGTAAAGCGTAGACGGTGGATTGTATGTGGAAAAAGCATTATTCCCAACGGTACACCCCTCGCTCGCCAGCCAAAAAACCTCCTTAAGCGCAGGGCAATTATAGAGCACAAAGTTGCCCATCGTTTTAACTCCATGAGGAATAGTAACTGAGGTTAGAGCCGTGCATGATGAAAACGCCCCCTCTCCCATCTCAACCAAACTATTGGGGAGCTGAATGGAGGGCAGTGCCGAACAGTCGGAGAAGGCGTTGTCCTCTATTCTCGTTACGCTATTAGGAATCGTTACGTTTTTTAGATTCTTGCAGTAGTGGAATAGATTTCCTGGAATAGAAGTTACCCCATCGGGGAGTAAAACCTTCTCAAGATGCTCGCACCCATCGAAGGCTGCTGACTCTAGCGTGCGCACGCTGCTAGGAACGGTATACTCCTTCTGCTGTTTCCACATGGGGTAGTACACGAGCGTTTGCCCATCCGTACTCATGAGTATACCATCCGTAACGCAGTAGTTAGCGTTTCCCTCTTCCACCTTCACCTCGGTTAGGCTAGTGCATCCTACAAAGAGTCCACCCATGATTTTTCTAACCCCCTTGGGAAACGTCACCCTAGTCAGATTTTCGCAGCCCAAAAACGCATTGCTACCTATGGTATCCAAACTGCGAGGAAGGGTTATCTCCTGCAGTCCAACGCATTCTGCAAATGCCCCTCGATCTATCTTGACCACGCCGTCAGGAATCCTTACTCCCGTTACCCCCTTGGCCCTGGCAAAGGCATCGTATACGATTTCTACCACCCTTAGCACTGCTCCGTCCGGAGTTCTGACATTTTCGGGAATCGTCACCTCTCCAACTAACTTCGGTGCATTGTCCGGCCAAATACGGCACGTTTCACCCGATTCTTTCGTTACGTAATGCCAAAGGAGCGTTCCATCATGATAATCCTCGTAGTCTGATATGACTTGGGCTTTCCCAACATTTGTGATTAAGGCTAGCAAAACGACTGCAGCCATCTTTATATACCCCATCATAACTCTGTTTCTTTCTAGTTAATTACCTTTCTACAAATAAAGCGGCGCGAACATACGTAAAAAATTCCTTTCACATCGTTTGCATTATGCCGTGTTTTGTATATTTTATAATGCCAAACCAAATGGGTTCGACACAGCATGGGTGCGAACGCTCTGATGGCGCGGCTTTACTCCTTGTCGGTTGTAAAGTCGGAAACTGTAAAAAAAATCAGTTTCTTGGCTAAGACTGAAGTCTCTAGTGCCTTTTTTCGCTTGGTTCTTTAGTCCCAAACTTCTATGGGAAGCCAGACGCACTGAAGGCTCTACTTGAAAAATAGTGTGGGTCTCTTTTAGGGTATGGGCGCGTGCAAGTCCCAAGAGTAATCCATACCACGCATTACCTCTTTAACCTCTCTGCGAGACGATGGATACGATATAGCGGATTATAGACATAGCAATAATAGCTATACCAACGATTCGGCATAGCATTGCCATAGCTTTTTTATGCGCTTTCTTTTTAAGACTGCTGTTGGTTAGTATCGGCACTACAAACCAAATTCGTGTAAGCAGGTCTGCCAAATTGAGCACATGCGGCACAGAAGCTTCCCTGGCTTCGTGGCCAACCTATGCAGCGGCCTGACTGCCCACGGCTTCCTCCCCAACAAGCCCATGATTCACCCCGCACATGAGAGCGTGGTAACATATCCAACTATACTTTAAGCCAAATTTGCGTTGGAATAGCATCAATACGCGTTGCCCCAAAAAACAATGGCAAAAAAACATCGGCCGGAGCTTCATGCCCTTACATGCGCATGAAGCTCCGGCCGACATCCTCAAACCGATAACTAACTACTTCTCGCCCCGCGACCGTCTCACCGCCTCGATCTTAGCCTTCACCTCCTCCTCTATCTGATCAGGCGCCCGACGCACCGTCAACTTCTGGAAGTCTGGCAACCCCGTACCCGCTGGGATTAAGTGACCACAAATCACATTTTCCTTCACGCCCTCTAGATTGTCCTCCTTCGCGCGCAACGCTGCGTCATTCAGCACCTTCGTAGTCTCCTGGAAGGACGCTGCCGACATAAAGCTATGCGTCTGTAGTGCCGCTGACGTTATCCCTTGAAGTACCTGATCGGCCGTTGCCGGCCTTGCATCGCGGGCCTCCACCAAGGGCAAGTCACGACGGCGCAGCGAGGAGTTCTCATCGCGTAGCTCTCGAGCCGACACTATCTGCCCAGCCTTAAACAGCTCCGAACCTCCAGGATTCTGCACGTACTTCTTGTCAAAAATCCAATCATTCTCCGCGTTGAACTCCGAACGATCCACTATATCCTGCTCCAAGAAATGCGTATCGCCCGAATCCACAACCTTCACCTTACGCATCATCTGGCGCACAATAACCTCAAAATGCTTATCGTTAATCTTCACGCCCTGCGCACGGTAGACATCCTGCACCTCGTTGACGATATACTCCTGCACCGCGGTCAACCCTTCAACGGCTAAAATATCGCTCGGCGTTATTGCCCCATCCGACAGAGGCATCCCCGCACGCACGCTATCTCCGTCTTGCACAAGCAATTGCTTGGATATCGATATTGAGTAGCTTCGCGTATCTCCCAATTTTGTATTGGTCACTACCACTTCTCGCATTCCACGCTTCACCTTCTGCCGAATCTGCACCACGCCGTCAATCTCCGACACCGTTGCTGGATTCGACGTGTTACGCGCCTCGAAGAGCTCCGTTACGCGCGGCAGACCGCCCGTAATATCGCCTCCACCGCCCGCCACCACGCGGTCCATCTTCGCCACTATTGATCCTGGCTGCACCTGCTGCCCATCTTCAACCTGCAAGCGGGCTCCCACGGGCATGTCGTACGTCTTCAGGATCGTTCCCTCGTCATCCACAACGCGAATCACAGGATTCATCGTCCTATCGCGCGTATCGATAATCACTCGGGTTGAGGAATCGGTCTCCACATTCTCCTCCAGCGTATAGGTAACATCCCGCACAATCCCATTGAACTCTACCTTTCCTCCCACCTCGGAGATCATAGATGTACTCAGTGGATCCCATGCGCATATCTTCGTCCCCTCTTCAACCTCCGCACCGTTCTCCACGAACAGATGCGCTCCGTAGGGTATTTGGTACGACTCCAACTGAAGCCCTGTCCTCAAATCATTCAAGCTCATCATCGTGGAGCGCGAAATCACTACCAACTGCTCCTCCCCCGTCTCGTCCTTCACCTGCAACGTTCGTAGCTCCTCAAACTCTACACGCCCTGCATTCTGCGATACTATCTTCGCCGACTCTGCGCCCCCAGATGCCACACCGCCCTGGTGGAACGTTCGCAGCGTTAGCTGTGTACCTGGCTCTCCGATTGACTGCGCCGCGATGATACCCACCGTCTCGCCCTTCTGCACCAGCTTCGATGTCGCCAAGTTCCGTCCGTAGCACTTCACGCACACGCCCCGTTTCGCCTCGCACGTGAGCACCGAACGAATCTCTACCTGACGTATCTTCGCCGCCGCTATAGCATCGCAGATAGCGTCTGTCAGCTCTTCGCCGCCACGTACTATTACCGTTCCCGTCGACTCGTCTACTACATCCACCAACGCCACCCGCCCGAGCAATCGTCCTTTGAAATCTTCCCACGCCGTCGCCTCGTCCTGGTTATTCCCCTTCACGTAGCGTGCCGTCAGCCCGCGCAGCGTGCCGCAATCCTCCTCCGTCACAATCACGTCCTGCGCCACATCAACCAAACGCCGAGTCAAATACCCCGCATCCGCCGTTTTCAACGCAGTATCCGCCAATCCCTTTCGTGCACCGTGAGTCGAAATGAAGTACTCCAACACCGACAGCCCCTCCTTGAAGTTCGCCAGAATAGGGTTCTCAATGGTCGCCTTGGCCGTTGTACCCGACTTCTGCGGCTTCGCCATCAAACCTCGCATCCCGCACAGCTGCCGTATCTGCTCGCGCGATCCACGCGCCCCAGAGTCCAACATCATGTACACCGAATTGAAGCCTCCCTGATCGCCCTCCAAACGCGCCATCACCGCCTTGGTAAGCTCTTCATTCGCCTCTGACCAGCGGTTGATCACGCTGTTATAGCGCTCCGTCTCCGACATAAGACCCATCTGCCGCTGCTCCTCGTACGCCTCCACATCCTCCTGCCCCGCATGCACAATGTTTGCCTTCTGCTCGGGTATGATTACATCATCCAAGTTAAACGACAAGCCACCCTTGAATGCCATCAAGTACCCTAAGTTCTTTATATCGTCCAAGAACTGAGACGTTCGGGATATACTTGTCGCCTTCAAAACCCGACCTATAATCTTCCGCAACGTACCCTTCTTCAGCAACTGATTGACGTAGCCAATCTCCTCCGGCACGTACTGGTTGAATATGATACGCCCCATCGTTGTCTTGATGAGCTCTCCCTTATAGTTGAGCATCACGGGGTCGTGCATGTGCACCGCCTTTTCGTTGAAGGCAATGATGGCTTCCTCCATGCTGTAGAACGACCGCATGCGCTTCCCCTCTGGGAGCGGACGCTCCTTCGTTATGTAGTACAGACCGAGCACCATATCCTGCGACGGCACTGTGATCGGATCCCCATTGGCGGGGTTCAAAATGTTCTGCGACCCCAGCATGAGAAGCTGCGCCTCCAGGATGGCCTCGTTCCCCAGCGGCAAATGCACCGCCATCTGGTCACCATCAAAGTCTGCATTGAACGCAGTACACGCCAATGGATGCAGCTGGATTGCCTTCCCCTCTATGAGCTTCGGCTGGAAGGCCTGAATCCCAAGCCTGTGAAGCGTTGGCGCACGGTTCAGCAGCACCGGATGCCCTTTGAGTACGTTCTCCAAAATATCCCATATCACCGGGTCACGCCTATCCACTATCTTCTTTGCCGACTTCACGGTCTTGACAATACCGCGATCCAGCAGCTTTCTGATAACGAATGGCTTATACAGCTCGGCCGCCATGTCTTTTGGCAACCCACACTCATGCATCTTCAGCTCCGGCCCAACAACAATCACCGAACGCGCCGAGTAGTCAACTCGTTTTCCTAACAAATTCTGACGGAAACGCCCCTTCTTTCCCTTTAAGCTATCGCTCAATGACTTCAACGGACGGTTGGAGTCCGACTTTATCATATTTGAGCGGCGCGAGTTATCAAAGAGGGCGTCCACAGCCTCCTGCAGCATTCGCTTCTCGTTGCGCAGAATCACTTCCGGCGCCTTTATCTCCAAAAGCTTTTTCAACCGCGAGTTCCGAATAATCACCCGGCGGTAAAGCTCGTTCAGGTCGGAGGTGGCGAAACGCCCTCCGTCCAGCGGCACCAAAGGCCGCAGCTCCGGCGGAATCACCGGCACCACGTGCAGCACCATCCACTCTGGCTTGCTACGCCCTTTCGACTCCCGGAACGCCTCCACCACCTGTAGTCGCTTCAAAGCCTCTGCCTTACGCTGCTGCGATGTCTCATTTTCTGCCTTATCGCGCAGCTCATAGCTCAACGCATCCAGGTCAATTTGTAGCAACAGCTGCTCCAACGCTGGTGCACCCATCGCCGCCACAAACTTCTCAGGATCGCTATCGTCCTTGAGCTGATTGTCCTTCGTTTCGCTATTTGCCTCCAAGTTGTCAAGCACCTCGAAGTACTCCTCCTCTGACAGCAAATCAAGCTTCTCCAAATTCGTCGGGCCAGGATTAATCACCACGTACTTCTCGTAGTAGATTATCGACTCCAGCTTCTTCGCCTTGATACCCAGCAAATGGCCCAGCTTATTCGGCGTGGAACGCGCATACCATATGTGCGTCACAGGCACTACCAGCGATATATGCCCCGTGCGCTCACGTCGCACCTTCTTCTCCGTCACCTCCACCCCGCACCGATCGCACACTATCCCCTTGTAGCGCAGCCGCTTATACTTGCCGCAGTGGCACTCGTAGTCCTTTACTGGTCCAAATATCTTCTCACAGAAGAGCCCATCACGCTCCGGCTTATACGTACGATAGTTTATCGTCTCAGGCTTCGTCACCTCGCCGTACGACCGCTCGAGAATCTCATCGGGCGACGCCAAGCTGACGCTTATCCTCGAAAACTTGATACTATCCTTCGCCTCCTTGCGATATGCCATTGATTTCTCCTCTCTTCTTTTCTTCTATGCTCCCTTCTCATCGCTCGCTGCCTCCGCCGCCTCTGCCTCGCCGGGCAGTAGGTCTACGCTCAAGCCCAAGCCCCGCAGCTCATGCAGCAACACGTTTAACGACTCCGGCAAACCCGGCTCCGGCATCACATCGCCCTTCACTATCGCCTCATACGTTCTCGCGCGGCCATCAACGTCATCCGACTTCACCGTCAGTATCTCCTGCAACACGTGCGACGCTCCAAATGCCTCCAGCGCCCACACCTCCATCTCTCCGAAACGCTGACCACCAAACTGCGCCTTACCTCCAAGCGGCTGCTGCGTAATCAACGAGTAGGGTCCTATCGAACGCGCATGCATCTTGTCGTCAACCATATGCCCCAGCTTGAGCATGTATATCACGCCCACCGTTGCCGACTGGTCAAACGGCTCGCCCGTCTCCCCATCGTACAGCTGCATACGCCCCGAATGCGGCACCCCAACCTTCTCCGCGTACGCATTGATGTCGTCAAGCGTAGCTCCATCAAAAATTGGCGTTGCAAACTTACAGTTCAACTTACGTCCCACCAAGCCCAACACGCTCTCGTATATCTGACCAATATTCATTCGCGAAGGCACGCCCAATGGGTTCAGCACAATGTCTACCGGCGTCCCGTCGGCTAGGAACGGCATATCCGCATCGTTCACGATACGCGATACAATACCCTTGTTCCCATGCCGCCCTGCCATCTTATCGCCCACACGTATCTTTCGCTTCTTCGCAATGTAGACCTTCGCCAGCTGTAGAATACCTGCGGGTAGCTCATCGCCTATCGATATATTGAACAGCTTACGCTGACGCACCGCATCCAACTCCTTCACCTTGCGCACGTAGTTGTTTATGAGCTTCGCAACCAGCACGCCCTTTTCGCGATCGGCTATCCAACCGTTCGGATTAACCTCAAGGTACTCTATACCTTGAAGCAGCTTCATTGATATCTTCTGCCCCTTGGCTATCTTCTCCGTTCCGTAGTAATCTTTTACTCCCTGCGAAACTTTGTTTAGCACCAACGTGCCCAACCGCTCCAACAGCACCTCGCGAACGCTTGACACGGCATCCTTAAATTCGCTCTCCGCCTTCGCCTGCTCCACCTTTGCCGTGCTACGTCCCCTTCGTGGATCTTTCACCGCGCCCGAGAACAGCTTCTTATCGATAACCACGCCATTCAATGAGGGCGGCGCCTTAAGCGATGCATCTTTGACATCGCCAGCCTTGTCCCCAAATATCGCCCGCAGCAACTTCTCCTCCGGCGAGGGATCCGACTCGCCCTTCGGCGTTATCTTCCCTATTAGAATGTCGCCTGGTACAACCTTCGCCCCAACGCGAATCATACCATGCTCGTCAAGTTCCTTTGTCGCCTCCTCGCTCACGTTCGGGATATCATTCGTCAGCTCCTCGGCCCCTCGCTTCGTATCACGCACCTCCAGGATATATTCGTCCACGTGCACCGACGTGAAGAAATCCTCCCGCACAAGCCGCTGATTGATAACCACTGCATCCTCATAGTTGTACCCCTTCCACGGCATGAACGCCACCAATAGGTTTCGTCCCAAGGCCAAATCGCCATGATCCGTCGCGTAACCATCCGTCATCAAATCCCCCTTCTTCACGCGTTGGCCTAAATCCACCGTAGGATGCAGCGTTATGCTGGTGTTTTGATTCGTCTTCCGAAACTTCGGCAGGTGGTACTCCACAGCGGCATCGTCAAAGCTAACAAACGACTCTTCCTCCGTCCGATCGTAGCGCACAACTATCGTGTCCGCATCCACATACGTAACCTCTCCGTCCCGCTCCGCAACCACCTGCACCCTGCTATCGCGCACCAGCACATCCTCAAGCCCTGTCCCCACGATAGGCGACTCGGGCACTAGCAACGGCACCGCCTGGCGCATCATGTTTGACCCCATCAAGGCTCGGTTCGCATCATCGTTCTCCAAGAACGGAATGAGCGATGCCGCGATGGAGGCAATTTGGTTCGGCGCAACGTCCATCAGGTCCACCTCCTCTGGTGCTACCACCGGGAAATCGCCTTCGAGACGTGACTTCACTCCCTTATTTAGGAAATGGCCATCGTCGCTCAACGGGGCGTTGGCCTGCGCCACAATCTTATCCTCCTCGTCCTCCGCCGTGTAGTACTTCACCCCCTCGTCGGAGAAGTCTACAACCCCGTCCTTCACGTCGCGGTATGGGGTCTCAATAAAACCAAGCTCATTCACCCGCGCAAAGACGCACAGCGATGATATCAGCCCAATGTTCGGACCCTCTGGGGTCTCTATTGGGCACAATCGCCCGTAGTGCGTGTAGTGCACGTCTCGCACCTCAAAGCCCGCTCGCTCACGCGTCAATCCGCCCGGCCCTAACGCCGACAGACGGCGCTTATGGGTCATCTCAGCCAATGGATTCGTCTGATCCATGAACTGCGACAGCTGGTTCGTCCCAAAGAACGAGTTAATTACGGACGAAAGCGTCTTAGGATTTATCAGATCCGACGGGGAGAACACCTCGCTATCGCGAACGTTCATTCGCTCACGAATGGTCCGGGTCATCCGCGCCAGCCCTATACCGAACTGATTGGCAAGCTGCTCGCCCACCGTGCGCACCCTACGATTGCTCAGATGGTCGATATCGTCCACCTCCTTGCGCGAATTGCGCAGGTCTATCAGGTGCTCTATTATCTTTACAATATCCCTTCGGTCGAGAACCCGCACATCCTCGCCCACTCCCTCATTGTGCAAACGGCGGTTAATCTTGTAGCGCCCCACCTTGCCCAAATCGTACCGCTTCTCCGAAAAGAACAACTTTTCTATATGCTCGCGCGCCGCTGCCTCATCTGGCGGATCGCTGCTCCGTATAATTCGGTAGATCTGCTTCTGCGCATCGATCGTATTCGTTGTGGGATCCTTCGCGAAGGTGTCGTAGATAATGTCAAACTTCTTCGACCTATCGTCATCCTTGCGCAGCAAGATTACCTTCTCGCCCGACTCTAATATCTTGGGTATCGTCTCATCATCCAGTATGGCGCCGCGGTCAAGGACCTCATCAATTCGCTTGTTGTTTACAACCTCTCCGGTCGCCTCGTCCACGAACTCCTCAAAGGTTTCCCTCACCACCTTCCCAGCCAACGCTCGCCCCTTATGCTGCGCCAAGACCTCCGGCGTGGCCTCAATCTCCTCGCCTAGGTCATACAATTTCAGAATGTCGCTATCGCTGCTATAATCCAATGCGCGTAGCAACATGGTTACTGGCATCTTCTTCTTGCGGTCAATGTACGCATACATGACGTTATTGATGTCAGTAGAGAACTCAATCCACGCCCCACGGAATGGAATGATACGGGCTGAATACAGCTTCGTCCCGTTGTTATGGGTCGTCTGCGAAAAAAAGACACCCGGCGAACGGTGCAGCTGCGAAACCACCACGCGCTCCGCACCGTTTATAACAAAAGTACCCCGATCGGTCATATCGGGAATTGACCCTAAAAACACATCCTGCACCGATGTGTCAAAATCTTCGTGGGCCTTATCGGTACAATATAGTTTCAACCGCGCTTTGAGCGAAACGCTGTACGTCAAACCGCGCTCTATACACTCTTCTATCGAATAGCGCGAAGGGTCTATATAGTAGTCGAGAAACTCGAGCACAAAATTATTCCGGGTGTCATTTATCGGGAAGTAATCCGAAAACACCTGGTACAAGCCCTCCTTCTTACGCTCCTCCGGCGTAGTCCAAAGGCTGAAAAAATTCCGGAAACTCGTCACCTGAATTTCCAAAAAATCGGGATAGTCATAGTGCGCCTTCGCCCGCGCAAATGACAACCGACCTGATTTCGTCTGTTGAGTCATGGGTTTGGAGTTGATAGCTTTTCTGCGGATCTAAGTTTTCATAACAAGGAAAGCATGGTGCGCAAAAAAGCGCACCACGCCTCCCTCTTGTCCTCAGTGCAACCGTTTGCGCTTAGCGCAACGAGCGATGCACCGTGTTCTCTGTCGATCCAAAGGCTACTTCAGCTCTACCTCCGCGCCAGCCTCTTCTAGCTTTGCCTTCAATGACTCCGCCTCTTCCTTCGACACACCCTCCTTCACGGGCTTCGGGGCTGCATCCACCAAATCCTTCGCCTCCTTCAACCCCACGCCGATCAAATCCTTCACCAGCTTCACCACTTGCAGCTTCGCTCCGCCCGGTGCCTTCAATATCACATCAAACGACGTTTTCTCCTCCTCTGCTGCACCGCCAGCCGCCGGCGCCGCCGCCACGGCCACTGCCGACGCCGCAGGCTCTATGCCATACTCCTCCTTCAATATCTCCGCCAACTCCGTCGCCTCTTTCACCGTCAAATTCACAAGGCTTTCCGCCAAACTCTTCAAGTCTGCCATCGCTATTTTTCCCTATTAAAATCCTTAATTGTTGTTCTAATCTACGCCTCACGCTCGCTGAGCGTCTTCAGCACTCCCGAAATCTTTGAACCACCACTCTGCAGCGCACTCACCACATTCCGTATTGGCGACTGCAGGAGCATCACGATATCTCCGATTAGCTCGTCATGGCTCTTCAACGTCGAAAGCGTCTCCAATTGATCTTCTCCTACGTAGAACGACTCCTCTACGTACGCAGCTTTAAGCACAGGTTTCTCCCACTTCACCGCCCGCAGACTCTTTATGAGCCGCGCCGGCACATTGCCTACCTCGCTGAAGAGTATGCACGTCGACCCTTTCAACGAATCGTATACTGGGCTGAAATCAGCCCTATCGCTCGCCTCCAAAGCCTTATGGAACAATGTGTTCCGCACCACGCGCAACTCTATTGACTGCTCAAAGCACTTACGCCGCAACTCCACCGTCTGCGACGCATTCAATCCCCCGATGTCCGCAATGTAGAAATGCGGATGGGTCGCTATCTTCTCTTTCAGCAGGGCAACCTGCGCCTCCTTCTCTTCCCTTGTCATTTTCTCTTCCTCCTTTGCTCTACTGTAGCTGCTGCAAATCAATAGACACCCCAGGGCCCATGGTACTTGACAAATACACCGAACGGATGTACGTACCCTTCAACGATGCTGGCTTTAGGCGAACCACCGCCTGCAAAAACTCTCGCACATTCTCCTCCAGCTGCTTCTCGTTGAACGACACACGACCCACCGACGCATGGACGATGCCAAACTTGTCAACCCGGAAATCGATCTTACCCATCTTGACCTCCCTCACCGCCTTGCCAATCTCCATGGTCACAGTGCCGCTCTTCGGGTTAGGCATCAAGCCCCGAGGCCCTAGCACACGCCCCAGCTGCCCTATCTTACCCATCACCTGCGGCATGGTCACCACCACGTCAAACTCCAGCCAACCGCCTTTAATCTTCTCAATATACTCGTCCAAGCCAACCATGTCAGCCCCAGCCTCCTTGGCTTCAGCCTCCTTTTCTGGCGTGCAGAGTACCAACGTCCGCAGCGTCCGCCCCGTGCCATTCGGCAAAGTCACCACGCCACGCACCATCTCGGTTGACTTACGCGGATCAACCCCAAGGCGCATGTCCACGTCAACCGATGCATCAAACTTCGTGTACGAAGTCTTCTTCACCAGCGACACCGCCTCACCGATCAAATACCGCTTGTCCTTATCCACCAGCGCCTCTACAGCCTTGCGCTTCTTCGTCATCTTCATCGCTTCTTCCTCCTAATTCGCTTACTGCACATCCGCTGGGAACTCCCCGGTAACACCGATGCCCATGCTGCGAGCCGTTCCCGCAACCATACGCATCGCCGACCGCAACGTAAAACAATTCAAGTCCGGCATCTTCGCCTCCGCGATCGCGCGCACCTGCTCCCACGAGAGCGTGCCCACGCGCTTGCGATTCGGCTCCCCTGACCCGGCCTTCAGCTTCAGCTCCTCTTTTAGGGTTGCAGCCACCGGCGGATTCTTCACAATGAACTCGAACGACTTGTCCGCGTACACGGTGATGACCACCGGTAGTAGCTTCCCTGCCAAAGGCTGCGTACGAGCATTAAACTGCTTACAGAACTCCATGATGTTGACCCCCTTTGCGCCTAGCGCAGGGCCAACCGGCGGCGCCGGATTCGCCGCACCGCCTTTGATCTGTAGCTTAATATACCCGGCTACCTCTTTCGCCATTGATTACTACCCTCAATTAAACTTGTTACTCCTTCTCCACCTGCATGTAACTCAGCTCAAGCGGCGTCTTACGCTCAAAGATCTTCACCATCACCGTCAGCTTCTTGCGCTCCTCGTTCACTTCCGACACAACCCCCGTAAAGGTGTTGAACGGCCCATCAATGACGCGCACCACATCCCCCACCTGAAACGGCACCACCGGTAGCTCCATCTCCCCCGCTAGCTCATCCATGCGCCCCAGCATCCGATTCACCTCCTGCTCACGCAGAGGGCAAGGATCACCATTCCGCTCCATCGACAAGAAACCGTAAATCTCAGGGAAGTTAAGCAAAAAATCTATTGAACGCTCATCCAAATGCGCCTCCACAAACACGTACCCTGAATACACCACCCGCTCCTTACTCACCTTCTTGCCCGCCCGCAGCTGGTATACCTTCTCCACCGGCACCAACGCATTGGCTATCAGCCCCTGATAATCAAGGCGAGCGACCTCGGTCATTAGTTGCTCTGCAATTTTCCTCTCCATGCCGCTACGCGCACGCAGCACGTACCAGCGCATCGGGGTCTCCCCACCACGCTGCTGCTCCGCGCCTCGCTCGCCGCGCACACTCCCATCCTGCTCCAACTGCATCTCCGCCCCTCTGCTTTAGTACAAGAGTCGATAAACCCACTCAAGCGTCCGCTCGAACGTCAAATCCATAACGAGAACCACTACCGCTATCAATAGGGAAGCTATCATTACTATCAACGCGCTGCTCTGAAGTTCCTTCCACGTAGGCCAGGAAACCTTATGAACCATCTCGTCATAAACCTCGCGCAGGTACTTTCCAACTTTCATACTCTTACATGCTTTCCTTCGCACGGGAGGAGCGACTCGAACGCCCGACACCTAGTTTTGGAGACTAGTGCTCTACCAACTGAGCTACACCCGTCCAACGTTTCGTGAAAATCGTGGCGCACCGCCAAAACGGTGCGCCACGTCATCTTCCATCCTACCTACTTTACAATCTCCGTCACCTGGCCCGCACCTACCGTACGACCACCCTCACGGATAGCGAAGCGCAAACCAACGTTCAGAGCCACTGGGTAAATCAACGTCACCTCTATCGTCACGTTGTCACCCGGCATCACCATCGGGGTTCCCTCCGGCAGCTTAATCTCACCCGTCACGTCAAGCGTACGCAGGTAGAACTGCGGACGATACTTGTCGTGGAACGGCGTGTGACGCCCACCCTCCTCTTTCTTCAGCACGTACACCTCAGCCTTGAACACCGTGTGCGGCGTAATGCTACCCGGCTTCGCTAGCACCTGGCCACGCTTGATACCATCCTTGTCAATACCGCGGAGCAGCAAGCCAACATTGTCACCCGCCTCGCCCTCATCAAGGATCTTACGGAACATCTCAACGCCCGTCACCACCGTGGTGCGCTTCTCTGTGGTCAACCCTACAATCTCCACCTCATCGTTAATCCGCACGATACCGGTCTCCACACGCCCCGTCGCTACAGTACCACGCCCCGTGATCGAGAACACGTCTTCAACTGGCATCAAGAACGGCTTCTCGTTCTCACGCGGAGGCAGCGGAATGTACGTGTCAACCGCATCCATCAGCTCCATGACCTTTTCGGTCCACTTCGCCTCGCCGTTCAACGCACCTAGCGCCGAGCCGAAAATCACCGGCGTGTTATCACCATCAAACTTGTAGAAATTCAGCAGGTCGCGAATCTCCATCTCAACCAAGTCCAGCATCTCCTGATCCTGCACCTGATCGCACTTGTTCACGAATACCACGATTCTCGGCACGTTCACCTGCCTCGCCAAAAGGATGTGCTCACGCGTCTGGGGCATCGGGCCATCCGTCGCCGCCACCACGAGAATCGCACCGTCCATCTGCGCCGCACCCGTAACCATGTTCTTCACATAGTCAGCGTGGCCCGGGCAGTCCACGTGCGCGTAGTGACGCGCCGCGGTTTGGTACTCCACATGCGATGTGTTAATCGTGATACCACGCTCCTTCTCCTCTGGCGCATTGTCAATCGAGTCGAACGAACGAGCCTCACTGAACCCCTTGTCCGCCAGCACCTTCGTTATCGCTGCCGTCAGCGTCGTCTTACCGTGATCCACGTGCCCAATCGTACCGATGTTTACGTGCGGCTTCGACCTGTCAAATTTCTCCTTGGCCATAATCTCTACCCTTTTGTTCTCTTAGTTATTCCTCTAAAATTCTCTACCGCCTGCAACGCGCTACGCCCTTGGCTTAGAGCCGATGGTGAGAATTGAACTCACGACCTCATCCTTACCAAGGATGCGCTCTACCCCTGAGCTACATCGGCTTTGCGAGCGGGAGACGAGACTCGAACCCGCGACCCTCAGCTTGGAAGGCTGATGCTCTACCAACTGAGCTACTCCCGCCTGACAAAACCTGCGCTGCACGCCGCTCGTGGGGAGGGCAGGATTCGAACCTACGAAGACTCACGTCAGCAGATTTACAGTCTGCCCCAGTTGGCCACTTTGGTACCTCCCCCTTGCTTCCGCCTGCGAAGCACACAACCTTTCTAAAGAACTACCTCCTCCGAGCCGACGGAGGGACTCGAACCCACGACCGGCTGATTACAAATCAGCTGCTCTACCAACTGAGCTACGTCGGCCTCTCCCCCTCAAACAAAGGGCAAAGATAGTACTCTTTTCCCTAATCACCAACACCCAAACGGAAAAACCTTTTCCGAAACAACGCAAACACCTAAAAACCAGCTAGATAGAAAACATTTCCTACCCGCGAATTTTTCCTTTCCTGCGCAATAGCTGCCCTCGCAACGCATCTACACACTCATCCACCGCCTCTTGAATGCTCGCCCCACTTTTGCTTGCAAACAGCTCATCACCCTTCACCTTCAGCTTTATATCCGCCACATGCTTGCCATCAGCCGAATTGTCCAATCGCAACGTCACATCGGCATCCATAATCTCATCTTCAAAACGGAGCAGCTTCGTCACCTTCTGCTCGGCAAACTCCAATTCGCTTGATTTCGCCGTGAAACCCGATGAATGCACATTTATCTTCATCTCTTGTCCTCCATCTTTTACTATTCCTACTTCCCGTCACGCCCTCGCCCTGCCCGCGCGTGGGGATGCGCATGCACGTACGCCGCACGCATTGTCTCCGCATCCACATGCGTATAGACCTGGGTCGACGAGAGGCTGTTGTGCCCCAGTAGCTCTTTTATTGATAGGATATCGGCCCCATCCTCCAGCATATGCGTCGCAAAGCTATGCCGCAGTACGTGCGGCCCACGATACGACTGCGTTGTCACCTGCCCTAAATACTTCTTGACCTTCTCGTATATTCGCCCATCGCCGAGTGCCTCTCCCCCATCCGACAGGAACACAACCCCTCTATACACTGCACTCCCGAACTCTGCCGCCACCGCACGCCCATACTCTCCCAGCACCTCCGCCAACTCATCGGTCACAGGTAGCACCCTATCCTTATCGCCCTTGCCCCGCACGCGCACCGTGGTGCAGCCCTTAGAAAAGTCCTTCCAGCAAAGCTCCGCCGCCTCGCTCCGGCGCAGCCCCAAAGAGTAGAGCAGCAAAAGCAGCAGCCTATCCCGCTTTCCTTGCCATCCCTCGCCGTAATCCACCTCCAAGAAGAGCCGCTCCGCCTCCTCCTGCCGCAGGCTAACCGGCAACCGTTTCGGCTCACGCAGCCTCGTCAACCCCAACGTGGGGTTAGCTTTCACTACCCCTTCCCGCTGCAGATAGCGAAAGAAATAGCGTAGCCCCGCCAGCCGCCGATTTACTGTAGTAGAGGCGAGCCCCTCCTGCACCATCGCCGCCATCCACTCCCGCACGGCACCACGGCTCACCGATTGCAACGCATCGTCCTCCGCCACATCAGGGAACTGCGCAGCTAAAAAGGACTCAACATCCCCCACGTAGCTTCGCACCGTATGCTCCGAGTAGCGACGCTCATACCTCAGGTAGTCGCTAAACTTCTGCACCCATCCGCTCCCCACCGCCTCTCGCTGCACCGACACGTTGGCCTCTCCCTCTCGGTCCCTACTCGCTATAAATCCTCTTGATCCTGTAGCTGCTGAATATACTTCGCATGCTCAATCTCAGCGCGCCGACGCACCGACGGCTTCTCGTACGCCTGACGGTTACGTATCTCACGCATACGCCCCGTACGGTCAAACTTACGCTTGAAGCGCTTCAACGCACGCTCGATATTCTCGCCCTCTTTCACTGGTATGATAATCATCGTCTACTCTCCATTTTTTCATTTCAACGTGGGCGCAAAGATACTACTTTTCGCTATTTAAGCCAAATCTCCCCCACCCTCTCGCCCCGCCAGCGCCTCAAACCCCGCTCCCGCAAGGGCTTGCAGCCCCCGCCACGCTGACAAGTCTCTACTTCAAATATTTTGCCTTGAACTCCTTATACTCCTGCTCAAAGTCGCTTTTCCCAGTCATATCTATCCCCTCGCACGCCTCGCGAATCGCTGCGATCCGATGCTCATCGCTCGGATGCGTGCTAAGGAACTCTGGCCCCTTTCCGCCCTTTTGCTCGGCTTCAAGCTTCTCAAAGAAACCTGCCACCCCAGTGGGTTTATACTTCGTTTTTGATAGGTACCGCACGGCGCATTTATCCGCCTCGCTCTCATCGTCACGGCTAAACTTCAAGCCCGCAAGGCTCCCTGCCATCTGCGCGGCAATCTTGGTCAACTCGCTCGAATTATCGCCTACCAATATCCCCAGCAACGTGGAGATTCCATAGTCTTTGGTCATCTGCTTGGTGGAATGGCGGCAGTCGGCATGCGCCATCTCATGGCCCATCACGCCCGCCACCTGCGCCTCCGTGTCAAGGTACTTCAGCAAACCCGTGTAGAAATATATATACCCTCCCGGCGCGCAGAATGCATTGAGCGTCGGCGCATCTATCACGTGCATCTTCCACACGAACTCGTCCTTCAGCTTCACCTCCCCAGACTCCAGGATGCTTTGGCATATGGACTCCAGTTTCTCGTACACCTTGGGCATCTCTTCACGTGGCACCAAGGGGTATTCTTTCGGTTTGCTTTCTATCTCCTTTTCCAGCTGCTGCCCGAACTCCTTATCCTGTTCCATCGTGAACAGGTTAAACTGCTGGCGACCGCCGTCCTTCACGCAGCCCGACTGCCCTGCAAAAAGCAGTCCAGCACTGATCAGCAGGATCCCTATGACCGAACGCACCCTAATTTCCTTTCCCATTGCTTCCACGCTCCCTAGTTTTTTGGTTATACGCTACTCCCCCGCATTTTGTTGTAGTCCCTCAACGCCCGCATTGCGGCTCAGCAGCCCGCATGCAGCCTCTATATCTACCCCCCTCGACGCTCGCACCGTAGCGCGCACGCCCAGCGCATTGAGCGCATCGCGCAGCCCCTCCACCGCCTGACGGCTCGGCGCCCTAAAGGACGCTCCCGCATGCGGATGGTACGCTATTAGGTTCACCAGGCACGGCACGCCGCGCAGGAGCCGCGCCAGTGCCTCCATGTGCCGCTGCGTATCGTTTACCCCCTGCAGCACCACGTATTCAAATGAGAGCCGCCGCTGCCCGCGCCAATCGTAGCGCCGCAGTATTTGCATCAAATCGCTAAGCGGCAGTGCCCTCGCTGCCGGGAGCAGCTCTCCGCGCTCCTTGTCGAAGGGAGAATGCAAGCTGATAGCCAGATGGCATTGGCTCTCCGTTAGGAAACGCTGCAGCCCACTGCGCAGCCCCACCGTTGAGAGCGTCACCCGCCGCGGACTCCACGCCAGCCCCCACGGCTCGGTCACCACCCGCAACGCCGCCAGCACCGCATCCCAGTTGTCCAGCGGCTCGCCCATCCCCATGAGAACCACGTTGGTCAGGCTCTCGCTCTCCGCCACGCTAAGCATCTGGTTAACAATCTCCCCGGCCGTAAGCGACCCTTTGAACTCCTGTAGCCCCGTGGCGCAGAAGGCGCACCCCATCCTGCAGCCCACCTGCGTCGATACGCACAGCGTCACCCTGTCCCTATCAGGAATCATCGCCGTCTCTACGCTCCGCCCCTCGCCGATTGAAAAGAGGTATTTCTTCGTGCCGTCCCGCGAGATTCGCACCGCCACCGGCGCGCTGCGCCCCACCTCAAAATTCTCTTCCAGCTCAGCCCGCGTGGCCTTCGAGAGGTTAGTCATGGCATTGAACGACTCCGCCCGCTTCGCGTACAGCCATTGCGCTAGCTGTTTGCCTGCGTATCGCGGCGCCCCAACGGCCTCCGCCACCCGCGTAAGCTCCTCGAGGTTCGCCCCGAGCAACGACCTTGGATTCAGCTCCTCCCCGCTCGCTCCCATTTGTACACTTTGAAAAAGATTACCCTACTTCTCTCCGTAGGCCAAATCGCCCGCATCGCCCAGCCCCGGCACGATGTATGCCTTCGCCGTAAGCGCATCGTCGAGCGCCGCCATCCATATCGTTACCTCATCCGATATGAAGTTCCGCTGCATGTAGTCCAGCCCTTCCCGCGCCGCAATGGCGCAGACCACGTGCGTATGCGCCGGTTGCCCCTTACGCTTGCACAGCTCCTCGTAGGCTAGCACCACCGATGCCCCCGTGGCCACCATCGTGTCGCACAGGATAAGGGTCTTCCCCTCCAACGAGGGTCCCGAAATATGCTCCAGCTCAATACGGAATGTGCCATCGCTGCGATACTTCCGGAAGCATGAGACAAAGGCACTCCCAGCCCTATCGAACACCTTTAGGATCCCATCATGCATGGGCAACCCCGCCCGCAAAATGGAGGCCACCACAATTTCTGACTGATCGCACGTACGCATTTTTGACACCCCCAGCGGCGTTGCCACATCATGCTCCTGATACGGCAGCACCCGGCTGATCTCGTACGCGGCAATTGCCCCAACACGCTCCAAATTCCACCGAAACCGCATGCTGTCACGCTGAATGATCTCATCGCGAAGCTCGCTGACCACGTTATTCAGCACGCTATCCGTGCCGCCCAATAAATGCGCCATAGCCATTACCCTTTGGCTGCAAAGCTACCACTTTCCGCACAAATCGCCACTTTCAGACCCTCCCTGCGCTGCACGACCGCATTTCTCATCCCAGAAGCCGCCTACAACCTAAAATCAGTCGGAGTCTTGACTATCAGCTAATAACCTGCAACTCTCCCTCCTTCACCCCCATCCTCACATCTTCCCTCCCCGCCGCCCGAATGATGCACTCCTCGATGTTCCGCATTGCGGAGAAGAAGCCCACGCCGACCTTTACCACCGCTCGGCGATCGTGCCCGTAGCGAGCCGGAACACCAGGGCGGTTTTGTCCACGTATACCGCCCCCAACCCTCGCACCTCGGCGAAGCTCTGCAGCCCTACCGGGTATTTCATCTCCTGCTCCATGCCGTGAGTCCTCCTCGCTTATCGCTTTCTTTCGCAGGGTAAAGGTACAAAAAAAGTGGATGGTGGGCAGCGGTTAGCTTAGTCAAACTATACGTCTGCGAAGGCAAATTCTGATGTACAGCCCCCCAACCCGCTACCCCCCAACCACCAAACCCAATTATTGCCGGCAATAATTGGGTTTGGTGCGGCCCATTTCCGTGGATGGCAAGCGCCGTATGCTATATTTGCAGGAGAGATTGCTAGAATAGACGCGCAAGGATTATGGCCGTATACATCCCGATACGCCCCAAGTGGAACCCGAGAGGGGTGGTAGTGAACTACGTTTTTAAGAATCAGCTCTGCGTGCGCAGCTGGCCTAAGGGGTATCTCGATGCCAATACAGCTACGCAACGGCGCCAGCGGGGCAAAATGGCGCAGGTATGCCAAGTGCTTCCGCGCATAAAAAATCTACTTGCGGAGGGATACGCCCCGCTCGTAAAGCGCAATGGACGAAGAGTTGGGGGCTACCACATGGCGGTTTCTACCGCCCTACGGGAATGGGTTACGCCCTCGCCGGGCGGCGATAGGCTCGACTGCGCCCGCCTGCAGCTCACCGATGGCATACAGCCTCTGCCCAAGGGGCTGCGCGCAGCGCGACATAAAGAGATGCTGCGCATTGCGTGGAGCGCACCGCTGCGCTGGCATGGGGCAAAGCTACTGCTCGCCGTAAGAAACCCGATTGCCAATCAGTGGATAGGCCTCCCTATCACTCTGGAAGATGGGGCAACCAGCACCGCAACCCATCTTCCAAAGGCGTGGCAAGGGGCTATAGTAGAGGTATGGATTGCCTTTGTGGGATGCAGGAAATGGGCCAAAACGAAAACGTTCCACGCTACGATAGGCACGTCAAGAACTTCTGCATACTCCCCCTCGTCAACAAAATCAGCCACGACTGCAACGCCACGCTGCTCCTCAACTGGCGCAGCGGCTTCGCCGCCACGCAGGGGGGACAACCCTACGCAGCCGAAAGAGAGCGGATAGAGATGCTGCTACGTATGTGGGGCCATTCCGCAAAAAAAATAGCGATGGGTCTGTAATGGGATGCAAGCAGTGAGCCTATTCCCATCACTATACACCTTCCCCATTGCCCCACCCACATATCAAGACAAAGCATTGGGTTCGCCACCCCAATGCACGGAAGGGTGCGCAGAGTAAGCACGAAATAGGTGACGCGAGCATGACACGCCAAAGCAATCACTAATGCTTTTTTCATATTATTTAGACATGGCTACCTTTGCGATGTAAAAATGGAAATGTAGAAACGCAACGCCGCGTAGGGCATGCGTCTACGCTAAACAGAATCAAACTATGGGCAGCAAGGGGGTAGAGCTTAAATCGGTCGGGGATATACTAGGTAAAAACTTCTTCATCCCTAACTACCAACGTGGCTATCGATGGACCAGCCAGCAGGTGGACGACTTACTGAACGACATAAAGGATTTCAAGGAGAGCCATCCTAGCTCCTATCAATTCTACTGCTTGCAACCCTTGGTGATACACGGAATGTCACCGCAAGAGTGCCAAGCAAAAGAATTAGCCGATGGGGATTGGTATGAAGTTATTGATGGGCAGCAGCGACTCACCACGATACTCCTTATACTAAAGGCTCTTCAGGAATGCTTTCCAAAGGAGTTGGAAAAGCGCTGCCTCTACTCTCTCAAGTACCAGCGGAATGATTGCGTAGAGCAGTTTTTTGATCCATCTGGCAATAGGGCAACAGAAAACGATTCAAGCATAGACCTACATCACATTTCTGTAGTATATGAACGAATCCGGGAGTGGCTAGAGACCTCCTGGAAGTGCGACATCAAGGATGCTCTTGTTCTGTGCGATAAGGATGAAAAGGGGCGCGATCAGGCCAACAATGTACGCTTTATATGGTACGAAGCGGTTGAAGAAGACCCGATTCAGGTGTTTACTCGGCTTAATATTGGGCAAATAGCGCTGACCAACGCAGAGCTGATCAAGGCGATAATCCTAAACCGGAGTAATTTCAAAGCGGGGAACAATGACTATGCTGCGCTGCGGCAACGTGAAATCGCCAGCGAATGGGACAGCATAGAATACCAACTCCAAAAAGATGAGTTCTGGCTTTTTCTCCACGAACCGGGCTACGCCAACCCAACCCGAATAGACTACATTTTTGAGCTTATCTGCGATAGCAACCAACTCTCTCTAAAGTGGAGTGGGAGCAATGATGGGGATAAGTCTTTTCGCTATTTCTATGAATATTTCCAGCGTAGAGATAGCGATGTAAATATCTGTTGGGAGGCCGTTAAGCGGTACTTCAACATGTTCAACGAATGGTATAACGATGTGGAGCTCTACCACTACATCGGCTTCCTAATTGCTCAGGGTAAAACCGCCGAGGAGCTGAGCAAAACCTGGGCCAGCGCTGAAACGAAATCCGAATTCACCGCCGGGTTAAAGCGCATGATAAAAGAAATCGTAACCGAAATATCTCTTGATTACCAGTTTGATAAGGAGGGTAGCGACAAGCGTAAATGCCGCCCCATCCTGCTATTCCACAACATTCAAACGGTTATCAACCGCAATAGGGTAGAAAAGGGTAACGCCAAATACGGTTTGGGTACTTTCTATAAATTCCCCTTCCATCTATATAAGCTGGAAAGCTGGGACGTGGAGCATATAAATTCGAACACAACGAATCCCGAGGAAGACGAAACTACCCGAGAAGAATGGCTCGTCAATACGTACTTAAGCCTACCCGCCGAGCTTCAACATGAAATAAAGGACTACTTTGACAAGAGAGACGAAACGCTACTAGGACCTCTATTTGATAAAGTCAGCCCCTTAATTCCAAAGCCGCGCGAATGGTCGCAAGACGAGAAAAACCGGATTTGGAACTACACGCTGCTAGACTCCCGCACTAACCGCGGGTATGGGAATGCCATTTTTTCGTCCAAGCGACGCATCATCATTGGAAAAGATAGCGGGGTGTTCGTAAGCATACCCAAAATCACAGGGAATGGCCTCGAAATGGTGCGCACCAACAAGGGAGAGTCGGCCTTCGTGCCCCCATGCACGCGGAATGTGTTCATGAAATACTATACTCCCGCACTAAATGCCCCCAATTATTGGACCAAAGACGACGCGGAGTACTACCTAGAAGACATTCGGCTTTGCATTGAGCAGCTGGGCTAGTCCGTAACATTCAAACCGAAAACACAATGGAAACGAATCAAGTTACATTTTGGGGGCTACTTAGTGAGTCCCGCATCGTGATCCCCATAATACAGCGCGACTACGCGCAGGGGCGACAAGGGAAAGAGAACCTGCGAAAAAGATTCCTCTCTAGTCTCAAGCAGGCCCTTGACGGCGACTCCCTGATATTAGATTTCGTATACGGGACTATAGAGGACAACGAGCTGCATCCCCTAGATGGTCAGCAGCGACTCACCACGCTATGGCTGATGCACTGGTACATTGCGCTATTTACGGGCGATTTTGACGATGCGTTTCAGGTGCTTTCAAAGTTCTCCTACGAGACAAGAATCTCATCACGAGATTTTATACAGAACCTATGCAATTCGGAGCATTTCAAGCCTTTTGACTGCCATGCCAATAGGGATGTTGTGAGCTATATCAAAAACTCAACGTGGTACTATTCCGCATGGGACCAAGACCCCACTATAGCGTCTATGCTGCGAATGATCAACGGGACGAGCGTAGGGAGCAGCGATGGAGCTGACGATTTTGATGGGCTAAGGATGATGTTCGCAAAGGCAAGCACAGAAGATTTTAAGCGGTACTGGGTGCGGCTTACCACGACTGATGCCATCGGTTTCTATTTGCAACCCCTTAAAGATTTCGGACTCTCTGACGACCTTTACGTCAAGATGAATGCCCGAGGAAAACAGCTTACACCATTTGAAAACTTTAAAGCGGAGCTCATTGGATTCCTTCGCAATCAAGAAAGGAACAATAAGAATAGCGTAGAAGTACGCCAACAATGGCTGAACCTTTTGGACCACCAGCACGGCATCCCCATCAAGCTGGATACAGACTGGAGCGATCTGTTTTGGGAGAACCGCTCCGCAGACTTTAGAATCGACGAAATCTATTTTGCCTTCATCAATCGATTCTTTTGGAATGAGCTGTTTACAGCTAAAGATGATGATGGGAAGTACATTTTGACATTGTCGTCCAACATAAAGAACGCCTCATTTGAATATTTTAACACTGAGGCATCCAAAGAATATACGGGGTTTAAGCCCTACCTATTCTACCACGGAACGATTCCACCAAGTTTTTTTGAACGCTTACAGCTTGTTTTAGACCGCTGCGCTGCCTTCCAGGGATCCATCCCAGGTGCTAAATGGTGGGGGGAGGAGTTCAAGTTTATTCCGAGATATACAAAGGGACAAAACGGCGAGATTACGGGAATCAAACAACGCGAGAGAATAATTTTCTTCGCTCTGTGCAAGTATTTTGTAGATGGTCCCGGGGAGCAAGAGTCGTTAGCGCACTGGATGAGAGTGGTTTATAACCTCATTTCTGGCACAGACTGGAATAATTGGCTTGAGATTCGTAATGATGAAGCCGTAAGAAGGGCAATAGCCTATTTGGACTCCCTTGATAGCCACAACGTAATTGCGAGCCTCGCCTCCAAGGAGAAAGAAGAAGACAACTCTTCGGCATTGGCCCTCCGATGGAACGAAGAGATTGACAAGGCGGTCAAAATTAACAACGACCCGGAGTGGTACGATCGTATCATTCAAGCGGAGAATTACGCTTTCTTCCACGGTGCCATTCGTTTTCTTTTTCACAACGAGAAGGGTGAGGTCGATTGGAGCGATTTCGATGCAAAATGGACATCTGTTCAAAAGTTCTTTGAAAAGGACGGCGACTCTGCTAACGTAATGCGCGAAGGGTACGCAAATGCCCAACTGCTGAAAATACTTTTTAGCCGTTTTACGGAAGACAATTTCAAGTACAATTTATATTGGAACTACCGTACATTCAACAATAAACCGAGTACGTGGATGTACTACCTCCTCTCGGCAGACCTATGCATGCCTGTACACCATATGCTGCTAGGCCAACCGCTTGACGCGCAATGGGCAAACGGATTCTCTGATTTCCCAAAGAATGAGTTGCATCTTCTAACGCACACGGAGCTCTTGGACTATACTCTTAAAAAGCACCATATGAACGAATCCTGGATACGTTTCATTTATAATCATCACGCCATTTACCCAAGCTCCGAAGGTATATTTCTAGATGCTACCAATCGGGATCGTTTCCTGCTCAATGCGAGCCAAATAAGCTTTGAAGAAGACTACAAAATTTCGAATACGCCCCTGCTATTTGGGTGGGACGTGAACTTCACATACAAGGATCACTACTTTCAGTGGTACAGGGACGACTGTATTTACCTGTGTTTAAAATCATCAAATGGCAGCTACGATTATCCCACGAAAGAATCAGATGCAACTGGGGAGACCCCATCGTACTACAGCTTTGACACAGCAAAACTGACAGATAGAGATATTCTTTCTAAGCTAGACGAGCTAATCGAAGAGTACGCAAAAAGATAGGTCCAGAGCGAGCAGCCCGCTCTACAAAAGCGGGCTGCGTACTCGTATCGGTTGACTCTAGATGGTCAGATAAATTTTCACTGAACGGGTTAATTCAAAATTTTCCTAATAGAAAAGAGGGTTTAGCGTTAGAACGCTAAACCCTCTTCTTTTCCCTTTAGTTACTGATAACTCGGCTTCTACTTCTCGCTAAACCTAGTTACTTCTTCGTCTGATCTTTCTTATCACCACCCTTTGAACCACAACCACATTTCGACATGACTAAGCACCTCCTTTCTCGGCTCTCTTAAAGAACACTAATACAACGCAACAGCGGCACTAAATGTTCTACCTTCTAGCAACTATTTTTTCCCCAATCAGACAATCTCCACGCTCCACCGACCTCAACACTTCCATGTAGATACGCAGCCCGCTGCACAACTCGCCCCAACACCTCCGTATCTTGTCGTCGGCAAGACCTAACGTTCCGCTTTGTAGGGGAGCAATCCCAGCTGCTCTGGGCCTTGAATGTAACGAAGGTCAATGGGGATATTCGCGGTGTTTATGCGATCAAGGTCAGCCTGCAACGTTGCATCAACCACCCCCTGCTCCGCAAACATCTTACTCGCACCCTCATAGTTACCATCGCCCTGCAGAACCAAGATATCACGGCTCAACGCCGCCACAGCCTCAGACATCTTCTCTGCATTCACCTCGTAAAGCCCATCGGCATTCCGCGTGAACGCTCCCATATCCTGGAAATAGTGGAAACGAACCATATTCGCCTTGCCGTGCGCCGAGGCAGCACCGAAACGCACCGAACGGAATATTCCAGCCATGAACGTGACGTAGTTATCCATTAGGTCATGCTCCTTGAGCTCCCCCATCTGCACCAGCTGCTCCACCATGTAGATTCCCAAGATATCGGCCTTGCCCTCTTCCATCGCGGAGTAGGTCTCCTTCAACGCCGACTGGACATCGCCCTTCCCATTTATTGTCTGCTTGATACCTAAACCGTGCGCCACTTCATGGAACATAGTGTTCTCAAAGAATGCATCGAACGTCACGTGCTGCCGCTGCTCCGGCACTATCAGCAACTCCGATATCGGCACTACGATTTTATCAAACTTGTATCGCATAGCATTCTTGAGCTGTAGCTTGCGAGACCCCTTCTCAACATGTACCTTCGGGTCGTTCGGCAGATTAATAGCGATTGTCTTGCTCCCTGCGTTGCAATCCCCCGCATAGAAAACCACATCGTACGCACCTAAGTCAGAATCGCTTCCTGGCTTCTCGGTCTTATACTTTTCCTCCACGGGCAGAGTCCTTTGCAGGGCGGGAAGCAACGTTGCGTAGTGCGCCAGCCGCTCAGTCCATTCCATATCCTTCAACAGAATAAACGCCTCATGCGCCGCCTTGTACCCATACAGTTTGTCCTCATAATTCTCTATCGGCCCTAGCACTACATCGATACGATTCGTCTTCATGTCCATCCAGGCTAAATCGCTCTCTAGGTACTCATCAGTACGCAACGCCTCGGCACGCTTTGTCAGGTAGTTTTTAAGTCCTTCATCCTCCGCGAGTGCGGCCGCCTCATCGAGAAGACGTGCAGCCTCCTCCACCTGTGCCGAGAAGTAAACGTGGTACGGTACGCACTTCAGCCCCCCATTCTCGTCACGCACGACCATCGTGTACAAAGAGTTCTTGGAGCTATCGCCAAACGCCTCAAACTCCTCCTTGGTCATATCTGTCGGATAGAACCCCGCACCCAACGGTTTCGCCCCATAGCCCTCTACAAATGGCTCGTTGCCGTTCAGCCGCTCCCAAGGCCCATAGTTTATCTCCGCGAACGCCCGATAGGCATCGCTCGGCAGAGCCGCCATCAGCGAGTCCTTGCAGCCGTACGACTCAAGCCAAAACAAATCGTCCATTATCTGCGCCGCACGAAATAGGATCGGCAGCATCTGTTTCTCTTTCTCTGTGAGATGCTCTGTGGATGCCGTTAACGTCACCTCTGCGAAAGCATCTGCCTTTCGCTGCACCGCAGCAGTTCCCGCGGTGTCCGTAGCACTCCCAGCCTGCCCTGCTCCGCCGCAGCTCGCCATCAGCAAAACGAAGGCAGACACTGCCAAACAACTTAACACTCTCTCCATGGTAAAAAACTCTATTACTTACAACTCCTCTTTAACAAAAAGCGAATAACAACACCTGACTCTATGGGCCAAAGGTACAAATCATGCATTAGAAATGCAAATTTCCAAAAAAGAGTCCCCATACCCGCAGTACCGCTCCCAACGCCGCACGCCTACGGCGATGAAAAATAGCAACGATACTTGGAAAGCCGCTGTAGTTAGACGTAAAATTTAGAGGGAGAAGCGACTCACTGCACCGCGTAGATCTGTAGCATTATTCACGAGCTTAACCGCCATTTCGTTAAGCTCATCGGCAGAACTCGCATTGGTACTAGTCACCTGGGCAAGCTGGGCCAAAGCCGTATTTACCTGTGAGATTCCTGCATTCTGCTCATCGCTTGCCGCCGAGATCTCCCGCACTACCCCCGCTATGCGTTGCACACCGGGCAGCATAGCCCGAAGCGTGTCTCCCATCTGCTCCACAGCCTCAGTGCTATGCGTAGATAGGTCTTGTATCTCTTGCGCCGCTTTTGCGCTCATATCGGCGAGCCTACGCACCTCGCCCGCAACCACCGCAAATCCCCGCCCTAGCTCTCCCGCCCGTGCGGCTTCTATTGCTGCGTTGATTGCCAAAATATTTGTTTTATTCGCAATATCTGACACCACCGCCACTCTCTCCTGAATGGTATGCATCGAACTGGATGTCTTTTCAAAAGCCTCCTGCACGCCGTGCATCTCCTGCTCCACCTGCCCGCACACCACGGCCCCCTCCTTCGCATTATCCATGTTCTGCTTTATACTAGCCCCCATCTGTGCCATTGCAGAAGAAATCTCCTCAGCCGATGCGGCTTGGTTGTTAGCCCCTTGGGCAATAACTTCCGACTGGCGTTGGAACTGCTCACTGCTCGACTCCACCTGCTCACACGTTGCCTCTATACCTTTCACCGGCTCTTTTACGATGGAAACCATGTCATCAATGCTGCGAACCACGCTACCAAACTCGTTCTTTATAGAACGTAGCTTATCCTTCGATTGGTATCGTAGATTCCCTTGCGCCACCTGCTGCAAACCACCCGAAATTTCATTGATATACCGCCTTACGTAGCGCACGAAAATCTGTAGTATGGAAATGTATACTCCCAACAACACCAACGTGTTGGGAATAAGCATCACTTGACCGAACTGCGCGTAAAGAAACCCTGCAAGCCAGGAAACGAATACGACAACGCCCGTACTGACCGCAAACCACTTCAAAAAACTGCTCCGCAGCCAGTACACACAAGCCAAAACAACAACCAGAACTAAGCCAAACGTTCCGGCTATGGCCAAAAACATCCTATCCATACCTCTTCTCTATTATTTCGTCAGTACCAATCCGCATACACAACTAACCAATGCTGCTGATTGTGAACGAAGTAACGAGAGTTTCAAAAAAATGTTTCCTTTCAAAAGAAGCCACAGAGCCACCACGCCATACTCAACATGTGCGTGTGCGCTAGCCTACCGCGCCAAAAAATCTTTTATTCCCGCTACCACAACCTCTATTTCCTCTTCGGTTAAATAGGGATGCATAGGCAACGAAAGCACCGTATCGCACAACCGTCTAGCTGTAGGGCATGCCGCCTCCGGCACTTGTAGATAGGCAAAGGCTGCCTGCCTGTGCATCGGCTTAGGGTAATAGACCGCAGTCGGGATTCCCCGAGCCTTCAAATGGGTCTGTAGAGCCTTCCGAACCTCACTGTTCTTGAGTTGTATTGTATACTGCGCCCAGCTAGAAGAATACCCATCCGGCCCCACCGGCGTTAGCACCACATCTCCCAATAGCGCAGTGTACGTGGAAGCCGCTCGCCGTACCGCCTCAAGCTCGTACTTTTCTAACGCCTTTAACTTCACTCTCAGTATTGCAGCCTGCAACGAGTCAAGACGGGAGTTAAAGCCGATACGCTCATTATCATATTTATCCTTTCCCTTCCCATGTACTTTTAGCGATTCCATCAATTCCGCCCAATGCGCATCGTTAGTGAACACTGCTCCCCCATCGCCGTAGCATCCCAATGGCTTGGCTGGGAAAAAAGATGTTGCCGCGATGTCGCCCATGCTGCAGGCCCTGCGCCCATCGATAGAACCACCAAAGCCCTGCGCCGCATCTTCTACAATCAACAGCCCTCGCTCCCTTGCAAAGTTACGTATCTGCGGATACGCAGCGGGCAGCCCGAACAGATCAACAGTAATTATCGCCTTCGGCATCAGCTTCCCCTGCCGCTCTACCCCATCGTACGCCTCCTTCAACGACTCTACGGACATATTGAACGTCCTTGCGTCCACATCAACAAAAACAGGTGTTGCGCCCACTGCCGCAATCACCTCCGCTGAGGCGAAAAAGGTAAAATCAGGGACAAATACCGCATCTCCCTCCTCAACCCCCATCGCACGCAACGCGAGCTGCAACGCATCCGTACCATTGCCACAGGTAATGCAGCGATTCATGCCCACGTATACCCCAAGCTCTCGCTCCAACTCCCGTACCGCTTCCCCATTAATAAATGCCGCGGACGAAACTACCTCTTGAATCGCCGCATCAATATCCAATCGTAACGCTTGGTACTGCCTTGCTAAATCTCTAAACTCCATCTATTTGCCTTTCTCTACTAACCCAGCACTCGTCTCCCTATAAGCTCTGCCACACGCCTTGCACTCTAGCTCCACCCCAAGCTTTACACCGCAGGCACATACCCACCCCACCTGCCTTGCGGGGCATCCCACAACCAAGGCATAGTCCTTTACATCTGATGCCACCACGCTCCCAGCCCCTACCATGGCGCACCGCCCAACCGTATGCCCACACACCACCGTACTGTTTGCTCCCAGTGACGCTCCTCGCCTTATCAATGTTTTAGCGTATTTGCCTCCCGCAGGGAATGCTGCCCTCGGTAAAACAACGTTAGTAAATACGCACGAGGGCCCACAGAACACGTCATCCTCTAGCTCCACTCCTTCATACACCGACACATTATTCTGTATCCGCACACCATCACCGATGCGCACCCCTTTCGCCACGTTGACATTCTGCCCCAACGAGCAACGTTCCCCTATAATTGCCCCCGTCTGCACGTGGCAAAAATGCCAAATCTTCGTGCCTCGCCCTATTTGCACCCCCTCGTCTACATAGCTACTCGCATGCACAAAAAACTCTTTGCTCTCGCCCATCTCGCTAATCTCGTAATTGCTTACTCACCTGCTCCAGCACCCTCACTACCTCTGCCCCTTCTTCCCCCGATGCCACCTTATAGCCATCTCGCAAATGCTGCACGAAGTAGCGAAGCTCCGCCATTAATGGCATCATAGGCTCATACGGAATCACCTCAACCCCATCATCAAATCCTACAGCCTCTCCGTTTCTCATCTCAAACCCCTTCCGGTAGTACTGCACCTCTTTTTTCTCACTAGAGTCTTCATACACCACCATTCCCCTGCTCCCCACCACAACGAGCCGATGCTCCTTGAATGGATGCAACCAACTAGCAAAAACGTAGGCAACCTCGCCTCCTTCGTAGCGCAGCGTAGCCCGCACCTCGTCCTCTACCCCTGTCTGCAAAAATGCTCGCCCTCGTGCGCTAACCTCCACCGGGCTCCCCCCGAGGAAGAAGTTGAACAAGGAGATGTCATGCGGTGCTAACGACCAAAAGGCATTCTCCTCCGCCCGCACCCTTCCAAAATTCAGCCTATTGGAATAGAGGTATGCTATACGCCCTATTGCACCACCATCAATAAGCTCTTTTACCTTACGAATAGCCGGATGGAAGAGTAACAAATGCCCCACCATTACACGCGCCCCATGCTGTTTAGCGACCTCCAGCAAATGTATTGCATCGGCCGTTGACAGTGCCATCGGCTTCTCTATCAACACTGCGCATCCCGCTTCTAGCAATGGCAGGGCCACCTGCACATGCCGCGCCGCGGGGACTGCCACCACGTAGCCATCAAAGCCATCGACCATCGCCGCCTCCACATCGCAATGCACCCGGATCCCATACTCCGCCCGCACCTGCGCCCGCCGCTCTGCATCAGTCTCAACTACCCCTGCTAAGCACCCCATATCATGCAACGTGTGAAGATGGTTCTTCCCCCATCGTCCAGCCCCTACCACGCATATCCTTGCACGCTCCATGCTTAGCTCCCCTCTTTTTGTAATTACAGTAAATGAATATTCTCTCGCACTTCCACCTTGCTCATGGCGTTCTTCGTGTCAAATATACACTTCGCATGCGCCTGTATCATACCATAATCCAACGTGGTATGCGCCGTGGTGATTACCACCAAATCTGCGCTCTTTACGGTCTCCTTCGTCAATGCTTTTAACCCGCTGTACGCTTTACCATCATGACTAAACGATGGGACGTATGGATCGTAGTACTCCACATCCGCCCCACGCGCCAAGAGTTCCTCGTAAACACGTATCGCTGGACTTTCCCGGAAATCGTCAATGTCCTGCTTATACGCCATGCCAAGCTGTAGAATCTTTGACCCTCTCACTGGCTTACACGCATCGTTAAGCAGCGCAGCCATACGGTCTACGCAGTACTCGGGCATCCTATCGTTTATCATCATTGATGACTCTATCATCGATGTGTGAAATCCATACTCTCTCGCCTTCCACGATAGGTAATATGGATCAAGCGGTATGCAGTGCCCCCCAAGTCCAGGGCCTGGGTAGAACGCCTGAAAGCCGTAGGGCTTCGTTTTGGCAGCCTCTATCACCTCCCACAGGTTGATATCCATCTTATGGCACAGCATTGCCAGCTCATTGACCAGGCCAATATTGACGTTGCGATACGTATTCTCCAATATCTTCTCCATCTCCGCCACCCTCGGACTTGACACCGTGAACACCTCGCTGGAGAGCACGGCTCTATAAACAGCCGCAATTACCTCACGCGCATCGTCACCTATCGCCCCGACCACCTTCGGCGTATTCTTTGTCTTGTATATCAGATTGCCCGGATCCACCCGCTCAGGCGAAAAGCCTAGGTAAAAATCCTCTCCGCACTTCAGCCCGCTCTCCCGCTCCAGGATGGGGCGTACGAGTTCCTCCGTAGTGCCTGGGTACGTGGTAGACTCCAGCACCACTATCGCCCCACGTTTCATGTGCGCCCCTATCGCCTCTACTGAAGCCTTCACGTAGCTTATATTCGGCTCTTGATGCGAATCAAGCGGCGTGGGAACACATATCGCCACAAAGTCTACCTCCTTCACGAAATCAAAATCCGAAGTGGCCCTAAGCATTCCGCTCCGCACGATAGCCTCCAAATCGGCATTCACCACATCACCGATGTAGTTTTCCCCTCGATTTACCATCTCCACCTTTTGCGGCTGCACATCAAACCCTATCGTACGAAACCCCGCCTTCGCCTTTTCCACAGCCAACGGAAGCCCTACGTAGCCCAATCCGACTACGCCCACTGTCAGTTTCCTTGCCTCTATACGCGCTAAAATATCCGATTTCAAAAAAAAGTTCCTGTCTTTTAGATTTTTCTCTAGTCTGTCCCAAAGGCCGTTCACGCCATTTACATTTTCCCTTCTCCAATCCCCGCTGACACTCTACTTCTTCCGCATATATATCTGCATCGGCGCACCCTGAAAATCAAACTTTTCCCGAATCTGATTCTCCAAGTACCGCATGTAGGGGCGTTTCACGTATTGCGGCAAGTTACAAAAAAAGGCGAACGCCGGCCACGCCGTCGGCAGCTGCGTCACGTACTTTATCTGTATCCTCTTTCCCTTTTCTGCCGGCGGCGGTACTGCCTCTATAGCTGGAAGCAACGCTTCGTTCAGTCTACTCGTTGGAATCTTCCGCTTTCGATTTTCATACACGCCCATCGCCGCCTCTAGCAGCTTCAAGATACGCTGCTTCTTGAGTGCCGAGGTGAAAAAAATTGGCACATCGTTAAAAGGGGCAATCAATCGCTGTATCTCTTCCGTCACCCGCTTCGTTGACATTGAGTCCTTCTCTACCGCATCCCACTTATTGACCGCTATCACTACCCCCTTCCGGTTACGATGTATCAGGTCAAATATGCTTTGATCCTGCCCTTCAAAGCCCCGCGTGGCATCAACAACCAAAATGCACACATCCGACTGCTCTATGGCCCGTATCGAACGTATCACCGAGTAGAACTCCACGTTCTCCGTCACCTTCCCCTTCTTTCGCAGCCCCGCGGTGTCTACCATTATAAAGTCAAAACCGAACTTCGTATAGCGAGAACCTATGGCATCCCGCGTCGTCCCTGCTATCGGGGTTACTATGTTCCGCTCCTCATCCACCAACGCGTTCACCATTGACGATTTGCCCACATTGGGACGCCCCACAATCGTAATCCGCGGCACTTCGCTCTCATCGTCCAACGCCCTATCCGGCAGAAGCTCCACAAGCCTATCCAGAAGCTCCCCAGTGCCAGTACCATTTATTGCGGAAAGCATGTACGGATCACCAAGCCCCATCGAGTAGAAGTCGTAGCCATCCGCGATACGATTCGCCGTATCCGTTTTATTCACCACCACTAGGCAGGGTTTCCCTGCCTCCCGAAGCATCCGCGCCACCATATCGTCAAGATCCGTAACGCCCGTTGTCACGTCCACAACGAACAGAATAACATCGCACTCTGCGATTGCTACCTCCGCCTGCTTGCGAATTTCCGACTCAAACACATCATCGCTCCCCACCACGATACCCCCTGTGTCAACTACAGAAAACTCCTTCCCATTCCAATCGCTATGCCCGTATATCCTATCGCGCGTTACGCCCGACTCCTCGTGCACTATGGCATCCCTGCGCCCGACCAAGCGGTTGAACAGCGTGGACTTCCCTACGTTCGGACGCCCAACTATCGCTACTAATCCAGCCATCTTCTATCTCCCTATTTTTTCCTACCGCCCCAGTCCGAGACGCTACTCCATATACCCAAAACGTCGCAGCGTGGCATCATCATCACGCCAATCCTCCGCCACCTGCACCGTCAACGCCAAATGCACCTTACGCTGCACGAACGATTCTATATCTTTTCGCGCCGCCACGCCGATGCGCTTCAGCATGCTTGCACCCTTGCCTATCAATATCCCCTTCTGCGACTCCCGCGCCACGTATATCACAGCATCTATGCGGTCAAGCGTTTCTCCCTCCTCGTAGCCACGCACAGCCACTTCCACCGAGTACGGCACCTCCTGCCGACAGTACAGCAAAACCTTCTCCCGTATAATCTCCGTTACAAAGAACCGCACCGGCCGATCGGTCAGCGTATCCGGCGGGAAGTATTTTGGCCCTTCGGGGAGCATCTCTACAAGCTTAGGCTGTATCAAATCAACGCCAAAACCATGCAGCGCCGACGCGGGTAGTATCTCCGCCCCCGGCATCAACTCAGCCCAACGTGCTACCAACGCTTCCAGATCCGACTGCTTTGTCAAATCAATCTTATTGATAACCAGCAACTTCTTGATGTCACTTTCAGCGATACGCGCCAGAACATCCGCATGCTTATCAGGCTGTTCCACCACATCGGTTATGTATAGCAGAACATCGCTGTCCTCAAGTGAATCCTCCACTGCCTTCAGCATGGTACGCTGCAATGCATACGCCGGCGACAATATCCCCGGCGTATCGGAGTATACAATCTGGTACTCCGGCGTATCAACCACCCCGAATATCCGATGCCTCGTTGTCTGCGCCTTGCTCGTCACTATTGACAACCGTTCCCCAACCAAACGATTCATCAGCGTGGACTTCCCCACGTTGGGGTTCCCCACTATGCTCACGTACCCTGACTTATGCTTTTGATTCGCTTCCAACCGTCCTCAGCCTTTTATGCTTTCCTCTAATCTACGCAGCGCATGGACCAAGCTCCTTGATCCACGCGCTGCCACATTCTATCGTCTCACCCGACTTGCTCCGCCTCTACTAATTCCGATCCTCCAAGCCTCTCACTCTCCACTCATTCTACTTCGCGAGCTTACGCGGATGCAGCATAGCCACCGGCGAAAGTATCTCGTCAAGACGCTCCTTCGAGAGCCATCCCTTCTCTAGCACAAGGTCGTATACGCTCGCATTCTTCTCGAGCGCCTCCTTCGCCACTATCGTGGATTTCTCGTAGCCCAGCACTGGGTTCAGCGCTGTCACTATACCTATGCTATTGAACACCTGCTCCTTGCAGTGCTCTGCATTTGCGGTAATCCCCTCCACGCACCGGAATCGCAACGTCTTCATGCCGTTTCGTAGTATCTCAATCGACTCCATCACGCTCTGCACGGCTACAGGCTCAAACACGTTGAGCTCCAACTGCCCCGCCTCTACTGCCATCGACACGGTTAAGTCGTTGCCTATCACCTTAAACGCCACCATGCTCACCACCTCTGGAATCACGGGGTTTACCTTCCCTGGCATTATTGACGATCCGGGCTGGCGTGGCGGGAGATTTATCTCGTTTAGCCCCGTCCGAGGCCCTGAAGAAAGCAAACGAAGATCATTGCATATCTTGGAAATCTTCACAGCCAACCGCTTCAAAGCCGATGAGTAGCTTACAAAGTCGCTTACATCCTGCGTGGCCCGTATCAAGTTGTCCGCCAGCTTCACATCAAAGCCAGTAATATGCGCCAAATGCTCCACGCACTTCTCCGCGTAGCCAGGCACGGCGTTAATGCCAGTCCCAATCGCCGTAGCCCCCATGTTCACCTCCAGGAAGTAGTTAGCCGCTCGGCGAAGCCGTACCGCCTCACCCGCTAGCATATCCGCGTAGGCCTGAAATTCCTGCCCTAGCGTCATCGGCACTGCGTCCTGCAGCTGCGTACGTCCCATTTTTAGGACGTGCTTAAACTCCTCGGCCTTCTTCGCAAACGCCTCTGCCAGCTCCGATACGCTCTGCTCCAACTTCTCGTTCGACATGTAGATCGCTATCTTCATAGCCGTCGGGTAGGAGTCGTTGGTACTCTGCGAAAGGTTTACATGGTTGTTCGGGTGGCAATACTCATACTCGCCGCGCTTACGCCCCATGATTTCCAACGCACGGTTCGCTATCACCTCGTTGGCGTTCATATTGGTTGATGTGCCTGCGCCCCCCTGGATCATATCAACCGTGAAGTGCTGGTGGAACTTACCCTCTCGCAGCTCTCGGCATGCCGTCACGATGGCATCGTGTACATCCTTTGAGAGTAGTCCCAAGTCGTAGTTCGCCTCGGCACACGCCTCTTTCACCATTGACAGACCATCAATAATCGTGGGGTAAAAGCTCAAATTCACGCCTGTGATGTTAAAATTCTCCATGGCGCGAAGGGTCTGCACCCCATAGTAGCTCTCCGCCGGCACATCGCGCTCGCCCAGCAAATCATGCTCCTTGCGGGTTGTCCCTGAAAAGTACTGCGCCCCAGTCTTGATACGTTGGGCATTCGCCTGACCTATCCGCTGCGACACCACCTGCACTATCTTCGAAAACACCTTGATGGTGGCATCAGCATCGTGTTGAAAAAAGGTTTTACCTATCACAAGAACCGCTGTAGGCGACATGGCCCTCGCCGTTGTTGAGTGCGTTGAGTCTGCCATCCATGATCCCTCTCCGAGAAAATCACCCGTATGGAACTGCGCAAGCTTCACCTCTGCGCCGTAGGGACTCGTTTTGAACAAATCCACCTGCCCCTCCAGAATGATAAAAAACTCTTCCCGCGGGCCATTCTCCCAAAATAGCAGGTCGCCCTTCTCGAACGACACCTCGCGCACGCTCTCAGCAAGAGCCTCAAGCTGCTTGCCATCTAACTCTTGGAATAGGCTTATGCCCTTCAGAAAAACTATCGTCTGCTGCTTGTCCATTGCCATTCAATCTTGTATGTTTCACCCCTCTTCCTTCACATAGGAAGACCATCGCCTCTTTCGTAAAGCGCACAAAGGTACAAAATTATTCCTTCTGCTTAGCGATAGCATCGGAATACATTCCCCATCGATGCACGTAGGTCACTACTTTTAACCCCTCACCCCATTGTCTCCTCTCCCTACTCTCTCCCTCCGCAGAGCTCTGATAGAGGGAACGCGATGCGCTACTAGTACGCCTTCCTAACACCATTCTTGCTTACTGCTACGCCAACATACCAATCTTAATCGCCTCTATGCGTGCTTTATAACTTACCACATGAAAAGCTTCTTGAGTTACGTAAGGTACAAACGATGCAATTTCAACTATTTGGAATACTGTCTCATTTATACTGTACATCAGACATTATTATTCGCTACACGTAACATATACACAACAGAGGAGTATAATGCAAGCGGGGGAGGTCTCTGCAACCAAAGGCAGGGTGTTCTTCCAATGAAATGTCGTAAGAGGAAATAAACCATTACACAAATCATTATAGCGTTATTAATAACTTTAAATCAATACAACAAAGCCATGAATTCGTCTTTTGCATTTTTTCTCATACTAGGCATTGCTGCCGCGCTGTTCCTCGTTCTTTTCAACTACCTATTCAGAAAAAGCTTCTTCAAATACATTATGACCTCTCTCATAGTACTGGTGGTACTCGGCGCTATTCTTGGATACTTAGGTGCCCTCCGCGGCAACACGTTCTTCCTTCTAGGTGTCATTGTAGTCGCAACGCCATCCTCATTCATGATGATTGCCATGCAGCGGGCGATTCAACGCCCGCTTAAGGAAATCGCTGAAAAGATGAACGCTGTCAGCGAGGGAAATCTCTCCGCGAGGCTAACCCATAAGTTGCGCAGCTCTAATAACGAAATCAGCCAAATCGCTTCCGCCTTTGAAAAGATGGTCGCCGAAATGCGTTCCAGCGTTGAGACCACGCAAAAAAATAGCAATGACGTGGTTGGGGCTAGCGAGCAGTTCAAGAGTCAGGCCACTAGCATTAGCCAAGGAGCCTCCACGCAGGCTGCCTCTACCGAACAAATTTCCGCCTCTATGGAAGAAATGGTAGCTAACATCAGCCAAAACATGGATAATGCGCAGCAGGGAGCCTCTATGAGTTCCACAGTAAATGCTCAAATTGGAGAGGTAAGCAATGAATTCCAGCGTACCGCTGCTGCAATGAAAGAAATTGACTCCAAGATTAGCGTGGTTACTGACATCGCCCAAAAAACTAATATCCTTGCCATCAATGCTGCCATAGAAGCCGCGCGTGCCGGTGAACATGGGCGCGGATTTGCAGTCGTTGCGAGCGAGGTTCGTCGCCTTGCCGATATGAGCGCAAAATCGGCGGAGGAAATCGGCACGCTCTCGAAGCAAAGTGCTGATGCCGTTACAGGCATGGGTAAAGCCCTTGAAACAACGCTACCTAACGTCCAAAAGATTGCCAGCATTATTCAGGAGATTGCCACCGCAAGCCAACAGCAGCAAGCTGGTACTGAGCAAATTAGTGCTGCACTTGACCAACTCGTGCAGGTGACTAATGAGAATTCTAGCGCTTCGCAGGAACTCAGCTCTACCTCTGACTCGCTGGTTAACATCTCAGAAAACATGCTGCAAAACATCAATCGCTTTACAGTTTAAGCGTTCTTTCTACAGTACAGCCTCTACGCAAGAGCAGTAACAGGGCATTTCTACACATTGTACACAAAGAATGGGGGGCGATTGGCATCACCAATCGCCCCCCCCATTTTCTCTAGATTTACATCTCTACCTCTGCGCACCGTACCCCTTCACAGCACCAAAAAGCTCTAGCGCCTTCTCTAAAGGGTAACGGCTGTTAAACATCGAAACGTGAACCTTTTCTACGCCCCCATCCAAATTCATCCCCAACGCCGCCCTGAACTGGTTGTTAGGGCTATTTCTATCAAAGTTATTGCTCTTCTTGGATGAAGCATTTAGGTAGCCTTCAAGATAGCTCTTGTCGATTGCATTCTTTAAGTTCTGAGGATCCTTCAGTGTCCTATTCTCACCCAATGTGGTTATCTGATCCACATCCCCAAAATCTTCCGCAAAGATGTGCAGAAAATTAGAATTTCCTGCGGGTACACACATATCGCCTCCCGTATTGGCAAAGAAGAGATTGTCCCGAATTGTGCTGGTCTCGCCGCCACGTAGGTTTGATGTGTGCCCAAAATCAATACCGCCCATGTAGCAACACCCTATAACATTTCGCTCTACAGTTATATTTGAACCACTCCTCCAGCGCACACCGTACCCCATGGTCTCAAACGTCTTAGTCCGCGGCCACATGAAGAGAATAGTGCAATTCTTGACTACAACCTCAGCCCACGGCTGCTTACCCAACCGATTCCAGCACTCTACCGCTGACATCTGCAACGCCACAAATATACAGTTGTCTACGGTTACACCCTTTACTGCCGAACACTGCACTCCCGTAAAGGTATTATTCACAAAGGCACAGTTACGCACCGTCAGAAGCCCCGGCACCACGCCCTTAATGAAGGGGTCAAAGGTACTGGGGGGATTGCCTTCCCCAATGCCGCCTACACGCCCCGTCAAGCACCCAGGAGGGCAACTCTCATCTGACTGCGGTTTGTAGAAGTTTGACTCCCCCTTGTCAAAAATGAACCCATCAACGGTGATATTCCCCGCTGGCATATTGTCCTTCAGCTGGAAAGGTGCCTTGCCGCGCGCTGTCATGTTCTTGTCGCTCGGTACTATCACCGTGCTACGGTACTTGAGCCAATCACGCGAGCTAAAATCCTCTGAGTAACCACCATAGATGTGAACAGGTTTGGAAATCTCCACAAACCCCTTGTCCAGCTGCCCTATGTAGTTCCCCGCCGCGCAGTAGATGTTATCACCTGGCGCCGCCATATCTATTGCCTTTTGCAGGTTCTTCAACGGCGAGGCCTTGCTTCCATCGTTACGGTTATTCCCCGCATTCTTAGAAACGTACCACGTCTTGCCGCTACCTTCCCCCTCAGGGCTGGCACTAGAAGCCGCACTCGAACGAACACCACTAGCAGCCGCTTTACTCGTGGCAGCTCCGTTCGATGTCTCTTCTGTGCCTGTGACCTTAGAAACCACCTTCTTCGCACTTCGAACCAAATTGCCGAATTGCGCCTGCGATGGCACAGTGCAGAACACCACCAACGCAATAAGCACTGTAAAACCTCTTACATATCGCATAACTGTTAATGTATTAATGAAACCCTAAAACACTCCATTTGCGTAAAGTAGTAATCTTTTACCCCCTCAGTGTTGTGCCTCCCCTCTACGTCCCAATGCTCGTTTTATCCACCAACACTGCCTCTACATACCCATTCTCAGCTCACACCCTATAGTCAGCTCTTTAAACTTCAGAAAGCCTACAATCCGTAGGATAATTGCTGCACTACACCACTAAGGTAAAGATTTATTCCTATACGAAAGAGTTCTTTTTCTCCCCATATTACAGCCATTACGCATACAGGCAATGCAATCCCGCGCAGAGACAAGCTTCAATAAATAATTTTAATTTTGTTTTCTAGTTTTAAATTCAAGAAAACTGCACATAATACGTATGTCCTCGTCAGGCAATGATACAGTAAATGCACCAATATTGACTGCTTGCAATACCCCACAATTTTATAATTGGACAACCTTAATGCGGCATGCTACCGCCAACGCAGCCCGTCTGTAGGACGGTCCCGCAATTGTGCAACCCTCGCAGCGCTCCTATCCTATTCCACATGTTGAACTCACATATGCAAAAGACCACCAGGGTCAGTCTTTCAGACTGCTTTTGCCCCATGGGGCAAAGGGACCGGGGGGTGAACCCCCCCGGCTATTCAAAGGCCGCCCTGCGGACGGCAAACTCAGCGACATACGTCGTACACCTCTACATACCGGTGTTTTCAATGGCACAGGCAACTACAGATGACCTCCCATACCGTTTCGCAACCCGCAGCAGCATAGTTCTGCGCATTATGCAATAGACCGCCAGGGTCAGTCTTTCAGACTGCTTTTGCCCTTGTGGGCAAGGGCACCGGGGGTTTAAAAACCCCCGGCTATTCAAAGACCGTCCTGCGGACGGAAAGGCAGCGGCTGCGCCGCACCTTTTTCAATATCTGCGTTTGCAATAGCGTGGGCAACTGTACCTTTCGCAACCTGCGACAGCATGGTTGTGCGGATTATTTTGTTGCCGCAACGGTCATCAACCCCCTGCCGCAATGCAGATTTAAGCCCGCATAAACCTGCGCCCACTGCCACCTCCCCCGCACATACAATGCGCCCCGAACCCCAGCATAAATTTCGCCATCCTTGCAGCCCCGTCCGTAGGACGGTCTCTTAATAGCCGGGGGTTTTCAAACCCCCGGATTCTTGCCTGGAAGGCAAGCCAGTCTG
>ERZ1673752.357-NODE-357-length-81432-cov-84.496922_pt1 | contig 81432 bp, 73 predicted proteins | sample MGYA00580195_ERZ1673752 | MGnify/ENA primary metagenome ERZ1673752 (study PRJEB41218, sample SAMN15661744) | gut metagenome | host: Homo sapiens | place: Canada: London | collected 2015-08-20/2019-03-30 | study: EMG produced TPA metagenomics assembly of...
TATTTATAAAACAGAAAGGACTTCAGAACTTGAACAAGGAAAAGGAGATCGAAACTGTTACCCTCATGGTGCGTCGGTATTGTTGGGGCGTGCATGGGACAAGGGGCGAGGCGCTTGGCCGATACTCTCTACCGCAGTTCTTTTTCCTGCGGAGCCACTCAGGCCTCCCGGGTATGACAAACATAACAATGTCGGGTGTGCCGTGCTCTTGGACTCCGGCGTGTTTTCCCGGTCTTGCAGTTAGCGACCGTTCCTTGTTGATGACCGCGGAGGCACATGGCCATCCCACACAATTGATTCTATGACGGAGATCTATCACTTCACGCTTTCGCATTACGGCCTTCCTGCTCTCTGTCCTACGCTTAAACGTCATTGTTGGCCTTTGACGCTCCAAGGACTCGATACTGGTGGCTTGCCAAGCCTTACCAGGCCGGATTCCCACCGGCTATATGCTTGCCACCGAACCGGCGCACACCCCCGTTTCTTTCATTATATCAGAATATCAGAAACGGGGGTGATTTTGTAGTTTTTTGACAGCCTTCCTTGAGTCTTACTTTGCAAGTACAACGGAAATTTTGATCTCCTTTTCCGCCTCGCTCAGGTCGAACGCGCCGCCGTCCGCGACGCTCACACGCAGCTCATACAGTGTGCCGTCGGCCAGGGTATCCACGCCAGTCCCGGCTTCATCCGTGATCGTCCACAGCTCTTTGCTGACCTCCGCCAGCTTTCCGTCTGCACCGTAGGCATAGAGCTTCAAATCAGCGGCGCTTCCGGAAAGATTGTTCATCCGGAACGAGACCGTCGTGTTGGGATGAACATTTTCGACCGTCACAGTATTGCACCAGCTCGCGACCGTACCTTCGCCGCCGTCCTGCTCAAACTGTTCCTGTGTCAGTACGTTCCGCGCGGCCTTATCGAGATCGACCTTGCGGTAGGGCATTTCGGGAAGATACACAAAGCGGTCCTGCAAGCACAGCAGCTCCAGATAGCCGGTCGGGCAGTAGAGCGCGTTGCCGCTGTTTCCGGCATACATACCGATAGCCATGTTATTGTAACCATATTTGTTGGAGACGTCCATGGTGAATACCGTCTCGCCGGTGGCAAAGTCCAGAATGATGTACTGCCACATGCCGCTTTCCAGATTCTGCACATAGCCGTAGATATAGCCCGTCGCGGTGGAGAGCTTGAGAATCGATGTATCGCTCAGGTCATTTCGAGACCAGATGCTCTTCATCTCATAGCCGGAATCGGTTTTCACGGTGTCCACGCGCTCGACGCCGGGCGCGATCATGCAGTTGCCCTTCGTCAGCCAGTTCATGTCATAGATGTTGGCGTAGCTCTGGATGGAGGAATCGCTGTTGGGATCGGCAAGGCCTGCGCTGCCTGCGCCGAACCAGTTGCACACGATAGTGCTGACGGTGCCCTCACTGTCGTCATAGACGATGGCAGAGTTTTCAACCGCCACCTGATAGCCCTCGGGCAGATCATCCAGCACCGGCATGCTTGCAACGATCTCACCGGTCTTCATATCGAGCGCCAGCAGCTTGACGGGATCCGCGTTGTCGGTGAACATCACAAGATCCGGCGTCAGCGACGGGGAGCAGCCGCCGCCCCAGGCAAGACCGCCGCCGGTGGTCTTGTCGTTTTCGCCGCTGACCTTAGCGCCGACGCTCTCATACGGTGTGCACCAGACAGCCTCGACACCGTTATTGGCACGCAGCAGATAGCAGTTCTGGTTTGTCAGGATGACCGCGCCGTCCTTGGAGGCGGCAATCCCGTTTTCCGCGCCCTCACCGAGCGCCAGCTCGTAGACGAAGACGGCCTTCGAAAGGTCGGCCTGCTCTCCGTTCAGGATCGCCTCGATCGCCGAGTGGGCGATGTAGCCGAGCACGCCCTGCTGCTCACGCTCGGGATAGATGCGGAAGCCGCCGGTGGCAAACCAGAGGTTGCCGTCGTAGTCAAAGACCACGGAAAGAAGATTCTGCGTCAGCTCCTTGCCGAGCGCAGCTTCGGCTGCCGCCTTGATGTCAATGTCCAGTACCTTTTCAAACTCCGGCAGGACGTTTCCCGCTTCATCGGTTGCCCGCAGCATCAGCACATGGTTGTTGCTGGTGGGGCAGACGATGCGGTTTTCCGAGTCCAGGAACGTGTAGGAGCTCTGGATGACATAACCGCCGCCGTCATGCTGCTTCGGAGAGAAATAGCCAAGAGTCTTCGTCTCTTCGGCATTCAGATCGCGGATGGCGATGCCGCCGAGCAGCGGAACGACTGCGTGGCCGTAGCTGTCAAAGTAAATGGCAGGCGAAGCGTTCGCGTTGGTTTTTTCATAGGAAACATTGATCTCCGGATAGATGCCAAGCGGCAGGACTTCATCCGTAGAGTCGGTATTGTAGCCGTCGTGGTGAATGTTGGCGTCGCTCTTTGCCATATAAGGGTTTTCGTCAACTCGTTTGGCATTCATGGCCTTTACCGGCAGGGCAGCGCTTACCGCAGAGTCTGTATCCGATGCAGGCATGTCGGAAGACTGCTTCGCACCGCAGGCCGCCAAAGTCAGGCACAACACACCGGCCAGCAGAAGGGTTGGTACAGAACATTGTAACTTTTTCTTTTTCATTGACTTCCTCCATTTTTGTGCTTGTTGTCTCGGTTTGGTTCGATGCCCGTTTATTCAATCCAGGCATTCAGTCCTCGCTGGAATGCTTCTTCGGAAACCGGCTTCATCAGGAAATAGTCGGCCCGCAGCCGGAAGGCGTGAAGGGAGAAATCCAAGTCGCTGCACCAGATCATCCGGCACGCGGGGCATAAGGAGCGAAGATGCTCCGCTGCATTCAGTCCTGCCACTCCGGAAAGTGCAATGACGGCATTGGTTGGAGCATTTTTCTGCGACGTTTCAAAAAAACGTTCCTGATCGTCATATTGCATGACCTGCGGAAACAGCCCCTTCGCTTCACAAAACCGGGTAATTTGCTCGGCGTAGTGTTGCCGCTCTGCTTCCTGTTCTGCCAACACGGCAATACGATACACAGATCTCCCTCCCTCCTTCATCCGATTTAGCATCTTGCTTGCGCTCAGTATAAAAAGGTCATTCGGCATTTTCAAGCGCCGTGGCACGAAAGGGGCGATTTTGGCACGAATTCCGACAGCGGTTCTTTGTCATCCTCGACACGCTGTGATATAATTATCTTGGAATTCAAGCACAAGGAGAGAACCCTGCATGAGAATTGCGATTGTGGATGATCTTGCTGCGGAACGTGCACTGCTGAAAGACCGGCTGGAGCAGCAGCTTCACCGGAGAAACGTGCAGGCGGATATTCTGGAATACGAAAGCGGCGAGACATTTCTGGAAGCGGCAAGGAAAGCGCCCTTTACTGCCGCGTTTCTGGATATTTATATGGATGGCATGACGGGCATGGAGGCGGCAAAGAAGCTGCGGGAAACCAACACGGGCTGCCTGCTGGTTTTTACCACGACCTCGACCGACCATGCGCTGGAGGGCTTTCAGGTACGGGCGCTGCACTATCTGGTCAAGCCCTTTACCGAAGCGGACATCGACGCGCTGACGGACGAGCTGCTTGCCCGCGTACCGCAGCCGGATAAATATATGGAGCTAAAGGTGGAGGGAAGCGAGATCCATCTGCGCTATCAGGACATCGTCTACGCAGAACACTTCGCCCACTTGATCTACATCCATACGACAGTGCAAAAGACGCTTGCCACACGCCAACCCTTCAAGACGTTCATCGCCCCACTAAAGGATGACACACGCTTTTTTGTGTGCGGACGCGGAGTGATCGTGAATCTGGAACACGCGGAGGATCTGGAAGACGCCGCCTTCCGCATGGCGGACGGAAGCCGCGTGTTTGTCAGTCAAGAGCTTTTGAAGCCAGCCCGACAGGCGTTTATGGAGTTCTTGCTTCAAAGGGGGCGGATGGCATAATGGAGCTGCTGCGTCCAATTCTGGAGCTCGGCGTGGTGATTCCCGGCATGCTGCTTGCCTACTTCCCGGTAAAATCCAGCTTAAAGCAGCCGCTGTCAAAGCTTGTTTTGTGGCTTGCCCCGCTGCTTGCGCTGCTTTGTGTCGCCGGAGGCGTGGTGTGCTATGCGCACCGCGTGCCGACTGCGCCGATGCTTGCAGGCCTAACCTTGCTTGCAGTCGTGATCTACATAAAAACGCTCCGGATTTCGCTTTGAAAATCCGGAACGATTGCGTTGTCCGCCTGTGCGGTATTTGCCTGTATCAACAGCCTTTGCCGGGCGATCAACGCCGCTATGCTGGCCGGTTTGCCGCAGGCGCAGGCTGCGCCATGGTTCTGTCTGCGGGCCGTGATTTGCTATCATGCGATCTGCTGGCTGTTTGCCGCCATCGCCTATTATCCTGCGACGCACAGCGTGCGGAGGATGGTCGAGGACGAAAATTTTGCGCAGACCTGGTATGTGTTCTGGGTGCTGCCGCTGGTGTTCATTGCGCTGAATCTGTTTATGATCCCCAAGTATGCGGACACGCTCTATACCGGGCGTGTTTTGCAGGGATATATTGTGATCAGCATCGCACTTTTGTTTTTGATGCTTTTCTTCAACGCAATCTTCCTTCTGATGGCGATCAGCATCAACCGGAATGTGAGATTGCAGCAGGAGAACCAGCTGCTTTCCATGCAGCAGCAGCGCTACGAAAGCCTGAAAGCTGCCATTGAGGAAGCACGGCAGGCGCGGCACGATCTGCGCCACCAGCTATGTCAGCTCGCCGCCCTTGCAGAAGAAGGGAATCTTGAAAAGATCAAAGCCTATCTTTCCGGCGCAGTTTCCAGAATCCCGAGTCTGGAGCTGCATTTCTGTGAAAACCGGGCGGCAGACGGCGTGGTCGGGTATTACTGCGCACTTGCGAAGCGGGAGCAGATCCCATTTTCCGTGCAGCTCGATCTGCCGGAATGTCTTCCTGTAGACGAGGTTGAGCTGTGTCTGGTCCTTTCCAATCTGCTGGAGAATGCGCTGGAAGCCAGTCTGCGCACTGCGCCTGCCAGACGCAGAATCGAGCTGACCGCCTATCTGCACAGTGGCAGCCTGGCACTGATTCAGGTTGAAAACACCTATGACGGAGTCATCCGTGAAAAAGGCGGTGTCTTTCAGTCCTCCAAGCGAAAAGGAGACGGTGTCGGGCTTCAGTCCGTCCGTCACATCGCAGAAAAATCCGGCGGGGTGAGTACGGTTACCTATCAGGACGGCCTGTTCTGCGCGAAGGTCATGCTCTGCGGGTAATTATGCCCTGCCTTTCCAAAATGGCACGATCACAGATTTCAACATTCTCGCCTCCGGCAATCCCTGTATGTACCGGATCGCCGTTTTTGCAAAGATATTACATGGGAGCAATTCAAAGAGGCCGTAGCCTGGTGTAATGGGTGAAAATTGCACTTGAAATAGTTTGTGCATTCTCTTGATGCGCCATAAAACTCAGCCGCACCTTTCAGAAGGCCACTGATGATAGCTTCTGAATCCTCGGTGTTTCGCAGACTGGCCTCCAACACGCTCATTCCACGGTGGAATGCACTGCATTCAACAAATGGTGTGTTTTCCTGCATGATTTCGTTGCTCATGGATACGCCTCCTTTGATTGGTAAAAAAAGCGCAGAGACTGACCAATCTCTCAAAATCGGGCAGTCTCTGCTGTGCGACCGCACAGCAAGGCTGAGCGGTTATGTACTTATAAAAAGGACACCTATTCTTTTGAATAGATGTCCTTTTTTGTTGTGCCGAAGGGCTGTTTTTGAATTGGGTCAGATGACCCAGCTCTGGCTTTCGGTCTGCAGATCCACCATGTGGGTGTACTGGCCGTTCCGGGCATAAAGTGCATCGGGTGCGCCCTGTTCGGCCACCACGCCGTCGGACAGCACCACGATTTTGTCCGCCCCAGCTACGGTGCGCATCCGATGGGCGATGATAAGGACAGTTTTGTGTTTTATGAGCCGGGAAAGTGCCTCCTGAATGGCAGTTTCGTTCTCCACGTCCAGACTGGCGGTGGCCTCGTCCAGCAGAATGATGGGCGCATCCTTCAGGAAGGCGCGGGCAATGGAAATGCGCTGACGCTCGCCGCCGGAAAGGGCGCAGCCATTCTCGCCGATGTTCGTGTTCCACTTGTCCGGCAGCTTTTCGGCAAATTCCTCGCAGTTTGCCAGCTTTGCCGCCGCAAGGACCTCCTCGTCGGTGGCACCTTTGCGCCCCAGACGGATGTTTTCCAGGATCGTGTTGTCAAACAGGGTCACATCCTGAAACACGATGGAATACAGGCTCATGAGCTTTTCCGGGTCGATTCGGGAAACCTCCATGCCGCCCACGGTGATGCTGCCCTTCTGGTAGTCCCAGAACCGTGCCGCCAGCCGGGAAACGGTGGTCTTGCCGCCGCCGGAGGGGCCCACCAGTGCCGTGACCTCCCCCTGCTTTGCGGTAAAGGAGACATCCCGCAGCACCGTCTCGCCGGAGTTATAGGCAAAGCCCACATGGTCGAACACGATATCGCAGCCCTGATTGGTCAGCTGCTCGCTGCCGGTCTGCAGGGGAGCGTCCAGAATCTCGTTCATCCGCCCCACATTGGTGCGCATGGCGATGACCGCCGCCAGATTCTGCAATGCGCCCTGCATAGGGTCGTACATCCGGGATGCCGCCATCAGGAACAGAAACAGGGTCAGCACGTCGATGCTGCCCTGCACCAGCAGCACCGAGCCGGTGAGTGCCACCGACGCAATGCCCAGCTTGAGCACCATGCTCGCAGAGGATACGAACAGCGCTGTTTCCAGCTCTGCCGCAATGGATTGCTTTTCCACAGCCCGAATTTTGCCGGAAAGACCAGACAGATACCGCTGCTCCGCATTGCTGGCTTTCAGGTCGCGGAGGGTTTCGATGTACTCCTGAATGCCGTCCGCACAGGCCATTTTCGCTGCCATGGTCTTGGCCTGCACCTTGTCCTGCACCCGGTAGCTGCCCACCACGATGGCAGCGGATACCGGGATGACCCACAGGGCCGCCAGCGCCATCCGCCCGTCAAAGGCGAACAGGCTCAGGGCAATGAGTACGGTGGAGATGAGAGAACCGAACAGACCGGGGATGAAGTGGGAGCAGTTCTTTTCCAACACCTCGCAGTCTGCCATGATGGTGCTGGTCAGGTCGGCAAGGTCGCGCTTGCCGAAAAAGGACAGGGGCAGCTTGCGCAGCCGCTCCGCAAGGGTCAGGCGGCGGGTGCCGCTCTCTTTATAGGTCGTAAAATAGGTGCCGTTGTACTGGAACCATGTGGTCAGCAAAATCAGCGCAAAGCAGCCCAGGCACCCCAGCAGATAAAAGGCGGTTCTCCCGCTCGTGGAGCCTGCTAACAGATCTTTTACCAGGAGATACAGCAGCCCGGTGGGCAGCATGAACGCCATATTTTGGAACGCACAGGCCAGAATGCCCTTTACAAGCCCCTTTGCGCCCTCCGGGGAGCTGGCCGTGGCGTGTTGAATTTTTTCGATCATCCTTTACCCCTCCTTTGCGACCTTCCACTGCACCGAGGCCTGATACTCCTGCCACATCCGGGCAAACAGACCGTTTTTCGCGCACAGTTCGTCCTTTGTGCCGAATTCTGCAATTTGCCCATCCTGCACCACATAGATGCAGTCGGCGTTGGCTACGGTGGACAGGCGGTGTGCAATCATCAGCACCGTTTTGCCCTTGGCAAGCTGGGCAAAGGCCGCCTGTACTTTAGCTTCATTGTCCGGGTCGGCAAAAGCGGTGGCCTCGTCCAAAATCAGGACGGGCGCATTTTTCAGCATGGCGCGTGCAATGGCAATGCGCTGCTGCTCGCCGCCGGACAGATACACGCCCTTGGTGCCGATAACGGTATGGATGCCCGCCGGGAACTTTTCTATAATATCCATGCACTGCGCCGCTTTCAACGCTGCCAGCACCTCGGCTTCGGTGGCCTGCGGTCTGCCCAGACGGACATTATCCAGAATGCTGCCCTTGAGCAGGCGGCTGTTCTGGAACACAAAGGAGATAGTATCCATCAGCTCTTCCTTGGGGATATCCCGCACATCCGCTTCGCCTACTCGGACGCTGCCGTTCTGCACATCAAAGAACCGGCAGATCAGGTTTGCCAGCGTAGATTTTCCGCCGCCGGAGGGACCTACAAAAGCCACAGTCTGTCCCGGCTGGATGTCCATGGAAACGCCCCTGATAACATCCGTCTTGCCGTCATAGCTGAAATGCACATCCCGCAGCGTCACGGAGCCGTCCTGCGGGTGCTGGGGCTTGCTGCTCACCGGCACAGGCGCTGCATCCAGCACGGAATCGATCCGCTGCAGGGCATCGGCCACCACCATCTTGTTTTCGCTCATGTACATGATCTTCGTCAGCGTCAGGGAGACCACCGGCGTAATGATGATATAGAACAGCAGGTTCAGCAGAAATACCGGGGTCACGCCGTGTATCGTGAACAGCAGCCCGCCTGCAATCAGAAAGGCGAACACGCCGTTGACGGCGGCGGTGTAGAACATCATGGGCAGGCGCAGGTCTTTGGTGTAGGAGACGACCCACTTTTCGTACTCATCAATGGCGGTCTTGAATTTTTTGAAGGAAAACACACTCTGCCCGAAGGTCTTGACCACCGGAATGCCCCGGACGTATTCCACTGCCTCGTTGGACATGGCCTCCAAGGCATTGCCGTACTGCCGCATTTTTTCGACCATCCGCTTGCCGGTCATGGTCGCCATAATGAGGAAAGCCAGCACTACCGGCGCAAGGCTCAGCAGCCCCAGCCTCCAGTCGAACGCCAACAGCAGCACCAGCAGCCCCACCGGGGTGGCGATGGCGTTGTACTGGTCGGGCAGCTGGTGGGCAAGATAGGTCTCGGCGGCTCCGGTGCTCTCGTGGATGATCTTGCGCAGCTTACCGCTGCCGAAGTTCTCGGCAAAGCCCAGCGGCAGCAGTGCCAGATGCTCCGACACTGCCAGCCGCAGATTGGTCGCCACCCGAAACGCCGACAGATGGGAGCACATCAGCGCTGCAATATAAATAAGGTAAGACAGCACCGCGAATAGCACTGCCATCCAGCCGTAATGAGGAATGTTCACCGCCTGCGCATAATCCGGCGCAGCGGCCAGTACATCCCGCAGAATCATCCAGATATAGAGGAACGGCACCAGCGCCGTCAGCGCGCTGATGGCGGAAAGCACCCAGGAGGCATAGGTAAAAACCCGATACCTGCCCGCATAGCCCATCAGGCGGGAAAAGTCAGATTGTTTTTTCAATAAAATCACATCCTTACCGATAAGCGCGCCTGCGCACCCGCCTGAATCAAGCGGGTGCGCAGGCACCGTTTATTCTGCCGCAGATAAATTTTCCGTGGCAAAAAGCTCAATGACATTTTCCATGGTTGCCTGATCGTAATCCTCCGCAATCGCGGCGGCATTCCAATAGGCATAATTGCCCTCGAACCAGCTTTGAAGATCACTCAGATCCTCCGCATAGCGAAACTCCAGATGATAGGTGGTTTCCATGGTGTCGGGCGAGAAGGCAAAATAGGTAAACTGGCCGGAATTTTCATCCTCGCTCTGATAGAAGATGAAGCCGTTTTCGTTCTCCTCATCCAGCAACTTATAGGTGTGGGAGAAAACCTCCTGTCCCTGCGCGTCCAGACCGGTGATCGTGTGACCGTCCATCACAAACTTGTCCACGCCGCCCAGAAAATAGCAGTTAAACGCCATGCTGTCCGGGTCTGCCGCGTATTTTTCCGCCGCCTCCGGGCCGTAAGGCTCCGCCATGCACATTCCCAGCAGCATATCCGTGGCAGTCTCCGCGTTCTCCGCGCCTGCCAGCGGCGTGGTGGCATCGATCCAGATATTCCGATACTCGGATTTTGACAGCTCCGGGAACAGCTCCACATACGTGCCGCTGATGGTGGTCAGATAATCGTCGGTCACCGCGCTCTGGTCAGTCGGCGGCGTCTGTTCATCCGTTTTCGCCTGGCCGCAGCCGGCAGCCGACAGCAGGCAGATCACGCAAAGCACAAAAGCAGCAAATTTCTTTTTCATACAGTACCTCCTAAAACTCTTTGGTTAGCTTCCTCTAACCGCCGGGTATTCTAACACGCTTTGCGTTTTTAAACTACTCCGTTTTGTTTTTGATGCTCCGTTTTACCGCATTCTTTTTATCGGCACGATAGCGGGACGGTGTCTTGCCGTACCGCTTTTTGAAGCTCTCTGAAAATTTGCTGGCGTTGTCATAGCCTGCTTGCTGCGCGATCTCCGTAACAGACTTCCCGCTGCGAACCAGCTCCACTGCCGCCTGATCCAGGCGGTATTCCTTGATATATCGGTAGATCGGCACGCCATAGACCTGCTTGAAGAGCTTTTGCAGATGCGATACCGATATCTCATGCTCCGCCGCAAGGCTGGCGAGGGATATGTATCCCTCCCGGTTTGTCAGCAAGTGATCCCGGAGATGGTGCGCAAGAACCGTCTGCTCGGACGAGCAATATAACCCCGCCGTATTCTCCTGTGGAATACGCCCAAGCAGCATCAGAAGTTCCAGCGTCTTGAGCTGCAAAAAGCCGGGATCTTCATAGAATGCACTTTCGTAAAGCTCCCGGAATACATGCTCACAGCGCGGCCCCGCAGCGCCGACCATATACCATTTACAGCCCAGAAGATTTTGCTTCCATGCGGCAAAATCCACTGAAAACGCAGGTGCGTTCTGCTTTATCCAATTTCCCGCGGCGGCCGGTTCGATCTCCAGACAGATTCCCTCGTAGTAGCTCAGCGGAAAGCAGGACGCCGAACTGCTTCCGTGAAAGCCATCGTAGCAACTGACCGCCATGTCGCCCGGCTTCAGAAGAACACGATCCCGCATGGAAAAGCTGGTTTCAAACCGTCCGTTCACGCAGAAATTGACTTCCAGCCTCCCGATCTGTGTCCGAATTTCTGTGTACGCCTCCATTTCCAGCCGCAGCAGCATGATTCCCACGCCGTCAAACAGCCGGTAGTAGTGGATTTCTCCGTTACCATCCGCATGTTCAAAACCATCTATTTGTCCGGGGAAGCCGGAAACCACGCCCGTTTTGTCATGAAAAAAGATGTCAATCATATTGTTTATTCAATCAAATCTCTGCAATCTGCATTTGTTGCCCTGCTCCTCGACCGCACAAATTTAAGCAACGAACCCCGCAGGGAGCGCAGCTCTGACCAGCCGGTCGCTTTTTTACCGCAGATAGCTCCCACATTCTGCTTCCAGCGTTTTCCAGACCGGATACTTTGCGCCGGTCACGTCAAAAAATGCTTTCATGTCCCGATTCAGTGCGCTCATTTCGTCCACCGCGTTCATGGCATGGTCGGACGCACAGATTTTCCCTAAAGCCGTTGCACACATGAGCTTAAAAAAGCGAAAGCAGGTCTTGCGGTATGCTGCATCCTCAAATTCCTTGTCTGCATCCGGCAGAATCTCGTGACCGGCGTTTCGGATTGCCCGGTAACCCTCGATATTCGCATCGATCAGGCGATTCAGATAAGCGTTGTCCCTTTTCAGCTTTTTCAGGTCGCCGTCGGTCTTGTAGCAGGCAAAAACCGCCGGGAGCACAAACGCAGCGTGGCACAGGAGATAGTCCTCCATGTTCGGCTCGTAGGTGACCTTATACTTCGTGCCTGCAAAGATTTCCTGAACCAGCGCTTCCTGCGACGGCGCATTCCGCAGCGGCCCGATGGTAATCTTGCGAAGGTCTACCGAGGCCACATAATTGCTTTCTCTGTGTCCGGCGGCGCTGGTAAAGGCAAACAGCACGTTCTTCTCCAGCAAAAGCGCTGCCGTTTCCGAGGCGCGCACATTGTTGCCCACAAAGATCATCGTTTTCGCCAGGCTTGCCCGCAGAGTTTCGAGAATTGTTTCGATCTGCGTGTACCGCACAGCCACAAAAATTACATCATAGTCGTCTCCCGGCAAAAGCTCCGCTGCCACCGGAATGGGGTTGACTGCCGTGCGGCGGGAAAGTGTATTTTTGATCCGCAGCCCGTTTCGCCGAATCTCATCTGCCCATGGGCCTCTTGCCAGCAGCGTGACATCCTTTCCTGCGCGGAACAGATTGTTCGCCAGATTACACCCCAGAACGCCGGCGCCGAATACCAAAAACTTCATGGCCACTTTCTCCTTTTCCTTATCGGTTTCTGCGATACCCTGCCGCATCGCGGTATTCGGGATGGTCGTTTAAGTACGGGTCTTTGTCGCCGCAGATGGTATAGTCGCACCTGCAGCCGTCCACGCAGGTGGTTTTCCGGACAAGCCTTGCGTGAAGCAACTCCATGGACGCAAAGTCCACATTGCACAGGGCGGGCATGATGTCCGTCAGACCGTGCTTGATGGCAAACTCCGCCGCCGGGCAGGCGGTGAACTCATAATAGATAGGTTTATCTTTGTCATAGGGCGCAACGTGCATCTCGTAATCGTGCCACTTGGCGCACTGCTTTTCGGCGTTCTGAAAGGCCCAATACATCAGCCTCTTAAAAAACGGTTTGTTGCAGTCCACAAATCGGGAGAGCTTGCGGAAGGTAGGCAGAATCAGGTTTTCCTCGATCTCTTCGATCTCCCGGAAGGAGACAACATCCCGGCACACGGCATAATAGCTCATGATAGCGATGCAGTCGTAAGTGCCGCCCGCGCCGTTGTGAAAGTTTTTCTTCCCGCCCAAGTCCGTCCGCCAGTCCGAGAGAAATTCCACATACTGCCGCTGCACCCGCTCCCAGACGGCCTCGCGCTGCGCTTCCGGATAATGCAGGGCAATCTTCGATTGAATCTGCTTTTTGCAGGCTTTGGAATACAGCACATGGCAGCTGCGATTGAATTGCAGTTTGTTGTCTCTCATCGCTTCTCCTTTTGCAGGCTGCACTGGTGCGCCGCCTGCACCTCTTTTGAAAACTCCCGCGGGTGTTCGCCCGCCAGTGTGCCGTGACCCATATTGGGAAAAACCTTGTAGGTAAAGGCATAGCCCTTGTCCTGCCACGCTCTGACATGTTTCGCCAGCTTCTTTTCCGTCGAGCTTGCAATGCCGTGCCAGATGTACATGTCCGTGCGCTTGAAAAGATCAAAATTCCGGTGCCGCCCGATCATGTACTTGTCCTGATTGACCCAGCTCTGCCAGGTGGCGTCTTTGTAGACGATGCGGTCGAAGGATTCCTCCGTGCGGCCCATCATCTTGCAGACGAGCTTCTTCCGGATGGGGCCTGCCTTCCCGATGAGCCAATAGGAAAAGCCGGTCAGGAAGAATATGTAGAGGTTCTGCAAAACCGGGCTTTTGATGTCGGCGTAGTCCATGGTGGGCATACCGTTAGCAATGGTAGTCGTGATGGTCAGCCGCTTATCGGCCAGCACGTCCATGAGGACGAATGTTCCGTAGGACACGCCGTAGAGAATGTCAATCTTCCCGCCGTAGCGCTCCACGATATAATCGCCCAGCCGCCTTGCCTCATCCGGCACGGACCGGAACTGCGTCTCCGGCTCATCGGGATTGAAGCCGTCGTAGGCCACCAGCACCAGATGGTAGGTTTTCGCCATTTCCTCCGCCACCGGCAGTGCGCCGCGATAGCAGACCCCGCCGCCGTGGAGCATCACCATCAGCTCCGGGTGCTCCTGTCCGAACTCAAAGTATTTCAACGGTCTGCCACCTCACCCTTGTTTCTTTTTATACCCACAGTCGCAGTAGGGGCCGCCGGAGGCCAAGGTATACTGCCGCACAAAGTTCGTCACGCCGCCCGCTTTGCTCATGGCGTAGTCCAAATGGCACATGGCGGGGGTCAGGTCATAAAGCCCCAGCTCCTTCATCAGCGTGCAGATACCGCATTTTGTGAAGCGCCCCTCATAACCGCTGCCGTCGGGATACTCGTAAAAGCCCATATTCCACGAGTAGGGGTTGCGGTCAGCCGCCTTCCGGGCAGCGGTGGCTTTCATTCCGGCGATATCCTTGGGCGTGAACTTCGACTTGCCGCTTTGGCGGCAGAACCACTTCATCAGCGGCGTCATCTGGGCATTCTCATAGTATACCGTCAGCACCTCCGTATCCGGCCGCTTCGGCATACAGAGGACGAACGCCCCCAACATGGCGCAGCCAATGATGTTCATGCTGAACCGATCACCTTTTTCAAATTCGGGCAGCTTTGCGATGATCTCACGGTACTTCGGCTTGGCCTTTTCCGTGATCTTACGTGCGGTGTCCGGGTCATAGCCCAGTACCGCCGTCAGCTGCGCTTGAAAGGACTTCGCAAACACTGCCCATATGGCTATGGGCATTCCCATCCAACGCATCGCACTTCGCTCCTTTCCATTCCGCAAGAGTCCGGCACATGCGTTTCTCGATGTCTATCCGGGTCTGGCGGCATTCCTTGGGATATTTCTTTGCTGCCTGAAACGCCAACTGCACAAACAGGCCGGAGCCAACCGGCAGCATGATTTTCAGCATCCCCTCCGGAAAGACAAAGTGGGTGCCGTGAGCATAAACCATTGTTTCAATCTCGCATTCATGCGGCTTTTCCACGAGGCGCTTTTCCATACGGCGGATATACTTTGCGGTATCCCACAGCGCATCGTCCTCCGCGCCGATCAGCAGCAGCTTTCCCTGGATGTTTTCAACAGGAATATATTCTTCCGGCTCGATCGGATGCACCGCCTCGGAATCATCAAACAGCTTGCGGGAGTTGACCATATCGCCGGTGCGCTTGCTCTCGGCGGCGACGCAGTGCCAATAATCGGGATGCTGATAGCAAAACGGCATATAGGGCAGCGGCTTGCCCCGGTAGGAGAACAGCGACTCGCCCTCGACCGGCCATTCCTTGCAGCCGTCCCTTTTGCCCTGCATAAAACCCTGCCACACAAAATCGCTGGGCGTCATGGCAATGGTCAGGGTAACATCCGGGAACATGGCAGCCGCTGTCAGCGCGAGCGTTCCCGTAGTCGATGCACCGGCAATGCCAATTTTATGGTTGCCGTTGGCTTTCAGCCACGAAATGGCCGTCTCCACACGCTCCAGCGGATAATTATGATGGCCGTAATCCTTTTTCGCAGGCGACATGGTGAGCACATTTACGCCCCGCCCGCAGAGCCATTTCACGGCTGAACGCGCAAGCCGATCCTCCGGATCGTCACCAATCATCGCAATGACCGCGCAGTCCGATCCGCCGGCACACGCCCAGTACGCGCCGTAAAAGCCGGCGGTCTCCACATCAAAGTGCAGGTGCTTCATTGTTTCCCTCTAAATTTGATTTTTACGATCTGCATTCTCATCATCCCATCGCCGACCCGGGCAAGGAAGCGGAAAAAGCCGCTGACTGACGGGCCTTTCAGATCGTTGTAGCCCAGCATATAGCCCCGGCTGGAGACCCGCAAACTGCCGTCCCACGCGCCGATCTCGCTTTTCGCGTCCGAAACGGCAAAGTATGCGCCCACATCCTTGATCTCGGCATCCTTCAGCCATGTTTTCAGCATCAGTTTCACCGCCTTTTCGTTGGCGGCGTCAAACACAAGTACGCCGCCTTGAAAGGCGTCTGCCATAGCACGTACCAGTGTTTTTACCTGCTCCTTTAGGAAATAGTAGAACACTCCCGCTGCAAAAAAGACCGCGCCGCCGGAGGCGTCGATTTTGTCAAGCCACGCTGTGTCATTCAGGTCGCAGGGGATGTTCGTTTCCCGATCTCCGGCGGGAAGCAGCTGATTCCGCACCGCGATGACATCCGGAAAGTCCAGATTGTAGATTTTGCAGTGTCCGTTGTCGCAGGCGCGGCCGGTGCAGTCCAGCCCACAGCCGAGGTTTACCACTGCTGCCGTGGGGTGCGTTTTCAGATAATCCCGCACCTCGTAGGCAAGGTCGTTCTGCCGCATGGCGACCTCAAGGAAGCCGAAGCGCTGCATCAAATTGCGGGATTTTTTCTCCAAGGCGGAAAAATCATAGTCGACCGCGTTTACCAGCCGCCGCGCCGCCTCATCCCGGTACAAATTGGGGTACAGCTCGGAGCACATTTTCCGTGCGTACAGCGGAATGATCAGCGTCTCCTGCACCGTGTTCTTTTCAATTTTATAGCGCACAGTCATCCTCCTTTATCGCCCCACAGCCTGAAGATACCCGGCCCTCGCCACTTCCTCCGTGTCGTCCGATTCATCGTAGGCGTCGTAAGGCGCGGTGGGGTCGGGAACCCGCTTTTTGAACGGTGAGCAAAGCTTGTCCTTATGGGCAAAGGCGAACTCGAAGTTGTCCGTCCAGCCGGTGTGACCGGTGAGAAACAGCGGGCGCAATCCGCGGCTTTGCAGCTTCTGCTCCAGCGCCGCCAGCGACTTCACCGCCAGTTTGTTGTCCTCTGCCAGAGAGGAAATGAAACTGTAGCCGCCGTCCGCGCCGAACCAGATAGTATCGCCGGTGAAGAGATATTTGTCGTCAATGAGATAGACCATATGCCCCCATGTATGGCCGGGGACGAGAAAGCACTCAATTTTGATGCCGTCAATCTCGAAAGTCTCGCCGTCATGCAGCAGCACCTTTTCGTTGTTAATTGTGACCTGCGGCAATTTATAGAGATGGTATATGACTTTTCGCCGCACCTCGCCGGTGAGATACCGGTTTTCAATCTCGCCGATATAGAGCTTTGCGCTCCGGAACAAACCGGGGCTGTCTGCCTCCACCGCGCCCACGTGGTCGGTGTCCTGATGAGTGATGAGGATGTGCCGGATGGACTGCGGGTCGATGCCCAGCCAGCCCATTTTTTCTGCCAGCCGGTCGTAGTTGTACCCGGCATCGATCATGATGGTGGTGTCGCCCTTGCGGTAGAAGAAGATGTTCGCCACCCACTCCCGCACGCAGGCCACATGCTCGTCCACCCAGCCGGTGTTCAGGGGCTTGAAGATCTCCTTGCCGTGGTACATCTTGCTCATTTCCTTTTTTTGAAACTCGGTCGCTTTCTTTGACATATTATCGCTCCCCATTTTGATTTTCGGCAGTTAAACCATGCAATACTTTTCAGGTTTCCTACGCGCACTTCCTCATATTCATGCGCAGGATGGGTGCAAAAATGCTCATGCTTGATCTCCTTATTTCCGTGCCGTGATGCACAGCCAGCTTTTCTTTTTGTGTATCTGCACCTCGTAAAAGCCCACCTGCTCCAGATATGCCTTCAGCTCGACATCCTTGTATATGGTCATACCGCCGATAATCTCCGTCCACTTCTCATCCTTGTCTGTGTCGCCACTGCTCTCGTTGCAGATGAGAAAGGTTCCGCCGGGCTTCAGCACCCGGCAGACCTCCCGAAAGCACTGCGGCAGATCAGGCCAGAAGTAGACCGTTTCAAAGGCCGTGACCGCATCAAACCAGTCATCTGCGAAGATCATATCCGCCACACTGCCTTGCAGGACGGCACAGCGCCCCTCCGCGATGGCGGTCTCGTTGACCTTTTTCGTCTTCTCCACGCTGACGGGCGAATAGTCGATGCCCTTCACGATACCCTGCGGGCATTTTTTCAGCAGCCTTTTCATGTTCGCACCGCCACCGCAGCCGCAGTCCAGCACCTTGGCATCCGGCGCAGCATTCAGAAATTGAAGCCCCCAGCGCGCCACAGGGCTGTGACCCAAATTCATCATGGCGACCATGAGCTTTCCGCCGAGGCCCACAGGTTTGCGGGTGTTTTCAAAGAATGACATCTTCTACAACTCCTTTTCCAGAACGATGATCTTATTGGAAATATTCCGCACGGCGGGCAGCCTGTCCAGCAGCTTGTAAACTGGCGCAAATGCCGCCATGCCCTCGGTTAAGCTGTGTTCCTCCACAAAGCGAAAATCCGACAGCAGTTCGGCAAGTGTTTTCCCATTCTTGATTCCCCAGTTGAATTTTGCGTTGCTTGCGTCAATGGATTTCTCCTTGAAGTGCCGCACTATCGTAGGATTCATGGTTTCCACAAAGACTGTGGCGTTGGAAAACCGGCTGGAAATCACCGTGAAAATACGCTGTATGTTCCTCTCGGAAAGGTACATGGTCAGTCCCTCGATGACGATCAGCACCGGCACATTCTGCTCGCTGATTTCGCTGCCCCAATCTTCCATGGCGGACATGGTAATCTGCGAAATCGTGCCGCTTTCCGGCAGAAGCTTTTCCCGCACCGCCATCGTTTCCGGCAGGTCGAGGTTATACCAATGTGCGTAACCCGACATCCGGTAGCAGCGGGTATCCAGCCCGCAGGCGATGTTGACCACCACCGCGCCGGGGTGCGACGCAAGCCATTCCTTCGTCATCCGGTCGAGCACGATGGTTCGGGCAATGACGCCGCTGCGCATGGCCGTATCCTTGTCCGCAAGGGAAAAATCGTAGTCCAGCTTCTCGATGATTTCCTCCGCTTTTGCATCGTGAATCGCGCCGCGTCCCCGGCTCTCCTTCGCCCTTGCGTAAATGGTTTGCAGCATAGTCTCCGGCACGCCGGAGAGTTTGATCTTTTCTCTCATATCATCTTTCCTCCGCTTGCATAGTCAGAAATTTTTCCGCATACCGGCAGAATTTTTCCGGGTGTACCATCACCAGCTCCGCATGGGCCATTTTCGGAATGCCGTGGATGCGCGTCTGAGGAAAATAGTGCCTGATGAATCGGATATCCCGCTTGCGGTCGTTCTTTTCGTCGTCGCCGTACCAGTAGGTGATCTTCGTGCCGATCTTTGCAGGGCGTTTTGGAAGCGCATAGTTGTTGGCAGACCAGAATACATTGCGGATCGTCCGATCGGAAAAGGTTTTGAGATAGGCTTCCATGGCGTCGTACTCCTTTTTGGGGTCGTGCCCTGCGGTGGTAAACCGTTCCGGCGGAAAGGCCGCTTCCAGAATTTTTCGGCTGTTCGCCGCCATTTTGAAAGACAGCACATCCCGCGCCAGCAGCAGCTTTCGCACCAAGAAGGGCAGCTGATAGGGTGTGATCCCGCCATCAATGATGGCTCGGCTGATGGGTATTTTCCCCAATGCCAGCATACGGGTCAGACAGGCACCGCCCATGGAACAGCCATAGGCCCCACCCAGACGGGAGACGCCGTGGCTCTTCAAATAGGAGATCACCTCGTCCACGGTCTGCTCCACGGAGGTGAAATCCCCGGGATACTCCGGCTGATGGCCGTCATACACCACCTGAAAAACATGCCATCTCTGAGAAAGCAGCGTGATCGTGTCGGCAAAAGCCCATACAGGCTCTGCCGTGCAGGGGAAAAACAGCAGCGTCCGCTCCTGCGCCTGCCCGTGTTCCAATATCTGCATGGCTCACCCCTCCGATTTCACGCACTCTGCGTAGGTCAGCGGGAACGAGGTTTTCAGCACGGTGCTTTTCCGCACCGTCCAGCCGTTTTCCCGCAGGAACGAAAGGTAATCTGCACTCGTCCATTTGCTGTGCAGCGGAAAGCCCGCCAGCTTCATGAAAAATGCTTTGGCCGTTCCGAAGAAAGCGTTATCTGCGTGGGTAAAGGTCGGTGCAACCAACACGCCGTCGTCTTTCAGCACCCGGCGAATTTCGGGGAGAGCCTTCTCCGGCTCCGGCACGATATGCAGCGCATTGGCCACGATGACCACGTCAAAGCTTTCGTCGGCATAAGGCAGGTGGAACATATCCTGCACCGAAAAATAGAGCTTCGTAGATTTTACGCCCTGTTTTGCCTGCTCAATCATCTCTTGGGATGCGTCGGTAGCTTCAATATGGTCAGCAGAGCGGACGATATTTTTGGCGATCAGCCCCGTGCCGGTCGCCAGTTCCAGCACGGTTTTGTGCCGCACCACGGGGCGCAGCAGCTCGTACAGCCGCTCGTAAGCCGCTGCGTCCTTGCGCATGAAGCGGTCGTACCGCCCTGCGTTTTTATCCCAGAAATTTTGACTGTTTCTCATGATTTCGCCCTCACAACGAGATGTTAAACTCCTCTAACTCACACAGATGACACAAGCGAGTTAGGGTAAGCTAACTGTATTCCTTTTGAAAAGCCGCATCACTGCGGCTTTTCCGCTTATGCAAATAGCTCCTGACAGGCGCCCCGCACCAGCGTTTCCAGCACCTGCGGATAGAGTACCCCAATCTGCTCCTGATGGGAGACGGTTAAAATCAAGCCCCGCACTGTGGCGGCAGCCAGCGCCATACCGCCCTTGGGCTGCAGGCCGCCCATCTCCAGCAGGGTACGGATGTGCGTCTCGTCATCGTGGTAGTGGGCGGTCTTCACTTCTTCCGGCAGTCGGTGCAGAAGAAAATCTGCGTCATTTTCGATGAACACAAAGGCTTTTGTCCTGGAGAGCCAACGGCAGGCCGCCAGGATCGCCGCTGCCGCGCGGTCGGCAGGAAACAGGGGTGCATTCTCCTGCAAGGACTTCTGCGCTGCCGCGAAGCACTCGGTATGAATGTCCTCCAGTACAGCGAAAAACAGCAGCTCTTTGGAATCAAAGAATTTGTAAAATGACCCCTTGGAAATCCCAACGGCCTCCGTCAGCTGCTCCACAGAGGTTTTCCGCATCCCAATGGTAATGCCGCAGCGCTGGGCCTCCCGGATCAGGTCATTGCGGATCTGTTCATTCTGTTCGTCTGTAAAAGCCACTGCGCACACTCCTTGGATTTATGACCACATTTATCATTTCAGTCAAATTGTAGCACGATCCGAAGATGTTGTCAACGGCGTCGTTTTGCTTTCCATCATGATCAAATCAGATCCAGCCTTTCCATCTCAAACGGCACAACCACGGATTTCAGCAATCTCGCCTTCGGCAATGCTGTGGTTGCGCTGGGCAATGGTCAGCAGTTCATCCGCAGATACGCTTTCATCCTTGTATCCGCTTTGGACGGCAAACTCGGAAATGACTTCTGCGCGGTTTTTGCCGAATTGTTATAGATCGCGCCAATCTGCCGCACGTGCCGATACTCCGCAAGGCTGGCAAAGGAACCGGCTTCGACCATCATGCGGCAGAACAGCAGCCCGTTTTGGATATAATGTTTTGCATATTTCAGAAACTCCGTCTCCTGCGCCGGTTCGAACTTCGGCAGGCAGTACAGCAGCATTTGCAGAACTTCCAGCTTGTAGTCCAGAAACCGCGCCGGATCGTAACGGTCAATGCCATTGCGGGTGAGAAAGCGGTAAATCGCGCTGTTCAGACGCTTTTCAGCGTGGTGCAGGAAGAAGCAGAAGCACAGCAACTCAGAGAAAACGAGCGGCTGTGCTTTTCTGTTCTATCCAATTACGCCCGTGTCCTGCGGAGGTGGTCAGGCGGCAGCTTGCCCATCAGGAGCTGGAAGTGACTCTTGCCTTTTACCTTGCTGGGCTCCAGCAGATCCTGCACCAGCTTGAAGACAGAGACGATGTGCCGGCGCTCCTGTGGGTGCTCCTCATCCGGCGGCAGAAACTCCGCCAGCATCAGGATGACCGAAGTGAGCAATCCCTCCGCCGCATCATAGAAAAAGGCATTCTGTCCGCGGTTGCTGTCATCGCCATCGGGGTTGACAATGGTTTTATTATACTCCTTCACAGATGCTTTCAAGATGAAATTTCCAAAAAGAAATGAGGTGACGCTTGTATGCGTCACCTCATAACGATTGATTTGGTTGATTTTTAGAGGGTTAGGTTTATCCAAATTAGTATAACACTTTTATTTTCTGTATTTTGAGGGAGTAAATCCATAATACCTTTTGAATATTTCAATCAATCTACTGGGGTTGGAGTATCCAACAATTCTTGAAATTTCCGCAATGGTGAGGTCGGTCTGAATAAGCATATGCTCGGCTACAGAGATCCTTTTCCTCTGAATGTATTCAGTAATGGACATATTATAAACTGACTTAAATAGCTTTTTCATTTTGCTTTCACTCATACATGCAATGGTGGAAAGCGTCTGCAACGTAATATTAAAACTGTAATGTTCGTCCATGTAATGCGTTAGTTCATCTAATGCCTGCAAATCTGTTTTGTTAATGGGCTGGCCATTCTCTTCATTTAGTCTGTTTTCTTTCAAATATGAAGCAAGATAAGAGATGATTTCATATATTTTTGCTTCTACTGTAATTCTGGACGCTTTCATGGAAAGCAGATACTCATATAGGCTTTGCATAGCATGATTAACATTTGGTAAATAGAATTTCCCTTTTTCTTTGAAAAAATCAGAAAAGTTCACTTCAAGATCACCGGAAATTTCCTGGAGATACTGATCAATAAATTCCTGGTCAACCTGCACGGTAATACATCTTAATGGAATCTGAGGATGATAAATAGCTTTATACTTTTCAGATGGTTCATAGCAGCGCAATGTATTCGGAGAAATATTTTGATACGGATAGAATTCATCTCCTGCGCCGCTAATATAGAGAGCAAGTACATAACCAGACCCAATATGTTCTCCGACCATAGTTTCCTGGTTAAATCTTATATCTGTCGCTGTAATGATGAAATCGTGGTGAACCTCACTCGTCCATTGAAATCCGGTTCCATATTTTGGGTTGATCTTATAATATGTTCCGTACTCTATTGGATTCTTTATCGATTCAACAAAGAAATCATCTCGTTTAACTTCTATCATTGGCTCCTCCCAAAGATGCCTCGTTTAGATTTATTAATACCTTGTTTAGACTTTATATCTGTTTTGCCCTTTACAATTAGCTACAACTAATTATAATGGAAGAGTTGATGTATGTCAAACCGTTTTTAAGCAAAAAGAGGTGTATATTTGAAGTCAATGCGCAGTTTATATAAAAAACTATTTCATTATGTCCCAGATAAAAGAATTTGGGCATATTTCTCCATGGCACTATCTGCCGCTGCCGTCTGCTCATATATGGGAGCATATTGGTTTTTGTGGCAGTCTATTGTGTCTATTTTGGTTATTCCCGTATATGAGAAGGCTATGTATGACGCAATTATTGTAGTCATACTTATGATTTTACGAGGCATTCTCAACATTGCATCGGCAACGTGTTCCCACTACTTAGGCTTCCGGCTTGAAACAAACTTAAGGAAAAATGGGCTTCATAAATTATTGGATGCCTCTTCTTCCTTTTTTGACCATAACAGCTCTGGAGAGATTCGAAAAATTATTGATGATAACGCAGCAGAAACACACAAAACAGTGGCCCATTTGATTCCGGACAACGTCACTGCTGTTATGACGCCGGTGTTAATGTTTGTGCTGATGTTTGCAATAGACTATCGCCTTGGTATTCTCCTGATCCTTACAACTGTGATTGGTGTTCTTCAGTATCGTAAAATGTCCGGTGGTACTGAATTTCTGTCTGGCTATTCAGCGGCGCTTCAAAAAATGAGTGCGGCAACAGTAGAATATGTCAGAGGAATGCAGATCATAAAAATCTTCGGTGTAACTGTACAGTATTACAAAACTCTGATTAACTCGATCAAAGAGTACAAACAGTACGTCTATCAGTATAGCCTCAGCTGTAAGAATCCCTACGTCGGATTCCAGGTTCTGTTCAACGTGTTTTATGCTTTTGCTGTACCAGCCGCAGTTGTATTCATCAGCTATGGAGAACCTGCTATGCTAATCCTGGCAAAGATTGTTTTCTTTGCTGTGTTCTCCGGAGCTGTATTTACTTCTTTCACATCGATCATGTTTACGGGGCAGGATAACTTTGGCGCACAAAATACGCTGAATCAGCTTGATGAGCTGACTACTTCTATGGATCAGGCAAAGCTTCCACATGGAAACGAAGAAACCTTCCAAGATTTCAATATTGAATTTCGTCATGTTGACTTTAAGTATGATGACAACTTCGTGCTGAAGGATTTCAGCCTGACACTTCATCAGAATAAAACTTATGCGCTCATCGGGTCTTCCGGGGGAGGAAAATCTACCATTGCAAAGCTGATTTCAGGGTTTTATCCTGTCGATGGCGGCGAAATTCTGATTGGTGGAAAGAACATTCAGAGTTATTCTGAAAAAGCTCTCATTCAGAACATCGCATTTGTTTTCCAGCGCAGTCAATTACTAAAGACCTCAATTTACGAAAATGTCCGAATCGGAAATCCTCAGGCAACACGGCAGCAGATTATGGATGCACTTGACGCAGCGAACTGCACATCCATCCTTGACAAATTCCCCCAGCGGGAGATGACCGTCATAGGGGCAAAGGGCGTATACCTTTCCGGTGGTGAGGTGCAAAGGATCGCCATTGCAAGGGCTATTCTAAAGAATGCGAATATCGTCATTATGGATGAGGCTTCTGCAGCTGCAGATCCGGAAAATGAATACGAGTTGCAGCAGGCTTTCCAAAAACTGATGAGGGGCAAAACAGTTATCATGATTGCACACAGGCTGTCCTCTATTCAGAATGTAGACCAGATCCTGTTTGTCCAGAATGGAAAAGTTGTGGAACAGGGAACCCACAATGAACTGATGGCCTGCAATGGACGTTATAAGGATTTTCAGGATGTATACTGCAAGGCAAATCAGTGGAGGTTGGCATGATGAAGACATATCTAAAAAGAGCCTTCCAGCTGAGCGATTCGGGTGTGAAGGGCCTTGCAAAATCAATCTGGTCATTCTTTCTCTATTATGTTTCTTTTGTACCGCCGATGATCTGTGTTTTTCTGTTTGCAGACAGGCTGTTGAATGGAAATACCGGGAAACCGGTGGTATATCTCCTGTTTATGCTGGCAGCGACCCTGGTGATGTACTTAGTTATTAACTATAACTATAAAACGACCTATGATGAAACCTACCAGGAATCTGCAAATTTAAGAATTGATCTGGCGGAACAGCTTTCCAAACTGCCCCTATCCTATTTTTCAAAGCACAATTTGTCTGACCTTGCTCAAACAATCATGGCAGATGTGGCTTCGATTGAGCATGCTTTTGCGAACGCAGTGGCTAATTCCATAGGGTTTGCAATTTACTTTTTGGTTATCAGCGTAGCCCTTCTGATCATGAATTGGAAATTAGGTCTCTGTGTATTGCTTCCCGTTCTTACTTCTGCTTCGGTTCTTTTCCTGACAAAGAAACTGCAGGTCAGAGATGTAAATAAACATTATGATAAGTTGAGAGATATTTCCGAAAGCTTTCAGAATGCAATCGAACTGAATCAGGAAATTAAAAGCTATGGGTTGAAAGAAAAAGTAGAAGCTCAAATGGACCAGCAGTTGGATGAGTCAGAAAATCTTCAATGGAAAGCTCAGATCACCCAGACGATTCCTGTTACAATCGGCCAGACTTTATCTATTCTTCCTATTGGAATCACGGCGACTGTTGGCCTTTCAATGCTCGCCTCCGGTCAGGTAAGTATCCTGATTCTTCTGGGCTATATTATTATGGCGGCGAAACTCAGCGGGGCCATGGGTGGTGTTTTGCTCTATCTGACGGAAATCTTTTATTTGGACGCAAGAATTGCCCGGATTGGTGAAATCAAGAATCATGAACTTCAGGGCGGAGAAAAGGCAGTCCTTTCAGATTTCAATGTAGAAATAAAGGATGTTTCTTTTTCCTACCAGAAAGACACCCAGGTGATTCGCCATGCATCCTTTACGGCGGAGCAAGGACAGGTAACCGCATTGGTCGGTCCCAGCGGCTGCGGAAAAACAACAATGCTTAAGCTCATCAGCAGACTATATGATGCAGATTCCGGTACCGTTCAGATCGGAGGAACCGACATACGAGAAATTCACACTGATAGCTTGTTCAAGTATGTTTCCATTGTTTTTCAGGAAGTCATTCTATTTAATACTTCTATTATGGAAAATATTCGCCTTGGGCGGCTGGATGCTTCTGACGAAGAAGTAATACGAGCTGCAAAACTGGCTGGTTGCAATGAGTTTGTCAGCCGTCTGCCAGATACCTACCAGACAATAATCGGGGAAAATGGAGCCAAACTCTCCGGCGGAGAACGTCAGCGGCTGTCCATTGCCAGAGCAATCCTGAAGGATGCTCCAATTATCATTCTGGATGAGATTGCTGCATCGTTAGATGTGGAAACAGAAGTCCAGATACAGACTGGATTAAATCATTTGATTCAAGGCAAGACCGTGATTGTTATTTCACACAGACTGAAGTCTATTGAAAATGCAGATAAGATCGTCGTTATGAAAGCAGGTACGGTAGAAGCCTGTGGAAAACATGCTCATCTGCTGAAACAGTCGCCCACATATAGAAAGATGATTGAAAAGTCCAATCTGGCAGAGAAATTTAACTACTAAGCAGGTTACCCTTCAGATGCAGACCGCACTGAAGGGTAACATAAAGGCATTTGGTTAACTATGTCTAACTGATTTCTGATGTGAGGAGGTGCATTATTTGAAGAAATATATTGGAAAAAGGATCATTAGCTTCCTCATTGTGCTGGTAGGCGTCAGCATTCTAAGTTTTTTGTTGATTGCTTGGTCCGGAAAAGATCCTGCAGAAATTATTGCACACCGAGGCGTATCCAATCCTACGCCGGAACAGATTGAGATGATTCGGGTGGAAATGGGATTGGATCAACCTCTCCCTGTGCGATATATTCAGTGGCTTTCCGGAATGTTTACAGGAGAACTTGGGACTTCTTTGACCACTCATCAACCGATTGTAAAGGATCTGCACAAGTATCTGGCTACGACCACATCTCTTGTAGGGATGGCCATTCTATGGATTATCATGCTCACCGTTCCGATTAGTTTGCTCTGTGCCAGAAAGCGGAACCGCCTTTTCGATCAGGTTACCAGAGGCATTACTATCTGCGGTATTTGTGTGCCAACTTTCTGGCTGGGATTCCTTCTTCTACTGTTCTTTGCGATTCATCTGAAATGGTTCAGTGTCTTACCAAGTCCAGGTTGGAGGGGCTTTTTACTACCTTCATTTGCCCTGGCGGTTCCCAGTTCGTGTTCACTCATCCGAATTATGCGTTCCTCTCTTCTGGCTGAATTATCTTCTGATTATGTTCGGTTTGCAAAAGCCCGTGGACTATCTGCCAACAGAATTCTGGTATGCCACATTCTGCGGAATGCCTTACCGCCTGTTGTTACAATTTTCTTTCAGCAATTCGGCTTTCTAATTGCCGGAGGGGCGGTAATCGAAAGTGTTTTTTCAATCAAGGGAATCGGAACTTATCTGGTGGACAGTGTGATTGCAGCAGATACGATTGCAGTTTCTACCTGTATAGTCGTCATTGCAGCAATTTTTGTCGTCGCAAATTTCATGGCAGACATAATCAACCGTCTGCTTTGTCCATGGATGGTGAGGGAAGAAAATGATACATAAGCTACTCAAAAGGCCGCAGGCAATCATCGGTCTGTGCCTGATTGCTATTGTGATTGTGATTGCGATTGCAGCACCTGCTTTTTCGCCTCACGACCCTGAATTGGTGAATTTATCGCAAAAGTATGCTCAGCCTGACGCAGAATACCCTCTTGGAACAGATCAATTGGGCAGGTGTACCTTATCAAGGCTGCTGTATGGAGCCAGATATTCCATCGGAATCAGTTTACCTGTGCTGCTGATTTTGTCTGTGATTGGTCTGATTGTCGGTACTTTTAGCGCCTGTGCTGGAGAAAAAGCAGACCATTTCATTACTATACTCTGTGATGTGTTTATTGCTTTTCCTTCTCTTATCATTGCTATTGCTGTCATAGGCGTTCTGGGGAACGGACTCCAAAACATTGCCGTTTCTGTTGTGATAGCGACCTGGGCTTGGTTTGTTCGTATTGTCAGATCTTATTCCGTTCAAGAAATGGGTAAAGATTATATCCTGGCAGCCCGGATTTCTGGGTGCAATACAGGAAAGCTGGTCTTCAGACATCTGATTCCTAACATTCTGCCACAGTTTCTTGTGTATGTTTCCACTGGTGTCGCTTCTTCCATCATTATGGTTTCCAGCTTTGCTTTCCTCGGACTTGGCCTTCCCTCCGGCACACCGGAATGGGGTGCCATGTTAAATGATGCCAGGACAGCGCTTTACTCTCATCCGGAATTGCTAATCTATCCAGGCTTGTGCATCTTCGTAACGGCAGCAGGCTTCAATTTATTTGGAGAAGCACTCCGTGATATTCTGACGCCGGAGGAGGACAGCCTATGATGCCATCACTTATGATTGATCATTTAAGCATTAATCTTCGGTCAGGCACGGATAACTTGGTTTCTGAAATATCCTTTGCAGTCAAAGAAGGAGAGTCTTTGATCTTGTTAGGCCAGTCAGGCAGCGGCAAAACAATGACCTGTAGTGCGGTGCTAAACTTATTGGACCCTAAAAAATTTAAGGTGTCGGGTTCCGTTTTCTTCGGCGAGACTGATCTTTTGAATTCGTCAGAAAAGCAGAGACGAGGAATATACGGAAACCAGATTGTCTATATCCCGCAAAATCCAATGACTGCATTGGACCCTTCTATGCGTATTGGCAGACAGATGGATGAAACGCTACGGCTTCATTCCGACAAATCCCGCCAGCAGCGTTACAACTATATTCTGCGGCTTCTGCATGATGTAGGCTTAGATGATCCTGACAGGGTATACAGAGCATACCCCCATATGCTTTCCGGAGGAATGCTTCAGCGTGTCATTATCGCAATGGCTATGATGCTTGATGCAAAATTCGTGCTTGCCGATGAGCCGACAACTGCTTTGGATGTGATTCACAGAAATGGAATCATAGATTTATTTTCGCAGATGAAAGCAAATGGAGTTGGGATTCTTATGGTAACTCATGATTTCGCAACAGCTCTTCAATTAGGTGGAAACGTGTTGGTGATGAAAGAAGGAAAAATTATAGAATCCGGTGAAGTTCAATCTGTCTTCGATCATACCACAGAACCTTATACAAGGTCGCTGATTGAAGCTTACTCCCTTTCCTGTGCTTTCACGAAAGGGGCGGAATCATGATTAAAGTCAACAACCTATCAAAAGAATTTCACGAACAAGGCACAAGCAACGAGCTTCTGGCCGTTGATCATGTAGATTTTACTATTCAGAATGGTTCATTTTGCGCTTTGGTAGGAGAAAGCGGATCTGGTAAAAGCACTTTGGCTCAGCTCATGTGCGGTCTTCTGGTTCCATCTTCTGGAGAGGTACTGTTTGAAGGAAAAAACATTTCCCTCTGCCGGGGCAAGCAAAAGCAGGTACTGCGATCTAAAATACAGCTGATTCTTCAGGATGGCAAGGGAGCAATGGACCCTCGCTTTACGGTATATCAAATCATTGCAGAGCCAATTCGCAATTTCAGAAAACTCAGCAAAAAGGAAGAAGAACGGGAAATCAATGATCTTCTTACCATGATGGAGCTTCCCGAAGAGATCAAGCTGCGAAAAGCTCATGAGCTATCCGGTGGACAACAAAAACGTGTATGTATTGCAAGAGCGTTAGCGGCTCAACCGGATGTGTTGATTTTTGATGAAGCAGTCAGTGGGCTGGATGTCCTGGTTCGTAAACATATTCTTGATTTGCTGAAGCGACTCCATCAGGAGCGAAAAATGACTTGCTTTTTCATTACCCATGACCTGGACGTTGCGCTATATCTTGCAGACCGTGTGATGGTGATGCGCTGCGGTAAGATTATCGAAGACCGTACATTTCACGGTTCGACAGACTGCTTTACACATCCGTATACCAAGCTTCTGCTGCATTCTATTGCTCCATATTTGGGTTAAACCATTCAATAAATACGTATACCCTGCTGAAAAGCATGATATAAAAATAAATAAAGGAGATTTTGTACATGAAACTGAAAAAACTTTTAGCTTTCGGACTCGCACTTGTGATGTGCCTTGCTATGGCTGCTTGCGGCACGAACCCTGACGAGAAAACCGATGCAGAGCCGGTCTCAATCACTGTCACCGAGAATTGGGACTTTTCTGTAGGCTTCTATCCTGTCATCACGCCTATGGTATCCAGCACTTATGGTGCCGGATTCTGGAGTCGTAATTTTTACAACACTCTGGTAAGCTACGATGATAACGGGAAGATCCAGGGCGAGTTGGCTGAAACCTGGGAAATCAGTGATGACGGCAAGACTTACACCTTCCATCTGCGTGATGGTGTCAAATTTTCTGACGGTACTCCTCTGACTTCCGAGGCAGTAAAGATGACCCTTGAAGCAGTAGTAACCCATCTGGGTCCCCAGAATGGTGCCTTCGGTAAGCTCACTACTTTGTTTGACAAGCTGGAAACCCCGGATGAAAAAACCTTTGTAATGACTTTGAAGACCCCTTATTACGCTGCTCTTGACAATCTGACCATGGCGCTGCCTCTTGGTATTGTGAATCCCGCAGCCTTTGAAGGCGGCGTAGAAAAGGCTTACGAGAATTGCGTGAGTGCAACTATGGGTACTGGTCCCTATATGTTTGACCGGGTCGAGGGAGATACCTATACCTTTATCCGCAATCCCTACTACTGGGGCGAAGCTCCTGAAGTGGACGAGTTCAAAGTCAAAGTGATTCCTGATAATGCTGCAAAAATTCTTGCTCTGCGCAACGGCGAAATCGATGCAATTCTCGGCTCCAGCAGACTTAGCGCAGAAGGCTACACGGAAATTTCCCGGGATGCCGCTTTCGGTCATGCCATGGATGACAGCACCAACCAAACTCGTTATCTGGGTATGAACCTGAATAAGGCTCCCTTTAATGATCCTCTTGTAAGGGAAGCAGTATCCTACGCTGTTAATCAGCAGGAGTTGGAAACCTCTGTTTTCGATGGTCTGGAGACTGCTGCCGAAACCCTCTTTACGAATGAAAAGCCCAACTGCGGTGTGGAGGTTAAGACCTATCCTACCGACATGGAAAAGGCAAAGCAGCTCATGAAGGAAGCCGGCTATGAGGATACCAATGATGACGGTATCCTGGAGAAGGACGGAACTTCTCTCGCCATTCATTTCAACTATTCTCAGAGCCTTGCAAGTGTTGACAATGCAGTTCTTTCTATTGCAGCTTCTCTTAAAGAACTCGGCTTCGATGTTACTATTGATGCAGTAGACATGAACACCTGGTATGGAGCCTTGATGGCTGGCGAATATGATCTGACCTTCTACAATACTGCTGGCGGTTCCTTTGACCCTGCAACAGATATGAGCAATATGGCTCCTGGCGCTATGGGTGATCCGATCCTCTGCCAGTTCTCTGCTTTCTTTGAGAATCCTGAAATTTTCGCAGAATTGGACTCCACTTCTGATTCTCGGCGTGTGCAGGAAATCTATGGAATGATTCTGAATGGTATTGCAGATCAGAATCTTCTGGTGCCTGTAACCGGCACTCACGATCTGGCTCTGTGGAATACTGATAAGATAACTGGCTATGACTTCTACACAGATGCCAGCTACGTAGACATTGCATCTGTTCATGTGAAATAATGTCCAGCAGTGTGGCTGAGGCGGTTACAAAAGAAAGACTTCATTCTTCAGGAGAAGACTATCTAAAAGCCATATTTATTCTTGAAGCGCAACATGGTTCAGTTCGTTCAGTAGAGGTTGCTGAGTACATGAATGTATCTAAAGCGAGCGTTAATCATGCAGTTGGGCACACGCGAAATCAGGCACATTATTTTGAATAATCAGGTTGTCAACTCATCCAGGGCGCTCCATTCACTCAAACACACCGTGCCAAAATCACACAAAAATATTGCCATACATATGGTAGATCACATTAGAAGATTGGGCGTTTTCCCAGCTAACTACGCATTAGATTTAGGCGAATTTATTGACAGCAACGGTAATTCGTATATAGACATTGTAGAGTTAAATCCCATATCATGTTCTATGTGCTATGTAAATAATAGCATCTATGCTGATGTAGTTCCTGAGATTGGCGAATGTCAGCGCCAACTAATGATGGGTGCTGAGTTTTGCTACGATGCCATCGCAAATCCAAAGAATTACGATATGCTGAGAATATCCAATAAGAGTTATACTTATACTTCGGATAACCAATACGCTCTTTTATAGTTTGCATATCATAGAGGGTTTTAGAGCAATTCTGGAAGTGACGCTTGTTTCTTTCTCTGTGTTAAATCTCCGATAGAGTGAGTCCTTCTGGGAGGTCCATCATGAACCTCCCCTGGGTTCAGCAAATGGGCGCAGTCCTCCCTTGGCGGAGGACTGCGCTTTTTTACGGACTTACTGCACGGAATACAGGTTGGATGTGCTGCTCCCATTGTCACGGTAGCGTGGGATCTTTTGCAGGTATCCATGCTGCTCCAGATCCGTCAAAGCCCGTTTGACCGTGGAGCGTGACAATCGCATGTCGGACGCAATCGTCTTGATTCCTGGCCAGCATTTTCCCTCGCTGTCTGCACGGTCACGCAGATACATATAAACTGCCCTCGCTCTGGAGGGCAGTTCGGTGTCGGCATAAATTGTTCCGAAGTAACTCATAGATCCTCCTCGCCATAGGTTTTCATTTGCTTTCCGCCCCTGCGCCGAGGCTTATCTACAGCAGGCTCATGGGCAATGCCGCCGCGTCCGGAAACGGCATAGGCTCCACGCATATCCGCATTTTCCGCCTTATTTGACTGCGGGAGGTTACGCTCCAGATCCTCACGGTTGGCATAGGCTACCGCACGATCTGCCCGCTCCGGCACGATATAAGGTTTCTCGAAGGTGATACCCCATTCCAGAAAAAGCCGCAGGCGGGTACGCATGGGATGCTGTCCCGTCTTTTGGACAATAAAATTCCCCTTGGGAATAGACTTCAGCTCATCTGGCGTCAGCAGTGGACGCTCCATCATTTGCAGACTCTGGCTGGGGTCGTTCTTCCCACGGCTCACCGATCCAGACAGAACGGTGCGGTTTCCGAGCGCCTTGGACAGCACCTCTGCCGTCTGGCTGTTGGGTGCGAAGCCGCCGAAGATGGTGTCCTGGCAGTTGTCCTGAATAATTTCGCTTCCTTCTTTTCCGTAGTTTTTTTCAAGCTGCGCTAAGGACTGAATAATCGGCACCAGCGTCAGGCGGCGGGAACGGCCTGCTGAGAACAGTGGGAGGACATCGAAGGGAGGCATAGTGCCGAACTCATCACAATACAGTACCGCACGGTTTTGCAGCTTCCCTCCGTTTTCATCCGCCACAGCAAACAGTTCACGGCTCAGATTTTGAATCATCAAGCCCGCCATGAAGTTTTTGGTGGTGTCCTCCTCCGGAAGAATAAGAAAGATGGCAGACTTTTCAGAAGCAAACTTCTCTGCATCGATGGCGCTGTCGAAGCAAAGCACCTGCTCCAGTTCCGAGTCCAGAAATGCATTGAGACGAGAAAGTACCGTGGACATGACAGATTCATAGTTCGGCGAGTAATCTCCCCAAAACACCGAGTTGCCGTCTGTATTCTGCTTCCATGTGCAGAACATAAAGCCGTTCTTTTCGCTGTAGGTCGCCGCCAACACCGTATCTCCGAAGGAGGCAAGCTGTCGGTATTCCGAAACATCCGCCGCCTTCATCTGCTGCGCGTGTTCGTAAAGAGCGACATAGTCCTTTACGGTGAGCAGCTCATTTTGAACTTCAGCGATTTTGCCGAGGTATTCCTCCGAGAGGTAGGGGTTGTCGTTGACGATGCAGTTCCCGTTGTACTTCACCCGGCACAGCGGCATCCCATCCGAGGACACCGCCAGCCAACCGTCACCGTCCATTTTGGTATCGTACCGAGATTTGAGGCGTTTGGCTAATTCTTTCTGTAGCATATCTGTCTTCTCCTTTATGAAGGTAATAAAAAAGGCAGATAGATTTTTGATTTCTATCTGCCTGTGTATCTGATATTTACTTTTCGGGAGTTCAAGTCTATCCACAAAGGGAAAACGGCGATTTTACATCTGTGTTTTGGCACAGAGAAAAATCGCCGTTTAGGTAGCAAAAAAGCCCGATATATTCGGGCTTTTCGCAGGAGACATCTTTTTTGTCTCCACATTATGGTCCGAGTGTTGAGATTCGAACTCAAGGCCTCTTGAACCCCATTGCTTTCAAGTATGTTTCATATAAAGTCAGACCGACTCGCCGTATATCACGGAGTTGCCTGTATTTGCAGCGGGTTTGGGCCGGGCGCTGCATGATGCATATTGCAGCGCCCGGCCACCGAAAAACAAGGAAATCAAAAAAGTGTTAGAAAACTGTTAGAAGAAATCTGCTGTCATGAATTTTGTACAAGCCGCCTGCTTCCAAAACGGAACAGGCGGCTTATTCCATATGTGGAGTAACTCCAAAGTACTCCTTGACATTCCTTGTGACATGCTGTAGAATCAATTCCAGAATTTAACGCAAGGAGGTACGACCTATGCCGTCAGATAAAAAACGCGTCAATCTTACCATTCCGGACGACCTGTACCAGAGAATACAGGAGTATAAGCAACGCCAGGGCGTTACCAATGATGCCAGCGCCTGCCTGCAATTGATCGTCCAACAGCTCAACGGCCTGGAACAGTCACAAACTATGCTGCGGCTTCTGAACAGCCTCTCCGTGGATCAGATTATGGAACTGTCCCGGGATGGCCTGTCCGAAATAAAAACGAAACTGTCAAAAGAGGAGTAACAGCTCCCCGCAAGGAAATGCGAGAGCAACTTGCGGCGTCAGCCGCAATGCGGCTCGCATCCATGCTCCCCCGTGGCCTTGCTGCTACAGTTTCCGTCTTGCAAATGACTTCCGGTGCCCGCTGAATCTCCCGGATATCAAATCAAGCACGCGATTCCATTCCGATGGCCTTGCTGCAGAAATGTCCCGTTGACCGAACCGCTTCCAGTGCCCGCTGGATCTCCCGTCTTTGGTTACCAAAGGCATAGTATTACCCTTTGGTAACCGTGTGTTTTGTGTAATGAAATATTTTATGAAAGGATGTGCACACAGAAAACGAAAGCCCGAAAGTATCAGCTGACCTTCAATAACCCTGTTGACCACGGATTTACTCACGAGGTTATCCGCACAACACTGGCCAGCTTTCCCGGTATTCAATACTGGTGTATGTGTGATGAGGTAGGCGAGCAGGGTACGCCTCACACGCATTTGTATCTATATTCCCCCAACGCGATTCTGTTCACCACCCTGCAAAATCGCTTCATGGGCGCTCACATTGAGATGGCAAAGGGAAGCCATCAGGCCAACCGCGATTATATCCGCAAGGAGGGTCGATGGCTGGATGACGGCAAGCATGAAACCAACCTTCCGGAAACCTTCGAGGAAAGCGGCGACCTTCCTCCGGAACGTGATAAACGGCAGTCTGTCAGCTCTGAAATCCTGGAAATGATTTCTTCCGGCGCTTCCAATGCGGAAATTCTGATGCAGTTCCCCTCCGCCATGAATCGGCTACAGCATATTGAAGCCGCCCGGCAGACACTGCTGGAAAACAGGTTCCGCAGTCAATGGAGGGACCTGCAGGTAACCTATCTGTGGGGCAAAACCGGAGTCGGCAAAACCCGGAGCATCATGGAGCTGTACGGCTATGAAAATGTTTTCCATGTTACCAATTACGCCCATCCCTTTGATGACTATCGGGGTCAGGATGTTATCCTGTTTGACGAGTTTCGCAGCAGTCTGCCCATCGCGGATATGCTCAAGTTTCTGGACGGCTATCCCTTGATGCTGCCTTGCCGCTACAGCAACAAGGTGGCCTGCTTTACCAAGGTGTTTCTGGTCAGCAATATTCCGCTGTCGGATCAGTACCCCAATGTGCAGGTAACGGAACCGGAAACCTATCGAGCTTTCTGCCGCCGCATCAATCAGGGCGCCCTGGAAATGCAGGCTGACAGCGGCGATGAGCCGTTTTAAGGGGGGCTGTGCTTGTTCAAGGACTATCCCGATGTGATGACCCCTGCCGAGGTGGCCCGTGCCCTGGGCATCGGCAAAGCCAGCGTATACCGGCTGATTCACGAAAAGCGGCTGGGCTGCAAGTATATCGGCCGAAAAATGCTTATTCCCAAGGCGTGCCTGGTGGATTTTGTCCAGTCGGCGCGCTACACGGTAGCAAACCCATGACAGCAGACAAATCTAACTGTCCGGAAAGGAGCTATTATGACAGGAAGTCTGCAAATCAAAGATAACAAGTACTATATCGTTCTCAACAGCTACGCAAGCGGTAAACGGCGGCAGAAATGGATCAGAACGGACCTGCCGGTAAAGGGCAACAAGCGCCGGGCGGAACAACTGCTCCGCCAGACGATCCAGGCATATGAACGGCAGCAGGGTATCATTCCCAGCGATGTGTCCTTTGCCGACTTTATCCGCACCTGGCTGGCCCAGGTAAAGCGCCGGGTGGATGAGGTGACCTATCAGGGCTATGAAAGTCTGGCCAACAGTCACATTCTTCCGTATTTTGATGCCAGCGGCCTGAAGCTGCAGCAGGTGACCCGCCAGCTTCTGCAGGATTACATGGACGAAAAGGCCGCCCATGGGCGCAAGGACGGCAAAGGCGGCCTGTCTCCCCGCAGTCTCCGCCTGCACAAGAACATTCTGTATCAGGCGCTGACGGAAGCCGTTAAGGCCGGTCTGCTGTCCGCCAATCCCTGCGAGTATATCGACCTGCCCAGCGTCCCACGGCATGAAGCGCATTTCTACACGGCGGAACAGGTGCAGACGCTCCTGGACAGCATCCGGGACGATCCACTGTTCCCGCTGGTGAAAATCACGGCTATTTACGGCCTGCGCCGCAGTGAACTGCTGGGCCTGCAATGGGACAGCATCGACTTTGAGTCCGGCACCCTGACGATTCGGCACACCGTCAGCAAGGTGACCAAGCCGGTGGAAAAGGATAAGACCAAGAACGCCAGCAGTTACCGCTCTTTCCCGCTGCTTCCGGAAGCCCGGGCCATTTTCCTGCAGGCCCTGTCTGATCAGCGCACGAACCGGCGCTTGTTCGGCAAGGCATACCAGGAGAACCCGTATGTGTTCAAATGGCCGGATGGCCGTCCGTTTCCTCCGGACTATATCACCCATCATTTTGCCCGCCTGCTCCAGAAGAACGGCCTGCCCCGCATCCGCTTCCACGAACTGCGGCATAGCTGTGCCAGCATTCTGCTGAGCAATGGCTTTACGCTCAAGGACGTGCAGGAGTGGCTGGGCCACAGTGATATCAAGATGACCGCCAATGTCTATGGTCACCTGGACATGGCCCGCAAGCAGTCCATCGCCCAGGAAATGTCCTCTCTGCTGTCCGGCAAGTGTTAGAAAAGTGTTAGAAACCCGCCGGGTAAGGTCCCCCGCGAAAGCAAAAAAGAAGTCCCGAAACCTTACGGTTTCAGGACTTCTTCGTGGTCCGAGTGTTGAGATTCGAACTCAAGGCCTCTTGAACCCCATTCAAGCGCGATACCAAACTTCGCCACACCCGGATAGCTGGCTGAATCACTCATGTCAGCTTGATTAATATACCACATTCATCCGGGGATTGCAAGCATTTTTTTGAAATTTTTTGGTTTTTTTCTGGTGGGGCTTCAATACCCGTACCGCTTGCGCCCCACCACCAGGAAAATCGCCGTGGTGATCACGGCCATGACCTCCGCCGCCACGATGGAAAGCCAGATGCCGTCCAGCTTCCACAGAAGCGGGAAGGTCAGCACCGCTCCCACCTGGAACACCAGCGTCCGCAGAAAGGCGATGATGGCGGAGGTCAGCCCGTCGTTCAGGGCCGTGAAGAAGGACGAGCCATAGATGGCGAAGCCCGAGAACAGGAACGAGAAGGAGAAGATGCCGAAGGCGTGGGACGTCATCTCGAACAGGCCCGGGTCATAGCCCACATAGAGCCGGGACAGGGGAGCGGCCAGCACCTGGCCCGCCGCGAACATACACGCGGCGCACACGGCCAGCAGGCCCAGGCTGCGCCGCAGCAGGCCCCGCAGCTCCCGGCGGTTCTCTGCCCCCAGGTGATAGGACTCAATGGGGGCCACGCCCACGGAATAGCCCACGAAAATGGCCTGGAACACCATGCTCACATACATCAGCACGCCGTAGGCAGAGACACCGTCCTCTCCGGCGTACTTCATCAGCTGGACGTTATACAGCATGCTCACCAGGGACATGGACACGTTGCTCATAAACTCCGAGGAGCCGTTGGAGCAGGTTTTTCCCAGGGCCCGCAGATCCAGGCGGCACTTTCCCAGCCACAGGAGACTGCTGTTGGGGCGGGCGAAGTAGATCAGCGGCACCACGCCGCCGATGAACTGGCTGATGGCCGTGGCCGCCGCCGCACCGGCCGCGCCCCAGGAGAACACCCCCACAAACAGGGCGTCCAGCACCATGTTGGCAACCCCCGCCGCCACAGTGACAGACAGGCCCAGCCGGGGCTTTTCCGCCGTGGCAAACAGGCACTGGAACTCATATTGCAGCACATAGAAGGGCAGGGCGATGAGGTTGATACGGCCATAGATCAGGGCCTGCTCCAGCAGCTCCCCCTCGGCTCCCATCAGCACCGCCGCCGGGCGCAGGATCAGAAAGCCCAGGGCCGCCAGCACCACGCCGCAGGCCGCCGAGGCGTACACGATCAGGGAAAAGATGTTGTTGGCCCGCTGGCGGTCCCCCTGGCCCATGGTCTTGGCGATCAGGGCGCCGCCGCCGGTGCCGAACATGAAGCCCACGCTTCCCAGGATCAGCAGCACCGGGATGATGAGATTCACCGCCGCAAAGGGGGTCTTTCCGGCGTAGTTGGACACAAAGAAGCCGTCCACCACGCCGTAAATGGCGGTGAAGATTATCATGGTGATGGATGGCAGGGTAAAGCAGATCAGCTTGCGGCAGGTGAAATGATCCGAAAGCTGGATGGGTGTTTTGCTCATGATTTCTCCTTGATTTCCCGGGCCTTCTGGGCCAGGGCCTCCTGAAAGCGCCGGGTCAGCGCCAGATATTGCTCTACATCCTCCTGGGGCCAGGCGGCGAACACCTGGTTTTCCGCCTGGATCACCCGCCGGGCGGTCCGCTGGACCAGGGCCTCCCCCTCCGGCGTCAGGCACACGTCCTTGCCCCGGCCCGCGGACTCCAGATAGATCAGCCCGTCTCCCTCCATCCGACGCAGGGCGGAGTTGACGGTCTGCTTGGTCATGCCGCTCCAATAGCAGATGTCCCGCAGGCGGCACCGGCCTCCGGCGTCGCACAGGGTATACAGCACCCCCATGACGCTGTCCGAAAGGCCCCAGTGCTGGGCCATTTCATGATAAACCGCGTCGGTCTCCTGCAAAAGATGGTTAAACCGGCGCATATCCCGGGATGTGTATGCCATGGGGCCGCCCTCCTTGGTCCGAAATCGTACCCGGATACTATAGTACGATTTCGGACGATTGTCAAGTAAAAACAGACCGCCGGTCCCGGGAAAGAGGGGACCGGCGGTCTGTTTTGTGGTAAAAGGAGAGAGAATAACAATGATAACAGCTTTTGGATTACGGGCTTATCTTACCGTCCCGGCGGATAAAAGTCAATAGCTCCCCACCATCGTTTACAGAACGTTCACAGGAAACCGGCGCTCTGCTTATTGACGGTGGAGTACAATGGTGGTAATATTTAGCCTGCTAACATTTAGGGCACTAAATATTAAAATCTCAGGAAAGGAGCAGACTATTATGAGCTGCATGAAAAAGCCCGAGCTGATCGGCCCCCTGCTGGGGTACTGCAACCACCGGGCCTATCAGCGGATGGAGCAGAAGCTGCGGCGCTATGGGGTCACGCCCATCCAGTGCCGGTCGCTGACGTATCTGCACCGGCAGCCGGGCCCCGTGACCCAGAAACAGCTGCAGCAGCATCTGGCCGTGAAGCCCTCCACCGTCAACGGCATCGTGGACCGGCTGGTGGAAAAGGGGATGCTGACCCGGACTCCGGGGGAAAAGGACGGCCGGTGCCGCATCCTGCGGCTGACGGAGGCCGGGCAGCGGTTTTATGACGACTTTGAGTCCATCACCCGGCAGATCGAGGACCTGATCCACCGGGGCATGGACCCCCAGGAGACGGAGACCCTGCGCCGGCTTCTGCTGCGGGCGGCGGACAATCTGACATCGGAGGAGGACAACGCATGATTCGGAAATTAGCCCCTTATACCAAGGGGTATCGCGTCTGGATATTCCTGGGCGTGCTGTGTTCGGCAGGCGAGGCCGTGCTGGAGCTGCTGCTGCCCAAGGCCATGAGCCAGATCGTGGACGTGGGCATTGCCAACGGCGACAAGGCGTATATTCTGGCCACGGGCCTGAAAATGATCCTGATGGCCCTGGCGTCCCTGGTGATGGGCGTGGGGGCGGCGGGCCTGGCGGCCAAGGCCGGTATGGGCTTCGGCGCCAACGTCCGGGCCGCGGAATATGCCCAGGTGCAGAGGTTCTCCTTTGCCAACATCGAGCGGTTTTCCACCGCGTCCCTGATCACCCGGCTGACAAACGACGTCTCGTCGGTGCAGATGACCCTGATGATGGGCATGCGGATGCTGGTCCGGGCCCCGGTGATGCTGATCACCGCCCTGGTCATGGCCCTGACCATCAGCCTGCAGTTGAGCCAGGTGTTCCTGGTGGTGCTGCCGCTTCTTCTGCTTCTGGTGGCCATCGTCATCCGCTATGTGGGGCCGTTTTTCACCGCCCTGCAGAAGTCCACCGACGACCTGAACCTGGTGGTGCAGGAGAACCTCAACGCCATCCGGGTGGTGAAGTCCTTCGTCCGGGAGGACCGGGAGCAGGAGAAGTTTGCCCAACGCAGCGACACCCTTCGGGATACGGCGGAGCGGGCCTACAGCTTCGTGGTGCTGTTTGTCCCCCTGGTGACCCTCATTATGGGCGGCACCATCATGGCCATCATGTGGCTGGGCGGCCACTATGTGGTGGGCGGCGCCATGCTCTCCGGCGACCTGATCGCCTTCTTCACCTACGCCTCCGAAATTCTCATGTCCCTGATGATGGTGGCCATGGTGATGATGGTGCTGACCCGGTCCATTGCCTGCGGCAAGCGCATTGTGGAGGTGCTGGAGGAGCAGCCCGAGATCACCGACTCCGCCGCCGACCCGGCCCTGACCGTTGAAAACGGCGACGTGGACTTTGATCATGTCTATTTCAAGTATCACAAGGACAGCGGCGCCTGGAACCTGGAGGATGTCTGCCTGCATATTGAAAGCGGCATGACCGTGGGCATCCTGGGCGGCACCGGCAGCGCCAAGAGTACCCTGGTGAGTCTGATCCCCCGGCTGTATGAGGCCACGGAGGGCGCCGTGTCCGTAGGCGGACACAACGTCCGGGAATACACCATGGAGGCTCTGCGCCAGGGCTGCGCCATGGTGCTGCAAAAGAACACCCTGTTCTCCGGCACCATCCGGGAAAACCTCCGCTGGGGCCGGGAGGACGCCACCGACGCCGAGATGGAGGAGGCCTGCCGCATGGCCTGCGCCGACGAGTTCATCTCCCGCATGCCCGACGGCTACGACACCCACATTGAGCAGGGCGGCGCCAACGTCTCCGGCGGTCAGAAGCAGCGCCTGTGCATTGCCCGGGCCATTCTGCGCCGGCCCCGGGTGCTGATTCTGGACGACTCCACCTCCGCCGTGGACACCGCCACCGACGCAAAGATCCGGTCCGCCCTGCGCCAGGCCCTGCCCGGGGCCACCAAGCTCATCATCGCCCAGCGCATTTCCTCCGTCATGGACGCGGACCTAATCGTGGTGCTGGACGACGGCAAAATTTCCGGTGCAGGCACCCATGACCAACTGATGGCCTCCAACCACATCTATCAGGAGGTCTATAAATCCCAGCAGGAAGGAGCGACGATTGATGGCTGAAAACAAGAAGCAGGTCCGTCCCGGCGGCCCCCACGGCCGGGGACACGGCTATCAGCGGCCCCAGAATCTCCGGGGCACCGTGGGGAAGCTCCTGGCCTATATCGGCCGCTATAAGGCGGCGCTGATCGTGGTGGCGGTGTGCCTGGTGCTCAGCTCCGTGGGCTCCGTGGCCAGCAGCTACTTCCTTAAGCCCGCCCTGAACCACATTGTGGCCGGGGACTTCAAGGGCCTGTTCTGGATGCTGGTGGCCATGGGCGGGGTGTTCCTGGTGTCCGCCGGGTGCTCCTATGCCTATTCCCGGATCATGGTGCGCATCTCCCAGCGGACGGTGGCCACCCTGCGGCAGGACCTGTTCAACAAGCTCCAGTCCCTGCCCCTGCGGTATTTCGACACCCACCAGTCCGGCGACCTGATGAGCCGCTTCACCAACGATATGGACACCGTGTCCGACATGATCAGCAACAGCTTCGCCAGCGTGGTGTCCAACCTGCTGACCTTCGTGTGCACGGTGGTGATGCTGGTGTATCTGAACTGGGCGCTGACCCTCATCACCTTCGTGTTCCTGGGTCTGATGCTCCTGGTGGTCAAAAGCGTGGGCGGCCGCAGCCGCGTCAGCTTCCAGCAGCAGCAGGCGGCCCTGGGCAGCCTCAATGGCTACATTGAGGAGATGATCGAGGGCCAGAAGGTCATCAAGGTCTTTCACCACGAGCAGAAGACCATGGACGAGTTCGCCGCCCGCAACAGCGCCTATCGCGACGCCGCCGCCATGGCCCAGACCTATGCCGGGTCCATGATGCCCGCCATGGGCAACCTCTCCCGCATCAACTACGCCGTCACCTGCTGCGTGGGCGGCCTGCTGTCCATCTCCGGTGTGTTCGATATCGGCTCCCTGGGGGCGTATCTGCTGTATGTCAAGCAGGTGTCCCAGCCGGTGGGCCAGATCAGCCAGCAGGTGAATACCCTTCTGGCGGCGGTGGCCGGCGCCGAGCGGATTTTCGCCGTGATGGACGCCGACCCCGAGACCGACGACGGCACCGCCACCCTGGTCCGGGTGCTGAAGGACGGCGATACCCTGACGGAGACGGACCGCCGCACCGGCCACTGGGCCTGGAAAAAGTCTGACGGCTCCCTGACGGAGCTGCGGGGCGACGTGCGGTTTGAGCACGTGGACTTCGGCTATGACCCGGAGAAAACCGTGCTCCACGATGTATCCCTGTTCGCAGAGCCGGGGCAGAAGATCGCCTTTGTGGGCTCCACCGGCGCGGGAAAGACCACCATCACCAACCTCATCAACCGGTTTTATGACATTCAATCCGGCTCCGTCACCTATGACGGCATCGACGTCCGGAACATCCGGAAGGACTCCCTGCGCCGCTCTCTGGGCATTGTTTTGCAGGATACCCACCTGTTCACCGGAACCGTGGCCGACAACATCCGCTACGGGAAGCTGGACGCCACCGATGAGGAGGTCCGCGCCGCGGCCAGGCTGGCCAACGCCGACACCTTTATCCGCCACCTGCCCCAGGGGTACGACACCGTCATCACCGGAGACGGCGGCAGTCTCAGCCAGGGCGAGCGCCAGCTGCTGGCCATTGCCCGGGCCGCCGTGTCGGATCCCCCGGTGCTGATCCTGGATGAAGCCACCTCCTCCATCGACACCCGCACGGAGAAGCTCATCGAGCAGGGGATGGATTCCCTGATGGCCGGGCGCACGGTGTTTGTCATCGCCCACCGGCTCTCCACCGTCCGCAACGCCCAGGCCATCCTGGTGCTGGAGCAGGGCCGGATCATCGAGCGGGGCGACCACGCCGCCCTGATGGCCCAGAAGGGCAAGTATTACCAGCTGTGCACCGGCCAGGAGGAGCTTTCCTGACCGGAAGGCAGCAAATACGGGCAAAAACGCCGGTATCGTGCGATACCGGCGCTTTTGCTATAGGGGGGGAAGGGGGAAATCAGCGAAGTCAGGCAGACCGCCTGGCGGTCCTGCTTCGATTCAGGAGTCTCGGAGGTGACTCTGAATATAAATTCATTATACACATACAATACTGAAAAATCAACCCGAATTTTGAAAAATTTGCAAAAATTTTGTATGTCACCGCAGCACGGCGCACAGCAGCGTCAGATATCGGGGCAGCCTGTCCCGCCGGGGCCACAGCAGCTCCCAGCCCAGTTCCCCCCGGGCGGCGGCGCCCACATCGCAGCCCAGGGATTCCAGGCTGTACCCCACCGCCTGTGGATGGCGGCAGGGCCGCCCCATGGGCCGGGTGCATTCCTCACACAGCATGCACCCCCCGGTGGTCAGCACCGCCGCCCCGGGGTACTGCCGCCGCAGGGCCCGGTCCATCTGCCGGGCCTGCTCCGCCGTCAGCCGCCGGGTATATTCCGCCAGCTCCTCCGGGTCAAACCGCCGCTCCAGCATGGCCGGGGTGAAGTGGAACTGTATCCCCCGCAGCAGCACCGTGTCAAACCCCGCCCAGTATTCCGCCGCCGGAACGTCATAGGGCGGGCAGGTCCAGAACCGCCCATAGTCCGGGCAGGGTCGACACCCGGCGGCGGGGTCCGCCAGGTCCACATACCGCCTGACGAATTCCTCCGCCGGCACCTCCGCCCCGGCCTGTACAATGGTATAGCCGCTTCTATTCATCCGTTCCCCTCTCCGATCTCATAGCCGCTGAAATTGTACAGCGGACCCACCCGGGTCTCGCCGTTCATGGTGGATAGCAGCAGCATCTCGCACCCGTCGGAGAGCCCCGCCTCATCCGCGCCATAGAGCAGGGTATGGAAATCCTCCGCAAAGACCCGGACGCTCTCTGCCGCCGCGCCGTGGGCCAGATGCCGGGACCGCACCAGCCGCTCCCGGCCGCCGGTCAGACTCAGCAGCTCATAGAGCTGCTCCTCCGCCGTCCGGCCATAGCGCAGAAGCTCCCACTGCCCGCCGTTCCGGTGCAGGAACAGGGCCTCATCCCCGTTCTGTCCCACCGGGCCGGAGGACCACACCTCCGTGCCGTCATACCGCAGCACCCGGAGTCCTCCGTTCTCTGCCGTAAGGCGCTCCGCCAGTCCGTCGCCGTCCATGTCCACATAGGTTATCGCTGCCGTGCCGTCAGGCCGGGACACCCCCAGCCCCAGCAGCACAGCATACCCCGGATGGTGCGCCAGGTCCTCCGACACGGCGAAGGCCTGGGTCTTGACCTGATCGTACCACGCCTGAGCGGAGAGGATCCCGGCATAGGGAGTCACATCCTCACCCATGTCCGCCAGCAGATCCTGGCACACCGCCATCATGGCCGCCTGCATCCCATACCCGCCGTTATACCGGCACTCCAGCATGGTGAAGCAGTACCGCAGGGTGTCCGCCCCGCCGTCCAGCAGCCGCCGGTAATCCGGCAGCTGCCGCATAGCGGCCTCCACGGCCCCGGAAAAGCTGATGGCCGCCACGCTGTCGTCTCCGCTGACGCTGAGCAGCAGGCGGTCCAGCTCCAGCACCCGCTCCGGCTCCAGCGGCACCGGCCGCAGCCGCAGCATCTCGAAAACTTCCCCGTCAGTCTGATGATATTGCAGCAAATACAGCTGATCGTCCAGCCGCAGCAGCTGACAGCCATCCTCCAGCTGGAACAGCCACCGCTCCTGGTACCCGCTGATGTCCGGGCTAAACCCCTCCGGGAACCGGCTGTCCCATTCCTCCAGGCTGACGCTCTGACCGCCCTGGATGGGATACTGACTGTACTTCTCCGGGTCCAGTGCGGTGGTCAGCTGCCCGTCGGCGTTCTCCTGATACCGGGCCCAGTATTTCACGGCTTCATCCCGGAATTGCAGCAGCTCCGCCGACAGGGGAGACGGGCTGGGCATCTCCGGCGTCTGATACACGCACTCCGCCGTCAGATACGTCCCGTCCTCCGGGAATGCCAGCCCCCGCCCGACGACGCTCAGTCTCGTGGAGCCGCTTTCCGTGGGCCGCAGGGCGATCTGCCCGTCCCGGGCGTATACCAGCCAGCGCTCCTGGCCGCCCCACCGGGCCCTGGCGCACCAGATGCGGCCCACGGAGCCGGAAGCATCCCCCTCCGTCCGCATCAGGTCCACGTATGCCATGCCGCCCTGCCACGCCGCCGGGGTCCAGGAAAAGTCATCTCCCTGTATCACATCCGGCCCGTCGGCGCTCTCCTTTGTCATCATCCGGTACACTCCGGGCAGCCCCATCCGCAGGGCCAGCTCCGTCCCTGCCGGAACCACCTGCACGCCCCGGGTATACTCCAGAATGGTCTGCAGCAGCTCCTCGCTGTTCACACCGTAAAGCTTCCCCCGGTACAGCAGCATCAGCGGATACCCGCTGTCGCCGCCGTACAGAAGCTCCCGCTTTCCGGCAGTCCGTCCCATTTGCAGGCAGAAGGGCTCCCTCCCCTGGTCAAAGATATTGTATGCGTAGTTCTCCAGCAGAGGGAAGTCCTCCTCCGTCAGCCCGTTGAGCTGCTCCGCCAGCCGGGAGGTCAGCCCCGGCATTCCGGCCGGTGTCCGGGCAGAGTTCCCTTCCCGCAGATACGTCACGTTCAGCCCCCCAGCCGTCACCCGGCTGGCCCACCCATAGGGGGTCCGGTCCCTGGGGTTGGTCAGCAGGCAGACCGCCGCCGCAGCGCACACCACCACAGCAGCCGCCGTCACCCACACGGCAGGCTTTTTATACCGCAGAGCCCGGCGGATGCGCCCCTTGACGCAGATCTCGCCGAAGGCCACCGGACACGCCGTCACCGCCCGCCGGGGTCCGGCGCAATTCAGAAGCGCCTGGGAATACGCCCGCTTGTCCGGCTCCTCCAGGTCCCGCAGCACCGCCTCGTCACAGGCGTATTCCATATCCCGGCACAGCAGGATATACGCCGCCCACAGCAGTGGGTTGAACCAGTACACCGCCAGCAGCAGAAACGCCAGGGGCTTCACCCAGTGGTCCCGGTGCCGGATGTGGGTCCGCTCATGGGCCAGCACATAGTCCCGGCTTCCCCGGTCCAGGCCGAAGGGCAGGTAGATGCGGGGCCGGATAAACCCCAGCACAAAGGGAGACGGGGCCTGTTCGCTTTCCCACACGCCGTCCTCCAGCCGCACCGCCATCCGCAGCCGCACCCGCAGCCGCACATAGCTGCCTGCCAGATACAGCGCCATGGCCGCCATGCCCACAAGCCACACCACCGCGGCGATGTGGCCCAGGCTCTGCCCCGTCCGGGCCGCCGTCTCCGCTGCCGCCGCACCGGCGGGACTGCCGACGGCGGGAAGCCCGCCGGATACCGCTGTTCCCGCCGCCGTCAGCACGTCTCCGGAGATAGGCTCCGTGGTGGGCACCAGGCTGATGCCGGCCCGGGGCAGCAGGTCCCCCGGCCACAGCAGCCGCACCGCCACAATGGCCCACAGGCCATAGTGCGCCGCCCGGGGTGCTTTTTTCAGCACCACCCGCAGCACCATCACCAGCAGCACCAGCCACCCGGCGGTAACTGCCCGGTTCAGAATGGTCAGAAAAAGCTGTTCCATGGTCAGTTCTCCTTTCCGCTGTCGTCAATAAGCTGCTGCAGCTGCCGGACCTCCTTTTCTGAAAGCCGCCGCCCCCGGGCAAAGGCCGCCACAAAGGCGGGCAGGGAGCCCTCAAAGGTCTTGTCCACCAGCTGGTCGATCTGGCTCTGCTGCACCTGCTCCTTCGTGACCAGACTGGTCACCACGGCGTTTTCATTTTTCACCACGCCCCGCTGGCTCAGCCGCCGGATCACGGTATAGGTGGTGGCCTTGGACCAGCCCAGCTGCTCCTGGCACAGATGCACCAGCTGGGTGCTGTTCACCGGCTCGTGCTCCCACAGGATCAGGCAGAACCGGTACTCACTCTCGAATATCTGGGGTACGCTCATGTCACGCTCCTCCTTTCGGGTTGAATCTGTTAAACCTTACAATAAGTTTAACAGATTCAACCTCTCCTGTCAAGGCTTTCTGCAAAAATACAGCGCCGCCCTACAGAAAAACAGGGACGCCCGAAGGCGTCCCTGTTCCGGACTCGATATGGGTAAGCTTTCCTTGGGAAAACTTACATAGCGGCGATGATCTCCACGATCTCCTGGCCGATGCGCTTCTGGGCCTCCACAGTGGCGGCGCCGATGTGGGGGGTGCAGGACACCATGGGATGGCTGTACAGCGCCACGTTGCTGGCGGGCTCGTCGGCGTACACATCCAGGCCGGCAGCCCGGACCTTGCCGGACTCCAGAGCGGCCAGCAGCGCATCCTCGTCCACGTTGCTGCCCCGGGAGGTGTTGATGATCACCACGCCATCCTTCATCTTGGCGATGTTCTCGGCGGAGATCAGAGCGCCGCCGTCCACAGCGGGAGCGTGGACAGAGATGAAGTCGGACTGGGCCAGCAGCTCATCCATCTCCACATAGGGGATGCCCAGCTGCTCGGAGATCACGGGCACCTGATAGATATCAAAGGCGATGACCTTCATGCCGATGGCCTTGGCCATCACGCCCAGGTGCTGGCCGATGCGGCCGAAGCCCACGATGCCCAGGGTCTTGCCCTGCAGCTCAATGCCCTTGCCATAGGCCTTCTTCTCCCACTTGCCCTCGCGCATGGTGTGACCGGCGATGGACAGATACCGGGCGCAGGCGAACATATGGCCCATGGCCAGCTCTGCCACAGACTGGGAGGAGGCGCGGGGGGTATTCTTCACGTCGATGCCGTTGGCCTTGGCATAGTCCACGTCGATGTTGTCCACACCCACGCCGCCGCGGATGATCAGCTTCAGCTGGCCGCCCTTGGCCGCATCAATGTGCTCCTTGCGGACCTTGGTCTTGGAGCGGACCACGGCCACGTCAAACCCGCGCAGGGCCTCGCCCAGCTGATCGGGCTCATAGAACTGCTCCACTACCTCATGGCCATGCTCCCGCAGCTGCGCCATAGCGGTCTTATCCATACCGTCAGTAACCAGAATACGCATCGTAATAATCTCCTTCCATAATACGAAATGTTGTCGGATATAGGGGGCCGGGGGACGCCGTCCCCCGTTTTGCGTGTTACTTGTGCTCTGCCTCGAACTTGGTCAGGAACTCCACCAGCGCCTGGGCGCCCTCGATGGGCATGGCGTTGTACACGGAGGCCCGCAGACCGCCCACGGACTTATGGCCCTTCAGGTTGTCGAAGCCGGCCTCCTTGGAGGCGGCTACCACGGCGGCGTCCAGCTCCTTGTCGCCGGTGACGAAGGGGATGTTCATCAGGCTGCGGTCCTGGGGCACCACGGCGCCCTTGAACAGCTTGGAGGAATCCAGGAAGTCATAGATGACCTGGGCCTTGGCGATGTTGCGCTTTTCCATTTCCTCCAGACCGCCGATGCTCAGCAGATACTTGAACACCTTGCCGCAGCAGTAGATGGCCCAGCAGTTGGGGGTGTTGTACATGCTGTCGTTGTCGGCATGGGTCTTATACTTCATGTAAATGGGGGTCTTGGGATCCAGGTCGTCCCGGATCAGATCCTCCCGGATGATGACCACGGCCATGCCGGCGGGGCCCACGTTTTTCTGCACGCCGGCCCAGATCAGACCGTAGTCGGACACGTTGCAGGGCCGGGACAGGAACATGGAGGACTGGTCGGACACCAGCACGTGGCCCTTGGTGTTGGGCAGCTTGTGCCAGGTGGTGCCGTTGATGGTCTCGTTCTCGCAGATATAGACGTAGTCGGCGTCCTCGGGAATGTCCAGGTCGGAGCAGTCGGGGATGTAGGAGAAGTTCTTGTCGGCGGAGGAGGCAACCACCTGCACCTCGCCGTACTTCTTGGCCTCGGCAATGGCCTTCTTGGACCATGCGCCGGTCTCCACATAGCAGGCCTTGCCGTTCTTCATCAGGTTCATGGCCACCATGGCGAACTGCAGGGTGCCGCCGCCCTGGATAAACAGGACCTTGTAGTTATCGGGGATGTTCATCAGCTTGCGCAGGTCGGCCTGGGCCTCGTCGGCGATCTGCTGGAACACCTTGGAGCGGTGGCTCATCTCCATGACGCACATGCCGCTGCCGCGGTAGTTCATCATCTCGTCGCGGATCTCCTCCAGAACAGGCTCCGGCATCATGGCAGGACCTGCGGAGAAATTGAAAGTACGACCGTATTTCATCTTGCTTTTCCTCCTGATTGTTGTAATAGGTGATAGCACTTGGGATCTTTTTGCTTCCATCTCATAGTATACGGCAAATGTTCTCCGGAATCAACAGGGAAAATCATAGAAAATCAGCTTCCCTGAAAATTTTTCAGCTTCTCAGAAAAAACGAGAGAAAGGGGAGAGGCGGCAGCGTCCGGTCCCGGGTTGACAGGACCGCGCGACAGTGGTATCATGACAAAGCAATCGACTTTTATTCCAGAAAGAGGTGAGCAAAGTGAGCTTAGGTGACAGTTACGGGCGAAGTATTCAATGTGCCGCTGTGTCCGGCGCTTGCTTTGCGTCGGCTCGTACAGGTAAATAAAGGCCGGATATGACAGCACATTGCCCGGCTTCACTTTCAATTAGGAACACGATGCGATTTTAATTGAAAGGCGGTAATACCATGGCAATGTTCAACGAAGACAAGAACCTCAAAAGCGGAGGCTGCGCGGATGAGATCGCGGCGCTGATAAGGGATGACCTTTCGCCGAAGATGATCCAGGAGCAGCTGGAGAACTATCATAACAGTGATATTGCCAAGTCCATGGAGCAGATGGACCGGCTTGGAAGGATGCGGCTGATCCGCTCCATTGAGCCGGACAAGCTGGCCGGTATTTTCAAGTATGTCGAGCCCCAGGAGGCGGCTGCCTTCCTGAAGGACATCGACACGGCAAGAGCTGTTTTCATTCTGGAAAAGATTGACCCGGATGCTGCGGCGGACATTCTGCGGGAACTGCCCGGCAGCGACAGGTCAGCGATGATCGGGCTGCTCAACGGAGCGCTTCGGAAAAAGATTGAGCTGCTGGTGTCGTTTGACGAGGACGAGATCGGCAGCAGAATGAGCGCCAATTTCATTTCGCTGGATTCGGAAATGACGGTGGGCCAGGCCACCCGGGCGCTTATGGACCAGGCGAAGGAAAACGATAATATCCAAATGCTCTTTGTGACGGCGGAAAACGGCTTTTTCTGCGGCACGGTGGAGCTGCGCGCTCTGCTTATTGCGGAAAAGAACGCGGCTATCGCGCCTCTTATCCAGCACAGGTTCCCGTATGTCTACTGCAGCGAGCGCACGGAGGACTGTATCGAGCGGCTGAAAAGCTACTCGGAAAGCGCCATTCCCGTGCTGGATGCCTCCAACTGCATTCTCGGCGTCATCACCCTGAAGGACCTGGTGGAAGCGGTGGACGACGAGATGAGCGACGACTATGCGAAGCTGGGCGGCCTTTCCGCGGAGGAGGATCTGCACGAGCCGCTGCGGGCAAGCCTGAAAAAGCGGATGCCCTGGCTGCTGGTGCTGCTGGTGCTGGGAATGGTTGTTTCAGGCGTTGTGGGCGCATTCGAGAAGGTCGTGTCCCGGCTGACGATCATTATGGCGTTCCAGTCGCTGATCCTGGATATGGCGGGAAATGTGGGAACGCAGTCGCTGGCTGTCACCATCCGTGTGCTGATGGACAAGGAGATCACCGCCCGGAAAAAGCTGGGCCTCGTCTGCAAGGAGATGCGGGTGGGGCTGTTCAGCGGGCTGATTCTGGGCAGCCTTTCCGTGCTGCTTGTGGGCGCTTACATCATGCTGGGCAAGGGATATCCCGCCCAATATGCGTTTGCGGTTTCGGTGTGCATCGGTGCGGCGCTTCTGCTGGCCATGTTTATCTCCAGCGCCGTGGGAACGCTGATTCCCATGTTTTTCAAGCGAATCGGGGTGGACCCTGCCGTGGCCTCCGGGCCGCTGATTACCACCGTGAACGATCTGGTGGCTGTGGTCACCTACTATGGGCTCAGCTGGCTTCTGCTTCTCCAGGTGCTTCATCTGGGCAGCTGAAGCAAAATGAAACAGGACGGGGGCTTTGCTTTTCGGGAGGCAGGCCCCTGTTTTTGCGGAAACAGGGAATGGCTGATATGCCGGATTGACACCAAACCGTAAAGATGCTATAAAGAGACTGTCGAAAAAAGCTGGCTATAAAAGGAAGAAGATTTTTTGGGGGAACGGGCGGAAAGGACGGCGGCAAGCGGTGGATAAGTGGAAAAAGACCATAATGCATATGGGAGCATACCCGGCGGCGCTGGGAAAATGGGTGCTGCTGGGCGGCATCATCGGTGTGGCCGGCGGCGTGATCGGCTCCCTGTTTCATATCGGCGTCAATTACGCCACGGCCATCCGGGGGGCGCACCCCTGGATTCTGTACCTGCTGCCGGTGGGGGGCCTTGCCATCGTGGGGCTGTATAAGCTCTGCCATCTGGAGGGCAAGGGCACCAACGCCATCATCGAGTCGGTGCATTTCGGCGAAAGCGTGCCCATTCTCCTGGTGCCGGTGATCTTTGTGTCCACGGTGATCACCCACCTGTGCGGCGGCAGCGCCGGCCGGGAGGGCGCGGCCCTGCAGATCGGCGGCGGCCTGGGCTACGAGGCCGGGAAGCTGCTGCACCTGGGGGAAAAGGACCTGCCCCTTGCCACCCTGTGCGGCATGAGCGGGGTGTTCTCCGCCCTGTTCGGCACCCCCCTGACCGCCACGGTGTTCGCCCTGGAGGTCATCAGCGTGGGCGTGCTGTATTACGCGGGCCTGGTGCCCTGCATCACCGCCGCCATGGCGGCCTTCGGCGTGTCCACCCTGATGGGGGTGGAGCCCACCCGGTTCGCGGTGGCCATGCCCCCTGTGACGCTGGAGACCATGGTGCCGGTGGTGGCCCTGGCCATTCTGTGCGCCGTGGTCAGCATCCTGTTCTGCAAGGGACTTCACTGGACGGAGCGCCTGCTGGACCGGGGGTTCAGAAGCCCCTGGGTCCGGGTGCTGGCAGGCTCCGTTCTGCTGATCGGCATGAGCCTTCTGACAAACGGCGACTACAACGGCGCGGGCATGGACGTGATCGCCCGGGCCCTGGCGGGGGAGGCCGATGGCTGGGCGTGGCTGCTGAAGATCCTGTTCACCGCCGTCACCATCGGCTGCGGCTTCAAGGGCGGCGAGGTGGTGCCGTCGTTCTTCGTGGGGGCCGCCTTCGGCTGCTTCATGGGGGGCCTGCTGGGCCTGCCCGCCGGGTTCGGCGGGGCCATCGGCCTGGTGGCGGTGTTCTGCGGGGCGGTGAACTGCCCGGTGGCCTCGGTGCTGCTGAGCGTGGAGCTGTTCGGCTCCGCCGGTGCGCCGTATTTTGCCGTGGCCTGCGCCCTGAGCTATCTCCTCTCCGGCTACTGCGGCCTGTACAGCAGCCAGACCATCCTCTATTCCAAGCTCCGTGCGGAGTTCATCAACGTCCGCACCCACGAGTGACAAAAATGTAAGCTCAGACCGGGGAAATGTAAGCCCATTCGATGGCGGCGCATTTCCCCGGCCTGCTATAATAGGCCCCGTAAAGGAGGCATCAATATGCAGATTCTGAATGTAACGGGCCTGAAAAAGGTCTATACCACCCGCTTCGGCGGCAGCCAGGTCACGGCCCTGCGGCAGGTGGATTTCTCCGTGGAGGAGGGCGAATATGTGGCCATTATGGGCGAGTCCGGCTCCGGCAAGACCACCCTGCTGAACATCCTGGCGGCTCTGGATAAGCCCACCGCCGGCCGGGTGGAGCTGGACGGCCGGGACATGGCCGCCGTCCGGGAGTCCGACGCCGCGGCCTTCCGCCGGGACAACCTGGGCTTCGTGTTCCAGGAGTTCAACCTGCTGGACACCTTCACCCTGCGGGACAACATCTACCTGCCCCTGGTGCTGGCGGGGCGGCCCTATCGGGAGCTGAAGGCCCGCCTGGATCCCATCGCCCGCCAGCTGGGCATCCTGGAGCTGCTGGACAAGTATCCCTACGAGGTGTCCGGCGGCCAGAAGCAGCGGGCCGCCGTGGCCCGGGCGCTGATCACCCATCCCCGTCTGATCCTGGCCGACGAGCCCACCGGCGCTCTGGACAGCCGCTCCACCGACGAGCTGCTGGACCTGTTCGCCCAGATCAACCGCCAGGGGCAGACCATCCTCATGGTCACCCACTCCGTCAAGGACGCCAGCCACGCCGGGCGGGTGCTGTTCATCAAGGACGGTCAGGTGTTCCACCAGCTGTACCGCGGCCAGTGCACCGACGAGCAGCTGTATCAGAAGATCGCGGACACCCTGACCATGCTCCAGGCAGGCGGTGACCGGGCATGAAGCTGTACCGCCATCTGGCCTGGGACGGCATCCGGAAAAACAGCCGCCTCTATGTGCCGTATCTGCTGACCGGCGTAGGCGCCGTGTCGTTTTTCTACATTCTTGTGGCCCTGTCCCGGCTGCCGGAGGGAACGCTGCCCGGCAGCGGCTCCGTGCAGGTGATCCTGAATCTGGGCAGCTTTGTGCTGTGGGTGTTTTCTCTGCTGCTGCTGTTTTACACCCATTCCTTCCTGATCCGCCGCCGGAACCGGGAGTTTGCCCTGTATAACGTCCTGGGCATGGGCAAGCGGGACATCGCCCGGATCCTCTGCTGGGAGACCCTGCTCTCCGGCGGCCTGTCCCTGGCCGGGGGCCTGGCCCTGGGCATCCTGCTGGGCAAGCTGGCGGAGCTGGGCCTGCTGCGGATGGTGGGCGCGGCAACGGACATGGTGTACCGGGTGTCCGCCGGGGGCCTGCTCCTGACCCTGGGGCTTTACGCCGGCATTTTCCTGCTGATCCTGATCTCCTCCCTGCTGCGGGTGGGCCGCTCCACCGCCGTGCAGCTGATGCGCAGCCAAGCGGAGGGGGAGAAGCCGCCCCGGGCCAATTGGGCCCTAGCGCTGCTGGGCATCCTGCTGCTGGCCGGGGCCTATTACCTGGCCGTCACCATCCGGGAGCCGCTGGCGGCCCTGACCTGGTTCTTCGCCGCCGTGCTGATGGTCATTGCCGCCACCTATCTGCTGTTCATCTCCGGCTCCGTGGCCCTGTGCCGCCTGCTGCAGAAGAACCCCCGGTTTTACTATCAGAAGCGGCACTTCGTGTCCGTTTCCTCCCTGGTATACCGCATGAAGCGCAACGGCGCGGGCCTTGCCTCCATCTGCATCCTGGGCACTATGGTGCTGGTGATGCTCTCCTCCACCACCTGCCTGTATTTCGGCGCGGAGGACTCCCTGCACACCCGCTATCCCCGGGATGAAAACATCACCGCCTACTTCCCGGACCGGGCCAGCCAGTCCGGGGACCTGACGTCTCTGCGCACCGCCGTGGCGGACGCCGTCAGCCGCAGCGGTATGTCCGCCGCCAATGTTTGGGAGTACCGCTCCGTGTCCTCGGTGATGACCATCCGGGACGGGGTGCTCTCCCCGAATGAGGGCTTCGGCGATCCCGTGGATGTGACCCTGATCCCCCTGGCGGATTACAACGCCGCCATGGGCACGGACCTGACCCTGCCCCAGGGGCAGGTGTACGTCTGCCGCAGCCGGACCGGCTATCAGGGGACCTCCCTGACCCTGCAGAACGGCCCCACCTGGCAGGTGGCGGGCCTGCTGGATAACTTTTCTCCTTCCGGCAGCGACTCCGCCAGCGTCGTCACCCAGCTGTGGCTCATCGTTCCGGACCTCTCCGCCGCAGACGCCCTGGAGCAGGTGATGAACCGGGCCAATATGGGCGTGTCCCGCAGCTGGTACTATGGCTTTGACCTGGACCGCCAGCTTCCCGACGCCGCGGACCCTGTGGCCGAGGCCATCCGCCGCATGGCCCAGGACGGCGGCCTGATGGAAAACGGCGTGCTGGGCGTGGAGTCCCTGGCGGAAAATCGCGGAGATTTCTACGGGTCCTACGGAAGCCTGTTCTTCCTGGGCATCCTCCTCAGCGTGGGCTTCTCCCTGGCGGCGGTGCTGATCATCTATTATAAGCAGATCTCCGAGGGCTACGAGGACCAGGCCCGCTTCGACATCATGCAGAAGGTGGGCATGACCCGCCGGGACATCCGCTCCAGCATCAACAGCCAGCTGCTGCTGGTGTTCTTCCTGCCGCTGCTGCTGGCGGGACTGCACCTGGCCTTTGCCTTCCCCTTTGTCCATAAGCTGCTGCTTCTGTTCAACCTCTGGAACACCCGCCTGCTGGTGGGCACCACCGCCGCCAGCTTCCTGGCCTTCGCGGCGCTGTACACCCTGGTGTACCGGATCACCTCCAACGCCTATTACCACATCGTCAGCGGGGGAGGGGAGCGGTAATGCGCCGGTTTGCCTACCGGGCGGTGCTGTGGTGCGGCGGAGCGGTGACGGTGGCCCTGGCCGCTGCCGCCGCCCTGACCGTGTCCCTCACCGACCGCCTCCTGCACAGGCTGGAGCCATAAAGCATAAAAAGAGACCGCATTCGGAAGAATACGGTCTCTTTTGAGTCTGTTGTAAAAGCCTCGCAGCGTTTGCCGCCCGCAGGCGGCAAATCAATTGTGATCCGTTTTTTGCGGCGGCGTGTACGTCGCAAAAAACACTTTACACGGAGCGCGTGTCGAAGGGGACGACTGCGGCGGCCCGTGAGGCACGAAGCGCGGTGCAGCCTTCTCGAAAAAGCGGCCTGCCGCTTTTTCAAAAGAATTACATCCACATGGCGAAGGGCCGCAGCAGGCCCCCCAGCACCCGGTGCAGCAGGGGGCGGTGCTCCCAGTCGGACCGAGTCACCTGCCAGGACTTTTCCATAATGCCGTCCATGTCCTCCAGCAGGGTCTCCAGGGCCGGCGCGCCGTACAGCAGGGTGCCGCACTCGAAGTGCAGCTGGAAGCTGCGGTAGTCCATGTTCACGGACCCCACAAAGGCCGCCTCCCGGTCCGCCAGAACGGTTTTCCCGTGCAGCAGCCCCGGCGTGAAGCGATAGATCTTCACCCCGTGGTCCAGCAGCTCCCCGAAATAGCTCTCCGCCACCATGAAGGCGAATTTGTGGTCCGGGATCCCCGGCATCATCAGCCGCACGTCCACCCCGCTGCCGGCGGCCATGCACAGGGCCTTCTCCATGGACTCGTCAATGGCCAGATAGGGGGAGGTGATATACACCATGTGCTTGGCCCCGCCGATCAGCTGCAAAAACGCGTCCTCGGCGGAGGACACCGGGTTGCTGTCCGGCCCGTCCACAAAGGGCTGCACAAAGCCCTGGCCCGGGGCGTCGCCGTGGGGCCGGTAATAGTCGTGCTCCTGGTGCATGGCGCCGCCCATGCGCTCCCACATATAGATGAACTCCCGGGTCAGGGTCCAGGCCCCCTGGCCCTCCAGCCGGATGCCGTCGTCCTTCCAATAGCCGAACCGCTCCATCAGGTTGGCGTATTCGTCGGCAATATTAGCCCCGCCGGTATAGGCGGTGTCCCCGTCGATGCAGGCGATCTTCCGGTGGTCCCGATAGTTGAAGTACAGCCGGTTCACATAGTGGTGCACCGGGTTGAAGATCAGCACCTCCGCCCCTATGCGCCGCAGCTCCTCCACGGCCTCCTCGGGCATGCGCATCATGCTGCCGAAGTCGTCGAACAGCACCTTGATCTCCACGCCCTGTCCGGCCTTCCGCCGGAAAATATCCATCAGCCGGTCCCACAGCTGCCCCTCGGCCATGATGTAAAACTCCATGAAAATGAAGTGCTCCGCCTGCTCCATGCGCTCCAGCAGGTCCTCCAGATACGCCTCGCCGGTGGGCAGATACACGGCCCCGGTGCCGGTGTACAGGGGGAAGCCCTGCCGGTCCAGATACGCCGCCAGGCGGCCCCATTCCGGGTGCTCCCGCCGCAGGTGCTCCACCTGCAGGCGGCTGTGCTCCTGCCGGGCGTCGGACTCCCGGGGCCGGGGCAGTTTTTGCAGGTCCAGCCGCTTCTGGGGATGATCTCCGTTCCACAGCCAGTACAGGATCAGGCCCACCACCGGCACCGTCAGGATCAGCAGGGTCCAGCCCAGCTTGTACGAGCCGCCGCCGGGGCGGCTGTTGATGCGAAAGACGTAGGCCAGGGCCACCAGCTCCAGCAGGGTATAGGCGATGGCCATTCTCTGCCGCAGCAGGTCATTGAGCACCAGCACCAGCGCGATCTGGGCCAGCAGCAGCACCGCCACCAGCACCAGCCGCAGGGCCGCCGATATGCGCCGCTCGGTTTTTTGCTGTACCTTCGGTTTCTTCAACGGAAATCCTTCCTCCTTTCCCGCTGCCCCCGCCGCTCATCGGCGGTGTATGGGTATCTAAGGGTGTCTGTTTTGCGGCCCGCTGAGGGCAGCGAGCTCTACAGCCTTGGCTCTCCCTCTGGAAGAGCTGTCGGCGCAGCCGACTGAGAGGGCCTGTAGGGGCGGACGACTCTGTCCGCCCTTATCCTCCATCACCGCTGGGACGAACGCAGAAGCTCCTGCTGGATGTCCCACAGCTTCCGGGACAGGTCCACCACATACTTGTGGGGGTTGTCGAAGCGCTTCACCTCGTCCCACAGGGTGTCCACCTGCTGGCGGCAATAGGCCTGGATCTCCGGCAGGGTGGGGCTGTCATACACCCGCTTGCCGCTGAGGAAAATGGGCACCAGCAGCTCCCGGGCGGTGAAATTGTACACGGTTTTCTTCTTCCAGGTGGCCATGGGGTCGAAGATCTCCAGGTCCTGGGTGTCGTCCACCTGCTCGTCGTGGAGGGTGATCAGGTCGGCGATGGCCTTGCCGGTGTCCCGGCCATAGAAGCGGTACACCTTCTTGAAATGGGGAATGGTGATCTTCTCCACGTTTTCGCTGACCTTGATCTTGGGGATGATGTTTCCTTCATCGTCCTCCACCGCCGCCAGCTTGTATACGCCGCCGAACACCGGCTCGGACCGGGCGGTGATCATCCGCTCGCCCACGCCGAACATATCGATCTGTGCCCCCTGCATAAACAGGTCCTGGATCAGATACTCGTCCAGGGAGTTGGACACGCTGATCTTGCACTCGGTCCACCCGGCGTCGTCCAGCATCTTCCGGGCTTTCCGGGTCAGGTAGGCCATGTCGCCGGAGTCCAGCCGGATGCCGCACTTGGTGATGCCCTTGGGCTTGAGCACCTCGTTGAAGGCCCGGATGGCGTTGGGAATGCCGGATTTCAGGGTGTTGTAGGTGTCCACCAGCAGGGTGGCGTTGGTGGGATAAATTTCGCAGTACGTCTTGAAGGCATCATACTCCGAGTCGAACATCTGCACCCAGGCGTGGGCCATGGTGCCTCCGGCGGGCACGCCGTACAGCTGGTCGGAGATGGTGCAGGCGGTTCCGGCACAGCCGCCGATATAGGCCGCCCGCGCGCCGGTGATGGCGGCGTCGGAGCCCTGGGCCCGGCGGGAGCCGAATTCCAGCACCGTCCGGCCTCTGGCGGCCCGGGTGATGCGGTTGGCTTTAGTGGCAATGAGGCTCTGGTGGTTCACGGTCAGCAGGGTGAAGGTCTCGATGAGCTGTGCCTCGATGGCCGGGGCCCGGACCACCACCAGCGGCTCCTTGGGGAACACCGGGGTTCCCTCCGGCACGGCGTAGATGTCGCCGGTGAACCGGAAGTTCGCCAGATACTCCAGAAATTCCTCGCAGAACAGGTTCCGCCCACGGAGATACGCAATGTCCTCCGGGGTGAAGTGCAGGTCCTCGATGTAACGGATCAGCTGTTCCAGACCGGCGGCAATGGCGAAGCCGCCCTTATCCGGCACCCGGCGGAAGAACACGTCAAAATACGTGATCTTGTCCTTGAAGCCGTTTTCAAAGTATCCGTTGCCCATGGTCAGCTCGTAAAAGTCGCAGAGCATGGTCATGTTCAGCTTTTCTCCAATGTTCATCCTCAAATACCTCAAATTTTCATTATACTTGCGGGGTACCTGTCCATTATAGACCGTTTTCGCAACATATGCAACGTATTATTTTACAATCATTTTACTTTTCCCGGTGAAAATAGTGCTTGGCGCAAAATTCCCGCCGCACCTCCACCTTCCCCTCGTCCGTCAGCCAGTCCACGAAGTTGGCAAAATTCCGCTCCACGATGCTGAACTTGAACTCGTTCCGGGTGCGGACGTTCTCCCGCTGGCAGAAGGCGTAGATCCATTGGTCAAAGGACATGCCGTCCTCCAGGTCCTCCATCAGCTCCCGGCCCTTGTCATGGATAAAGGCGATGTTCCGGTCGATCAGGGGGCCGATGTCCGTCAGCACCTGCTTGTGGGCGATGATGTACGCCGGGCGCCGGAGATTCCGCAGGCTCTCCTTGCTCTCCAGGTCCCGGGCGATGAACATGCTGGTGGGGAGCTTGGCGGCGGCGATCTGCTCCTCGTCGATCAGGCAGTCCCCCAGATAGGCAACCCCGTCCGGGGTGACGACGCCGATGTGCCCGGCGGAGTGGCCCGGCAGCTGCAGGATGCCGAACCTGGCCCCGCAGAAGTCCAGATGCTCCGCATCGGCGGGGATGATCACGTCCGCCGGAAAGCACTCCTCCAGCAGATACTCCCGGCTTTTGCCGTAGGTCAGGGCCACATAGTTGGCCCGGTACGCCTCCGTATTCACGGAGATGCCCGCCTCGATGATCTGGGCCGCCGCCTGGCAGCCGTACCGCTGCTGCAAGTACCGGACGTTGCCTGTGTGGTCAAAGTGGGCGTGGGAGCACAGAATCCCCCGCAGCCGGAACCCGTTGCCCTCAATGAGGTTCACCAGGGCGCTGCGGTCCAGTCGGGCATAGCCCGTGTCCATCAGCACAATATCCCGCTCCGTCAGCTTGTATACCGGCATCAACGCCGTGGCCCCCACCGCCGCATAGGTGTTCCCATAAACGTGGCGCAGCTCCATAGCCCCGCCTCCTTTGTATATATTTTGCATTATGACCCGCTTGTCAAAAAAGCCTCGCAGAGTTTGCCGCCCGCAGGCGGCAAATAAAATGGAATCATTTTTTGCCGGGGCGTGTACCTGGCAAAAAATACTTCTCAGTCTGCAAGTGTGGAATTTGTTCGCTTTCAGTGAACAAATTATGCGCGCGGCAGACTGCAAGCCTTTTATCAAAAAGGGCTTCGCCCTTTTTTGATAATTCTGTATTATATACTTTTTTTCCGGAAAAAACAACCTGGCAAAAATTTGCGTTTACCCCCTATGCAAAACCAGAAAAATAAGGTAAAATACAACCAAGTATGAATAGGGAGGATTCAGTCAATGGACGAACCGAAGTACAAACGGGTGCTGCTGAAGATCAGCGGCGAGGCTCTGGCCGGCGACAAGCACTTCGGCCTGGATTTCCAGGTCATGGGCCGGGTGGCCGACGTCATCAAGGAGTGCGTGGCCATGGGCGTCCAGGTGGGCGTGGTCATCGGCGGCGGCAACTTCTGGCGGGGCGTGAAAAACGGCGAGGGCCACATTGAGCGCACCCGTGCCGACCACATGGGCATGCTGGCCACCGCCATGAACTGCATGGCCATGGCCGACGTGCTGGAGCAGAAGGGCGTGGACGTCCGGGTCCAGACGGCGCTGGAGATCAAAGAGGTGGCGGAGCCCTACATCCGGGCCCGTGCCGTCCGGCACCTGGAAAAGGGCCGGGTGGTGATCTTCGGCTGCGGCGTGGGCTGCCCCTTCTTCTCCACGGATACCGCCGCCGTGCTCCGGGCCGCCGAGATCGGGGCTGACGTGATCCTGCTGGCCAAGAACATCGACGGGGTGTACGACTGCGACCCCGCCAAGAACGCCAACGCCGTGAAGTTCGACGCCATCACCTATGACGAGGTGCTCAAGCGGCGCCTGGCCGTCATGGACTCCACCGCCACCAGCCTGTCCATGGACAACCACATTCCCGTGCTGGTGTTCGCCCTGAAGGACCCCTACAACATCGTCCGCGCCCTGCGCGGCGAAAAAATCGGAACAATTGTGAAGGAGGCATAACCCATGCTGAAAGACGAGTACAAGGTTTACGAGGAAAAAATGAAAAAGAGCATCGAATCCGTTGCCAACGACTTTGCCGCCGTGCGTGCAGGCCGTGCCAACGCCTCCGTGCTCAACCGCATCCATGTGGACTATTACGGCACCCCCACCCCCATCCAGCAGATCGCGTCCGTTGGCTCTCCCGATCCCCGCACCCTGGTGATCACCCCCTGGGACGCTTCTGCCCTGAAGGCCATCGAAAAGGCCATTCTGGAGTCTGACCTGGGCATCAACCCCCAGAACGACGGCAAGGCCATCCGCCTGAGCTTCCCCCAGCTGACGGAGGAGCGCCGCAAGGACCTGGTCAAGCAGATCCGCAAGTATACCGAGGGCGGCAAGGTGGCCGTGCGCAACATCCGCCGCGACGCCATGGAGAATTTCAAGAAGCAGCAGAAGGCCTCCGAGATCACCGAGGACGAGCTGAAGATGGCGGAGAAGGACCTGCAGAAGCTGACCGACGACAGCTGCAAGGAACTGGACAAGCTCTTGGAAAACAAGGAAAAGGAGCTCCTGTCCGTCTGATGGGCCTGTTTTCCAAGAAAATTCATCATCACGGGGCGGGGCAGGTGGACAAGAGCCGCCTGCCCCGCCACATCGCTATTATTATGGACGGCAACGGTCGTTGGGCGAAGCAGCGGGGTCTGCCTCGCACTGCCGGACATAAAGTAGGGGCCGAGACCTTCCGCAAAATCGCCACCTACTGCAAGGACCTGGGGGTGGAATACCTGACGGTGTACGCCTTCTCCACGGAAAACTGGAGGCGTCCCGCCGACGAGGTCAGCACCATCATGGCCCTGCTCAAGCAGTATATGCTGGAGGCCATCGACTCCATGGAGCGGGACCAGATCCGCCTGCGCTTTCTGGGGGACCTGTCCGCCATTTCGCCGGAGCTGCAGGCCCTGGTGGACCGCACCAATGAGATCTCCACCCACATCCACGGGTTCCAGGCCAACGTCTGCCTGAACTACGGCGGCCGGGAGGAGATTCTCCACGCCGCCCGCCGCTTCGTCCGGGACTGCGCCGACGGTATCGCTGACCCGGACAGCCTCACCGAGGCGGGCTTCTCCGACTATCTCTACTCCGCCGGGATTCCGGACCCGGAGCTCATCATCCGCACCAGCGGCGAGGAGCGCCTGTCGGGCTTCCTGCTGTGGCAGTGCGCCTATTCGGAGTTTTACTTCTGCGACACCCTGTGGCCGGACTTCGACGCCCGGGCCTTAGACAAAGCCATCATCGCCTACCAGAGCCGCGACCGGCGGTTCGGCGGCGTGAAATAGAGAGGATACAAACATGAAACAGAGGATATTGGTGGCTGTGGTGGGCATTCCCGCCCTGCTTGCCGTGCTGTGCGTGGCTCCCGCCTGGGCCACGGCCCTGCTGCTGGCGGCCCTGTCTGTCATTGCGGCCCACGAGCTGCTGACGGCGGTGTCCGGCCCGGACAAGGCCCGCCGCTGGACGGTGCTGCCCGCCCTGTGCGGCGTGCTGCTGCTGGGGCGGCAGGTATTTTCCTGGCCGGGCCTGGAGTGGCTGCTGCTGGCGGCGGCTTTGACCCTGCCCCTGTCCGGGGTCCTGACCTATGGAAAGCCTCAGGCCCTGACCTTTACCGACGTCTGCGCCATGGCGGCGGCGGGCTTCGCCATCCCCTGGGCCTTCTCGGGGCTGTACGGCCTGCGGATGCTGGAGGGGGGGTATCTCCTGGTGCTGACGCCCTTGGTGGCGGCCTTCTGCAGCGATGCCCTGGCCCTGTTCACCGGCATGGCCCTGGGCCGTCATAAGCTGGCCCCCCTGGTCAGCCCCCATAAGACCGTGGAGGGCGCGGCAGGCGGCCTGGTGGGCGGCATGGCCGGTATGGCCATTTTCTGCCTGGTGTACCGGGCCATCACCGGTGTGAACCTGGGCCTGCCCCTGTGCGTGGCCCTGGGCCTGCTGGGGGCGCTGCTGGGGGAGCTGGGGGACCTGAGCTTCTCCGCCGTGAAGCGCCAGTATGGCATCAAGGACTATGGCCGTCTGCTGCCGGGTCACGGCGGCGTGCTGGACCGGTTCGACAGCGTGCTTTTTGCCGCCCCGGTGCTGTGCGCCCTGCTGCGGGCTTTGGCGGCATAAACGGCATAAGGAGAATCGCAACATGACAAAAACCATTTCCCTGCTGGGCTCCACCGGCTCCATCGGCCGCCAGACCCTGCAGGTGGCCCGGGAGCTGGGCCTTTCCGTGGCGGCCCTGACCGCCAACCGCCAGGTGGACCTGCTGGAGCAGCAGGCCCGGGAGTTTCACCCCGCCCTGGCGGTGCTGTACGACCGGGACGCCGCCCGTCAGCTGCGCCTGCGCCTGTCGGACACGGACATCCGGGTGGAGTCGGGGCCGGAGGGCCTGCTGCTGGCGGCTCAGCTGCCCCAGGCCGACACCGTGGTCACCGCCGTTATGGGCAGCGTGGGCCTGGAGCCCACTCTGGCCGCCATCCGCCGGAAAAAGCGCATCGCCCTGGCCAATAAAGAGACCCTGGTCTGCGCCGGGGAGCTGGTCATGGCCGAAGCGGAGCGCTGGGGGGCGGACATCGTCCCCGTGGACTCCGAGCACAGCGCCATTTTTCAGAGTCTCCAGGGCTGCCGGGACCGGAATGAGGTCCGGCGGCTGCTGCTGACCTGCTCCGGCGGCCCCTTCTTTGGCCGCAGCTTCCGGGACCTGGAGGGGGTCACTCCCGCCGATGCCCTGAAGCATCCCAACTGGTCCATGGGTGCAAAAATCACCATCGACTCTGCTACCCTGATGAACAAGGGCCTGGAGGTCATCGAGGCCATGCGGCTGTACCGTCTGCCGGTGGAGCAGGTGGACGTGGTGATCCACCGCCAGAGCATTGTTCATTCCCTGGTGGAGTACCGGGACGGCGCCATGATCGCCCAGCTGGGCACCCCGGATATGAAGCTCCCCATCCGCTATGCCTTCACCTGGCCCCGCCGGGCCCCCAGCCCGGACCGGCCCCTGGACCTGCTGACCTGCGGCGACCTGACCTTCCGGGCCCCGGACATGGACGCCTTCCCCTGCCTGCGCATCGCCCGCCAGTGCGCCAGAACCGGCGGCACCGCCTGCGCCATTATGAACGGTGCCAACGAGGCGGCGGTGGCCCTGTTTCTGCAGGAGCGTGTGGGCTTCAACGACATTCCCCGCCTGGTGGAGTCCGCCCTTTCCCGGGTGCAGGTGAAATATGCCCCGGACCTTCCGGATATACTGGAAGCAGACAGACAGGCGCGAGCCGCTGTACTGCAAACGGTAGGAGACATGGTATGATCTATATTATCGCAGCGATCCTGATTTTCGGCGTCCTCATCGCCGTCCACGAGCTGGGCCACTTCCTGGCGGCCAAGGCCTGCGGCGTGCGGGTCAACGAGTTCGCCATCGGCATGGGCCCCGCCCTGCTGAAAAAAACCAAGGGCGACACCCAGTATTCCCTGCGCCTGCTGCCCATCGGCGGCTTCTGCGCCATGGAGGGCGAGGAGGAGGACTCCAGCGACCCCGCCGCCCTGAATAACCAGGGCTTCTGGCAGAAGCTGCTGATCTTCGCCGCCGGGGCCCTGATGAACTTCCTGGCGGGGCTTATCATCATCCTGGTGCTGTACGCCGGGGTCAAGGCCGTCAACGTCCCGGTGATCCGGGGCTTTGCCGAGGGCTGCCCCCTGGAATCCGCCGCTGGTCTCCAGGAGGGGGACCGCATCCTGTCCATCGACGGGGAGCGCATCTACACCTTCAGCGACGTGTCCCTGCTGCTGGGCCGCAACAAAACCGGGGATTTTGACCTGGTCCTCCGCCGGGACGGCCAGAAGCTCCGGCTGGAGAACTTCCACATGGAGCGGGGCGAGTATCTGGACCAGTCCGGCGAGAAATTCACCGGCTTCGGCCTGTATTTCGGGGCGGAGGAGCTGACCTTCGGCGGCCGCTTGCAATACTGCTGGAACCAGGCGGTGGACTTTGTCCGCCTGGTGCGCCTGAGCCTCCAGATGCTCATCACCGGCGAGGCGGGCTTTTCCGATATGAGCGGCCCCGTGGGCATCGTCTCCACCATCACCACCGTGGGCGAGCAGTCCGAAAGCGCCCGGGCCGCCGCCGCCAACATCGCCTACCTGGCGGCCCTGATCGCCGTGAACCTGGCGGTGATGAACCTGCTGCCCCTGCCCGCCCTGGACGGCGGCAAGATCTTCTTCCTGGTGGTCAACGCCCTGTGTATGCTCACCATCCGCAAACAGATCCCCGCCAAATTTGAAAATTACGTCCACCTGGCCGGCTTCATCCTGCTGATGGGCCTGATGCTGGTCATCACCTTCCACGACGTCATCAAGCTGTTTCAATAGCGGCAGACCGTCCCGGAATGGGGCCGGCGTCTTTGCCGGCCCCATTTCGCCGCCCCGTGCGGCGCATTTTACTCGCAAGGAGGATATAAACCATGAGTAAACAGATCCATGTGGGCGCCGTGGCCGTGGGCGGCGGCGCGCCGGTCAGCATCCAGTCCATGTGCAATACCCCCACCCAGGACGTGGAGCGCACCGTGTCCCAGATCCTCCGTCTGGAGCGGGCCGGGTGCCAGATCATCCGGGTGGCGGTGCCGGATATGGACGCCGCCCGGGCCATCGGCCCCATCCGCCGCCGCATCCACATCCCCCTGGTGGCGGATATCCACTTTGACTATCGCCTGGCCCTGGAATGCGTCCGCCAGGGGGTGGACAAGATCCGCATCAACCCCGGCAACATCGGCTCCGCGGAAAAGGTCCGGGCCGTGGCAGACGCCTGCCGGGACCGGGGCATTCCCATCCGCATCGGCGTCAACGGTGGCTCCCTGGAGCGGGAGCTTCTGCAAAAATACGGCGGCGTCACCGCCCAGGCCCTGGTGGACAGCGCCCTGGGCCACGTCCGCCTGCTGAACGACTGCAATTTTGACGACATCTGCATCTCTGTCAAGTGCTCCCACGTCCCGGTGAACATGGCCGCCTACCGCATGCTCCATGAGCAGACCCACTACCCCCTGCACCTGGGGGTCACCGAGGCCGGCACCCCCCGCCTGGGGGTGCTGAAATCCGCCATCGGCATCGGCGGCCTGCTGTGCCAGGGCATCGGCGATACCCTTCGGGTCAGCCTGACGGCGGACCCGGAGGAGGAGGTCCGCGCCGCCTTGGATATCCTGTCCGCCGCCGGTCTGCGGAAAACCGGCCCCGACCTGATCTCCTGCCCCACCTGCGGCCGCACCCGGTACGACATGATCCCCATCGCCCGTGAGGTGGAGCGCCGCCTTCAGGGCTGCACCAAGCCCATCACCGTGGCGGTCATGGGCTGCGTGGTCAACGGCCCCGGCGAGGCCCGGGCCGCCGATGTGGGCATCGCCGGCGGCGACGGCGAGGGCCTGCTGTTCCGCCATGGCGAAATTCTGCGCAAGGTCCCCCAGGACAAGCTGGTGGACGCCCTGATGGACGAGATCGACAAGCTGTAAGGGAGGGCCCCGTATGTGCGATAAAATACCGTTTTTCACCTTTTTCGAGAGCTTTGTGCCCCCCCGTGACCTGGGCCTGCTGCTCCACGACGCCTGCGTGGTGGGCGGCAGCATGGACCGGGCGGAGCGCACCATGGAGCTGGAGCTGACGGCCTCCGCCCCCCTGCCGGAGGCCGCCGTCACCGCCCTGCGCCAGCTGCTGATGGACCAGTATCAGCTGCGCCAGCTGCGGCTCCACTTCCGCACCCCCAAGCCCGCGGAGGACAAGTCCGACGTCCTCATGGGCCGGGAGATCAAGGGAAAGCCCGTCTCCATCGACGGCCTGAACCCCAAGATGGGCGCCGTGGTGGTGGAGGGCAAGGTCTTTGCCGCCGAGTGCTACGAGACCCGCAAGCCCGGCGTCTGGCGTCTGACCTTCGACATGACGGATTACCGGAATTCCGTCACCGTCACCAAGTACATGGAGGGCAAGGAGGCCCAGTCCATGCAGAACGCCGTGTCCCCGGGGATGTGGCTCCGGGTCCAGGGCAATGTGGAGCTGAGCCGGGACGGCAAGGACATTCAGCTGCGCCCCTTCCACATCATGAAGATCCCCCACAAGCCCCGGGAGGACACCGCCCCGGAGAAGCGGGTGGAGCTGCACCTCCACACCAAGATGTCCAACATGGACGCCCTGACGGACACCGCCTCCGTCATCAAGCAGGCCATCGCCTGGGGCCACCCGGCCATCGCCATCACCGACCACGGCGTGGCCCAGTCCTTCCCGGACGCCTGGCACACCGCCAAGGGCAAGATCAAGATCCTCTACGGCGTGGAGGGCTACTTTGTCAATAACTTAGACGACCGCATCGCCGTCCACGGCCCCCAGGACCAGGACTTCTCCGACGAGATCGTCTGCTTCGATATCGAGACCACCGGCCTGAAGGTGGACCGGGAGGCCATCACCGAGATCGGCGCCGTGGTGCTGAAGAACGGCCAGGTCACTGACCGCTTCCAGACCTTCGTGAATCCCGGCCGCCGCCTGACGCCGGAGATCATCGGCCTCACCGGCATCACCGACGCCATGCTTTCCGGTGCCCCGTCCCCCAAGGAGGCCCTGACGGCCTTTCTGGACTTTGTGGGCGGCCGCCCCCTGGCGGCCCACAACGCCGAATTTGACATCAGCTTCATCCGGGCCGGCTGCCGCCGGGAGGGGCTTCCCTTCGACCCCACCTATGTGGACTCCCTGATCCTGGCCCAGAATCTCCTGCCGGAGCTGCACAAGTTCAAGCTGGACATCGTGGCCGAGTACCTGGACCTGCCCGCCTTCAACCACCACCGGGCCTCCGACGATGCGGCCATGGTGGCCTACATGCTGATCCCGTTTTTCCAGAAGATGGAAAAGGAGCTGGGCATCCGCCGCCTCCAGGACATCAACCCCCAGATGCTGAAGCTGCGGCCCCGGGGCAGCAAGTCCAGCCGCTTTCCCAAGCACATCATCCTGCTGGCCAAGAACAAAATGGGCCTCAAGCACCTGTACCAGCTGATCTCCGCCTCCAACCTGCAATACTTCAAGCGGGTGCCCATCATCCCCAAAACCGAGCTGATGGCTCACCGGGAGGGCCTCATCGTCGGCTCCGCCTGCGAGGCCGGGGAGCTGTTCCAGGCGGTGAAGGACCACAAGGACTGGGCCGAGCTCAGGCGCATCGCGTCGTTTTACGACTATCTGGAAATTCAGCCCATCTGCAACAATATGTTCATGCTCCGCAACGGTGACGTCCAGTCGGAGGAGGAGCTGCGGGAGTTCAACCGCACCATCGTCCGCCTGGGCCAGGAGCTGAACAAGCCCGTCTGCGCCACCGGCGACGTCCACTTCCAGGAGCCGGAGGACGAGGCTTACCGCCATATCCTTCTGGCCAGCAAGAAGTTCCCCGATGCCGACGCGCCCCTGCCCATCTACTTCAAAACCACCACCGAGATGCTGGAGGAATTTTCCTATCTGGGGGAGGAGCTGGCCCATCAGGTGGTCATCGACAACCCCCGCCACATCGCCGACCTGGTGGAGGAGATCGAGCTGCTGCCTCCGGGCCAGCTGTTCCCGCCCTGCCTGGAAAACTCCCAGGAGGACCTGAACCGCCTGGTCTGGGACAAGTGCCACGCCCTGTACGGCGACCAGCCTCCCCAGCTGGTGGTGGACCGGCTGAACGTGGAGCTGGGCAGCATCCTGGGGAAGTATGACGTGGTGTATATGTCCGCCCAGAAGCTGGTGCAGCGCAGTCTGGAAAACGGCTATCTGGTGGGCTCCCGTGGCTCCGTTGGCTCCTCTCTGGTGGCCTATATGTCCGGCATCACCGAGGTGAACTCCCTGCCGCCCCACTACCGCTGCCCCAACTGCCGCCATGTGGAATTTGTCACCGACGGCAGCTACGGCTGCGGGGCGGATATGCCCGACAAGGACTGCCCGGTCTGCGGCACGAAATACGTCAAGGACGGCTTCGACATCCCCTTCGAGACCTTCCTGGGCTACGGCGGCGGCAAGGTGCCGGATATCGACCTGAACTTCTCCGGCGAGTACCAGGCCCGGGCCCACCGCCACGCCATCGAGATGTTCGGCCAGACCCAGGTGTTCCGGGCCGGCACCATCGGTACCCTGGCGGAGAAAACCGCCTTCGGCTTTGTCCGCAAATACCTGGACGAGCGGGGCCTCACCGCCGGCAACGCCGAGGTAAACCGCCTGACCCAGGGCTGCGTGGGGGTCCGCCGCACCACCGGCCAGCACCCCGGCGGCCTGGTGGTGGTCCCCGACGACATGGACGTGGAGGATTTCACCGCCGTCCAGCACCCCGCCGACGCCGAGGACGCCGACACCATCACCACCCATTTTGAATACCACTGCATGGAGGACAACCTTCTGAAGCTGGATATGCTGGGCCACGATGACCCCACCATGATCCGTATGCTGGAGGACCTCACCGGGGTCAACGCCCGGGCCATCCCCCTGGACGACCCGGACACCATGAGCATCTTCACCTCCTCCAAAGTCCTGGGCTTTGAAAACGACGAGCTGTTAGGCCCCACCGGGGCCGTGGCCATTCCGGAGTTCAACACCCGGTTCACCCGGGGTATGCTGGTGGATACCCAGCCCAAGGACTTCAACACCCTGGTGCGCCTGTCCGGCTTCTCCCACGGCACCGACGTGTGGCTGGGCAACGCCCGGGACCTGATCGTCAGCGGCACCGCCTCGGTTCTGGAAACCGTGGGCTGCCGCGACGACATCATGCTCTACCTGATCCACATGGGCCTGGACCCCAAGATGAGCTTCAAGATCATGGAGGCCGTCCGAAAGGGCAAGGTGAAAAAGGGCGGTTTCCAGGACGGGTGGGAGGACGCCATGCGGGCCCACCAGGTGCCGGAGTGGTACATCGAGTCCCTGGCCAAGATCGGCTACCTGTTCCCCAAGGCCCACGCCGTGGCCTATGTGATGATGGCCTTCCGCATCGCCTGGTTCAAGGTCCACCGCCCCCTGGCGTTTTATGCCACCTTCTTCACCGTCCGGGCCAAGGCGTTTGACGCGGAGTACTGCTGCGCCGGCATCGACGCCGTCAAGCGGAAGATCCGCGAAATCGAAAACAACAAGGACGCCACCGCCGTGGAGCAGAACCTGATGGTCACCCTGGAGGTGTGCTACGAGTTCTATCTCCGGGGCTTCCGCTTCGACACCATCAACATCTACGAGTCCCAGGCCACCGCCTTCAAGATCACCGACAACGGCCTGCTGCCCCCCTTCATCTCCGTCCGGGGCCTGGGGGAGACCGCCGCCCAGGACACCGTGGAAAAGCGGAAGGGCAAGACCTTCATCTCCGTGGAAGAATTTTCCACCTGCTGCAGCAAGCTGTCCAAAACCCACATCGAGCAGCTGAAAGCCCTGGGGGCCTTTGCCGGCATGGCGGACACCAGCCAGATCACGTTTTTCTGATATGGAGTGGCGCTTTGTCTGGTCCCGCGGCGACGAGCATGAGACAGGCCGTGCCCTGTCCCGGGAAATGCTGCGCTTGTATCGGGACAAAGCCCGGGAAAAGCGGGACGTCCCGCCGGATATCGGGACAGTTTTTATAGGAAATAACGGCAAACCGATGACAAATGGCTGCTATTTCAATATCAGCCACAGCCACGGTCTGGTGGCCTGCGCCGTGGCGGAGGTCCCGGTGGGCATCGACGTGGAGAAGATCCGCCCGGTACCGCCCCGGCTTTTACGCATTTTATCGCCTGCTGAACGCGAGTATGTGCGGTGTGACGAGGATTTCTTCCGCCTTTGGACCCTGAAGGAGGCCCTCATCAAGTGTCAGGGAGGTGTACTGGGCCAGGTCCGGCACGTTCATTTCCGGATCGACGGGGATTCCGTCACCTGCACCGTCCCCGGCTACGCCTTCTCCGTTCTCCCGGCCCCGGAGGGCTATGCCGCCGCCCTGTGCTGGGAAAATATAGAAGAAGCAACAGAAAGTGAGAAACAAAAATGAGCATTTTTGACCGTATTTTTCAGAAAAAGCAGAAGAAATCCAAACAAAAACGCGCAGAACCTCCCACGAACAACCCGGCTGTCCTCCTGGGCCGCCAGCTGGCGGCCTCCCTGCGGGAGAAAATCCCCGATACCGCCGCCCTTCCGGAAATTCTCACTTATTTCGAGGAAATGTGCCGGATTCCCGTGGAAAACGTGGGAATTCAGGACGATTTGATCACCTGTATAACCGACCCCTTCGGCGAAGAACCGGAGTGGATTCACTTCGCTCTGACCCGCCAGTTCCCGGATGGGGAGGGCGGATTGGTGGAGATCCTGCTGGATATCGGTTTTCCGGACGTGAAGGGCCGTCTCCAGCTTGAGGACGAGCTGTGCAGCGACGAGTTGGACGAAAGAGAGGATGTTTTTGACTACATTCGCCGTTCTGCCGGTTATATTGCCCTGGAGAATATCCCGCCTGTCGCCATGGACATCACCTGCGACCAGACATAAAATGGAGCCAAAAATACCGGAATCGGCAGATTTTCTGCCGATTCCGGTATTTTTGTTGGCAAAATCAAAAGCGCCGCATAGCATGAAAGGGGAGGAGGAACCAAAATGGCCAAACGAGTTTATATCAGTCCCAGCGACCAGGTGGAAAACAAATACGCCTGGGGCAATACCAATGAGCATGTCCAGTGCCAGAGGATCGCCGAGGCGGAGGCCGCCGCCCTGCGCCGCTGCGGCGTGGAGGTGCAGCTGGCAAAATTTGGAACCAGCATGGCCCAAAGATGCGCTGAATCCAACGCTTTTGGGGCGGACATCCACAATTGCGTCCACACCAATGCCTTCAACGGAAAGGTCACCGGCACCCGGCTGTTCTGCTTTGCCGTGCCCGGAAAGGGGTACGATGCCTGCCGGGCGGTCTTCGGCGCCCTGGCGCCGCTGACTCCGGGGACCTCGGAGAATATCCAGGCCAATTCCCGGCTGTATGAGGTGCGGACCCCGGCGGCTCCCACCGCCTATGTGGAGTGCGAATTTCACGACAATCCGGAAACAGCCCGGTGGATCATCCAGCACACCGATGAAATCGGCGAGGCCATCGCCCGGGGCCTTTGCCAGTATCTGGGGGTGGCCTATGTTCCGGCCCAGGCGGAAAAGCCCGCGCCCCAGCCCAAGGGAGACGGCCTGTTCCGGGTGCAGGTGGGGGCCTTCGCCAACCGGGATAATGCCGAAAAAATGCTGGAAAGACTGAAAAAGGCGGGTTTTTCCGGGTTTATATCCAGCGAAAAATAGCGCGCCGGTTGTCAAAAAACCTTTTTTGAGACTGTCGAAAAACCTTTGCATATCGCGTTCCCTCCCGGCGCATACTATGGCCGAACGCAAAAATTTCCAACGATTTCTTGCAGGAGGGAAACCATATGGTCAAGGATTTTATCGACACCAACGACTTTTCGGCCCGGGAGCTGCTGGACATGATCCAGCTGAGCCTGTCCATCAAGGACGCCATCCGGGGCGGCTATTACCCGCCGCTGCTGCGGCACATGAACCTGGGCATGATCTTTCAGCAGTCCTCCACCCGGACGCGGGTGTCCTTTGAGACGGCCATGAGCCAGCTGGGGGGCCACGCCCAGTATCTGGGCCCCGGCATGATCCAGCTGGGGGGACACGAGACCATCGAGGACACCGGCCGGGTGCTGAGCTATCTGGTGGACGTGGTGATGGCCCGGGTCATCCAGCACCGCACCGTCGTGGACCTGGCCCGGGCCTGCTCCATCCCGGTGCTCAACGGTATGTCCGACTACAACCACCCCACCCAGGAGATCGGCGACCTGTGCACCATGGCGGAGCACCTGCCCCGGGGGAAGAAGCTGTCGGACTGCAAGGTGGTGTTCGTAGGCGACGGCACCCAGGTGTGCGCCTCCCTGGGCTTCATCACCACCCACCTGGGCATGAAATTCGTCCACTACGGCCCCAAGGGCCACCAGCTGACCGACGGCCACCAGGCCATCATGGAGCGAAACTGCCGGGAAAGCGGCGGCAGCTTCCTGGTCACAGACGACCGCAGCGCCGTCCGGGACGCGGACTTCCTCTACACCGACGTGTGGTACGGCCTGTATGAAAACGAGATGCCCAAGGAGCAGCGGGTGGAGGTGTTCCACGACTATCAGGTGAATCGGGAGCTGATGAGCCTGGGGGCCATCGGCTGCAAGTTCCTCCACTGCCTGCCCGCCACCCGGGGCGAGGACGTCACCGACGAGGTGGCGGACTCCGCCGCCTCCCTGTGCTGGGAGCAGGCCGGAAACCGGCTGACGGCCATGCGGGGCCTGCTGGTCTATTTCACCCGCTGCCGCCCGCAGCACACCGAACTGGAGGAGGCCGCCGCCCGGGAGCAGCTGGAGCGCTTTATGGCGGACCGGGGCCTGAGCTGACATGGAGAAACGCAAATTCCGCCTGGCGGACGTGGTGCTGTCCGTCATATGCGTGGTGTTCGTGGCGGAGGCCGCCGCCCCGGTGGCCTCCATCGGCAACAGCCAGTATTTCTGGTGGCTGTTCATGATCCTGGCGTTTCTGCTGCCCTATGGGCTGATCTCCTCGGAGCTGGGCACCGCCTTTCCCGGGGACGGCGGCCTGTACGACTGGATCCACACCGCCTGGCCTGACTCCCGATGGGGCGCCCGGGCCTCCTGGTACTACTGGATCAACTTCCCCCTGTGGATGGCGTCTTTGGCTGTGATGTGTCCGGAGCTGCTGGGGTATGTGTTCGGCTGGCAGCCGGGGCCGGTGTGGTCCCTGGTGATCCAGCTGGCCTTTATCTGGATCGTCACGGTGGTGGCCTTTTACCCGGTGTGCGACAGCATCGTCATCCTGAACCTCAGCGCCGCCATCAAAATTCTGCTGGCGGTGACGGTGGGGGTGCTGGGCATTGTGTATGTGGCCCGGAACGGCTTTGTCAACGATATGTCCGCCGGGACCTTCCTGCCCTCCTTCGACCTGGACAGCCTGTCGTATATCTCCGTCATCATCTTCAACTTCCTGGGCTTTGAGGTGGTGTGCACCTACGCCGGAAGCATGGCGGATCCCCGGCGGCAGATCCCCCAGGCCATCGTTACCGGCGGCGTGGTGATCGCCGCCATCTATCTGTTCTCCGCCTTCGGCATCGGGGCCGCCGTCCCCACCCGGGACATCAGCGTGGACTCCGGCCTCATCGACGCCGTGTCCCTGATGACCGGCCGCACCGGCGGGGTGCTGGTGGGCATCGTGGCCCTGCTGTTCCTGGTGACGCTGTTCGGCAACATGATCTCCTGGTCCATGGGGGTCAACTCCACCGCCGCCTACGCCGCCGAGCGGGGGGACATGCCCGCCGTGTTCGCCCGGCGGCGGAAGGACAACGATATGCCCGTGGGCTCGGCCCTGGTCAGCGGGATCGTGGCATCGGCGGTGTGCCTGCTGGGAGCTGCCATCCAGGCGGTAAGCCCGGATTCCTCCCTGTTCTGGAGCTTCTTCGCCCTGAACCTGGTGATGCTGCTGCTGAGCTATATGCCGGTGTTTCCGGCGTTTCTGGCTCTGCGGCGGAAGTATCCGCAGGCGGAGCGGCCCTTCCGGGTGCCGGGAGGCCCGGGAATGCTGCGGGTGCTGGCCTATGTGCCCATGGTGCTCATCGGCCTGTCCATTCTGTTCACCGCCGTGCCTCTGTCCACGGACCGGGAGACCCTGGCCACCATTCTGCCCATTACCGTGGGCTCTGTCATCAGTGTGCTGCTGGGCGAGCTGCTCATCGCCGTCCGGCGGCACCATCAACCCAGATCAGGAGGATAACGACTATGGCAAAACGTATTGTGGGAACCACTCCCCGGCAGGACGGGTATCGCATGCCCGGGGAATTTGAGGAGCAGACCGGCGTGTGGATGCTGTGGCCCCAGCGGCCCGACAACTGGCGGGGCGGGGCCAAGCCCGCCCAGCAGGCCTTTGCCGACGTGGCCCGGGCCATCGCCCGGTTCGAGCCGGTGACGGTGTGCGTGAATCCCGACCAGTTTCAGAACGCCCGGGCCCGGCTGCCGGAGGACATCCGGGTGGTGGAAATGACCAGCAACGACGCCTGGGTTCGGGACTGCGGCCCCACCTTTGTGAAAAACGATCAGGGGGACCTGCGGGCGGTGGACTGGACCTTCAACGCCTGGGGCGGCCTGCATGACGGGCTGTACTTCCCCTGGGACCAGGACGACCTGGTGGCCCGGAAAATCTGCGAGCTGGAGGGGGTGGACAGCTACCGCACCGACGGCTTCGTGCTGGAGGGCGGGTCCATCCATGTGGACGGCCAGGGCACGGTGCTGACCACGGAGATGTGCCTGCTGTCCCCGGGCCGGAACCCGGAGCTGAGCCGTCGGGATATCGAAGAAAAGCTCTGCGACTATCTGGGGTGCGAAAAGGTCATCTGGCTGCGGGACGGCATCGACCCCGACGAGACCAACGGCCACATTGACGACGTGGCCTGCTTCGTGGCCCCGGGGGAGGTGGCCTGCATCTGGACCGAGGACCCGGAGAACCCCTTTTATCAGGCGGCCCAGGACGCCTTCCGCACCCTGAGCCAGGCCACCGACGCCAAGGGCCGGCGGCTGACGGTGCACAAGCTGTGCCTGACCCAAAAGCCCTGCTGTCTGGAGGGGGCGGAGACCATCGACGCCGTGGAGGGTACCGTACCCCGGGAAAACGGCGAGGTCAGCATCGCCTCGTATATGAATTTCCTCATCGTCAACGGGGCCGTTATCGCCCCTCAGTACGGCGACGAAAACGACCAGCTGGCCATCCAGCAGCTGCAGCAGATGTTCCCGGACCGGCAGATCGTGGGGGTCCAGACCCGGGAGGTGGCCTTCGGCGGCGGCAACATCCACTGCATCACCCAGCAGCAGCCCAAGGCGTGAGCGTGGGGGAGGAAGTATTTTTGCCAGGTACACGCCCCGGCAAAAAATGATTGCATTTGCTTTGCCGCCTGCGGGCACCAAACTCTGCGAGGCTTTTTTGACAAGAAAAATCCCGGGAGCGCTTCAGCGCTCCCGGGATTTTATGTAACCTTTTTGGCTATACGTCCGGACGGAACGATCAGATGATGTTCAGGGTGACGTTGTCGGTGGACTTCAGGTTGTTGTAATCGCTGTCGATGGTGATCTTGCCGTCAACGATATCCTTCAGCATGGTGTTGTACTCGTCAACAGTCCACTTGGTCAGGGACCAGGTAGCGGTGGGCAGACCCACAGCGTTCTCGTTGGCGCCCAGGGAGGTGCCCACACCGCCGATGGAGGCAAACTCGTTGCTGTAGAACTTGCCCAGAGCCCACTGCACGGAGTCGACCAGGCCCTTCATAGCGGAGGTAATGACGGTGTCGGACTCGGTGGACTGGTCAACGTCCACGCCCACGACCTTACCGTCGGCAGCGCCGGCAGCAGCGGCCACGGAGGCGAACATGGAGCCGCCGCAGGCGAACACGACCTCAGTGCCGGCCTCGTACCAGCCGGAAACCATGGTCTGCAGCTCGGGGGAAGCGGAGAAGCTGGCGCCATACTGCCAGGAATAGTTCATATCGACCTTCACGCCCAGCTCCTTGGCAGCGGCGTCAGCGCCCTGGACGAAGCCATAGCCGTAACGGCAGCAGGCGGGGTTGGTGCCGCCGCCACCGCCGGTGAAGCCCAGTTTGGTGAAGCCTTCCTTGACGACAGCGTAACCGGCCAGATAGCCGCACTGCTCTTCCTTGAAGGCGATACCGGCAACGTTCTTCAGAACGGGGGAGCCGTCAACGCCGGCTTCCTCGGTGATGGGATAACCATCCACGAACACGAAGGAGACATTGGGGAATTCCTTGGCGGCCATGCGCAGAGCGCCTTCCTGCATGAAGCCGGCGCAGACAACCACCTTGGCGCCGTTCTCCACGGCGGCCTTCATGGCCTCGTAACGGTCATCATCGGTGGCCTGGTCCTTGTTGGCGGGCTGATAATACTTATAGGACAGCTTGTTGTTGGCAGCGTACAGCTTCACGCCGTCATAGGTGCCCTGGTTGAAGGACTTATCCTTCAGCTGGCCCACGTCGGTGATGAAAGCGATCTCGTACTTGCCATCCTCGGAGGTCATCTCATCGTTGATCTGATCGGGATTGGTGATGGTCGCGGTCTGGTTGGGATCATCGTTGCCCTTGTTGGGGTCCTTGGCGGGCTGCTTGGAGCAGGCTGCCATAGACAGGACCATGACCACAGCAAGGAGCATTGCCAGAAACTTTTTCATGGTGAATCTACCTTCCTTTTTAATTTTGGGCGCGAAACGCCCCTTATAAGCACATTATAGCAGGGTGGGGTGAAAAGTGCAACCTTTTTTGTGCTAAGTTCTGTCTTTCGCCGGACTTAACCCCGCTGGGCCATTTTCACGGCGGCCTCCAGGCCGATCTTCATCATGTTGGTGAAGGTGGTCTGCCGCTCCTGGGGGGTCAGCTCGGTGCCCAGCACCAGGTTGTCACTGATGGAGCAGATGGCCAGGGCCCGCTTGCCCAGGAAGGCGGCGGTGCAGTACAGGGCGGCGGCCTCCATCTCCACGGCCATGACGCCCATCTTCTTCATGCGGTCGTTGCGGCCGGCGGCGTCATAGAAGGTGTCGGAGGAGTACAGATTGCCCACGGGCATCTTCACGCCCAGCTCCCGGGCGGACTCCACGGCGGCCATCAGCAGGTCGAAGTCGGCAATGGGGGCATAGTGGACCCCCAGCTCATACTGGTCGGCGAAGCTGGAGTTGGTGCAGGCGCCCTGACCGGCCACCACGCTGCCCAGCTCCAGGTCCGCCCGCAGAGCACCGGCGGAGCCCACGCGGATGATGTTCTCCACGCCGTACTGGGTGTACAGCTCATGGGAGTAGATGCCGATGGAGGGCATTCCCATGCCGGAGGCCATCACGGAGACGGGCACGCCCTTATAGGCGCCGGTGTAGCCCTGGACGCCCCGGACGTTGTTCACCAGCACGGGGTTTTCCAGGAAGGTTTCGGCGATGAACTGAGAGCGCAGGGGATCGCCGGGCATCAGAACGGTTTTGGCAAACGCGCCGGGGGCGGCGCTGTTGTGGGGGGTAGACATGGCTGAGTTCCTCCTTATATCCTATATAATTATAATGAGACTGGTCTGTCATTGCGAGGAGCGAAGCGACGCGGCAATCCGCTTCTCCGGCTCTTGAGACGCAGGGATTTTCCGGGGCGGACAGAGTCGTCCGCCCCTACGAATGACAGGGGGTGTATTATTCCTGCTCCAGGGCCTTCACGGCCTTGACGATGCGGCTGGTGCCCAGACGGTCGGCCCCCAGGGCGATGAAGTCCCGGGCGTCGTCCAGGTTGGCGATGCCGCCGGCGGCCTTGATCTTCACATGGGGAGCAACGTTTGCCTTGAACAGGGCCACGTCCTCTCGGGTGGCTCCGCCGCCGCCGAAGCCGGTGGAGGTCTTGATATAGTCCGCGCCGGACTCAGACACCACCCGGCACATCTCCACCTTTTCGGCGTCGGTGAGCAGGCAGGTCTCGATGATGACCTTCAGCAGCTTGCCCTGGCAGTGGGCCTTTACGGCGCGGATCTCGTCCAGCACCCGGTCATACAGGCCATCCTTCACCCAGCCGATGTTGATGACCATGTCGATCTCGGACGCGCCGTTGTTCACGGCGTCGGTGGCCTGGAAGCACTTGGAGGCGGTGGTGTCGTAGCCGTTGGGGAAGCCGATGACGGTGCACACGGCGATCTTGCCCGCCACATACTCCGCCGCCTGCTTCACATAGGAGGCGGGGATGCACACGCTGGCGCAGCCGTACTTCACGCCATCGTCGCAGATGGCCCGGATCTGGTCCCAGGTAGCCGTCTGGGACAGCAGGGTGTGGTCCACCCGGGCCAGAATGGGCTTGAGTTCGTTGTTCATAATAAAATGATCTCCTTTCGGATGCCGTACATATTTTTGCGGATACAATTCCATTGTAGCAGAAAAAAACGACTTTGTAAACCTTGACACCGGCGGCGGGGCAAGGGTCTGCAACAGCGAATTCATGAACAGGAGCAGCAGGCAGAGGGTACATATCGAACATGACCTCGTAGGCTACATCCCCTTGGACGAGCTGCTAAAAGCGGAACAGGCATGACCGAAATCATGCCTGTTCCAAGAAATTTGATTTTACTGTCTTACCAGCAGAGAGCATTTCGCCGCAGCTTTTTATAGCGCTTTCACACAATATAGTGCGCTAAAAGCATCAGATAAAGTATTTTTTCCGACAGTAGTGATACGGTGTGTCGGGAACGGCGGCGCGGCCATAGATGTTGGCGGCAAAGACCAGGTCATGGATGGCGATGCCGTAGTTATACACCAGGATGCGCTGGACATTGTCCGTGCGGCCGGGGGCGGCACCGTTGAGCACGTCGGTGACGTTGGTGGTGACGGGGGCGAAGTGGTCAAAATACCTGAAGCCCCGGATCTGCTCAATTTCATCGGTGAACACCCGGTCGAAGAACAGGTCGCAGTTCTGGAAGCCCATGGTGCAGATGGGGATGACGGTGCAGCCCTCCTTGAAGTATTCGTCGGTGACGAAGTTCTCCGTAACCTTGGTAATGGCGGAGATCACCAGGTCAGAGCCGCCGATGACCTCCTCATAGGTGTCGCACAGGACGAAATGCACGTCCGGGTCCTGACGGAACAGGTCCATGATGCGGTTTTCGTGGCCGTGGCGGCCGATCATCTTCACCATGGCCAGGTTGCCCCGCTCATAGATGCAGGGCATGACGTTGTAATAGTCGCCGTCCTGCTGGGAGATGTGGATTTTGGGGGGCAGGGTGTAGCCGGACTTTTCCCGCAGGGCCTCGTCCACTCAGCGGATGAGCTCGCTGTCCGGAGTCTCGGCTGCAATGGCCCGGACGGCTTCAAAATCAAGTACTTTCGTGTGTTCTCTCTCCATTTTCATCCTTCTTCTCTCATATAAGCCCTCCGGCTTTCGCCGGAGGGCTTCAGGGGTCATCAATAGAGCTTGGCTCCGGCGGGGATGTGGGGATCGACCATCAGCAAATGCAGCTTTTCTTCGCCGTTTTCGTGATGCACGGCGGAGATGAGCATACCGCAGGACTCGATGCCCATCATGGGCCGGGGCGGGAGGTTCGTGATGGCGATGCAGGTCTTGCCTACCAGCTCCTCCGGCTCATAATACTCGTGGATGCCGGAGAGGATCACCCGGTCCGTGCCGGTGCCGTCGTCCAAAACGAACTTTAAGAGCTTCTTGGACTTCTTCACGGCCTCGCATTCCTTGACCTTCACGGCCCGGAAATCGGACTTGGAGAAGGTGTCGAAATCCACCAGGTCGGTGAACAGCGGTTCGATCTGCACGTTGGAGAAGTCGATCTTCGCCTCCACGACAGGGGCGGCGGGAGCGGCCTCGGCGGGCTTTGCGGGCTTCTTGTCGGTATCCAACGGCTTCATTGTGGGGATAAGATTCCTCACATGGAATAGCTGTGTAGAAGCCCTGTTAATACTGTGCTTTGCTTACAGGTCACATTTTCCCGTGTGTGATAACTCTGTACATTTCCCTGCTGAAAGCATACACCATAGTGGTGCTCCAAGTGGTGTATGTGGTGCAACTCCAACCTTTCGCACCTCCGAAAGATTGTAGTTAATATTATAACAGTAGAATCTCAGAATTTCAATGGGTTTCAGGTCGTCCCGTAAGGAATTCAGAAAAAACTTCAATACTCTGCTTACATTCACTCTTTTTATTGTGCCCATCTAAAGCGTGGTTATAAACGGATATGCAAAGTTCAATCCCGTACTACGCCACGCCGTTAAGCCTCTATCACAAGACAATTTACCTTTCCACTGAACGCTGTACAGGCATCTATGGCCATACGAAGTATGCCAGTGTCCGCAAACAATGGTCTTATTCTCATCTG